>Ga0213833_1002409_pt1 | contig 12111 bp, 8 predicted proteins | sample SWATP21_FD_160575 | JGI IMG/M metagenome (GOLD analysis project Ga0213833, IMG submission 160575) | Coastal seawater microbial communities from Marineland, Florida, United States - SWA TP2 #1 | ecosystem: Environmental > Aquatic > Marine > Coastal | place: USA: Florida | collected 2016-08-14
CTGATCGGCTCCTGCGGCAACCTCGGCAACGACGCAGCGCGCGCGGACCTGCTCCAGACGCTGGAGCCGACCCTGTGCCCGAGCAACTACCGGTTCGCGGCCCGCTCGGGCGAGCTCTACCGGTTCGTGAAGCCCACGATCGTCATGGAGATCCGGGTGACGGACCTGCAGGTGGAGAACGCCTCGGGCCGCGACGTGAACCGGATGGTGCTGAAGTTCGACGACGGCGGCGGCTGGACGTCGGTGAGGCCCCTGCCTGGGATCTCGCTGATCCACCCGGTGCTGTCGCGCATCCGGGACGACAAGACAGTGACACCCGTGGACGTGCGCGCGTCCCAGGTCCTCGAGCGGGTCCCGGTCGCCGACGTCTCGGCCACGGCACAGCCCATCGACCGCCCCGGCAGCACGCTCCTGCGGCGCGAGGTCTACGTGAAGACCACCAAGGGGGTGCGCTCCGTGCGCAAGCTCCTGGTCTGGAAGACGAACAAGGAGCAGTCCGACGCAGACTGGCCCGCGTACGTCACCACGTTCGTCGACTACAGCCCCGGGCGGCGCGATCCCATCAAGCGCGAGGTCCGGCTGTCTCCCGACGAGGAGTCCGCCATGACCCTCGCCGAGGAGATGCTCACCAAGGGCATCAAGCGCGGGTGGGACCGGGTGGACGCGCCCGCGTGAGCTGGACCCGCCGGAGGGTGCTCCAGGCGTCCGCGGCGGCCGCGCTGCTCGGGTGCCGTGGGGCTCCTCCGCCGGTGGCCGCGCCTCCGCCCGCGGGCGTGGATCTGCGCCCCATCCTCGAGGGGCCACCGGACCTGCTCGCGCCGGGCCTGGCCGCCGAGCTGGCGAGCGGCCTCACCCTCGACGACCTCGCGCTGCAGCTGGCGACGTTCGCCCTGCAACGCTGCGACACCCGCTCCGCGGACGGCTCGGGGACCGTGTCGCACGCGCTCCTGGGGGTCCTGCCGGCGCGGCGCCTCGGCGACCGGCTCCCCTCCGACCGGGCCGCGATCCCGCTGCTGCACGTGGCCCACTGGGTCGCCAGGGAGGCGCGGCGCTCCCCGTACCACGACGGCGTCTTCACTCTGCCGGCCCCCGCGGCCGCCCCCGCCGACGCGACCCGCCTCACGGACGCCATCCAGGGTGGAGACGTCGGCGCCGCCGACGCCATCGGCGCCGCCCTCGCCGCCGACCCCGCCGCGACGGCCCAGGCCCTGCTCCCCTTCGCGCGCACCTTCGGACACGGCGGCCACGGCGCGCTCCTGCTCGACGCGGCGGTTCAGCTGCACCGGCTCAGCCCGGACGCTGGCTTTCTGCGCGCCCCGACCCGGTACCTGGCGTCGGTGGCGTGCGCCCCGGCCCATGGCGGCGCTCCCCCGGATGTGGCCCGCGCCTTCGGCCTCCTCGCGGCCCGACCCGCCTCGCCGCTCTTCGGGGAGGGTCACCTCGCGTCCTCGCTCGTCGCCCTTCGGCGCGTCGCCCCGGGCGCGGACGCCTCCTGGGTGGTGGACGCCGAGGCCGGCCAGCTCGGCTTCTCGGCCTTGGCGCCCGAAGCGGCTCCATTGCCCGCGACCACGCCCGTGCCCACGCTCGTCGAGCGCGCCGCGGTGGGCGCGCAGACCTCGGTCCTGCACAGCATCAAGTTCGTGGACGCGGCCCTCGTCCAGGCGGACTCGGCGCCCGCGCGCCGGAGTGACGCCCTGGCCTTCGCGGAGCGCGTCGTTCGGCAGATGCGCGGCGCGTCCTCGTGGGAGGCGCCCATTCTCGATGCCCTCGGTCTGGCGCCGCTCCCACGCTGAGCCCGTGGCACCATCGACACGGGATGCACTCCAGAGCCAGAACCTTCGCCCAGCGGGCCCGCGCCGAGCTGCACTTTCGGGTGTGGGCCCTGCGCGTCCTCGTGCGCCCGCTGGTGCTGCTGACGGCCGTCTGGCTGATCGGCGCCCTGCTCCACCGGGTGTTCGGCACCCCGGACACGGGGGTGCGTCCGCCGTGGGGAGAGGCGTTCTTCGTCTCCTACAACCTGCTCTTCCTCGAACACATCGCGGCCCTGCCGACCCACCCCATCGGGCGGGCCATGCAGTACCTCCAGCCCCTGTTCGGGGTGTTCCTGTTGGCGGAGGGCGTGTTCGCCCTCGCGCTGACCATGTTCCGCAAGGACGCCAACCAGGAGAAGTGGATGGAGATCCTCGCCAACAGCAGCCGCCAGCACGTGATCCTCTGTGGACTCGGAAACGTCGGGTTCCGGGTGCTCGAGTCCCTCGTCGGGATGGAGGAGCGGGTGTTCGCCGTCGAGCTCAACCCCGAAGCCGCCCACGTGGAGCGGGCGCGCGAGCTCGGCGCCGAGGTCCTCGTGGGGGACGCCCGCAGCGACACCGTGCTCGCCTCGCTGAACGTGCAGGACGCGCGCGCCGTGATCGTCGCCACCGACGACGACCTGGCCAACCTCGAGATCGCCATGGACGTCCGGGAGCGGCACGCCGACGTCCCCGTGGTGATGCGGCTGTTCGACCAGCGACTCGCTCACAAGGTGCAGGCGACGCTCGGCATCTCGGCGACCTTCTCGACCTCGAAGCTGGCCGCGCCCCTGCTCGCCGCCGCCGCCCTCGATCCGTCCTGCGTCGGCCACCACCAGGTGGGCGACACGAACCTCGTGGTGATGGAGCTGAGGGTCACCGGCGGGAGCACGCTCGATGGTCAGACGGTGGATGTCCTGCGGGACGCCCGCGGCATCAACGTGGTGGCCCGCGACGTGGGCGCGGGCTGGATGGCGGGCCCCCGCGGCTCGGTCGCGCTGGCCGGCGGCGACCGCGTGCAGGTGCTGATCCCCGGCGATCGCATCGCCGACGTGCACGCCCTGAACCGCTAGCAGGCCACTGAAGAACCCCTCCCGGACAGGACCGGGAGTCGGGGATTGAGGTCGGATTCCGCACCCTGCTCGGAGCCGTCGAGGCGACGGGCCGCCTACCAGTCGACGCTGACGTAGTCCTTGAGGAAGCGTCCCCACACGTGCTCGCCGGTGGTGAAGCCCTCGAAGATGGGGGCCACGATGCGGGCGGCCCCGTCGACGATGTCCAGCGGCGGGTGGAAGCGGTGCTCGTCCCGCTTCCGCGTGGCGTGGTGCTCCGGGTCCTCGTCGGTGACCCAGCCCGTGTCCACGCTGTTCATGTGGATGCCGTCGCGCACGTAGTCCGGCGCCGCCGTGCGGGTCATCATGTTCAGCGCGGCCTTGGCCATGTTCGTGTGCGGATGCCGCGCGGTCTTGAACGTCCGATAGAACTGCCCCTCCACGGCCGAGACGTTCACGATGTGCTTGTCCCGCTCGGGCGTGCGGAGCATGAGCTCCTTCAGGCGCGCGTTGAGGATGAACGGCGCCACCGCGTTCACCAGCTGCACCTCGAGCAGCTCGATCGTCGGCACCTCGTGCGCGAGCAGGCGCCAACTGTTCACCGCGCGCAGATCCACCTGCTGGAGGTCCGCGTCGAGCTGGCCCGCGGGGAACAGCGTGAGAGAGGCGTCGTGGTCCTCGGGCAGCAGCGGCACCTGGCTGAGCTCCGCGGAGGCCGCGCCCTGCAGGGGAGCGAGATCGGTGCTCGGCTCCACCCCCACGTGCCCGATCAGCGCCTGGGCCTCCGGAGTCAGCAGCGCAGGCTGCCGCTCCGCGTCCATGAGGTGGGCGTAGAACCCCGGCGGCCGGCGCACCGTCTGGCACGCGTTGCTGATGATGAAGTCGAGCCGCTCCTCCGTCTGCAGGAGGTGCTGGCAGAACGCCTCCACCGCGGGGGAGTTGCGCAGGTCGAGCCCGTGGATCACGAGCCGGTCCGCCCACTGCGCAGCGTCTTCTTCGGCGGCGTACCGCTTCGCGGCGTCGTGGGGGAACCGGGTCGTGACGATGAGTCGGCAGCCCGCCCGCAGCAGCTTGATCCCGGCGTGGTAGCCGATCTTGACGCGGCCGCCCGTCAGCAGGGCGGTGCGGCCCGACAGGTCCGCCGTCTGGGTGCGCTTGGCGTAGTTGAGATCGCCGCACGGGCCGCACATGGAGTCGTAGAACGCGTGCAGTGTCGTGAACTTCGTCTTGCAGACGTAGCAGGACCGCGGCGCGTTCAGCTCGATGGGCTCCTCGGGCGGCGCGAGCTCGCGGGGGGCGTCGTTGCTCGGGGTCGCGAACACCGCCTGGGCCCGAGCCTTGCGGATCGACGTGCGATCGAGCAGCGCCTCGTCCGCGCGCCGCCGCGCCTCCTTCTCGCGCTTGCGCTTCGCCTTGCGGAGCGACCTCACCTCGCCCTTGGTGGGGTGCGACGCGCGCCCCGCCGCGATCAGCAGCCGCTTCATCAGGTCCGGGTCGAGCCCCGCCAGCAGGCCGCGGTCGGCCACGATCTCCTCGAGGAGATCGGCGGCGGCCTGAGCGCGGTCGGTGAGGCTCTGATCGGTCGACACGGGAGATTCCTTCGGCGAGGCCGCGGAGGGTAGCGGGTACTGTTCAGCCATGCGCCTGTTGCTGCTCGTGCTCTCCGTCCTCGCGCTCACCGCCTGCCCGCTCGATCCGGGCGATCCCTGCGACGCCGAGGGGAGCGGGTTCACGCGCACGGACCCCTGCGGCACCCAGTGCATCGAGTGGGATGTGCTCTGCGCCGACGGCAGCACCGCCGTGCCCAACGTCTGCGCCGGATCCCCCTGCACGAACAACCCGGCGGCGTGCGCCAACGGGTGGGGCTGCGTGCAGGTCAACGCCACCGACTCGGTCTGCCTCCCCCAGGACGTCTGCCCCGGAGGCTTCGGCGTGGGCCAGCCGCCCGCCGGTGTGCGATCCGACGCCGAGCTCGATCTCGAGCCGCTCGAGCAGCCCGGAGCCGGCGTGGACGTGCCTCCCGCGACCGAGTAGCAGCCACCCACGAGCGACGGCTAGCAGGGTGCGGAATACGACAGCGCTCGGTGGGCCCCGGCCCAGGGTGGGTTCATGAAGCACGGAATGCTGGAAGCACGGAAGCATCCAGCTGACCGCTCTCGTTGGCCGGGATTTGGGGATTTGGGGATGACCGGGAAGGCGGGAGTTCTGGAAAGCGAGTGAAGCCAGAAGACGCGATCGCGACTGCTCATCGAGAGGATCGTCGACTGGATGAAGACGACGGGAGCGTTTCGGAGGACCAGGTTCAGAGGCAGACCGAAGACGGCCTTCGCGGCCGGGATCGTCGCTGCCGCCTACAACCTTCCCGCCTTTCGACCGCAGCGGCCGTCTGAACGACCCGTGATCCGGTCCAGCTGACGAGCATCCCCAAATCCCTTCAATCCCCGACTCCCGGTCCTGTCCGGGAGGGGTTCTTCAGCGGCCTGCTAGCGCTTGCGTCGCTTCGGGCGGTAGCCCCCGCCTCCGCCGCCACGCCCGCCGCGTCCCTGGTCCCCGCCCTTCGACCCGCCCGGCTTGCCCGGCTTGCCTCGCCGGGCCTCACGGCGGCGCTTGTCCTTGGCGGCCTCGGGCGGCCAGTCCTTGATCAGGCACCCGGGCCCGTCCCCGATGAGGTCCTTGCGCCCGGCCTGCAGCAGCGCGTCACGCACCTCGAACCAGTTCTCGGGCTTGAAGAACTGCAGCAGCGCGCGCTGCATCTGGCGGTCCTTCAGCTTCTTGGCGACCGGCACGGGCTTCAGCGTCTTCGGATCGAGGCCCGTCCAGTAGATGGCGGTGGCCACGTCCATGGGCGCGGGGATGAAGTCCTGCACCTGCTGGGGCCGGTACCGGTTCGTCTTGAGGTAGACGGCCAGCTCGATGGCCTCGCGCAGATCGGCCCCGGGGTGGGACGCGATGAAGTACGGGACGAGGTACTGCTCCTTGCCGGCGCGCTTGCTCGCCCGGGTGAAGGCCTGGGCGAAACGATCGAAGTCCCCCACCTCCGGCTTGCGCATCACCGCGAGCGTCCGGGCGCTGGCGTGCTCCGGGGCTACCTTCAGGTGCCCGCCCACGTGGTGGCGCACCAGCTCGTCGAGGTACTCCGGGGAGTCCTTCGCGAGGTCCGTGCGGACGCCGCTGGCGATGTTGATCTTCTTGATCCCCGGGACCGATCGCGCCTTGCGCATCAGCTGGATCAGCGGCCCGTGGTCCGTCCCGAGGAGCTTGCAGCGGCGGGGGTGCACGCACGAGGGGCGGCGGCACAGGGCCTCCACCTCCGGGCGCGTGCAGCGCATCTTGTACATGTTGGCCGTCGGGCCACCCAGGTCGCTGATGGTGCCCTTGAAGCTCTTGTCCCGGCTCAGCGCCTCCACCTCCGCGAGGACCGATGCCTCGCTGCGGGACTGGATCGCGTTGCCCTGGTGCATGGTGATCGAGCAGAAGGTGCAGCCCCCGAAGCAGCCCCGCATGATCTGGACGGAGTGCTTGATCGTCTGCCAGGCGGGCACCGGCGCCGTGTAGCTCGGGTGGGGCGTGCGCGCGAAGGGCAGGCCGTAGATCCGATCCATCTCGGTCTCGGTCAGCGGCGGCCAGGGCGGATTCACCACCACCACCCGATCCCCATGAGCCTGCAGGACCGTGCGCCCCGCGCCGGGACCGAGCTCCTCGTGCAGCAGGTGCGTCGCTCGCGCGAACGCGCGCTTGTCGGCCTTGACGTCCTCGAAGGACGGCAGCGTGATCCCCTCCGGCAGCGCGTCCCGCTCCTTCTTGCCGGCCAGCCAGGCCACGGCCCGCATGTCCCGCAGATCCCGGGCCGTCTCCCCCGCCGCCAGGCGTCGCGCGATCTCGAGGATCGGCCCCTCGCCCATGCCGTGCACGACCAGGTCCGCCTTGCTCGACAGCAGGATCGACGGCTTGACCGTGTCCGACCAGTAGTCGTAGTGGGCCACCCGCCGCAGCGAGGCCTCCACGCCGCCCGCGACCACGGGGACCGACGAACCGAGGCGCTTGTTGGCTTCCCGGCAGCGCTGCACGTACACGTTCGTGGCCCGATCCGGGCGGCGCCCGATCGCGCCGCCGGGCGAGTAGGCGTCGGCGTTCCGCACCTTCTTGCCGGCCGTGTAGTGGTTGATCATCGAGTCCATGTTCCCGGCCGAGACGGCCCAGAACAGGCGCGGCGCGCCGAAGGAGAGGAAGTCCTGGACGTCGGTCCACCCGGGTTGGCTCAGGATCGCCACCCGGTAGCCGGCCGCCTCGAGCACCCGGCCCAGCACGGCCATCGCGAACGACGGGTGGTCGATGTACGCATCCCCCGTCACGAACACCACGTCGGCCGCGTCCCAGCCGCGCGCGTCCATCTCGGCCCGGCTCGTCGGGAGCAGCGCCGGCCGGCCCGCTGACGTCGACGTCAGGTCGAGCAGGTCGCCGGAGGTGGCGCGGCGCGGGGGCTCCCCGGGGGCCTCGATGATCGGAAGACGTCCTGGCACCGCTGCACCGTAGTCGCCGCGGCTCCGGACCACCAGCCACCGTGCCATCCCGCACATCGATTCTCGCGGTTGTGCGCAACGGCACAGGCCCGGGAGGCCCGGAGGGGCCTTCCGTCCATCGATCATGGCGGAATCCCGGAGCCGCCGTCCGTGGCACGCGCCTTGCTGCTCCACCGGTCAACCGCATGGAGTGCGCATGAACCGCCTGACCTCCGTCGTCGTCGCCGTCGACTTCTCCCCCTGCTCGTTCTCCGCCCTCACCACGGCCGCGCGCCTCGCCCGCCGGGATGGGGCCACCCTGCACGTGCTCCACGTCGTGGAGACACTGGCGGTGAGCGATCTCGCCGAGGCCCTCGGGATGAGCGATGGCGCCGTGCGGGAGCTGGCCGAGGACGACGCCACCGAGGCGATCCAGGCGGAGCTCGCGCGCATCGAGGCGCCCACCGGGATCCACATCGACGTCAGCTTCGGCGCTCCCCAGCGGGAGATCCGCCGGGTCGTGGAGGACGTCCAGGCGGATCTGCTGGTGATGGGCGTGCACGGCCACGAGGGCGGCGGAAAGGGCGTCGGCACGTTCGCCACCCGCGCCATCCGCAACGCCCCGGTGGACGTGCTGCTGGTGCGCGAGGGCCAGGACGGGCCGTTCACCCACGTGCTCACGTGCACGGACTTCTCGGAGACCGCCCGCCGGGCCGTGGCGCGCGGCGTCTCCGTGGCGACGCGGGACCAGGCGCGCTTCACGCTCCTCCACGTGTTCTGGGGGCCCTGGCATCGCCTGAGCTACCGCACGCAGCCCCCCGCGGCCTCGCCCGAGTACAGGGTCGAGTACATGACGCTGCTGCGATCCCGACTGGCCCGCGAGAGCGCCGAGCACGCAGAGGCCCTGGCGGGGATCGAGCACGCGGACGAGCTCTTCGACGCGAGCCACTACGGCGAGGCCATCGCGCGCTTCGAAAAGGAGTCCGGGGCGGATCTCGTCGTCCTCGGCACGCGGGGCCGCACGAACCTGCGGGACGTGTTCCTCGGGAGCACCGCCGAGCGCGTCCTGCGCCAGACCAACTGTTCGCTGCTCGCGGTCAAGCCCGCCGACGTCATCAGCGAACGCTGAGAGGAGCCACCATGCCCAACGTGCCCCGCCGCCTGCTCGTCCCGACGGACTTCTCCGACCTGGCCCGCGAGGCGCTGCGCCAGGCCGCCGCCCTGGCGGACCTCACGGGAGGGGAGCTGATCGTCGCTCACGTCACCTTCGAGGTCCCGCACATGATGCCCACGGGGGCCGTGATCGCGGACGGCCGGCGGGACGAGCTCGTGCGCGACCGGGATCAGGCAGTGGCTGCGGAGATCGCGGCCGAGGTCGAGAAGCTCGGCGGGCGGGTGCCCACGAGCAGCGTCGTGGCCGTGGGGGATCCGGCGACCCAGCTGGTGGCGCTCGCCGAGGAGCACGAGGTGGACCTGATCGTCATCGCGTCCCACGGGCGCACCGGGCTGAAGCGGCTGCTGCTGGGATCGGTGGCCGAGAAGGTCGCGCGCCACGCCCCGTGCGGAGTGCTGATCGCGCGCTGAGCTCCCGTCACCGCCGGCGCGGGCTCCGGTGGAGGGTCGGCAAGGTCGCGACGCCATGGCCCTGATCCACCAGGAACCCCTGGTGGGCGTACTCGGTGCGGACCATGTAGCCGCGTGAGACGAAGCGGGCGGTGGGATCCGCCAGCCGGGTGACCTGGGCTCCCGGCCAACCCGCCCGCACCCACTCCTCCGCGGCGTCCAGGCAACGCTTCGCGGGCGTCGCGTCGGGCGGCTCGCCCACGGTCCCCTCGCCTTCTGCGCCCAGCACGTCCTCGGGATGCCAGTAGCGCACGATGGTGAACCGGTGATCCGCGCCGAGCTCGTTGGTGTCCAGGCCGCCCCAGCCGGCAAACACGAAGGGCCACTTCGAGTGGAACCGCTCCTCCGGCCCGCCGCGCGGCAGGGTGTCGAAGCCGCAGCAGGCGGATGGGTCGGCGCCGGGGCTCGAGCACCAGGGCGCCCCGCGCGGGCCCTCCTGCGCGAGCGTCAGGTCCAGCGTCGCCACCAGCGCGGTGCGGTCGGGGCGCGGGGCCTCGACCCGGGCCATGGCCGCCGCCACCCGATCGACGGGCTGCACCGTGCGACTGATGAGGTGCGGCGTCTCCTGGGCGTCGCCGGTGTCCAGGTGGGTGTAGGGATCGAGCCAGGTGAGGGTCCACGCCCGCTGGTCCTGGAGCGGATCCGGGCTGGTCAGCGACAGCACGGGCACCACCACCGCCGCGAACACGACGTTCGCCGCGGCGAGGCCCAGGAGCGGGCGTCGCCATCGGTCCGCCAGGGTCCACACGCCGGCCAGGCTGACGAGCAGGAAGATGGGCTCCATGTGCAGCCAGTCGATGACCATCCCCCCGTTCTTCATCGTGGTGTGCACCCAGGGGACCTGGAGCAGGGCGATCCACGTCAGGAGGGCGACCCCGTCCGCGGGGACCTGCCGCATGCGACGCAGCGTGGCGATCAGCCCGGGGATCAGCACCACGACGACGAGCCCCTGCCAGTGCCACAGGCAGAGGGCGCGGGCGAGCTTCTGGAGGGACGCGAGGTTCCGTCGGACGTCGAACGCCGAGTAGTCGGTGGACAGGTAGCTCGCTCGCCAGCGCAGGTACGCCCGGAGTTCGTAGGAGGGCTCCTCCGGAACGACCGGGATCAGTCCGAGGTACCAGGCCCCAAGGGCCAGAGCCACCCCGCCGGCCAGCGCGATGCGCCCGCCCACCGGCGTCCAGGAGCGGCCCTCCCGGTGCGCGATCCAGAGCGCCATGGCGCTCGTCGCCGTGGAGGTCATGGCGATGTCGAGCAGCCCCGTCGGGTGGGTGTAGAAGCGCAGACCCAGCGCGGCCCCGAACGCCACCCAGGGCCAGCGCGCCCGGTGCTCGCGCAGGCAGCGCAGCGCCAGGGCGAGGCACAGCACCGACACCGCGGCGCCGTGGAACATCGGCTCCCACTTGCGGGCGTAGGCGAGCATCACCGGCATCCAGCCCAGCAGACCCGCGCACACCAGGCCGAACCGGTGCCCCTTCAGCTGGCGACCCACGGCGTAGCCGCTGGCGGCCAGGAGCCACAAGAAGAGCAGGCTCGTGCCACGGTAGAGCGCGAGGGACGGGCCGAACAGCCCGAGGACGACGAGGAGCACCGTCTGGGCGGCCTGGGGGTGCCACCCCTCGAACAGGAAGTGCTCCGCCACCACCTGCGCCTTCGCGACGACCCCGTCGGCCAACGCGAGGTTGCCCAAGGAGTCCGCCACCCCATTCGTGTACCAGGCGTCGTGATCGTTGGGCGGGCGCTGGTCCAGCGCCAGGAAGAGGAGGTGGGGGAGCGTCAGGACCAGCAGGAGGCCCAGGAGCTCGCGACGCGCGCGCCCCACCCTCAGCTCCGCGCAGCCTCCGCCAGCGCCAGCTGCAGCTCGTCCAGGCGCGGGCGGCGCCTCACGAGGAGGCGGCGCAAGGGTGCAGGCAGGCTCCGTTCATGGGCCTCCAGGAGTTCACGGGAGAAGCCGCGCGCGGATCCCCCGTGGGCCTTCAGGGCGTCGATCGGAGCCACCTCACGGGCTCCCTGCAGCGAGGCGAGCCAGAGCCGCGGCGGCTGGGCGCTGGTGTCGACGAGCCAGCGCCAGCGACGACCATCCGGCAGCTTGACGCCGGCGCAGGCGAGGCCGCCCAGGATCTGGGTCGCCTGCAGCGCGAGGTCCACGGCGACGGCGCGATCCTCCACGAGCCGCCCGAGGACGCGCCCGGCCGGCTCGCCCCAGCCGGGCACCGCGAGCCCGATGGTCTTGCCCTTCGTGTCCGCGCCGAGGAGCGGGGCGAGACCCGGCAGCACCAGCCGCCGGTGCAGCTTCGCCTCCGCCTGCACGGCCTGGCGCGCGGAGCCGGGGGCCGTCCGCAGCCAGACGGGCACCTGGGCCGCCAGGGACCAGGCGCGCGCCAGGCTCCCCTTCCCCTTCGGGGGCTCCTCGTAGACGATCCGGCGACCGTCGTCGTCCGGCCACCCCAGCGCGAAGCGCCCGATCGTCCGGCTCTCCAGCGCGTCGCGCCACAGCACCGCCTGGGTGCACTTCGCCTGGGCGCCCTCGAGGCGGCGCAGCACCCAGCGCGCGCGCTCGTCGGCGCCGCGCCGCATCAGCGCGGAGGCCCGCAGCAGCGCCAGGCGTCGGTACTCGTCCCCCGCCGACTCCAGCGACTCGAGCAGGGCCGCCGCCGCCCGGTCGGCGGCGCGGTCGTCCCGCACCAGGGCGACCGCGGACTCGAGCAGCCGGGCGCGCACGTCCTGGGGGTACGCCCGCAGGGTCTCCGCCGGCGCCGACAAGAGCAGCTCGCAGCCGGCCCGCACCGCGCCGGGGCCGTGGCGCGACTCCTGACCGAGCACGATCTCGGCGTGGACGGCGGCCAGGGGGCCGATGGCCTTCCCCAGGTCCGGGGGCAGCTCTCCCGCGATCTCCTCGAACGTCTCTGCGAAGCCGGGCGCGTGCATCAGGCCGAAGAGCGCCTGCGCCCGCTCGTGCCCCGAGAAGCACGTGGTCAACAGCTCGAGCAGCCGCTTGACCCGCGCCGGCGAGGCAGCGCCCAGGTCCATCCGGCCCACGGCCAGGGAGAAGGCCCCGGCCGCCTTGCTGCGGGACGCGGTGTCCGCCAGGGACTCCAGGTAGAGGAGCAGGATCCCGAGGTCGTCGCTGAACCGGACGACGCCCGCGAG
>Ga0213833_1002410_pt1 | contig 12110 bp, 6 predicted proteins | sample SWATP21_FD_160575 | JGI IMG/M metagenome (GOLD analysis project Ga0213833, IMG submission 160575) | Coastal seawater microbial communities from Marineland, Florida, United States - SWA TP2 #1 | ecosystem: Environmental > Aquatic > Marine > Coastal | place: USA: Florida | collected 2016-08-14
CGAGGAGCCCGGCGGGCTCACGGAGATCGGCACGACGGAGGCCGGAGAGGTCGTGGAGATCAGCACCCGCGCCGCCACGTCCGACCTGCTCATCTACGTGAACCTGAACTTCGTGCCCATGGACGGGGGCCACAAGTCCGCCGCCGTCGGCCTGTGCGGCTACCGCTCGCTGCGGGCCCACCACACCCCCGGCACCATCCGCGCCTCCCACTCGTACATGGACCCGGAGGCCAGCGAGCTCAACCACCGCGTCGTGCGGATGGGCCGGCTGCTGAACAAGCACCTGGACGTCTTCAACATCGAGACGACCGTGAACAACCGGATGTTCGGCCCCGAGCTGGCGTTCCTCGCGAAGAACGAGGACGACTGGTCCCCGCGCGAGCAGATGGCCGCGAAGGCGCTCGTCAAGACGCTCGATCTGCTGCCCTGGAAGGCGCGGCAGGCCATCTTCGAGAAGGTCCCGGCGCCGTACGACGTCACCGGGGTCTTCGCCGGTGAGACCGAGGCCACCCACGAGCAGACGCTGACCACCTGTTTCGAGCAGTACGCCGTGCCCATCGAAGGCCAGGCGGACATCGTCGTCACCGGCGTGCCGTACATCTCGCCCTACAACGTGGGCGCGTACCTGAACCCGCTGCTCGTCTCCGTGCTGATCGAGGGGTACCTGTTCAACCTGTACCGCGGCGTGCCCCTCGTGAAGGAGGGCGGCACGGTCATCGCGTTCCATCCGTGCACGGATCACTTCGACCGGGACCAGCACCTGGCCTACGTCGAGTTCTTCCACAAGCTGCTGCCCAAGACGCGCGACGCCATGGAGCTCCACCGGAAGTACGAGCGGGACTTCGCCAGCAATCCCGCGTACGTGCAACTCTACCGCACCGGCACCGCGTACCACCCCGCCCACCCGTTCTTCATGTGGTACTGGGGCGAGAACGGGCGGCAGCACATCGGCCGCGTGATCATCGTCGGCGCCGACAACGAGTACGTCCCGAGCCTCTTGGGCTACGAGACGGCGCCCACCTTCGCCGAGGCCATGCGCATGGCGAAGGAGACGGCCCCGCCGGACCCGTCGGTCACCTGCCTGCACATCTGCCCGATGCTCATGGCGGACGTCACGCCCACGGTCGAGGACGACGATCCGGGCACGCTCAGGCTCCTGCCCGGCGGGGCCGAGTAGCGCTCAGAACGTCCCGCTGAGCCCGAGACGCACGCCGTCCCGGGTGGGGGCGACGGTCGGCAGCAGCCGCAGGCGCGGACGCCGCGCGAACGCATCCCCCTCGGCCCGGTGCGATGCGCCCATCAGCGCGCCGCCGGTGGCGAGCATCGCGCCGCCGACGATCACGTGCGGCAGCGCCTGGATCAGGTAGACGATCCCGCTCGCGTCCTCCCAGCAGGGGCCCTCCTCGCCGGCTCCCGGGACGGAGCGCTGGCAGTAGACGCCGTAGTGAGCGCCGTTCAGCGCCGCGAGCAGGCCGGCGCTCCCGAGCGCATAGGCGCCGCCCTCGAGGAACCCGGCGGCCATTCCGCGCAGGTCCCCCTGCCGCGTGCCGTCCGACAGCGTGAGGCGGAAGCCATCGATGGCGAACGGCGCGGCGATCGACGAGCCGATCTGTACCCCGGCGGTCACCGGCTGCAGGGGCCACATGCTCGTGCCCGTGAGCTCGCCGGTGATCTGCGCGGAGGTGAGTCCGATGTTCAGGGCCTGGAAGGCGAGACCGACCCCCATGGCCACGCGCCCGCGGGTGCGCTCGGCGTCGAGGCGGGTGACGACGGCCCCGGCTTCGGTGATGGCCTCGGAGGACTCCTGGGCCGCAGCGGACCGCGGGATGAAGGTGGACAGGCAAACCAACAGGACAAGGGTGGGTAGGGACTTCATGCCCCCCTCGACTCCACGTCCCGTGCCGACGGCGAGGGGCCCCGTCGTTCCCGGGCCGTCCGGGACCCTCCGCGGCGCCTGTGGAATCCTCGACCCATGACCGCCCTGCCCGCGCCCGCCCTGCCTGACTGGATCGAGCGCCTGCTCGTCCCGGGCACCCGCCGCTCGCTGCTCCAGATCCCCGGCCAGCTCGTTCACGTGATGGAGACGGGGCCAGCGGACGGGCCCGTCGTCCTGTGCGTGCACGGCAACCCCACCTGGGGCTTCCTGTACCGCAAGGTCGCCGCCGAGCTCGAGGGGTCCGGGTACCGGGTGGTGATGCCGGACCTGGTCGGCTTCGGCTTCTCGTCGAAGCCCGCATCGTTCGGCGAACACACGCTCCGCAAGCACGTGGACTGGATGGGCGCGATCGTGGACGCGCTCGACCTGCACGACGTGGTGGTCGTCGTGCAGGACTGGGGTGGCGCCATCGGGGTGGGCGCGTTCCTCGACCGGCCGGATCGCCTGGCCGGCATCGTGGCCCTGAACACCGTGCTCGGTCCCCCGAGGGAGGGCTTCCGGCCCACGCTCTTCCACCGCGTCGCCCACTCGGCGTTCGGGGACGTGCTGTTCCGCACCATCGGGTTCCCCCAGGCGAACCTGGCCATCGCCCAGGGTGACCGGCGCTCCATCGCCGGCGACGTGCGCCGCGCCTACAGCTGGCCGCTCCGGGGGCGGAAGCGCAACATCGCGCCCCTCGCCACCGCGCGGATGGTCCCCGACTCGCTGGACCATCCGTCCGTGCCGCTGCTCCGGGAGATCCAGGCGTTCGTGGAGGCGTTCGACGGCTCCGCCGGCATCGTCTGGGGCGACAAGGACCCGGTGCTGGGCAAGCTCAAGCGCCGCATCAGCCGCTGGCTGCCCCAGGCGGAGGTCACCTCCACCAATGGTGGCCACTTCCTCCAGGAAGAGGTGCCTGCGGAGATCGCCGCCTCGATCCGCACCGTGCGCGGCTGAGCCCGGCTGCGGTCCGGGGGCAGCGCCCTGCGCGACGTGGCGCCCTGCCGCCAGAGGGGCTCAGCGGGTCACCGTGATCCGGCAGTTCACGCAGACGTCGGTGAGATCGGTGATCCCCCCATCCGGCCAGCGCACCCGGACCGTCGAGACGGACTCGACATCGCCTACGCCGAAGTAGAGCGTGGGGCCGCTCCCCGAGAAGCTGCCGATTCCCCCGGCGCGGACCTCCTGGCTCACGACGCGCTTCCCGATCACCGTCACGCGCGCGCCGATCCCGAACCGGTTCGGGCTCTCCTCGTCGCGCAGGTCGATCACGAGGCGTCGTCCCTCGGGGCAGGAGCTCCGGAAGACGGCGGTGGGCGTGTCGACCCGCCCGATCACCAGATCCGGCACGAGGTCCCCGTCGATGTCCCCCACGGCCGCGCCGCGCGACGACACGGTCGTCGGGCTGGGGAAGACGGAGGAGGGCTCGAGTCGGAAGGAGTCCATCTCGCCGCGCGGGCGCAGGAAGAGGTCGGCCTGCTCGGTCTCGACGGGCGGATTCGGGTAACCGAGGCTCCCGTACGTCACCAGCAACCCCGGCCGTCCGTCCCCGTCCAGGTCCAGGGGAACGACCGACCAGGAGACGAGGTCCTCGGTCGTCGGGACGTCGGGCATCCAGCTCTCGCGGACGTCGGCGAAGCCCCAGGTGCCGATGCGGCGAAACACCCCCAGGGGCCCGATGTCGCTCGCGACCAGGTCCTCGCCGCCGTCTCCGTCGAGGTCGACGAGCGCCGCGCCCATCCCGAAGCGAATGCTGCTCAGGTCACTCTCGCGGCCGCGATCGGTCCATCGCCACCCGTCGGCGTCGGGTCCGCGGTTCTCCCACAGCCGGCTCGGCGAGAAGACCGGACCTCCATCGTTGATGACGAACAGGTCCTGATCGCCGTCGTCGTCCATGTCCGAGAAGATGGCGTGCAGGCCGAGGCTCGGTTCGTCGTCGATGGACGCGGCGCCCGCGAGCACGTTCGTGAACACCGCGCCGTCGTTGCGCCACAGGGCCTCCGGCGAGGGGTAGGAGCCATCGCCCTGGTTGGAGCCTACGTACAGGTCGAGATCGCCGTCGCCGTCGTAGTCCGCCCAGGCCGTCGTCCCCGCCGTGCGATGCAGCGCCACCAGGCCCCGCGCTTCGGTTTCGTCTGCGAACGCGCCGTCGCCCAGGTTGCGCAGCAGCGCGATGGTGTTGGTGCCCATGATCACGAGGTCGAGCAGCCCGTCGCCGTCGAAGTCCGCGGCGGACGCGACGGCGTCCAGGGCGTCGGGCCGCGCCACCGCCTCCCCGGCGTCCGCTTCGACGAAGGTGCCGTCCCCGTTCCCCCAGTACAGGGCGTTCGGTCCGGCCACCTGGGGCAGGAACAGGTCGAGGACGTCGTCCCCGTCCAGGTCCGCGAGGACCACGCCCGCCACGATCTCGTCCAGGAACACATCGAGCTCGGGATCGACGCCGGGAGGCATCTCGGCGCGGGGGTCCACCGTGAAGTCGACGCCGGAGCTCTCGGTGACGTCCGCGAACCCACACGCGGTCGGCGCCGCGACGTCCCCCTCCACCTCGGGACCGTCCGGATCGGGCGGAACCTCCTCGGGGGGCTCGGGATCAGCGGCGGTGCAGCCCAGGAGCAGGGCGCACGCGATAAAGAGGCGCTTCGTGCGCATGAAACCTCCCCCCCTCAGGGTCGGCTCGTTCCTCGTCCGGGTCACCGTAGCATCGGGACAGAAGGGACCACCTGCGCTAATACACCTCGACGAACATGCGCTTTGTCGGCCGCACGTTGCGCTTGATGCGCCCGGGGGGCCACGCGTTCGGGTCCATGTCCGCGAACTCGTCGGGCATCCGCAGGTACGGCGCGTCCAGTCCGTGAAACGCGAGCGTGCGGTACAGCCCGATCTGCATTCCGTTCAGCCCGCAGACATAGATGAGCGTGCGCGGGTCTTCGAGGAGCGGCCGGTAGTGATCCATCCGCCGGTGGACGAGGTGATGCGTGTACTCGCCCGCGCCCTCGGGGCCCACCTGCCGTGAGATCGCCTGGTCGTAGTCGAAGTTGGGGTGCCGGGCGTCCATCCCCGTGAAGAGGTCGTGGTAGAGCAGATCGGTCTGGTACGGGCTGCCCATCACGAGGCTCACGCGGCCGGGGATCGGTCCGCCGGGTCGCTCGAACAGCTCCTTGAGCATGCCGCGGAACGGAGCGATCCCCGTGCCCGCCGCCACGAACAGGAAGTTGTGCTCCTCCGGGCGCTGCGGCAGGAGGAAGGACCTGCCCGCAGGCCCCGTGATCAGCAGCTCGGCCCCCAGCGGTGCGTCGCACAGGTAGTTGCTGCAGACGCCCAGGAAGAGGCTGTGATCGTCGGGGTCGTCACCCTTGTTCGTGGGCGTGTACTCGTCGATCACGCGCTTGACGGTGGTCGACAGCACGGCGCCCCGGCCGTCCTCGCCCCAGGAGGGGCAGGCCATGGAGTACAGCCGGACCTTGTGCGGCCGTCCGCGGTCGTCCGTCCCGGGCGGGATCACGCCGAACGCCTGGCCGACGGTGAAGGTGCCCGCGAGGCGCGTCCCCGTCAGGTCGATCTCGATGTGGCGCACGAAGCTGGCGGACTTCCCGTGCATGCACAGCTCGCTGCGCACGAGGCGCCCGCGTACGGCGTCCTTCGTCTTCGCCAGGTTGATGGCGACGTCGACGAGCTCGGGACCGGCGGTGGACCGGCGCGGAGTCGGAGCAGGCATGAGCCACCGTACCCTGGGGCCGCGCGGCGGGTCCCGAGTTGACCCAGCGCACGTCCGCGCGGCACCCTCGCCCCCTCGTGCCCTCGACCCCTCCCCGCGTCTTCGACGCCCGTGGCCCGCTGGATGTTCGTGCCCTGCTCACGGGCGCGGAGATCCTCGTGCTCGGCGGCACCGGCTTCCTCGGCAAGGTCTTCCTGTCCCTGCTGCTGCACCGCTTCCCCGAGCTGGGCCGCGTGCACCTGGTGGTGCGTCCGAAGGGCGGGCTGGACTCCGAGGCCCGGTTCTGGGCCGAGATCGCCCCGAGCCAGGTCTTCGATCCGCTGCGGGCGCAGCACCCGGGCACGGCCTACGAGGCGTTCCTGCGGGACAAGGTGCACCCCATCCCCGGCGACGTGTCGAAGCCGTTTGCGGGCGTCCCGTCCGACATCCGGCACCACCTGCGGGGCAAGCTGTCGGCGCTGCTGAACGCGGCCGGGGTCGTCGACTTCAACCCCCCGCTGGACGACGCCCTGGGGGTCAACGCGTTCGGCATGCAGTCGCTCGTGGCGCTCGCGCGGGACCTGGGTGACGTGCCCGTGCTCCACACGTCGACCTGCTACGTCGCCGGCAACCGGACGGGGCAGGTGGACGAGGTGGACCCCCTGAGCCACCCCTTCCCGCGGGCCGGGACGCTCGAGGGCTCCCACTGGGATCCGGAGCTCGAGATCCGCGAGTGCGTGGACGTCGTCGAGCACGTGCGCCATCGCGCCAACGACTCGTTCCGGCAGTCGGCGTTCCTGGACGAGGCGAAGGCCAACCTGCGGGACAAGGGGGAGCCCGAGCGCGGCACCGCGCTGGAGGACGAGCTCGCCCGCGTGCGGCGCAAGTACGTGGAGAAGGAGCTGGCCCGGGCCGGCACCGAGCGCGCCCACCACTGGGGCTGGCCGAACACGTACACCTACACGAAGTCCATCGGCGAGCAGATCCTCATGAGCTCGGGGCTCCGCTGCGCCATCAACCGGCCCGCCGTCATCGAGTCCTCCCTGGCGTTCCCCATCGCCGGCTGGAACGAGGGCATCACCACCTCCGCGCCCATCATGTACCTGTCCATGCAGGGCATGACGGGGATGCCCAGCTCGGACCGCTCGGTGCTGGACGTCATCCCCGTGGACACCGTCGCTGCCGGGATGATCCTCGTGCTCGCGGAGCTGCTGGACGACAGCCACCGGCCCGTCTACCAGCTCGGAACGAGCGACGTGAACCCGCTGCCCATGAAGCGGCTCATCGAGCTGACGGGCCTGTACAAGCGGCGCCACTACGCCGGGAAGACCAGCGGCAACCCGTTCCTCAACTGGATCCAGTCGCAGTACGAGACGGTGCCGATCACCGCCGAGCACTGGTCCACGAAGGGCGCGGGCCGCACGGCGGAGCGGCTGTCGGGGGTCTCCCGCTTCCTCCGCAAGACCACGAAGAACCTCACGCTGCTGGCGCCGCTCGCGGATCCCGCGGTGAAGCTGGTGGACTCGGTGGCTGCGGCGTCGGCCGGGACGCACAAGGTCATCGACCAGTACGTGCCCTTCACGGCGCTCAACACCTACGTCTTCTCCTGCCGCAACGTGCGCGACGCGCTCGCGCGGGTGCCGGAGGACCAGCTGGAGCTGCTGCCCTGGGAGCCCGAGGCGCTGGACTGGCGGCACTACCTCATGGAGGTGCACCTGCCGGGGGTGGAGACCCTGGTCTGGCCGCGGATCGAGAAGCGCCTGCACCGCCCGAAGAAGCCGCTGCGCGCGCACGACGACCTCGTGGCCTTCCTGGACCAGGTGGCCGAGCGGCACGAGCACGCGCCGGCGCTGCTGGTCCGCCACCCCGACGGGTTCGGGCGGGTGACCTACCTCGAGCTGCGGGACCGCGCGCGCATGGCGGCGGCGACGCTGGCCGCGGTCGGGGTCGCCCCGGGGGATGCGGTGCTGCTCAGCGGGCGCAACCACCCGGACTGGGTGGTCGCGTTCTTCGGGATCCTGCTCGCGGGCGGCGTGGCCGTCCCCGTGGATCCTGCGCTGTCCGCGGCAGAGGTCACCAACGTGGCCCGGGCGGCGTCGGTGCGGGCGGCCATCGTCGACGGGGAGGCGAAGCGCGACTTCGGCGAGGCGCTGGAGGCCTGCGACGCGGCCCTTCTGGACGCGGCCGCGGTCACGGCGCCGGGGGACCTGTCGCTCTGGGACGAGGTGGAGCGGCAGGCTGGTCGCGGTCAGCCGGCGTCACCGGAGACGGTCGCGTCGATCCTGTTCACGTCCGGGACGACGGGCGCTCCGAAGGGGGTGATGCTCACGCACGGCAACTTCTGCGCGCTGCTCGCCGCCCTGGGGCGCGTCTTCGACCTCGGGCCCGACGACCGGGTGCTCTCGGTCCTGCCGCTGCACCACACCTTCGAGTTCACCTGCGGCCTCCTCTTGCCCCTCAGCCGCGGCGCACGCGTGGCGTACCTGGACGAGCTCAGCGGCGATGCGCTCAGCTCCGCGCTGGGGGACGGCCGGATCACCGCCATGATCGGCGTGCCCGCCCTGTGGCAGCTGCTGGAGCGGCGGATCCAGGCCCAGGTCCACGCCCGGGGCCCGCTGTTCTCCACGGCGTTCGATGCGGCGCTGGAGCTGAACCGGATGCTCAGCCGCACCGCCGGGCTGGACCTGGGACGCCTGCTGTTCGGAGTCGTGCATGCGCAGCTGGGAGGCAACATCCGCCTGCTCGTGAGCGGCGGGGCGGCGCTTCCGCCGGAGACGCACCGGTTCTTCGGCGGGTTGGGCCTGCCGCTCGCCGAGGGGTACGGACTCACGGAGGCATCGCCGGTCCTCACGGTGGCGCCCGCGGGCAGCAAGGCCGGCACCGTCGGGCGCCCGCTGCCCGGGGTCGACGTGCGGATCGCGGAGCCGGACGACGACGGCGTGGGCGAGGTCCAGGCGCGCGGGCCCAACGTGATGCCCGGCTACTACAAGAACGAGGAGGCGACGGCCGCCGCGCTCACCGAGGACGGCTGGCTGCGCACCGGGGATCTCGGGCGGATGGACGGCCGCGGCCGCCTCAAGCTGGTGGGCCGCGCGAAGGACGTGGTGGTCACGGCGTCCGGCGAGAACGTGCACCTCGACGACGTGGAGCAGCGCCTCGGGCCCATCCCCGGCGTCACCGAGTACAGCCTCGTGGGCCTGCCCGACCCCCGCGGCGGCGAGCGCCTCGGACTGCTGGCGGTGCCGGCGGACAGTGAGACCGAGCTCGGGCGCCAGGCCGCTCACACGCGCGCCCGCAAGGCGATCCGCGCGGCGGCGTCGGCCCTCCCGGGCTGGTCGCGGCCCGGCGTCGTGCACCTCGTGGACGTGCCGTTGCCGCGCACGGCGACCCGCAAGGTGAAGCGCAACGAGGTCCGGGACGTGCTGGCGCGCATCGAGGCGGCCACGGCCCCCCCGGAGCAGACGCCGGACGGCGCGCTCCCGCTCGTGCGCCACGCGCTCGCGCAGGTGGCCGGCGTGAAGGCGAACTCGCTCGCAGCCAGCAGCCGACTGGCCGAGGACCTCCGGTTCGACAGCTTGATGTGGGTCGAGCTTTCGGCCGCGCTCGACCGCCTGCCGGGCGCAAAGCCGAGCTCGGAGGCGCTCGCCCGGTGCGAGACGGTCGCCGACGTCGAGGCGCTGGTCGCCCAGGGCGCTCCGGCAGTCCCGGCGCGGATCGAAGACGCGGCCCCCGTCGAGCAGATCACGATCCCCGCGGCACTCGTCCCGCCCCTGAAGCGCGCGCTGCGGTCCGGCCAGAAGGCCATCTACGACCGCGTGCTCGACGTGAGCGTGAGCGGCCGCGCCTTCATCCCCGTGAACCGGGGATCGGTGGTGGTGAGCAACCACGCCTCGCACCTCGACTTCGGCCTCGTCAAGACCGCCCTGGGGGCCTACGGCGAGGACATGGTCGGACTCGCGGCGCGGGACTACTTCTTCGAGGGCAACCCCTGGTGGGTCGCGTACTTCGACCAGCTCACGAACCTGCAGCCGTTCGACCGCGGGCGCCGCTTCCGCCAGTCCCTGCGGCAGGCGGTGGAGACCATCCGCGCCGGCAACGTCGTGGCCCTGTTCCCCGAGGGTGGGCGCCAGGAGGACGGGCTCCTCAAGGACTTCAAGCCCCTCGTGGGCAAGCTCGTGCTGGAGACGGACACGGACGTGCTGCCCATGTGGATCGACGGCACCCACTCCGTGCTGCCGAAGGGGCGCCGCGTCCCGCGGGTGAGCAGGCCCATCCACGTCCGCATCGGGCCCCCGCTGCCCAATCGGCGACTGCGTGAGCTGGCCCTCACGCCGGACCGCACCCGGGGGCAGGCCGCGCGCGTCGTGGCGTCGCTGCTGCACGCGGCGGTGGAGGCCCTGGGGAACGGGGAGTTCCTGGATCTGGACGCGCTCGAACGCTGGGATCTGCCGGACGAGGCGCCCGTCGATCCGCTCCAGGCCCTGTTCGACGAGCTGCCCCACCGCTTCCGCGCCGACGGCGTGGAGCAGGCCACCACCTGGTACTTCAGCCTCGGCGGCGACCGGGGGCGCTGGACCGTGAGCGTGGCCCCCGCGGCCGCGGGGGATCCGGCGCGCTGCGTGGTGGCCGAGGGGCGTCCGTCGTCCCCTGCCGACTGCGTCGTCAAGACCGCCGGGGGCCTCTGGATCCGCATGGTGCGGGACGCCTGGGTGCCGGATCCGTCGGACTTCATCGGCGGCGCGATCAAGACGAACGACATCCCGCTCCTGATGAGCTTCGCCCAGTGCTTCCGCCTGGGTCCCGATGGCCTCGACGGTCCCTCCCTCGCGCGGTCCCGTTCGTGAAGGTCCTCGTCACCGGCGCCAGCGGGTTCCTGGGCCGCCACGTGCTGGCGCGGCTCGCGTCGCGGGACGACATGGACGTCGTCGGTCTGTGCCGGCGCCCCGAGCGGATGGGGGACGTACCCGTGACGCTGGTGCGGGCCGATCTCGCGGATCCCGCCAGCCTCGCCCCGGCGCTGGAGGGCGTCGCGGCCGTGGTGCACGCCGCCGGCGGCGTGAGCCACCTCCAGGACGGCGCGCGCGCCATGTACGACGTCCACGTGCGCGGGACCGAGGAGCTGCTGGCCGCCGCCGCCGAGGCAGGCGTGCGTCGCTTCGTCCACCTGTCGTCGTCCGGGACCATCGCGGTCAGCGGCGACGCCGAGGTGCACGACGAGACGGCCGAGCGCCCCCTGGCCGTCATCAAGGGCTGGCCCTACTACCGCGCCAAGCTGTTCGCCGAGGACGCCGTCCGCTCCACGGAGCTGGAGTGGGTGATGCTCAACCCGTCCCTGCTCCTCGGGCCCGCGGCCCCTGCGCCGTTCGACCACAACGCATCCGCGCCGGCGCGCCTGCTCGACCCGCTGTTCGCCGGGGAGCTGCCGGTGGCGCCCGCGGGCGGCGTGTCGTTCGTGGACGTCCGGGACGTGGCGGACGCGGTGGTGGCGGCGCTGCTGCGCGCGCACCCGGGACGCCGCTACCTGCTCAGCGGTGCCAACTGGACGTTCGCCGACTTCTACGCCCGCGCCGCGCGGATCGCCGCGATCGAGGCCCCCGTCGCCCGAGCCCCGCGCTTCGCCCGGAAGCTCTTCGGGCTGCTGCCGGATCGCGCGCGCAGCCGCCTGCCCGCCGATCCGGTGGAGCTGCAGATGGCGTCGCACTTCTGGTGGGCGGACTCCCGGCGCGCGGTGACGGAGCTGGGCTGGAGCACGCGCGAGCCACTCGAGACGCTCGCGGAGGCGATCGACGCGCGGCGGGCTACCGAACCGGCAGCGTGATCGTCATGCCCTCGCGGGCGGCGAGGGTCCCGGGGCGCACGGCCTGCGCCTCCGCCTCGATGGCGGCGACCTCGGCGTCCGTGCGCTCGGGCAGGTGGTGGAAGATCACGAACGTCTCGACGTTCGCGGCCTCCGCGAAGCCGACCCCGGCCTCCCAGGTGGCGTGGCCCCAGCCGCGGCGGGCGGGGTACTCACCCTCGGTGAACGAGCAGTCCATGATCACCACGTCCGCGTCGCGGATGAACTCCACGAACACGCTGTCCAGATCCGAGCCGTGCTCGATGTCCGTGGCGTACACGACGGCGCGCCCTCCGAACTCGACGCGGTAGCAGATGGCGTGCTGCGGATGGTTGATCCGGCAGGTCTTCACGAGGACCCCGCCGTCCAGCTCGATGGACGTGTCGGGCACCACCGGTGTCCACTCGACGTCCGCGTTCACCATGTTCCACTTGATGGGGAAGTAGGGCGGGTGCATCTGGCCGGACAGGATCTCGAGGACCGACTGGCCGTTCTTCGACTCGCCGTACAGGTGCACCTCCGAGCCGGGTACGTAGATCGGCGCGAAGAACGGGAACCCCATGATGTGGTCCCAGTGGTAGTGCGAGAAGAAGAGGTGGACGTGCGGGGGGCCGGACTTGAGCAGGTGGTTGCCGAGCTCCCGGATGCCCGTTCCGGCGTCGAAG
>Ga0213833_1002411_pt1 | contig 12109 bp, 16 predicted proteins | sample SWATP21_FD_160575 | JGI IMG/M metagenome (GOLD analysis project Ga0213833, IMG submission 160575) | Coastal seawater microbial communities from Marineland, Florida, United States - SWA TP2 #1 | ecosystem: Environmental > Aquatic > Marine > Coastal | place: USA: Florida | collected 2016-08-14
AGCGCAGCAGCGGCAACGTTCAACTTGCCGTCAGCACGGTGGATTCAGCGCTGGACAAATCAATCACCAAATTGGGGCATTACACACCAACCAAGCCCCACAGCTCGCAGTCCTCGCTCCACTGCGCTGCACATGGCGTTCGACCCAGCGAATGGTCGGGTAGGTCTTCCGAAACAAGCAGAGCCTCCGTTTGTGGGCTCCCCAAGACGCCACAGGCGCAGGAGCAGACGTTCCAGCCGTCAATCGAGGCCTTCCCTGGGCGTGGATCACAGTCCCAGAGCCCCTCGTGACCCCTCACCACTTGGAACCCCCCAGCTCGCACAAGAGCGCATCTCAGCGCATGGATCTATTAGGGACGGAGGGAGATTAGGCAGCAGCGAGGCGTGGTCCATGCGCAGCGACGCAAGCAGCTTCATGGATAGGAGCCCGTGGGGCACACCTGCGCCAGGAGCAACCAGGATCTCAAGCCGTCCTCCACAAGGCGAGGCAGAGGCTTTGTCGCCATCACACACGAAGAACAGCCCCAGGCCCCATCATCGACGCGACACGACACCGCAGTGGCCTTTTCGGGAGTCCAGTGGGGCGGCACCACACCCAAGCCCCCCGCCACGCGCAGTGCGTCGGCCAGCAAGCCGCACCTCTGCGCGCACACGCGCAGTGCGAACACCAGATGCGAGAGGTCATGAAGGTGGCCGACGCCAAAATCAAAGTGGCGCACTGCACTATCAGCACCCCGCGACGCCTCTGTTCTCGCCGCGCATCCCCCTTCCGTCGGTGTTGTCGCGGGTGGATGATCTGCAGCCTATGGGTGAGGCAACAAAGTACCTTCTTTCTCAGTATCTGGCTTTCGACGAGTTGGTTGAAAGTACTGAAAGCGCAGATGTCTTGGGAGGTGTTTTGGAGAACTTCATGGAAGAGTGCTTCAGTGGGGCTGATGAGGACGTCCGCGCCGCGTTGACTTCTGCACTTGGCCCGACTGTCAGATTGCCAAGGTTGACCCGATCCACCACGTTTCCAGACCCTTTGTGGTATGTACCTCCTGCCATGGCTGCAAACCTCGTGATTTCCTCTGAGTGTGGTCGATTTGCTTGCAGTACGGCCGTTTGCTGTGAAGCTCTTGAGAAAATCAGTGTTCTAATCGATCGGGACTGGCGCATTAGCCGCTTGCTGCATGTGGCGAAGCAAGGCATTTTCGCCAGTATCTACTCGAACTACAGTCCGAAACAGTGGTTTTTCCGCCAAGTGCCGTTCTATCACAGTGCGTAACTGTCTTTCGTTGCTGGATCGCGGGGCTATGCGCTAATTAAGGGAAACACTGCACCCATGGGACCAGCGCTTGGACAAACACAGGACCGCTGTGAAGAATTAGCAGAGCAGCTTCGGCAGGTAGACGTCCCTCCGTTTGAGAAGCTTCGGCAAGGAGCGATGGCCCTTGGTGATGCGGACTTGTTAAAGGCGTTGGAGCTTGGTACGTCTGGCGACGGACGTGATGCGGTGGGCAGCGCTTTCATTTGTGCTTGCAGTCTTCCACAGAATCTCGCCCACCACAAGCACCATGGCCTTGGTATCTTTGTTCGAACAGTATGGATCCAGCGAAGCCACAGCGTGAGTAAACACTTTGTATTGTAGTGCCCCGGTGCTGCTTTGTGGTGGCCATTCTGCTGCTTCTGACTCACTGCGTGTGTGATTCATGTTTCTTCACAGTCACATGATGGCTTCAGTCATCGAGAAAATGTCACTGCGGAGCAACGATTGCGACTTTGTGCCGCGGCTTGTGGCAATGTACGTAGCCGATGTTGAACCATCTGCTTTGGTTTGCACTGACAAGCGAGCTGTTCGCTCTCCCTTCTTTTCTTTTCAGGTCTGTCTCTGTAGACGCTAAGTTGTCCGTTTGGAAGGCATTGCTAGACACTCACAACGAGCCAGGAGTATTGGAACGCCTTTTGCAGCTAGTGGTGTTGCGGCTTACGACCACAGGAGTGACGCAGTCACTCGTTGACAACTTGCAAGCTCCGAGAAGCCTTCCGACGGGTACTTCTGGGGAGGCCCATGCAAGCGATGTAGCTCGTGAACCAGCTGATCAGGAGAATGAAGTGAAGGAACACCAGGATGTAAGCGTGGCTGTTGCTGCGCGCTCGGACACTGCACTGTCCGAGGAGCATGAAGTGAATCATGAAGATTTAACCGACTCCAGCGCCCAAGCCAACCATATGGCACGTCGACAACAATTGCAAGCAGCTGAAACTGCCGAGCAACATCGCAATCATGGGCAAGGTAGGCAAGGGTTGTGTGCTCTTCACCATTCCGTGCTGATGATGGTGTCCTACAGTTCTGAAATTCTGTTCGGGAGCCGTGGCAAATGTAGTGTCAAGTCATCGTACAGACTCGGCAGTGCTGACGGAACAGTACGCTGCATGTGTGATGTCATGTACAAAACTGAGAAACTCATGCACAACGTGCACACAGTCTGTCACCGAAGCTCGTCCCTGCCCTTGTTGACTCCATGCCAAAAGAGCTATCAGAAACGTTGTTGCTCAATGGAAACTTCATGGATCTTGTGCTCCGCGACCCTGAATGGTAGTGCCGCTGTTCGTGTGTTTGTGTATGTGCATCGGCTGTGACGTGAGTGTTCCATCTGTAGGATCCGCGCATTCGATCGAGCCAAAGCCGCGGAAAGACGACGGAAGCTGAGGGAGATGGGCGAGGAGGTTCGATGTTTACGGCATGTCATCTAGGGTTCGCATGTTCACCTCCCCTTCTCCCTTGTATTGGTTGCTAGGTCATGGATGTTTCGGACACTGAGTCTGATGCGGAAGAAGAGAATCAAGAAGGCAGTGAAAATCGTGATGGAAACATCGGTGGAGTGGGGAACGGTGTAGGAAATGGAGCCAAAGCAAAGGTCGCGTCGACAAATCCATCGACTTCCAGCTGCCCTGCAGTGATACCTGTGACGATTGGTTTGGCAACACCTGGCGATGCGGATCCTAGCTTTTCCACATTCAAGTTGCCTCGAAACTGCACACTCGGTCAGGTTCATAAGGTTCGTCAAGGCTGTTTCTGGAAACAAGGCGAGTCGTGACGCTGGCGCGCGCAGATGACAGCCAAGCGGGTGAAAAAGGCGCAAGCTGCGTATCGCAAGCGCAACAGCAGCACGGATTCAAAGAAGCAAGTCCAGTCGGTGCCTTTTGCGGTGGTACGATTTTGTGTCTTCGTGTGGTGTCTCTCTCGAAATCTCACAGGGTGTATCCAGGTAACACTGCGCGGCCCAGTTGCATTGTTCGACCTCCGAACATTGTTCATGGGAAGGATGGGCCCCATTGCCACGATTCTCAAATCACTTGGTAGGTTTACATCATTCAGTCGGCCTTGCACCGAACCTCATGCGCCGCGGTGTCCCATCCCAACTCTTCAGGCCTGCCCGTGCCCCAAGACGTTGCTCACAGTGCGATCCATGGTGGAAGGCGAGAGTCTAGTGTTGTAGTCTCTGCAGCCGCAGCGGCAACGGCTCAAAGAATGGCTGAACAGATGATGAACACACCTTCTGCTGCTGTTCTTGGTGCGGAGAGAGCAAAGCTGGAGGCGTCAGTTCGCGCACAAACCAGAGATAGTATTCAAGACCAGGTTAGTGGTGTGTTGTGGTCAAATTTGTTACGTGCGGGGACCGGGATTTCACTTTGCCATGTTTCCTCAGTGTGCAAAGCTGGCCGCCGAAATGATGTCTGTTCTCAACAACTCCACGCAGCTTCAAGTTCCCAAGCACCTAAGGCGCGCTGCACAAGCCCTGGGCAAATGGGACGGCCTAACGGAGGTATATGCGTTTGCAGCGGTTGCAAAGTTCTGTTCGTCACGAATCGGTTGATCTACAGGGGTTGCGTGCCTTCTTCAAGCATGGAAATGCAACTGCGCTGGAGTCCCATCTCGGGAAGCTTGCCTCAGGTACGACGCAGCAGGCTGGTGTCATATGTGCCTGTTCTGACCTTCACACACTGCTTGTTCCTTCACATAGGCGGAGGTGCTGCTGAAAGTGATGACGGTGACGACGGAGGCAGCACGGATCCAGAAGTCGATGTGATGGATGGCGTCGGAGGGACAGACAACCGCATGCGACTGACTGGTGAAGGCGGTACACTCCAAGCCTTTCATCTGAAACGAAAGAAAACACTTGCCAGGATGGGTCGTCGGAAATTTCCTGAATCGTTTGCTCATCTCTTCGGAAAGTACGTTGCCCATTGGTGCGGCCAGCTGCTGCTCACTCTTGCATAACACTACACTGTATGTGCAGGGGTGTATCGCTTGATGCAGCTGCTCCCATGTCTTTACGGCAGCTACAGCGCGTGATAACACAGGTGGGCGTTCTTTGTGTCGTAGCGGACTTGAACCAAGCTTTCACACCACCATCCAGCTGTACGCAGAAAAAATCAACTATGACAAGGCAGCAGACACGACGAATGTGTCTCGTGAGCCGTTTCCGGACTATTGCTACTCGTTCTTCTTACAGAAGTACGGTCTGAAGAAAATTGCTGAGAAGCACTGCTGCACTCTGATCAAGTCACTGCGAACGTACGTCACTTCACACAAACGCGAGAGGGAGAGAGTTGCGCGCGTTGTCCCCATTGCCCCTTATCACGTGTGCTTCCCATGACAGGCACCGCAAAACTACGCTTCTTGTGGCGCATGCGGCACGATTTGCCGGACTCGTTTCTCCCCTCCCGCTCGATGCACTGAACATGTACGTGGTTGTCTCCTAGCACGCGCATCTGCCGCGCAGTTGCTTACAAAGAATTCCGACACAGGTACCTGGACGCAATTCAGTTTTGCAACGCATCTCAAACGGGTGCAGACATTCGATGGGAGTCTTCCGAGGAGGAGAGCCTGGTCAATCCACATGTCAGCCTGAAACGAGCCCAAGCTTGTGCTGCTCGCGTGCTGGAGGCCTCGGCCTCGGACGTAGGCGATGTGCAGAAAAAGTTGCTTTCTTGGGCCGTTCAATGTGCTCGAAACAACACTCTAAAGGTGGCTCGGGTACGTGCTACGCTGTAGTACTGTTGTGTTTTTGTTCACAAGCTACCCTCTCAAATCGGGCGACACCCCTTCGAACAGGAAGAGCTTCTGGATTTGATATTGGATGCGTACGTTTGCTTTTCAGTCGGGTGGACTCCTTTCTCTCATGTCTTTTGCCGGGATGTTCTCATTGCACAGGTATGCGAAGCGTGGAACACGAAACCGCAAGATGGTTGAGGCGTTGTTTCTTGCCGGCGATACCAACATGGATGGAATCCTGTCAATCGACGAGTTTAGCGCAATGGTTCGCCAACTTGATCCAATGATGCGTCAGCCCAAGGTGTGTGCGGTGCATCTTTGCCATGGCTCGGAGTCGGGTTTGCGAGTCCCTTCTCCCTCCATCCTCACGCATGGACACATTTGTAGATTCGGAAAATGTTCAAACAAGCACACTCCGCTGGCGGCAAGGTGACGAAGGAGAGGTTCAGCAACGTTCTCCTTCGCAACGGCTTGTTCGCGTACCAACCCCAGCAGGTACTTCACCGCAAGAGTCGTGTGTCACAGCGCCGTGGTTTCGGCCTTTGGTGTTGCCACTGACATTTATTGCCTTCGGAACAGGATTGGGGAGGGCAGACCCCGTCATCGACCCGGAGTGCCAGTGCAGACCTATCGAGTGGTCTTGGCACATCCGAGTCCAGCGCACCAACAAAGGACATCGGAGCGGAGTGGGCAAAAATGACAGATCTGGACAAGGAGCTCGGAGCCGAGGACACTGTACTGAACAACCCTTGTCCTCGCGACACGGTACGGTTGTGTAGGACCCCTGTTTGTGAATGCCGGTGGTGATGACATGGTGGCGTTTGTGTAGGACACTGCGTTTGACGTGCTCGAAATTGCCTGGAAATCCACTCTTCCTGTCGTAACGACACTGCTGGGGGAGGTGAAAGCTGGTGGCAAACGTCACAAAAATCTGTCACACCGCGTGGCGCATTTGGAAGAGGTGAAAATTCGTGGTGTTTCACTGCGTGTGCTTTGTGGCTGGGGCTTAGGGTGCTGAACGTGCTGGCTGTTCCCTTTGCACAACTCAGCTGATGGAAGCGCGCCAAGATGCTGTGGCCGGTTGGATGTCATTCCAGATGATGCACGCGGAAGTCAGTCGCATGAAGGCTCGCAGAGGAGAGCCTTCGGTTGCGTCTAGCCTCTGGTCCGTGCACTGGCGCGACGCGTTTTGTTTGCTTGCCAGAAACTCTGACAGGGGTACATCACAGGCGACCTGGCAGCATGAGATTCGACTCCGCGACGCTGTTGCGTCAACCATCTGTCAGGGCATCTGCTTCACCGCACCCAACCAAGGTGAACCGACTTGCGGAGGTGGCCGAGGTCACCACAGCAATTACTGCGGATGATGAGTTCGAGCGACCGCGCCGCACGTCGGCGTCCTCATTCATCGTGCCCACATCACCTGGGCAAGGCGTCAGTATTGACGACACAACAGATCATATGGATGGAGTGAGTGCGGCTGTTTCACAAGCAAGCTCTGGTGAGGTCCAAGGAGACCAAGTTCTCGATGCTGGTCTTCTTCCCACCGTGGTCGATGCAAAAGGGGATTAGGCACCGCGTTCTAGACTACCACCATGGCATCCTACACCCCGCTCATGCCTGCTAAAATGCTCCCCTTGTACAGGCACAATTGGGCTTGCTGCCGTTTCTTCTCGCCTGGGTTTTGCCCACCGCTGGCGCCCCTCAATCCTGTGCTTGCCGTATGATCGTTCACGGTGCAGCCTTGCTCGAGGATTAATGTTAGCTGTTCTCATATTGTACAAGCTGTGCGCTGTCATAGAGACAGCAGTAGTTTTACGACCTTGCCCCAAGTACGTGCAAACTAACAGAAAAAAAACCGTGCCGGTTACACCACGCTCCGGTCAACGGAACGCGCTTGAGCAGATAGCAGTTGCTCTTCAATAGATCCAGCTGCGGATGAAACCGTGGCTTCACCAAGGGAACGGAGCCGCTCAATGGGAGGCGGCAAGCCGGCAAGTGACTCTCCACCTCGACGACGCGCCTCTGTATCAAACGCTGCCTGGCGCAAAAAGGCCGACGCTGCAGGGCCCGTTTGGTTGACCATGCTTGTAAACGCCCCCGTTGGGTTTCGCAGAAGGTCGGCGGGCGAACCAAACTCGACGGCGTGGCTGCAAGCCCAAGGGTGGAAGCACACAGCAACAAGCATGAATTATGCGCGAGAAGCACAATCCACTCACGTCACACATACCCAGCATCCATGACCAAAATCTTGTTTGCGTCGATGATCGTCGGCAGTCGGTGTGCGATCACAATCACGGTGCTTTCTGCAAAGACTTGACGTATGGTTGCCTGTACAACGAAACAGACCGTGAGGAGAACCGACGGTCAGTCGTCACAAAGAACGCGATACCTGAATCAAAGAGTCCGCTTCAGGATCGATGCTGGCCGTGGCCTGAAGAATGTAACACCGAAGTGAATGACACGGCCAGAGGTACATGACAAAATAACAGCCATGCGCACCTCGTCCATCACGAGTACACGAGAGCCACGTAGGATGGCCCGTGCCAAGCACAACAACTGGCGCTGTCCAACACTCAGGTTCCCGCCACCTTCGCCGAGCATTGCTGACAGACCATTGGGCTGGGCTCGCACCCATATTGCCATGCCTGACTTCTCGAGGGCTTCCCAGATGTCGTCGTCCGTTACACTGCGTCCAACGGCCTGGACCAGGGCCGAGCGAAGACGTTACTCAGGCGGTACAAAGAGGCCACCAAGTTGCCACACTCCACCTACCTCCGCAGGGCACAAGTTGTCTCGAATGGTGCCGCAGAACAGCACCGGATCTTGAGGAATGATGCTCAGGCGCGATCGCAATGTGCGCAAGCCAATACCCGCAATATCAACACCGTCGACCTCGATCTTGCCGCTGCTCAGCTCAACAATGCGGAACAGGGTGCCGATGAGGCTACTCTTGCCGGCACCCGTGCGCCCCACCACGCCAACAGTTTCCCCAGCACTGGCTGTCCAAGTGACTCCGTGAAGGACTGGATCGAGATCGGGACGGTATCTGGCGCGTTGGTGCAACAGGGAGAAGTGATTCAATCAAACACTACACAAACCACGACGTGCCACCACACGTGTTCGTACCGCATCACAACGTCCTTGAACTGAATGCAACCCTGGCTCGGCCAACTTGGCGGCACCTCAGCAGGGACGCTCACACGCGTCAACACCGCATCAATGTTGTTCGTGGGAGCAGCCCTGTGGAACGGACGCTCGTGTGAACACCAGCAACGTAGGTTGATTTTCTTGGCGCTGGACGTACTCAGAGTCAAGGGATGCTTCTGGTGTGACGTCGCAAAAGTGCTGCATGCGCTCAACACGGGCCATTTCCGCCTCGGACTTCGTCGTCACTCGAACAAGCCACTGAAGATTGCGACTGAGCGACACGGAGTTGGACACGGCGAGTGCCAGAACAGACGGCAGTGTGTTCAAGAACGAGTCCGGGAAGACACGGGACATCAAACACACCACACATGTGACGAAGATCACAACCGTGGAGAGCCCCTCGACGCGGATCCCAATCCACTGAAGGAGTCAGACAATCCACACGAAGGAGCCAGACAATCCACACACGTGAGTGCGAAAAGCCATGCAAAGAAAGGAGGGCTCAAGAACAGCACATCGAGTATGCGAACCTTGTCCGCCATACGACCGGCGATAAACACCTTGCTGTTGCCATCCATGAGGTTGTGCAACTGCCATGTCTCAATCTGTTGCAGACCAAAGGCCCGAATCGATGACAAGCCGTCCACAGTTTCGCTGAACTTGTTCTGGATAGGCGACATTGATATGGCCTCCAACCGCTTCAGTTCGCGCGCCGCGCAGCGGTAGTACCTGTGATCATGTACTGCGCGGTCAGACGAACACGAGCTGGCGCAGCTGCCTCCTACGTTCGTACTTGAACGAGTAGTAGTACAAATAGGAAACAATGGGCAGAATCACAAGGAAAATTGGCATGGCGATGGCAATCATGATGAAGCGTCCAATCTGCACGGGCGAGTCGGGGTGACGCACAAGCTCAAACACAAACTGCTGTTTTGCAAACGCACCGTATTCAACCAAGTCACCATTGCATCCGAAAGAAAGTCAGGCAACTCCTGGTCAACGACGGTTTGGTCTCTGGAGAACCGATTCAGGATGCGACCATGCGGGTTCGCGTGGAAGAACGACATCGGTGCCCGCAGCATGGCCGCAAACATGCGCTCATGAATAGAACGAGAGGCAGTGTACCTGGAAGTCCAGTGTGAGGGGGACTATTGAGAGGCCATACTTCAACACCACAACGAAGCCCGACGCACATGCTATGGAACCAGGCGAAATTTCGCACCAGGGACATGAAAGCCACGAGCAGAGACATGACAGCAAACACCATCATGTATGCTTCAGATGACCACCCCATTGCAAATCCGTCGCGGGGAGTGCTACTGTCTACATCTGCAGTGTCCACATGTCATGTATCACGAGCCACAACCACCAGCACAGCAGACAAGCATCGAACCTGCGTTCTCCGACCAGATGGCTAGCCACCCCTCCACCCCAACCTTGAAGACCTCAAGCAAAACGCTCACCACCGCAAAGCCAACCAGAAAGCACGGTGTCCCCAACGATCGGATGAATCTGCACGCAATACACCACTACGGTTAATACCAACCCTGAGCCACTGCTCCCAGCGCTCGGCACGTACGTTGCGTAGACCTTCTTGCTCACAGTCCCACGAAATCTGTGATTGAGTGGGGTCATGAGCACTGTTGTGTGAACAACAACGACGCTTGTCCTCACCTTTCTTCGTCATCAACCACGCGTGCGGCAGACTTATCCACAGACCCCGATCTTGAATCAGAGCGGCTGCCTTGCGATGTGGCGGACATCGTACTGATGTTGCGTTCCAGTGTCACAGTGGAAACATCATCGCTCTTGGCTGTGGTACAACAACGAAACACAATCACGTGGGTGTGATGTGGGGTGTGATAGTTCCATACGCAGACACGTCTGGTGTGACTACGCACCTTCGTCTTCGTGTGCGCCAGTGAGAGACTGAAAGCTGACGCCTTGGGACGTCAACTCACGATAGCTGCCCAAGTGCAACAACTTGCCCTCCTTCATCACAGCGATGCGATCAACTTGAGGAAGGAACTGCATGGAGACCCATACGAGGAAAGTAAGCAAGACAAGTAGAAACGACGCAGCAGCAGCACACCTCACCTGTGTTTGGTGTGTCACCAAGACGCGCGTCTTTCCGCGCAGCACACCACAAATGCACCGCTCGAACAGCCATTTTCCGACGTGTGCGTCAACGGCGCTGAGTGGGTCATCAAGTAAAATGATGTCAGCGTCACGGTACACGGCCCGGGCCAAACTGACGCGCTGCTTTTGCCCACCGGACAACGTGACCCCCTTTTCTCCCACATCTGCGCCACGAGAACACGTGCGTGAGAGCAGTGACCTGTGGTGTGAATGCGTGCGAGGTGTTGGGACGACGCAAAGCCATACCGGTCTGATCACCCGCGGAAAGCTGGCGAAAGTCATCCAGCAGGGCACATGCCTTCACTGTGCGACGGTAGCGCACGGCATCAAACGGTGCGCCACACAAGATGTTCTCTCGCACTTTCATACTGCGGATCCAGGCTTCTTGCGGAACGTAGGCCACACCAGTTCCGGACCTTGGTGGGCCAGTGACTTCGCCATCCACGGCGACGGCTATGCCTTCGATGGCGCTCGGCACACTTACCACACCGGCTGTTCCATGAACAAGCTCCAACTCACCCAGCAGGCCAGCCAGCAGACTTGACTTGCCGGCGCCGACAGCGCCAACGATGGCGAGAAGCTCCCCACTTCGGACTGACATGGACAGTTCACGAACCGGGGTGGCTCGGTGGTTGCCACTCTCAGCGTCTGCCAGGGCACGAGCGGATGCGTCGTCATCGCTTTCAGCGTCGTGAGGGGAGCTGTCACCTTCATCAAGCAGCCGCACGTCTTCGGTCGCATCCTTTCCGCTGTTGCTTTTTTCTTCAACTTCCTCAGTCTTGGCATCATTGTTTTCGTTCTCTTCATCTACCTCTCGTTCGGGCCACTGAAAGGTGGCTTGTGCCAGTATCACGGCTGCAGTGGGTTCCACGTTGGGATGGGAAGTGGAGCGTGTGTCGCCAGAACTGATTCTGGGGATGCCGCGGGTGGGTGTCCGGGCAAGGAAAGCTTCGATGCGTCTCATGGACGTCGAGGCAGAAGCAACAGAGGCCATGACGTAAGGAAACTGTTCACATGCAAACATGGCCAAGTTGTAGTCAACCAGACATTGAGATGGGGACTGACAGGTGCAAAAAAGTACCTCCAAGAGCAACCACGTCACGCTCTCGAAAATGTAGATCGATGGGAAAACAACACTCGAAGTGAGGGTATGACCCAGCAAGTGATACGTTCCAAACGAGGCCAGGCTCATCAGAATCGTGGTGCCTGGAGATTGGGACATGAGAATACACAACAGCGACACAAGCAAGAGAGGCACGTACTCCAAATTACAGTCATCAGCCCCGCAATGTTGTATGAAAAGCCTTTGACGTGTTTCAGTTCCTTGTTCCGCTCACTTTGCACTTGACGAAATGCCGACGACTCCCATGAGAACAGCTGAGGGCAGGCACCGTACCACAGCACGTCAAAGCTACACACAAGAAAAGCAAACACGCCGGGGGGGCGGCATGCAGCTCCCACCTTCACCACGAGAATTCCGGACAGGAACTCTGAAATGAGCTTAACGCGAGCCTGCTGGTGCTGCATGAGAGCATCTTGGAGGGCTCCAAACCTCCTGGAAATCTGTAGCCACCATTCTGCATGAGGTTGAATGCTCGAGCTGCGCTGCAGCTGCTGTACGTCACGCCACCATACGCACCAGCCAGTTCACTGGGGCAAGCACCAGCGCCACGAGCATGCCCGGGAACATGGCTGTCCCAAGCAGTTGATAACTGCAGCGGTGGATTGCACAATCAGCAAGAGTAGTCAAGCATAGTCAACACCTCGACGTGTCACATGC
>Ga0213833_1002412_pt1 | contig 12109 bp, 16 predicted proteins | sample SWATP21_FD_160575 | JGI IMG/M metagenome (GOLD analysis project Ga0213833, IMG submission 160575) | Coastal seawater microbial communities from Marineland, Florida, United States - SWA TP2 #1 | ecosystem: Environmental > Aquatic > Marine > Coastal | place: USA: Florida | collected 2016-08-14
GCGACGCCCTTGCTCGCGTTCGCTTTGACGATGTGGCTTGGTCCGCTGCGCGGCTCCTGTGTCCTGTGACATGTTCCCACTCCCACTCCCACTCCCACTCCCACTCCCACTCCCACTCCCACTCCCACTGCTTCCTCTCGTTTCGGGATGCTCCTTGCCACTGCCACCCCCGTTCGCCGTGTGTACCCCTGCCGGCGTGTGTGCGGTCCAGGGCTGTCTGTGGCGTGGCACCTTTCTGCCCTGCTCTCTGTCCTGTTGAGAACGGCCCTTGCCGGAACCCAGCTCGGGCACGGAACAAGAGCCGCGCATGCCGTTGGTGCCAACGGCATGCACGGCGCGAGACTCGGAGCGTCGGTGGTGGCCTGTGCGTAGGCTGGTGGTGCTGCGACTTGAAGGCGCAGCAGTCGAGCCGCCTGCTCGTGTTCGGGGTGATGGAGAGGACGTGGATGCTGATGCTGTCGCTGCGGCACCATGTGGAGTGCCGCGTCCCAAGTATCTATGTGGAGATGGTCGGGACGACAGCACTGCTGAACCACCCCCCACGGAAGCTGCGACGGCCGCACGTGTCTTGTTCGCTTTTGCCTTGCTCGTGGCAGCGTTCACGGCTTGGGCTACGGTCGTCACTTTGGCATTGACAGGTTTGCCTTCGTGCAAAGCAACGATGCGTGGCGAGGCAACATATCTGCATCATGGGAAGCAAATCCATCATCATTGAATCGAATCCAAAGGCGTAGTTGAAGGCGTAGTTGAAGGCGTACATCGACGCAAGGCAATGTCACAACCACCACACAGTCGTCAGGACCTCTGTACAACTTCCTAAACCTGCATGAACGTACGACAGTGCCTTTGCCCAGCTCTTGCCCTGCTTCGTCAGAGTGGCAGGCGGCGTGAAGATGTTCTCGGGCCGTAGTTGTGTTGCCAGAGCCACGGCAAACAAGCGATTCATGGTGTCCATGACGAGCTGAGATCGAACTGCCCGGTGCTGCAACGAAGCAAGCAACAACGTCGCTCCGTGAGATGCGATGCCGGTTCGTGCCAATGCACCCCCACCGCTTCCGTGTTCAACAACACACGTACCGAAAAGTCTTCGCGTTTGACGTAGCCACTGCAGCTTTCATCCATGTGGTGGATCATGTCAAGCACCGCTGCTGCGGCGGGGTTAGCACTCATTTGGGTGCTCAACAACATGAAGACAATTTCGTTGGAATCAAGCGTTCCACTCCCATCGATATCGTATCTGCAGTGGGACGCCAATGAACAGGCCACAGTGTCAGAGGTCAGAACCAACGCGGACAGCAAGCCACCAGTGAAGAGGCACTGCACATCGCCACATACAATGCGAAGTAGAACTCAGTTTGCTCTTGCACAGTGCGGCACAGCATCTGCGCGAAGTTGTTGAGCAGTACACGAATGACTAGGTAGCCAACTTTCCGCGTATCCATTGTGTCGAAGAGAGCATCCAAACGCGTGTGGACATCTGCAAGCACACACACACTCCGATGAGCGCCACCATGCATCCACCACCTGCCGTCAGACACACGAGAAACACGACCGCCTCACGTGTGCTCCCTTGCGCGCACTCACCCTCTCCACAGTCAAAGCATTTCTTCATGAAGTCCCGAAACCCTTGCTTGTTCACCTTTTGTGTGAGGAGGTGCATGTGGCCGGCAAACTTGATGGGCACAGACCGCAGGCGCTCAGCACTGAACTGTTGGTGAGATTGGTGGAGTTCTCGGATGGCTGCCGCCGTTTCCACGCTCACAGTGGTGCTTTGGCTGAAGTTGTCCATCAACTGTGGGCGGTGGTGAAGGCTGGCAATGAACTCGTCACTGGTGATTTCATTGTCGTCGTCACAATCCAACGACGACACGATCCGATCGGCTCGTTTCAACAAGTCTTCCAAGGTGCTGTTGCCGGTGGTGACCAAGTGAATCAGCTCGCGCACCGAAATTTTGCCGCTGCTGTTCACGTCGTGAATCTGCATAGCAATCCAAACATCCAAAGCCCGTTACCATGCGCGCCATCACAATCAAACAACCTACGGTCGAAGAGCAGTAGAACGTGGTGAAGGTGTGATGAGGGGGCGGAAAGCGTACCCGGAACAACAAGTCAAGCTTCTCCCCCATGTCCCCGCGCAGAATGACGGACAAACCGGTGCAAAATTCACGAAAGGACACGCTGCCGTTGCCATCGTCATCCATGGTGGAGAACATCCATTCCAACCGCGGCTCCCAATCCGCAAAAGCTGGCATGTGGGTCCGAATGATGGCAATGAAAGATGCCTTGCTCAGCTCCCCTGTGACTTCAGACAGCTGAGCAAACTTGGGTGCCATGCGCTTGATTTCATTCTTGGTGAAGTGGGTGAGCTTTGCAGTGCTCGCGATGTAGCGTCTGGCACATCACACGTTGTCAACCGACAAGACTCGTGGTTCCTCACGCACTCCACTATCGCCCTTGCAACGCCCCACCCCTTCCCTCCTGTTGCGGCTCAACAACCCACCTACCTTGACGTCATGCTTCGAAGCTTCATGTTGCCTGTATGCTTTTGCATCTTGATCAACTTGGCGGTCATAAAGCCCGTCTTCGGTCCTTGTGGACCCTTCGGAAACGCCGCAACCACGTCCTTGCGGGACATGCGCTTCCGCAGCGTTTTCGCGCCGCCAAACGCTATGGTTGAGCCGAGGGTGGCGGGATGCTTGCGCAGGGCTCTCAAAGCCGCCAGCGCTTCGTCGTGAGTCTCCTGTTGCTTTTCCAGCGCCCGTTTCGACTGCTCCACCACCGACTTTCCCACCAACACGCTGCGGCGGCGCTTGTCAATGGCTTTGGATCCCATGTACGAGGGACGTCTGAACACAGCCGGTTTTGCATGCGCATACAACCCGTCATGATCCAGGGCACGCACACGCACACGCAGACGCACACATACACACACACGCTTGCATCCCACCTGCTGCCTGCTTTACTGGCCAAGGCTTGCAGTGTGTCTCCTTCCTCTGGAGGTAGCATGGCCATGGAGGAAATGCCTGAAGCATTGGCCACGAGCCCCGCAGCAATGTCTGTTCCACGTGTACCCCCCGCGATGGCAGCTGAAGCTCGACGGGATGATGAGTGGGAAGACAAACGACTTGCACGACGCGCAGCGGTGGAAGAAGAGTGGGGGCCCCTTGCGTTGAACGACATGAGAGGCGACCGCGCTTCGTTGGTCATGTGCAACAGCAGGGTGCTGCGTTTACGACGAGAGCTGCTGACAATGGAGGAAGACCGGCGGGAACGTTTGGGGACCGGCGTCAACATGCCATTGGCGTCCATGAGAGCCGTCTCTGCTGCATCTTGTCTGCTCCAAGGGCAACGCACGCCACACCACGCATTCACAGGTCACAATGTTCACAGAACAGCGGTGGTGAGGGCAAGAGGGGATGCAAGTCAGCACACCACGGATTAAATGTAGTGACAGGCAGGAGGGAGAGAGGGAAAGAGACGTATCACACCTGGTGGCTGAGACGACAGAACCCGAGCGTCGCGTCATTCGCCGTGAGGCAGCAAGCGAGCCCATGAAGGGAGCTGGAGGCATTCTAAAGTTGTCTCGCTCCTCCTCTTCACCCTCATCATCCGAAGAGGAAGACACAGGCGGCAGCTCCTTCATCATCTGGTGTGCCAACACCAGCTCACCAGACGACTTGCGCCGGTGCTTTCCGCCATGTTGCGTTTGCCGTTGCACACGCTCCCTGGCCTTGCGGTTCCGACTTCGCAGGAGCGGGTCTCGCATGCGAGGTGTACCCGCCGGGAGCTCTCCTCGACGTCCGTACTCGGCATCACTTGCGTCGCTGCTGTCGCTACTGCCGAGCGCGTGTTCATGGACCTCCTCCTCAATCAAGCTGCTGCCAGACGATTCATCGTCCGTCACACGCCCGGTTACAACCGTGTGGGCCTTTCTGCGACGCTTGTTTTGCAGGTGCTGTTCCTCTTGCTGCAGCGCCAGTCGCAGTTTCATTTCGTCCATCTCTGCCAACACACCCTCAAACGGGACCGACCTGAAGACGGACACACACACAGCCGTGACTCGTTTGGGACTTGGTGGGAGGGTGGTTGGTGGTTGGTGTTGGTGTTGGTGTTGCCGTGCGGACCACGCACTCTGCGGAGTCACTGACTTCCTCTTCACTAATGGACGACAAGGAGGCATCGGAACGAAGGCTCACTGCGCCTTGTGAGGCCCTTCTCCCCTTTCCCTTGCGACCGCCACTGGTGTCGCTGGTCAACGAACGCATGCTACGAATCGAGGTGGTGCTGTTTTGCTTGCTGAGCAGTCTTCGCAGGCTGTTTTGCTGCCGCAGTGGCAAGTGGTTTGCACTGAGTCACGACACGCAACCACCACCGACGTGAGTTGAAGACCCATCTCCCCGGTGAGTGTCATACATTCGGAGCACGGCGTCTCAATGTCGTATCGCATCACTACTGCGCACTTACTTGTGAGCATCCAACACCATTGGGTCGAGTGGTGTGATGCGGTTGATCAGTGCTTTTGACTTCACTTGTGCAGCCCCCCAGATTTCGAACTCATCCCATTCCACGGCGCCATTCATGTCGGAGTCTGCCAAATAGAACATCTCCACCGCCAAGGCATCAACCTTCGACTTCGGGATACGATGTTCCTCCTCTGCTCCTCGAAGCTTCCACACCGTGTCTGCCATTGTGCGCAGCAAGAACGCCATGTCTTCACGCAGTACGGCCTTGCCTTCATTCGTGATGGACGGATTGTGCGTGTCTTCCGAGCCAAACACGTGAAAGAACAGGTCCACCTGTGTGGCAGAGGGAAGGAAGTTGCGATGCGGGTGGGGTAAGCTGCCGATGGCATCTGTGGTGGCACACAATGCAAACATGCGCCGCGCACCTTGGTGGGAACAGGCGAGTCACACAACAAAATCAGAGCTGTGAAGGCCTCATACACATTGGCTTTGCCAGTATCCTCCAAATCAAATCGACGAAAGTGGTGAAGCAGTGACAGGTAGTTCTCCTGTGACTGGATGCAGTCAAACACTTCAAAGAACGCTCGCCGTGGAAGCATGTACTGAAAGTGCAACCGCCCCGTGCGGAACCGCCCATCCCACTTGGGTGGCGGCACCGTGGCCACGCGCGAGTCTTCAAACCTTCCAAACGCATGTCGGATGTCGGGAAGGCGCCACTTCGTCATGTCTTCCACGCCATGGAACTCGACACCGCGCTTCGTGAACGCCATGCCCATGGTTGCTGGTGTATGGGATGTGGGCACAGGCACACTCAACCAACAACACCTGCCGCTACCGAAGCGATTCAGCTCGATGCCATGGTGCCAACACCACTCCGTCTAGTGTGCACACGTTGCTTCACGTGCAGCAACGTGTTGCTGTCAGCCAGTCGGCGTATTGTCTCTGCAGGGTGGACGCAAGCGGTGCGCAGAGGGTGGAAGCCGTTTCGACTGACAGAGTCAGAAATGAGTTTGCGGAGTTTCAAAACTAGCACAAAAGCACAGGACTACGTCTCGACACGACCGGCTAGACTATCAATGCGAGCTTCAATGGCGGCGAAGTTGTCCTGAACTGCACCGAGGTTCGATGCTAGGCCCGCAGAAACCTATGAAGAAGCAGCAAAACACGACAGCAAAACAAGACAACACGCCTCCAACAAGTCAGAACAAAACCCGCGAGCACCAGCAACAGGCAGGCACAAAGGGCGTACCTCTTTCAACAGGGCACTGTCCGCTTCAAGTTGTCGACCGAGCATGGACTGCACAGACTCTACAGCTGCTAGACGTTGGCTGTGGCGTAGTGATATAAATCACCACCGCGAAAACAAGAATTCATGAAACAAGAAAACGGTGAGCACGCGCCAAGGGCTCTGCAGCGGTGAAAAAAAAAAACAACGCACGTGATGGACGCAGCTTGAGCATGCGCGGACTGCAGCACAGTGAGGCGTTGTACCAACATCGGCAGGCTCTCAGCGAAGGACTCCCACGGCTGTCGTCGCATTGCAGGTGTTCAGCGAGTCAAGTCAAGTCCAATGCGAGTGCGGGGCGGGATGGGAAACGGGAGGAGGGGGAGAGCGCAGCAACCCACTTACCTGAACCAAGCGCAGCAGCGCGTTCACGTGCAGTGCAGTTGCAGCAGAGCTTGATCGGGAGGCAGACTGACATGAAAAGAACATCCAACCCGTGTGATGAGCCCGCCAAAACTACACGACCATGGACCTGCACATCACCAATAGTGGCGCAACTTTGGTGGTGCCGTGCCGTACCTTATGAGCTGACAGCAGCGTCTCAAGGGCAGAGGTGAGAGCTTTTGCCTCATCCGCCAACGCAGCCATTCCAGTGGGAGACAGCAGCGCAAGCTGCGCTTCGACCTGTCACGCACAACAATGCACGTATGAGGGAGATCCAACGAAGCACAGCCCCATCACCACTGCTGCCCTTTCGTCTTCCTGACGTACGTCTTGCAGCGCGGTAAACAGAGCGCCGCCTTTGAGCTTCGTGGTGTCGACGCTTCCGAGAATGCGCTCCAACTCAGCCACGCGCGCTTCCATGGCAATGACTGTTGCTCGGTGGACACTGGTGGCGCCACTGTGACCCCGAGAGAACAGATCAAGCGACACCATCTGTGCAGTCCCAGATACCACGGTCACAACCAAGTCAACACGTGTGGCGCGCGGACAAGCCAACGAAAAGCACTCGGCGTACTGCGTCCGGGGCACCTCCGTTGCTGGTGGTGGCTGTCGCGGAGTCGGGCTTTCCCTCTCCTAGTTGGGAACGAACCAAAGCCCCAACATCCAAAGACCGGGCCAGCACCCCTGCGGAAATCTGTACCACCCAACCGCCCAGTCGCCCACAAGCAACAGCATCTGAGAAGCTGGCCCCACAAACGCAGCACAACACAACACTGATCGCTACCTCATTTCCAGGGCCAAACCGCTTCAGTAATTGGGCTTGCTCAGCAAGCGTGCCCAATTGTGTCCGAAGCGCCTCTGCGCCTGTTGTAAGCTCCGACGCGACACTTTGGAACAGCGGCTCCTTGCGTTCTTCCACCTGAAGCAAGGGGTCGGTGTGGGTGACAAGAGACACACACAACACAGAAGCGATTCTACTTGCCTGGGTAAGAAGCCCACTAATGCTTTCACCAAGCTCATCCACTTCCCTTTGGAGTCGTCTCAGCCGCAGCAAAGGGCCTGGCACGTCGCCAACAGACGACGGCGCACCGGTCTCCGCACTTGTTTGGCCTGCAGACGTGGAGTCCGAGGCTGCATTTGCATGCAGCCGTAGGGTGAGGCACTCAGCCACCGCAACGATGAGCAAAACAGCATGCCCAAGAAAGCACATACACACAGATACACACACGCGCGCGATCGAACCCTGCATACGATGGCCCGGCGCCATTCGCCCACTCGCACCTGTAAAGCGAAGCAGGGCCTGTTGGGGTGTCAGTGTTGGTGCCACCAAATGGGTGGCGTCTGCCTTGCGTCGAGCGGGGGCAGCAGCATCTGATGAAGCTGTGCCGTTTGTGCGACGCCCGTCACTCGCGGCGTCACTGCAAAACACTTCCGCATCACGCAGCATGGTGAGCGCAGGCAACAACAGGAATCGGGCAATCGCGCGCCGCGTGATTTTGTAACTACGTTTATAACTTCAAAGACGCCGGGAAATTCATGATTCTGGATAGTTTCAAACATGGAATTTGCATGAGGCTGCCGACTCAACGCAACGCTACCCTGGCCCCGAATGCCCTTCCACAGCCCCCAAGCAGCACATATTCCTCCACCTGCAGAGCCAAATGGTGCTGTCAGAGTACCCGAGCCGATCCCGGTTTGAATCTACAAACTAGCTTGAGAACACATTTCCCAAATTTCTAACCAAAAAACTTGACGGGACTTCGCTGGCATCATTCGCGCGTGCCATGGTCGCTTGACGAACGGTGGCGCAGGACGGTGTCTTCTGGTGAAATGGCGCCATGCTTCACCATGCCTTGCTCTTCGTCTCGCCGCTCGGTGATGCGCTGGTATGCGGCCGCTTTCTGCGTTTCCATCACCTTGTTGGCGGTGTAGCCCACGGAACCAACAAGGGAGAGAATCAGACCCAACACGTTGGTGAAGTTGGTGTCAAATCCTGAGAATAGAGCCACACCTGGTGCAGCATTTGCACAAAGACCCAATCAGAACATGCACCGGAGCGCGAACACATTGAACGTACTCATGAATGTGGCAACGATATCCTTCATTGCGCCCGTGACGCTGCATACACACGCGACACACATGTGATTCCCTCGAGCCCAAACTCCCCACACAATCTGCCAACAACCCACCCCAGCGTCGTCGGGGAATTCAATGTGTTCGCAATGATTGTGGCAAGCACAATCGCTGTTCCTGCACATGCCGCAAGGCAAAGCCAGAGCTGGAAAGCCTACACACGTACAACGCACACTGTAAGAACACCAGCCATTGCCGGCCACACGGAGCGACTCCTCACCGGAGAGCTCCATGAAACGTATGCGCTGAGACCCTCCGGCTCGCCGAAAAGGACGCTCGCGATGGCTGCAAGTGGAAAGCCAATCAAACTCTGGTAAAACACCAAGTTCAAGCCCCTGACTTGCAACTTCTCTGTCAACTCTTTGCTCTGGCCACAGCAACACCAAAGCGTCAAACCACCGCGTTTTGCACCAAGAACCAAGCGTACCACACGTGCCTTCAACAAGTACCCAGCTGTGCACAGGTTATTTGCCAGCACGAAGCCGTACGAAACCAAACCCTCGTCCGAAGCTGACCCCTCCGTGAGACTGTGCCACCCTGCCACGATTGTGCCAAGTGCTATGACTCCGACACACAGACTGACATCCACACGATGTACAATGGCCAGCACAAGAATATAAGATGCACGACTGCCGAGGCTTGAAGGAGCCTCGCAAGCGCCACGGGACAGCAGTTGCATGTACCTTGCTGTGCGGCTTGCAAACTTCTGGAGGATGATCGCTTCACCCAACAACAAGAAGACGATCGTTGTTCGGCGCAAGCAAAGGAACAACGGTAAATTTACCCTCGAGATGCCAACGAAACCAACGACAACGTTCAAGACAAACATCGAGGAAGGAATGATTGCCCTGCAGACCGCACTTGTTACACGACGCAGCACACAACACGACACACACCACAGACATACGCTTTCACGATGTCCCAGGAGAACGGCGTCATTGTAACAGGCGAGATGGAAGGAAACAGCCGAAAGATGGTGGTCACAATTACTGATACCCCCAGTTGAGCAGCCAGCACAAAGAACGGAAACTTGAAATCATAGACACTGAACAGAGTCTGGACACAAGCACCATGTCGTCAAAGCAAAGCCACACAAGACAGAACGCCACATTTCCACACCTTTGTGATGAACGACGTTCCAACTGAAATGGTTGCATACGCCATGCAGGCCACCAAGGGCGCTGCAGCCTTCAGCAGTCCTGCTGCTGGCGCCATCGTTGCTGGATGGTGCGCAAGCGCTCTCACACACAGTACTAGCACTGACACCACACGCACACGGTCGATCGTGGCACTTGTGTGTATTCATCACACAAATTACGCATTCCATAATTGTGGATGGCTGCAATCGCTAAACATCAACCACCGTCAGCAGCAGGCGTCGCATCTGACCGAGATTGCGGAGATTGATATCAGAACTACCATTCGTAGCGGACGACGCAATCCTGCGTCTTGCACCGACGCAATGGATTTCAGCTTTGCGTCACCAACAACGCGACGGGCACACCAGGTGGCACACCCGATTTGCAGTGCGAATCCCCACCCCGCCGCGATGGCCCCCAAAACCCAACTCGTTGACCCGTCAGAGCTGCGCATGCGGCGCACGAACAAGGCGTTTCGCAAGGAACTGGCGTCTGTGAAGCGCTCGTTCCTGGGTGATAATTTCAAGGACCAGCCGCTTTACAAGCGCCTGAACTGGATTCATGTTCCCCTCTTGGTAGGTGCCGCTGCGAGTCTGTGCGCTGTCTCGCGCTTTCAGACCTAACATACTCCTGTGTGGCAGACCTTGACCCCGCTGATCGCCCTGTACGGTCTGTTGACTTGCACCTGGAACACCAAGACATTTGTGTGGGCGGTTGTGTACTACCTGATGACGGGACTGGGCATCACTGCTGGGTACCATCGCCTGTGGTCTCACCGTGCCTATAAGGCCCACTGGTCGGTCCACTGGGTGTTGATGTTCCTCGCCTCTGGCGCTGTCCAAGGCAGCATCCGTTGGTGGAGCCGTGATCATCGCGCCCATCACAAGTACGTCGACACACCCAAGGACCCGTATGCCGTGACCAAGGGCTTCTTCCATGCCCACATTGGATGGATGCTGGTGAAGCAAGACAAGACCAAGATTGGTCGCACCGACATCTCCGACCTGAACGCGTCCTTCATGTGCCGCTGGCAGCACAAGAACTACGCGCTGATTGCCCTGCTGTTTGGCTTTGTTGTGCCTACGGTTGTGGCCGGCCTTGGCTGGGGTGACTGGCGCGGCGGATACTTCATTGCGGGCGTTGCACGCCTTGTGTTCGTGCACCACTCCACGTTCTGCATCAACTCTGTGGCCCACTACTGGGGTGAAGAGACGTACACTGATGGTCACACCGCGAAGAACTCGATGCTCACTGCCCTTCTCACTGTGGGCGAGGGCTACCACAACTTCCACCACGAATTCCCGTCCGACTACCGCAACGGCGTGCGTTGGTACCAGTACGACCCCACGAAGTGGCTCATTCGCACCCTGTCGTTCGTGGGTTTGACCACCGACCTGAAGCGTTTCCCGTCGAACGAGATCTTGAAGGGCGCCGTTCAGATGAGGCAAAAGCGCTTGAACGAGGAGAAGGCCAAGCTGGCTTGGGGCCCTGCGCCTGAGACGTTGCCTGTGTGGACCTGGGACAAGATCGCTGCTCGTGTCGAGGCCGGCGAGAAGCTGTGCGTCATGGATGGCTGTGTGCTGGATTTGGGCACCTTCCGCTCTGCCCACCCGGGTGGCGAGCGCATCATCAACGCCCACATTGGCAAGGATGTGTCTTCCTTGTTCCGTGGCGAGGTGTACCGTCATTCGAATGCTGCGCACAACCTCCAACGCATGTTCCGTGTCGCGACCGTGAAGGGCTACAAGCTTCCCGTTGACTCGGCGGAAGGGAACTCGCTTGACACTCAATAGACGTAGTCTTGTCCGGTCTGCCACGCCTTCACAGTGTTCTGGCTTGCTGTCGTCCGTCCCCTATGCTTCCTTCCTGCTTTCGTTTCGTGTGTCTTTCGTTGCCGGTGTGCGGGGCAAGCTAAAAATACGTGTCGTCGTGACTCGCGTTGAAGATGATGCAGTAACTAAATTACCACCGAAACGGTTTCGCGTCTGTCATTCTGCGTCGCGTTGCAGCTGGCATCCACACCGGTGGCACGCTTGGGTGACCACACAGGCCACCCCATCCGCTAGAACCCAGAGCCTTCGCTTGAAGGCGTCTGACGGTTCCCCTTGCGAACTTTGCGCCGCTGCGGCGCAGGTTTCGTTGTCAACGCCCATTGTATTTGCGAAGTTTGCCAAGTGCTCGTCATGGCCACACCCGCGTCGCACCCTCAGTCGGCGCTGGACGCCGTGTTGAACTCCGTCCCCGTTTTGGGGTATGCTGTCGTCCCGACCACACTCCGTGGAGTGTTGGTCGTTGTTCTCTCTTGTGTGGTTCTTGTCACCTTGGCGTACCGCCTGGTGAAGCCCCGCCCTGTTCGTGCCAAGCCTCGTTGTGAGGTGAGCCCGGTGAAGCGTCCACGCAACGACGCTTCCACCCCCACGTCTGTTGCCACCGCAGCCGAGTCTGACAATGACGCTGCGGCCAACGCCAACAACAAGGCAGTGGCCACGTCAGAGGCGGATAATGTTATTGACGACGCGGTGCCCGTGTCTTCTGACGAGGAGGACTCCTCGGATGACGAAGTCTCGCAAGATGACGCACCGCGCACCCCTGGCCGGAGTGCGCGCGCGCGTGGAGTCGTCCACCCATCGCCGCAACGCCGTCGCCACCCAGCCCCAGCCCCATCCCCAGCCTCGGCGGTGGTGTCACCTGGCCCGACCGCTGGC
>Ga0213833_1002414_pt1 | contig 12107 bp, 18 predicted proteins | sample SWATP21_FD_160575 | JGI IMG/M metagenome (GOLD analysis project Ga0213833, IMG submission 160575) | Coastal seawater microbial communities from Marineland, Florida, United States - SWA TP2 #1 | ecosystem: Environmental > Aquatic > Marine > Coastal | place: USA: Florida | collected 2016-08-14
AGGTTCTTGGAATAGAACACCCCAAGCAGCTTCGATAGTAAACCCCCCATCGTGACAAACAGACCGGGCACACTTCTGTGTCAGAGACGTTCCGTGCCCAACTGGGAGGAGGTTTGGCTGCACAGCCAAACACGCTGAGGCGGAACAATCCGAGCAGTGCAGCAAGCAGAACAAAGCGCAAGCAATGGTAATAACCACGCAGGTCCACAGAAAGCAGTCTGGGGATGGGATGCCACGAGAAGCTGCAGCAGTTCTGTGCGTTCATCCGCGAGCAGCGGAGCAGCAGCAGGGCATGTTCTCTTGATGCAAAAGACCAGAAAAGTGACAAGAAAAAGTGCACCCACCATTGAATTTTGCATCAAACGCGGGGGAAGCAGGGCGTGCTCGGCGCGTTCCCTATCCAACCTGGAGCTTGACGTCTTTGTGTGTCAGCGGAGCCACTCCACCGTTCTGTGTTGTTCCCTGTCATCATGTCGGCCGTTCGTATTACCATCATGGGTGTGGGTGGTGTTGGAAAGAGTGCGCTGACGCAGCGCCTCGTGAACAAGAAGTTCGTTGCGAAGGTGCGTCACCCGCCGCCGTTTTCTAACGTCGGCACTGTTTGCACGATTGCGCGCCCGCCCCGCCAGTGTGTCGCATACCATTGCGCCACTGTATGGGATGCTGTATTGCCCGCGGGTTGGAGGCCAGGTTGGGGGCTCACCATCGTTGCTGGTGATGTGGACGTGTGACAGTACGATCCAACTGTTGAGGACTCACACACCACGTCCATCGATGTGGATGGTGTCGCGCGGTCTTTGGAGATCCTTGATACCGCTGGCCAGGAGGAGTACTCTGCTCTGCGCAAGGACTTCATGCACAAGGGCGATGTGCGTGGTGGTCATGGATTGTGTGCTCTTGCGCTTGCTCTTGCGCTGTTCTCCACTGACGAGATGGGGGGTGTCTCTGGTTGGACAGGGCTTCATCCTTGTTTTTAGCATCACCAACGACTCTTCCTTCGTTGACTTGAAGAAAATCCACGACAGCATCCTGGCGGTGCACCCACTCGGCGACAACGTGCGTTGTGTGTTGGGCTTGGTGAACGAGTTGCTTGTTGGGGGATGTGTGTGACGCTCTTGGTGTTCCACGCAGACCCCTCTGATGCTGGTCGGCAACAAGGTGGATCTTGAGGGAGACCGTGCCGTGCTTGGGGCTGAGGGCAAGCGACAGGCCAAGGAGTGGGGCTGTGAGTACATGGAGGTGTCTGCGAAGGCCAACCTCAAGGTTACGGACCTGTTCGTCACATTCACGCGCAACATCTTGAAGACGACCACTGACCCCAACAAGGGCGGTGGTGGCGGTACTGTTATGGGCGCTGGCAAGACCCCTGCTGCTGCCCCTGCGCCTCCCAAGAAGAAGAAGTGCTCCATCCTTTAAGCCGCTCGCTCATTATAGTGTGCTGTTGCGTCGCGGAAGGGAGTTGTTCCCTGCCATGCTCGTGGCATTCACACAGCGTTTCAAGTGCCAGTATTTCTCCCCAGTTCGTGGCATTGTTGACTTTGTTGTCTCTTCGTTGTTGTTAGCTGTGGATTGGAGGGATATGTGCTTGTCGTGAACTACAAACGGCACACACATTGTCTTGGTTATTTGTTATCCAGCGTCCTCTGCCACGAACTCGTCGGATTCATACCCATCATCATCATCTCCTGACGTTCTTGCACTCGGCGGTCTAACCCTGACCCCGTCCTCGGTGTCGACGCCCTGGGTGTCTACCACAAGCTTTCCACCACCCTTCCCCGCGCCTTTGCTCTCTTCCTCTTGGCCCTTGGCTTCTGTGTCGCTTGCAGTGCCGCCGCCGTCCACCGCATCCTCCACCTGCGCGGACTTCGCGACGACACAACGCTCAGCATCGAACTCCAGTGAGCCCGGAGCCCACACCTCAACCACGCATCCCTGGGCACAAATTGTGAAGACCCCATAGGACGACAGGAGAGCCGCACTTGCCTCTTCCACAACACGAAGCCGTTTCCGTGATTCGATGTCCCACAACACAAGTGTGTGGTCCCACGAACACGACAGCAACATGTCATCCCGGGTCTCCAAGTCACGCACCCCAGCCTCGTGTCCCACGAATGGAGGCACAGCCTTGACGCCGGAATCCGTGAGACGCACTGCAACAATGCTGCCCGCGCCGTCACCCGTTATGACAAGCTGTCGGGTGGAATCAAAGCAAACGGCCCAGACAGTGTCCGTGTGATGCGTGAAGACCCCCAACGAGACAGCCTCGGCACCTTCCACCAGTTTGTGCAACCGGACGGTGCAGTCCTCCGAACCCGTGACAATTATATTGTCCACTTGTGATCCCCCACTGCACGCTGTTGTCTCAAACGCAACCATGGACACAACTGGTGCAGTGTGCTTCGTGTCAACCACCCCCTGGTGTGTGATGAGGGAGGAACGGTGCGCTGACTGAGACAACAAGGGCGCAACGGCCCAGTGCTTCACAAGGACGTCTGCACCTGCAGTCAGCAACCCATGCCCACCACTTGGTGCAGAGGCCCAGACTGTGCCGGCATGAGGAGGACCGCGCTGTGTGGTAGAACAGAATTTAGCCGCATGCACACACAAGCAACCGGCGAAACCCAACTCACCTGCAACGGCACTGACGCATCCTCAAGGTTCAAGACACACCAGCCTCCATCTTCGAAAGCAACCGCAGCCATGGGAGCAACTATCTCACATACTGACGTGCAAATGTAGGGGAAGTCAGCCAGACGGCGTTCGACCGTCCACTCTCCACGGTGAAAATTCCAAATGACAATGTCCCTCGCTTCGCTGCATGAGAGAAGTCGGGCTGCGACAACACAATACCGAGGTCTGCTCAGGACCACACCAAGCACATGCCAGCCACGCAGCACGCACAGTGGGCAACTCCTAAAGCAGTGATTGGTCGTGTGTGGGCTTGCAGCGCCGCCTGCTTTCGAAAACTGACTGCATCGAACCTCATGGTTTCGGCACCCTTCAGGCGTGTGCGCAAGCTCGCCACCTCGCGCTGCAGCCGGAGGACGGTGGTGTACACCGTCTCTTGCATGGCAGACAGCGCCATGCGCCCGTGTTCCTCGCGCGCAATTTCGTGGTGTGCAGCGAGCTGGACCGGTGCGCCTGTAAAACTGCACCCGGCAAGCTCGTAGTCGCACATCGACAGGCCCTTGGGGCACTCGGCCGAGTGCTGTCGCAGCGCCTGCCGTTCGACGGTGCTGGCGCACGCGGCGCATTCTACAGGCTCAACCGGGCACACACCACGCACATGCGCTGTTCGAAGGTGGAACGCAAACACCATGCCGCAGCCACACGTGTAAGGGCGGTACGGGCACGAAGACGCATGCACATCGTGGTGTTGCCGCTGCACAACTTCGTCACAACCGTCGTGGGGGCAGGGCAGCGGGGCAAATCCACATTGCTCAGCATGGAGCTTGCGCTGAGGAACAAGGGGGACCTCCGTGCAACCATCGAAGGGGCAGGGAATCGCCAGCTTGCCGATGATACGACGAATGGCGCGATTGGGCATGGCGGGTGAGGCTTGTGCAGCACCACACGTTGGGCAATGAGTTATGGGGCCAGCACATGCCGCACACATGAGTGCCCCGCATTTCTCCTCTTCAACAGCTTCGTCACAGAAGTCATGGCAGACAGCACACTTGTAGTCCTCCAAGTCCATGGCGCGCGTGGCACTCCGCACTGACTGGCAGCTTGAATCTGCGTGCTTGATGCCATTAAACGTCATATTTGCCCTGAGGACCAGCACTTGTTGCGGGTGTCAAGATGCCGCGGCGTGGACTGCACCAGGTTGCACGTGATATCGGCAAGTGAAGTTCTTCCCCACCCACAGGGCAGCATGTCTTCCAAACCATGGTTAATGACACCGTCTTGGGGATTGGTGGTTGTTGCCGCTGCAGCAGGGGCTGGTGCTGCCACGCTGTTCCAATGCTGGAGAGGCACTAGCGTTGTCCGTGACAGGTCACCGAAAGATGACGACAGCCTGTCGATCGATTTGCTTTCACAGGGTACGGTTGTGCTCTCACTTGTGTGATGTTGAGTGTTCGTGTTGGTGGTGACTGCTGTCTGGCCCGCAGCTCTCCAGGGAAAGCAGGCGCGTGGCATTGAGGAAGTTGGAGACGCCATTCCCGATGATGTTGCGATTGTGGGTCGGGAGGATCGATATGTCGGGCGCTGGATTAAGTTCAGCGTTGTCAACTTCATCTCCCCATCCCGAATGAAGCAACCTTGCGCTTGGGAACGAGTGGAGAGAACCATGAAAATGCCTGACGTGGACGGTGCTGACGCGTACGTGTGTGTGGTGTGTTGCCACTTCGAAGCTTCACTCAGGACACTTTCTTGGTCGATTTCAGGTTTGCGATTTACCGCTGCCCAGGTGTCCCAGATCGTTTGGTGTTGCTCCTTAGCTACAGAGCTGCCGTGGAAGCCGTATCAGTGGAGCTTCCATCTGGCCTTGTGGATGAGGGGGAGAGCGCGGAGGCGAGTGCTGTTCGGGAACTGGCCGAAGAAACTGGGTACCACGCTCGGGTTCTTCACTGCGGTGGCAAGCAGTACACGGGTCCGTGACAGCCATCATCACCGCTTTGTGCTGGATGCGTTTGTTTGATTCATAAACATCCAAAACACTGTGTGTGCCATGGCGTCTGTGCTGTTGCAGACTGCTGGAAGAGCACTGAGAGCTGCCGCGTCGTGTTTATGGAGATCGATGGCACAGCACCCGAGAACGTGTCACCCACGCCCTCTCGTGAGAACGAAGAGCTGCAACAGGTGCTCTTGGTTCCTCTGGCGGGCCTGCAACAAACGTTGAATCATCTAGAGCTCGACAAGGGATATGTTATTGATGCCCGGCTGCGATCTTTGTCAGTGGGATTGGCCCTAGGCAAACTGCTCGAGTAGCGTGATCAAAGCAGCGACACTGTGTGTGTCACTCTCTACTGTCTGTTATCAAGAGTGGATGCAGCTAACTCAGTCAAGAAATCATGCTCAGACCCACCAATTCCCCCTTCAATGTCCGCTCGCACGTTGTGCGACTGCGCTTCCTTGGCCAAGTCTTCGGGCGATCTTCTATGGTGGCATCCCCAACACTCGTCTCAGCATGCACCCCATCAGTTGGTGTCCCACCGACGACCTCATCTTGCGCCATCATCATTTACATCTGCAGGGCTACCATTCACTTGCACCCCACCAGCTGCATCTTCAGCGCTGCTATCACCATCAGCTGCATCGGCATCAACTTGTGCTCCTGCAGCAGTTAGGTGGGCACGAACTTCGGCTCCACCATCAGTTGCGTCTTCAGGCCTCGCATCAAGTTGCACCCCACCATCAATTGGGTCGTTCTCAGCGCTAGCCGGGTCATCGGCGTCATCGGCAGGCCCTGTCTCTTGTGCCCCATCACTGCCAGACGCTTCAACCGGGACATCCGGTGCGGCACTTCGGTCACCTTCTGCAGCAGTGCCTTCTGCAGCAGCGTCTTCGACAGCAGGCGCTTCAGCAGCAACCTCAACGTCGCCTTCAAGTGGTAGGCCATGAGCTGGACCAGCTGCACCAGCCGCGAGATCCTCTTGCTCTTGTGGCAGCAAGCTTACGAAAAAGCGGACCACCTCATCCTGCCACCGATCGTGAGCGATGCTCTGCAATGAGAATAACCCGTCGCACATGCAGCGCCAACTTCCAAGCCAAATCATTCCGGACCCCACGCCTTGTGTAACCATCAAGACGCCCCACGCGCCGACGTTTAGCTCGTTCGCCAGCACTCCTGCCACACCAGAGACCACCAACACTACCACATGAACCAGCAAGCCGTAGTCCGAAAGCTTTCCCCACGGTAAGTCGTACGATTCCTCCACCATGCGCTGGGCGAAAGCCGACAACATGAGCAGCGTGACCACGGCTAGCGTCAGCAGCCACTCAACCACAGCAAATTCGTCTGGACCGTCGCATGAGAGGGTGAACTCGCAACGCACGATCGCGTTTGATGAGGATTTGCACTCCTGAGGCATTTGAACCCCACCTTCTTTATCGATCGTGAACAAAGAAGGCTGCGGTATGCTCGCGGTGTGGTTGAACTTCAGGGTCAGGTCAGAGCACACATAGTTCTGGCTGCAGTCTGTGTCCATGGACAAGCCGGGGAGGAATCCAACCGCCAAACCGCACCAAGGTAGCCCAACAAGAAGCAAAAGGGCCAAGTCAATGCATGCACGACGGCGGTCACCAATGGGTTCTTTGTAAAGTGCCACTGGCCCGTCGTTCAGGGCACGCTGCACCGCTTCGGAAGCGCGCCGGTACTCCATGGTGTTGCCCGCAACCAACGTCAAACGAGCACGTTGCAGGTCGTTGTACCGGGTCTCATCACTACGAAAGTACTCCAAGGTCTCCTGTTGCATGTCCCCGGTGCCAGGTCTGGCGAATGCACCCGTGGAGAACACGCGCTCGTCTGGGTTGACACCGAGGTGTGCCTTGAGGCTATCGCAACCAGCACAACAAAGAAGCATGGCAAGCCTCGCTTCAATGGATGTGTGGAACCTTCGATTTGTGCGCCACAGATACAAAACCATGTACCCCAGCAGTGTCAACAGGATTGCTGCAACAAGAAGCATAACGGCATGGGTCATGAACGCTTCCCAATGTGTGCAATCGTCGCAGTTCGGCTCTGCCAAGGCGGCCGCGTCAATCCGGTTGCACAGCGCAGCCCCCAACGTCATGTTGCTGTTGTCGGCAAGAAACTCTGCCTCGCATGCCGTGGACACACCCGCCATCCCCTGGGCAGACACTGCAGAACGCTTACAGCTCACATCACGCGTACGATCTGACACCGCCATCCCGAACACCACCACCAGGGCCGCCAAGGCACCCACCACCGGCTGGGCTGCCACAGACTGAGGATTGAAAAGGCTTGCGATCAGTCCCATGCTGCTGATGCTGCTGCGTGTAGTCACAAGGCGATGGCTGAAAAGCAAGGGTGACTTCTTGTGGTTCAAGTTGTGGACTTCCGAGCGCGTGGCAGAGCAGCAGGTGGCAAACGGCAAAGGGTAAAAAAAATCCCCAGTGCAGAAATCTCCAGGCAAATTTTAGTTTTGGTAGGCCGAAGGCCATGTCAGCTGGCGTGTAGGGAAGATGCGAGTCGCGGCATCATGCGACGCTGGAGGAGGCGCGTTTGGCAGGGACCGTTGCGAAAAAGCCATCGCCTGCTATTTCTGTGTTGAGCTCGGGTGTATTCCCTCCCAACCGGTTGTGTATGTAAGTGGTGCGCGACAATGATGATGGTCGTGATAAGTTGTCACTACTGACAACCTTTCGCCCTGTGCACGGTCACGTGTCGGGCCGGCTGTGCACACGCGCTTGATCTGCCGTCGCGTCGTCGTCGTAGCGCCAGTGGTTTGCGACGCCGGGCTGCATGCTGGTTCCGTCATGAGCAATGCGAGAGCAGCAGCTTTTGTGACAACATGTGTATGGAGATTTGCTTCTCCACGCAAGTTACAAGAGTCCTTGGGCGAAGCTTACGTGTCGCACTGGACTGGATGGGACCTATGTTCATGGCGTGCACACTACGACAGTTCAGGCCTGTTGTGTCCCACGACACGCGGCATTGTGCCATTGCACACTCCCTACAAGACGACCAAGACGACTCGTCTTAGACGAGACGTCGCCTACGGCTTGCCTGTCCCAGGCCTGGAAGGAGTTCTCTCGGCAACCCGCGATACAGCAAGCCCCTTGGCTGGGCTACCAAACGTGGGGCCACCCAAACCGAACACACGCGCACCTGCACCTGCGCTTGTGCCTGTGCTTGTACCTGCACCTGCACTAGCACCTGCACCAGCACCTGCACCCGCCCCTGCACCTGTGCCTGCACCTGCACCTGTGTGCGCGGTCTTCCCACCCCGACTCGCTGCGTAGCTGTGCACACACCGGCAACGCAAACGTCAGGAGAAAACGCCCACAACCACGCGTGTTGGCCACACCACTCGCAAGCCCATGGGACGTCCATGACGTACTTCTGCAGGAAACTGTTCATGTTGAAGTCATTGTTGCGTGCACCACCCAGTCGACTCGCAGTGGGCTTGCGGACCAAACTGGCACTTCCCGGACGCGCCGCCTCTGCTGAACGTGGGCGGCCGCTCATCGGGGTGACGCTAGAGTCCTCGTTGACAGGTGACGGCAGTCGGAACCCCTCTGCTGACATGGACCGCAGACCCATGTCAGGCAAGCGAGACGATTGATTCACGGAGAGGGGGTGGTCTCCATCGCTGTTGTGGGCCGAACCGGCGTCCAAGAAATCGTCCAAAGGATGGTGCTCGTCTTCACTCGCGGTGGTGTAGTCCGACACACCCGCCTCTGAGCGGCTTCGTGGCCGCGAGCGCGATCGTGAACGCCGCATGCTGGCGCCTGTTGATTCGCTGCGGCGACGTCCTGACTCGCGGCGCTTCAAGCGAGACGACCCGCGTCGCTTCAGTCGAGATGAGCCTCGCCGCTTCAGTCGAGATGATCCTCGGCGTTTCAGTCGAGATGAACCCCGTCGTTTCAAGCGAGAAGACCCACGTCGCTTCAAGCGAGATGAACCGCGTCGCTTCAATCGAGACGATCCGCGCCGTTTCAATCGAGACTGGTCGTCTTCATGTCCTCTTTCGTGTTTCGAATCGGGAGCTGGCTCCTCCACTTGCGTGGACAAGCCACGACTGAAGCGGTCGTGCCGAACCACATGGTGATGTGGGTCATCCAGGCTGAGGCGTGAAGACTGGCCCAGTGCGCCGCTGCTGTTGATTGTACTCATGCTAAGTGCCAACCGGTTCAGCGAGGGTGCTTGAAACCTCTGGTTTTCCAAGTCTGACACCGCCTCCACCGGCTCCTCGTGAGGTGGTGGCACGGCAGAGTTGCCACCTTGCTGTTTCAGCTTGGCTGCCCGCAGACGCGTCTCGTATGAGCGCCGTTGGCACTCCTCACAACACCGCTTGCACCAGCTACAGCATCCGTGCCGCCTTGATCGTCGTTCGCGTTGCATCGCACGAATCTGACGCGACTCTTCTTCTGCGTCTTGCAGGCCCGGGGTATGCCGTGGCTCGAGGAGGTGTGCCATGGCAATAACGAACAGGACCGTTGACGTCCGGCTCGTGATGATAACAAACTGCACCAGAATCGCACGAAACGAACAGTCGCGACGGGTCACGGATGCAGCCCGACACGAAAGCAGTCAAAATGGAGACACGTACACGGAGTGCGAGCCAAGGCTCCAGGAACAAGCCCGCCACATGCACAAGCACACAAGACATGTGCCATGCCACAACCACTTTGGCAATCGACCGAAGCAGAATGCGGCGCTGCGGCACAGGGTGGAGACGCAAGTCAAAAAGAAGTGAGTGCGTGCCAATGTCGTTAATAGGGACTCGCGACAACCGATCGTGACTCACCATCTGCACCATCACCACCGCTGCATCCAATCGCGGGACTCGAGCTGAAGCAGATGCATCCACCTTTGAAAGGTCGGCGTGCGACGCCTCTCGATTCGTATCCAGCTGGGCCGCCAGGCTTCCCAACGCAGTGGCTTGGCCTCTCATGGCGACCAGAAACCAGACAACGAGAACAGTACGCAGGGCGAGGACTGCGATGCCGGGGGGGCTATCCAACAGGATGTACATGGACGCCCGCCGCGTTGCCAGTGCTCCGAACACATCTTCCCAGTTCAGCACCTGCGTAATGAATATATATGTGAGCATCAGATGGCGCGGGGAGTGAACGGTCACTCCTCAGCTCGACTGCACACGCACCGTGGCATAGGAGATCAACAGGATGCCACACACAAGGCTAAGCCCAACGATGATGCCCCACTTGAGCTCCAAATTCCTTGAAATGCCCCTGTTGAAACACGCGTCAGGACCAACCAATAGCAGTGGCTTGCAGGACACAATGACGAACCAGCCATATCCGACAGCGACAACAAGCCCCATGACAGACACCAGGTGGGCAAAGTACAGCACATTTCCACACGTCGCCAACATGGACGAAGCACGGCCCGTTTCAGCGATTTCCACTGCTCCACGCACACGGTTGTGAGCTTCACAACCACGATGCGCATGGCCGATCGCCCGCAACACAACGCACCTCCATGCGCAACGGAGCATGCGAGAGAGGCCAGCAGTATGCATAAACACGCCAAGGTGGCAAGGTGTCCCCCAACTGCGAGACAAGCGACATTTGTCAGGTTGCCAAGCAGCACCAACAAAGCGGAAGCCTATCACCTGTGCTTCGCCAGGTCTGGCGTGACTCCGAAGCAAACTCAGATTCAGTCACACCCGAGTGACGCGAACTCTTCCACATGGGTGATGCAGCACCAGAGCGCGCGCTCTCCACCCAGAACCGAGCCCTCACTGCCACGAAAGCAAACCACAACAGAGCGCATGCCGACACGACCAGCAGCACAAGCCGCAGCTCCAGGACGCCTTGCCAGTCGACACCAAACTGCTGACGGAAGAACCCCCCTGGGGCACGGAAACGCACGACAGAACAAATGGTGTCACGTTTGTGACAAGGGGTGTGGGAACAAGGCAACCATCTACCTGTGTTGAGGAATATTGCTTGGTATCCAACAACGGCGTCGCTCAACCCTGCAAGTGCAGCGTCACTGAAATCGTCGACGCTGTCACATACTGACAGGAGGACGTGGAATGGTTGAGCGCCGACAGACAAGATCACTGCAAGCACGTCATGCGTTACACTTGTGAGTGCGTTCAAGCTTGGAGCGGATAATACAACATCCTCCCGCACGTTGCGCACCTTGCGTCAGAAGGTGCTCCGTTGTGGATAGCGACATCTGCTCGGTGTACACAGCGCGACTGACAAGGGAGTGGCAATCCGCCACCGTCATTCCATCACGATGCGATGCTGATGAAACAAACTTTTGAATGTCTTCACCATCTTCCAAAATGGAAACGTTCTGCGGATGTGCGTGGTCAGGACTGGTGAGGAAGCCAACAGCTTGTCAAAAGAAAGACAGCCAAACAGGGTTTCGTACCAAGCTGCGACCTGAAAGAAACTGTGCAGCGTGTCCATCACCAAACACCATGGGAGACACAGAAAGCCCCAGAAGCGTCGCGGGAATATCAAGAAGTGCTTTCTCCAGTGATGTCACCTCCGTTGCTGTGAGAGCCTGCCCAGTGACAGCCGAACGATTCAGCGCAGCCACTCGCGCCGCCGCTGCCTGGGCTGCACCCACTTCCATTGCATCGAACACAAAGGAGCCCACAGATGCCAACAATACGGGTGCATTGCCTCCAGTGGGGCTTGCTGCGGCTGTGGCGAGGGTCTGGGGAAGGCGAAGGTTCCCGGTATGGACGCGACAGTCAGCAATAGTAACTGTCAGCAGCACCAGCACAAGAAGCACTCGAACATCGATCATGCTCACGCGCTGCAGTTCACTTTCCCAGCCTCCAATCAGCAACTACACTAGCACTAGCAACATCCAGTCTCGTGCGGAACCGGCTGTTGGAGCCACGAAGGGGTGGACTTGGCTAATTTTGCCTCACACACGAGTACTTCACTGGGCCAACACGCATGCAAGTGAAACTGCGGTTTGATTGATTTGTGGAATCAACAGCAGAAATGCTTGCGGTGACACCTCTGGTGGGGGTAACCAGTGGTTTCTGACCACATCCGCCAGGAACGAAAGGAATGAAACGCAACACTGCACGACTACTTCTTCTTTGCTTTCCCTTTGCCATGAATGCGCTCGAGCTGAGCTTTACGCTTGGCTGCCTTGGCTCGTGCAGCCTCTTCTTGGGCTTCTCGGGCAATGACCTGGTCCAGGTCCACCACTTGCCAGAGGTACCAACCCGACGCTTTGACACGAGCGGGTCGGACCACCTCGCCACTACGAAACCGCATGAACGTGTAAATCAATGGCAAATTTGCTGAGGCCTGCTCTGCTTCGAGGCGCTCGTAGCCACACTGAAGCAACAAGGAGACGGCGATGAGAGGAATCAACACCCACAACAGCGACGGCATAGCGACGGCATACAACAACGCACATCGCCGTTGGCTAAAGTGAGAGCTTTGTTCAGGCGCTCTTCGTCACCAGGAGGCCA
>Ga0213833_1002415_pt1 | contig 12106 bp, 7 predicted proteins | sample SWATP21_FD_160575 | JGI IMG/M metagenome (GOLD analysis project Ga0213833, IMG submission 160575) | Coastal seawater microbial communities from Marineland, Florida, United States - SWA TP2 #1 | ecosystem: Environmental > Aquatic > Marine > Coastal | place: USA: Florida | collected 2016-08-14
CGCCGTCGCTGTCCGTGTCGAGGAAGTTCGGGATGCCGTCGCCGTCCGCGTCGCCGTCACCCTCGACGCTGTCCGGGATGCCGTCGCCGTCCGAGTCCAGGTCCAGGTAGTTCGGGATGCCGTCGCCGTCGACGTCGCCCGCGCCCTCGACGCTGTCCGGGATGCCGTCGCCGTCCGAGTCCGTGTCCAGGTAGTTCGGGATGCCGTCGCCGTCTGCGTCGCCCACGCCCTCTTCCGAGTCGGGGATGCCGTCGTCGTCGGAGTCCGTGTCCAGGTAGTCAGGGATGCCGTCGCCGTCGCTGTCCCCGTCGCCTTCGACGTCATCCGGGATGCCGTCGCCGTCCGCGTCCCCATCCAGGGCCCCCGGATCGTTGAGATCCGTGTTGTCGCCAGTGGTGTCCCAGCCCTCCCAGCAGCCTGCGAGCAGCAGGACGGAAGCGAGCATCGGGGCAGTGAGGATGCGGAAGAAGGAACGGGTCATGGGCAGTCCCTGTTCTGTCGTGCGCGCGGTCCCTGCGCGAAACGAATACGGGAAGTGAAGCCTTCCCGAGTTGCACGCGACTGTAGATCGCGGAATCTTCAAATGTCAACGATTTGCAAACACGCCCGTTGACTCGACTTGCAGCCTGCCCTCACGCGCGTGAGAAGCAAAGGGCATTCACCTCCCCGCGAGGGAACGAAAAGGTCACAACCGCGGCTTGCAAGGGCCCGGACCGCGGCGCACCCTGGGGTCCGTGAGACCCCTTCCCCTGCTGCTGCTCCTCGCCGTGCTGCTGACGGGCTGCACGCCTCCCCTCACCATCGCCGTCGTCGGCATCATCGACCCGGACGCCGAGCTGTCGAACAACCCGCGCGTGCCCTGGCAGTGGGCGCTGGAGAACATCGAGGCGGCCGGCGGCGTCGCCGACCGCGAGATCGTCCTGCAGGAGGTGGAGATCCTGAACGACGTCGTGCCCGACGACGCGGGCCTGGACCGCGTGATCCAGGCGGGGAACGTCCTGGCCGAGCACCCGGAGATCGTCGCGGTCCTCGGCTTCAACTACTCGTGGCGCCTGGACGCCGTGGCGCCCCTCTTCATCGCCGAGCAGAAGGTCGTCATCTCGCCCACGTCCACGGCCGGGAGCATCTACCGCAAGCACAAGGGCAACCACGTCGTGTGGCGCGTGACGGAGTCCGACGTCGCCCAGACCCAGATGATGCTCGTGGCCGGGCTCCAGAAGGAGCGCAAGAAGCCGCTGGAGACCGTCGCGCTCCTGACGTCCTACGACGGGTACGGCACCACGTTCTTCGACACGTTCGCGTTCTTCGCCGCCGAGCTCGGCCTCACCGTCACGGACGTCCGCCGGTACGACCAGGACGACGTGAGCCCGGACCGCTGCCTGGAGCCGCTCGCGGGGATGCTCGACGGCGGCGCCGCCCCGGAGCTGCTCTACCTCGCGGCGAGCAACGGCGTGCACGTGGACTGCGTCGTCACCGAGCTCGACCGGCGGGCGCAGCAGGGGCTGCCGGGCGGCGAGACCGACCTGTTCCTCACCGACACCACGGCCCCGGGCCTCCTCGCCGACCGGTTGGGGCCCCTGGCGGACGGACTCGAGGGCACGCAGCTGTCCTTCGACCAGAGCAGCGGGTTCGCGGAAGCCTTCGCCGCCCGCACGGACGCGCGGTTCTTCGGCGAGATGGCCAACTACTACGACGCGCTGATGCTGCTCGCGTATGGGCTCGAGCACGCTCACCGCGCGGGCGCCAACACCCGGGAGACGCTCAAGGAAGGACTCGCCCAGGGACTGAAGGACGCCGTGAACGGCCGCGGCACCGCCACCCACTGGGACACGGAGGGCGTGGCCGAGGCCATGGCCCGCATCCGCGCGGGGGAGGATCCGGACATCTCGGGCGCCACCGGGCCGCTGCTCTACGACCCCACGGACGACGCGTACACCGATCTGCTCTTCTCCACGTACTGGCACTGGCGGCACGAGGACGGGGCGCCCACCACGGCCGGCTACTTCCCGACCTACGACCCGAACCACACCGGCGAATACAAGGACAGCTCGCTGTTCGAGGCCACGGCGGAGCGCCAGGCGGAGCTCGACGACGGCGGGCAATGGGCGCCGCCGGCGGACCACGGCGCCACGCGCGCCCTGATCCTGGCGGGCTCGTCGGGCCCGGAGAACCACCGCCACCAGTCCGACGCCCTCGCGCTGTACGACCTGCTGCTCGACAACGGGATGGACGCCGACGACATCACCCTCGTGCTCGCCGGCGACCTGGGCGGGCCGATCCACAACCGCCCCGGCGGGCCCGATCTGCGCGGCCACCTCGACGCCGTGGACGTGGGCCTCGACGACATCGACGCCCCCGGCGTCCTCACGCTCCTGGACGGGCTCGGCACCGGCCCCGGCGACAACCTGCTGGTCTTCCTCGTGGGCCACGGCGGACGCGACGGCTTTCACCTGGGCGGGACGCGGCCGGCGGACAACGCGGGCGAGTCGGACGCCGGCGGGCTGCTGACCGGCGCGAACCTGCGGGACGCGGCCCGTGCGCTGCGGGACGACGGGCGGGTGCGTCGGATGCTGATCGTCGTGGAGTCGTGCTTCGGCGGCGGGCTCGGCGTGCCGTTCACCGAGGATCCCGTGGACGGCGTGCTGCTGCTGAGCGGGGCGTCGCCCTTCGAGAACTCCCTGGCCGCCAACTACGACCCGGACGCGCAGCGCTGGCTCGCGGACGAGTTCGCGTTCCGGCTGCACGAAGAGCTGTCGGCGCCGGACGTAGCCGCGCTCACCCTCGACACCCTGTACGTGGATCGGCTGTACCCCCAGGTCCGCGGGTCCCACGTGTCGATCTACGGCGCGTCGACCTTCGGGTCCCTCGGCGACGTGGGCGTCACGGAGTTCATCGCTCCACCCCAGTGACCGGGCAGCTGGCCAGGGCGTCCCTGGCCTCCTCGACCTGGGCGCGCAGCGGCGCCGGCAGGTCCTCCCGACGCAGCCACAGGTCCAGGATCGGCAGCTCCTCGCACGCTCCGGTCTTCGGGACCGGGAGGACGAGTCCGCTCTGCAGATCCCCGAGCGCGCGGTGCGCCAGCCCGTCCCCCAGCAGGACCCGCGAGCGCTCCAGCACCTGGATCCGGCTCGCCCGCTCCTGGTCCAGCGCCCGGCACTCGGCCGGGGAGTAGGCCACCACCAGGCAACACTCGGCGAGGCCGCGCTGCGCCGCCGCCCGGACCGCGCCGCAGTCGTCGTCGGCGCAGTCGGCCGCGCTGGCGTACAGGGCCGCGGCGGCGGCGTGGTCCCGGGCCCCGCCGAGGCGCGCCACGGTGGCGAGCACGAGGTCGCGCCGGGGCGAGAGGAAGGGCTCGTCGAGGACGCCGTTGGCCTCGAGCCAGGCCGCGTGCAGGTCGCCGGCGGCCCACGCGGCGCACGCGTTGAGCAGGCGCGCGTCGTCGGACTTCACGGAGAGCGAGACGTCCTCCGGAAGGCTCCAGGCGCCCCCCGAGGTCACGGCCGCCTGGCAGGCCACGAGGTGGTCGCGCAGGGACGCCCCGTCCGTGGGCCGGAAGATCCAGGCGGCGGCGAACAACCCCACGATCCCCAGGACGAGGGCGACGGCCACCCCCAGGCGGGACCGGGTGGCCGGCTGGAGCCACTCGGCGGACGCGTCCGAGCCGAGGACGGTCGAGTGCACGGTGCGGGGGGCGCCGGCGCTCAGCGTACGGCCCGGCTCCGGCGCCACCACGGAGTGCGCCTGGGTGTCGTCGACGAGCTCGAACCGCAGGTCCCCCTCGCCCTCCTCGGCGGCTGCGCGCAGGCCGCCCGGAGGCTCCGTCGGGAGCTGCTCCGCCTTGGCCAGGCGGGGCCGGATGTCGCCACGGGCGTCCACCGCCAGCAGCGCGCGCGCGGCGGTCCGGGCGTCCGCGAAGCGCTCGCGTGGGTCCGACGCGAGGCACCCCCGCAGGAACGGCCGCAGCTCCTCGGGGACCGATCCGTACTGGCCGCGCACCACGACTCCGGAGGGGCGGCCGTCCTTCTCCACCTGCTCCGGCAGCGCCCCCGTCAGCATCGCGAAGACGCACACGCCGAGCCCGAACAGGTCCGACGCAGGCTCCCAGCGCCCAGCCCGGTGCTCCGGCGCCATGAAGCCGGGCGTGCCGGCGACCTCGAGGCTCCCGTCGCCGGGCTGCTCGGCGATCCCGAAGTCCCCGAGCTTCACCTCGCCCGTGTCGGACACGAGGACGTTGGCGAGCTTGACGTCGCGGTGCACGAGGCCGGCCGCGTGGACGGCGTCCAGCGCCTCCGCGATGCAGAGCCCGTAGTGCTTCACGAAGCGCAGGGGCAGGCGCCGGTTCGCCGCGGCCAGGCGGGCGAGCAGGTGCTGGAGCGAGCCCGCGCCCATCCACTCCATGACGACCCACGGGGCCCCGGTGTCCAGGGCGCCCGCGTCGAACACCTGCAGGATCCGGGGATGGGCGAAGCGGCTGGCGGTGCGGAGCTCACGCTCGAACCGGGCGCGCACGGCGTCCACGTCGGCGTCCCCGGCCACAGACAGCTTCATCGCGGCGTCGCGCTCGAGCCGCGTGTCCCAGACCCGGTACACGGCGCCCTGGGCGCCGTCGCCGACGCGCTCCACGACCTTGTAGCGCTCCCCGGCCAGGAGGAGCCCCGGCGCCAGGTTGCTCACCCGATCATCCCCGCGGCGAAGGCGCGTCGGACCCCGGCATCCAGCGTCCGCACGGCCGGCAGCATGCGCTCCGCCGGCGCGGGGGCCAGGGCGACGGGGCCGGACTCCGTGGGCAGGACCGGCACACCGGGCGGCAGCGCGTCGAGGGCGGCGTTGGCCGCGCGCACGTCCGCGGCCTCCCACGCCACGAGCGGCAGCGGACGCATCAGCAGGAACATCAGGAGCCGCGCCACGCCGTTCATCATCGCCTGCTCGTTCTGCACGAGGCTGACCGGGTCCGGCCCGTTGGGGAGGTCGCGTCGCTCGCCGCCGTCCACCACCTGCACGATGCCGCCGGCGCCGCGCTCGATGGCGGCCAGGGTGATGCAGGTCTCGGCGCCGTACCCCGTGGACAGCGGGGTCGCGAGCAGCTGCTCGAACCGCAGGATCCGCTCGCCGGCGAGCATGTGGACCTGGGCGAGCAGCGCGGGCACCAGGGCCGCGAGGCGGGAGCGCGCGGCGTCGCTGATCCCAGGACTGTGGAGCAGCGCCTCGCACGCCACCCGCACGGCGAACACGGCCTCGTTGTTCCGCCCCACGTGCGTCCCGACGCTCACGTCGGCGGAGCCGCTGAGCAGCGGCCACGCCAGGCTGCGGATGGGGTCCCAGCGGGCCGGCTGCTGCAGGTCCGCGTCCACGAGCACCACGTGGGACGGCGGCGTGGGGTCGCTGGCCAGCAGCAGCGCCCCGAAGAAGAGGTTCAGGCCCTTGCCGCGGGTCAAGCGCGGGAGTCCGTAGCGGAGGAGGAGGTCCTCGGGGATGGCGCCGGCCGCGGCCAGGGTGTCGACTCGGCGGACGCCCCGCTCCTGCGCCCGGCGGCGAGGACCGTCGGCGCTGCCCTGGTCCAGCACGACGACCTGCTCGGGACCGACGCCCAGGTCGTCCAGCAGGTAGTCGAGCGTGTCGAGGGGCACGCGATCCGCTGGGTCCTCGGGCTCGAACAGCGGGACGAGGAAGCGAACGTGCGGCGCCCGGAGGAACGCGTCGATGCGCCCCCGGGCCGAGCGGAGCTCGTCGGAGGACGGCGCCACGACGCCGCGGCGCATCCGCTCCCGCGCCGGGGAGAGGCCTGCCTCGTCGGGGTCCTCGGTCCATCCCCGGTGGCTGCGTGCCGCGCTCTGCTCGATGACGGGTCCCTCAGGGCTGGACGGCGCGAACCGCCGGACGCAGCCGGAGCGCACAGTAGATCGTCGCCCCGGCGACCACCAAAGCGAGCCCCAGGAACACGGTGCTCAGCGCGATCCGCTCGGCGAGGAGCGCGACGAGCCCCGAGGCGGCCAGCGGCCCGAGGCCACCGACGGCAGCGGTGAGCAGGCCCTGCGCGGAGCCCATGGCGTGCACCGGGGCGTAGTCGGCGACGACCGCGACGGCGCCCAGCCAGAAGGCCGCGAAGCTCAGTCCGTGCAGGGCCTGGATGAGGACCAGGACGGTCCCGTCGGTGCTCACGCCGATGAGCGTCCACCGCAGCACGCCGGCGGTGAGCGCCAGCAGGATCAACGGAACCGGGCCCGCGCGACGGAGCAGCCACGGGCCCACCAGGAGCATGGCCAGCTCCGCGCCGACGGCGACCCCGACGGAGCGGGCGATGACGGTCTCGCCGTCCACCAGCGACCCCGCCCGCTGGAGGTCGTCGACATAGAGCGCGAACCCGACGTCGAAGACGCCGTCGCCGAGTCCGACCGCGAGGCCGACGATCAGCAGGGGCCACATCACCGCGTGGCCGACCACGGCGCGGCTGGCCGAGGTGCCGGGGCGGGTGGCCACCGTGGGCGGCTCGGGCAGGAAGAGCACGACGCACACGAACAGCGCGAGCAGCGCGGCGCCCACCATGAGCGGCAGCTCGGGCGCGTCCTTGATGCGCGGACCGAACGCCAGCGCGGTGAGCAGGAAGGCGCCGGAGCCCCACAGGCGGATGAACCCGTAGCGGTCGGAGTCGTCGCCCAGGGCGCGCAGGGTCAGCCAGTCGAGGAGCGGCGGGAGCGGGGCGCGGGCGAGCGCGAAGACCACGACCCCGGCCAGCGTCACCAGCCGCGCGTCCCCCAGGGCCCAGACGAGGATGCCGGCGAGCGTGAAGAGCCCGCCGGCCGCGAGCACCCGGCGGACGTGGCCGGACTTCTCCACGAGGCGGGGCGCGACGGGCGAGATGAACAGCACCGCGAGGTAGAAGGCCGCGGTGATGAAGCCGATCTCGGTGTCCGTGAAGCCCTTGCGGCGCAGGAGCAGCGGCAGGATCGGCATCACGACGCCGCCGGCGCCGAAGTACAGGAAGAAGCTGGCGGAGAGGAGCCCGTCGCGGCGCGTCATCGGTACCGGGGAGCGCTGGCGGGATCGAGCGCCCACAGGGCGAGCTCGGGCACGTCGTCGATGCGGGGCTGGACACGGATCACGACCTCGAACCCCATGCTGCGCAGCGCGGCCTCCTCCTGGTCGTCCAGGGCGCGGCCGGCGACGAAGTGCGTACTGCGCTCCAGGTCGAACGCGCAGGCCCGGCTGGTGACGTCGTCCCAGTCCGATCGGGACAGGACGGGGTTGGCGTTCCGGCCGTAGAGCTCCCACTGGAGGAAGGTCAGGAGGACCCACCGGCCCTCGCCCGCGAGCGCGAAGGTGACGACGGTGCGATCCCGATCCCGCAGGCTCGGGTGGGTCACGAGGCGCTCGAGGTCGAAGTCGTCCGAGACGGGCGCCGGGACGACCTCCTTCCAGGCGAACTGGTCCCGCGGGGAGGCCGACCACGGGGCCACCCACGAGAGCGCGGCGAGCGCGAGGAGCGTCCCTCCGGCCACCCACGCGCCCTCCCGCACCGACGCGATGCGCCCGAGCGGGCCGCCGAGGAGCGCAGCCAGGAGCGGGAACGCGGGCAGCAGGTACCGACTCTCCTTGTGGGGGATCACGGCGTGCACCGCGAGCAGCGCGAGCACGGTCACGGCGATGACGAGGGCCGCGCGCCGAGGCCGGGACCCACGGTCCCGAGGCGCTTCACCGGCGAACACGCCGAGCCCGGCGAGGCCGACGAGCCCGAAGCCAGCGGGGCCGAAGCCCTCCCGCAGCGCGGCCAGGAACACTGCCGGACCGACGTCGCTGACCTCCCCCTGCACGCCGGACGCTGTGATCTCCGCGAGGTCCGCGAACGGGACCACCCAGGCGCCGAACAGCGCCGCGGCGACGGCAGCGGCGAGGAGCAGCGCGCCGATCGTGGCGACCGGCGCGGCGAGGCCGAGTCCGAGGGTCACGAGGGCCGGAGCGACGAGGTAGACCCCGAAGTTCCACTTGAGGAGCAGCCCGGCCCCGGCGAGCACGCCGAGCACCACCCCGACGGGCGCGGCCGTCTTCAGCGAGCGGTGCTCCGCCTCGTGCAGGAGGGCGAGCAGCGCGAGGACCGCCGCCGGCAGCAACACCATGTGGGTCGGCTCCACACCGACCATGCCGATCCGCCAGGCGACGCCGGGCAGGAACGCGGTCAGGGCCGCGGCGCACAGGCCTCCGCGGGCTCCCCCGAGCCGCTTGCCCAGCGCAAACGCGATGACGACCGCGCCGCCCATCGCCGCCGCATTGACGAGCAGGTAGTCCAGCGCGCTGAGGCTCGGCTTCCAGCCGAACAGCGCCGGCACGCCGCCGAACCAGAGCGGCGGCTTGAAGCCGTCGCGGGTGACCTGCTCGGCGAACGTCCAGTCCAGGTGGCCGCGCAGCCCGTAGTGGTAGAACATCGAACGCTGGAGATCGGACCCTTCCCAGCCGCCGTACAGGGGCCGCCGGTCCAGGATCCCGAACAGCACCACGCGCGCGGCCGCCGCCGTCGCGATCAGGAGGAGCGCCAGCCTTGCCCGCCCGGTCTGCATCGGTCTCGATTCTGCCCGTGTGCGCGGCGCTCCTGTGGCTGGCGGGCTGCGGACCCCCGATTCCGTACACCGATCCGACCCCGGAGCCGACGCCCGGTCCGGCGGACGCGGGGCCTCCGGACGCGGCGCCGCGGCTGGTCGGAGGATCTCCCTTCGGTCCCCCTGCCGTGGCCGCGCTGCCGGCCGACTTCCCCGATCCGCCGGCCGACCTCGCGGGCCAGCTGTGGGCGGCGCCCAGCGCGCCGACGCCGGGGCTCGACGTGGACGTGGACGGCCTCCGCGCCACGCTCCGGGACCCGACGGACAAGGTCGACACGGCGAAGCGACACGCAGCGGTGCTGCTCGGAGCGGCGCGCGCGGTGCCGGCGCTGCCCGAGCTCCACGAGGCGCTCGTGCGGGAGCGCGGCGCCGCCGTGAAGGCGGCCGCGGCGGAGGCGCTCGGAGCCATCGGCGATCCACGGTCGGTGGCGCCGCTCTGGACCGCCCTGCAGGACCACTCCAGCCTGGTGCGGGTCGCCGCCATCGGCGCGCTGGGACGCATCGACCACCCCACCGCCGTGCCCCCCCTCGCCGCGATCGCGGGACACCGCGGGGTGGAGGCACGGGCAGCGCTGTTGACCCTCGCCGGGATGCAGGCCCCCGGGGCCACCGAGGCGCTCGCGGGGCTGACGGCGCCGGGCGTCGGGGCGCTCCTGGAGGCGCCAGCCGCGCGGGGTGTCGTCGGGGCGACGATCCACGTGGACGCCACCGCCGGAGACGACGGCAACCCCGGCAGCGCAGAGGCGCCGCTGCGCACGCTGGGCGCTGGAGTCCGGGCGCTGCGGCCGGGGGCCGGCGACGTGCTGCTCGCGACGGCGGGCGATCAGTTCGTGCCGTTCCGGGAGGAGGTGGACGTCCTGCCCCACGCCTCCGGCCTGCCCGGGGTGCCCACGGTGCTGAAGGCCTGGCCCGGCCGTCCGCCGCCCGTGCTTGACGGGGCGCTCGCTTCGGATCCCCAGGCGCCGGGCATGGCCATCGGCCTGCACGTGGGCGCCAGCTGGGTGCGCATCGAGGGGTTCACGGTCCGGCGGTACCGGGAGTCGGGGATCGACCTGTCGGGCAGCGTGGGGAACGTGCTGGTGGACTGCACGGCGCTCGACTGTGAGCGGCACGGGCTCTTCGTCTACTACTCGGCGGACGCGACGCTGCTCCGGCCCACCGTGCGGCGCTGCGCGGCCCAGGGGATCTCCGTCCGCAGCTCGCCCCGGGTCGTGGTGGCCGGCGGACTCACCGAAGACAACGGGATCGACGGGCTGCTCTTCCTGCAGGACAGCGACGACGCCGTCGTGCACGGGCTCGTCAGCCGCCGCAACGCGCGGGGCATCGCGTTCACCACGGGCTCGAACCGCGGGCGGGTGCTCGGCGTGACGCTGGAGGGCAACCGCGACGACGGGCTGGTCATCGAAGAGGACGCGGACGCGACCCGCCTCGAGTAGCCGACGGCCTCAGCCATCCGACTCCCTCACGTTCCCCTTGCGCGCTCCCGGTAGGATTCGGGGCATGCGCTCCGCCTTCTTCGTGCTCGCCCTCCTCCTGGTCCCGCTGCTCCAGGGCTGCCCCACCCGCGCCTGCGACGGCGACGGCGACGGCTTCTGCGCCCCGGACGACTGCGACGACGGGGACGCCGACATCCACCCCGACGCCGCCGAGATCTGCAACGGCGTCGACGACAACTGCAACGGGGCCATGTCGGACGCAGAGATCCGGGACGCCGACGAAGACGGCGTGGGCGAGTGCCTGGACTGCAACGACAACGATCCCACCGTGACGGCGATCACGGAGGAGGTCTGCGACGGCATCGACAACGACTGCGACGGTCAGCTGCTGCCCGAAGAGCTGGAGGACGCCGACGGCGACGGCCACCCGCCCTGCACCGACTGCGACGACGCCGACCCGGACATCAACCCGGACGCCGAGGAGATCTGCGACGGCATCGACAACAACTGCGACGGCGCGATGATCTGGGACGACGAGGCCGGCAACGGAGAGACGACGGACGACGACCTGGACGGCATCTGCCCGTGCTGCGGCGACTGCGACGACCTCAACGACAACGTCTACCCCGGCAACTACGAGTACCTGACCGACGGCCTCGACAACGACTGCGACGGCCAGGGCGACAACAAGCCGCTCATGTCCCCGAAGTTCGACTCGGTCCCCAACCTCGAGCTCCTCATGGAGGCCGAGTGCGAGTTCCACGGCCGCGTGCCGGTGACCGTCACGTTCGACGGCGGCACCGACGGCGACGCCATCGGCGGAACCTCGTACGACGGCTTCGAGCTCTACGGTGATCCGACGGGCGCAGTGGACTACGAGTACGACGGCAACGCGCCGGGCTACGGGCCCTACGACGGCGACCGCTTCGCCTACCCCAGCGCCGCCGTCACCGCGGCCACCATGCGGTGGAACAGCCCGCAGACGCTGGTGCTGTTCGCCATCCACGGCGTCACTGCGGGGCAGTCGGCCAACTACCCCGCCGACATCTGGTGGGACGGCGTGAACCTGGGCGGGATCGCGAGCATCTTCGGCACGAACGACGCGGCCGGGGACGACTGGAACTACCGCGGCGTCTGGTCGTTCGAGAACGTCGCGTTCGAGGAGCTCATCATCTACTCGCCCATCGCCAACGGCGAGTTCATGAGCTTCGACAGCGTCACGTTCTGCGAGTAGCGCCGCCCCTCACGAGGTGATCGAGCAGCCGATGCTCGGTCCAGAGCCAGACGGCCGCCCAGGCCAGGGTCGAGGCCGCCCGCAGCACGAACGCCACGTCCGACCGCCACGGGACCACCGTGTGCGCCAGCCAGGCCGCGTCGGCGTTGAAGAGCACGTCCGCGAGCACGGTCGGGACCATGATCAGGATCGCCCAGAGCGCCGCGACCCGCTGCCAGGCCTCCGCCGCGGACTGGGCCCGGTAGGCGATCAGCCGGGTCAGCGCGCCGAATCCGAGCAGGAACACCGGCAGCCACACGGCGTAGGTCGCTACGAGAGGCAGCAGACCCACTTCGCCCCAGCTGCGTGACGACGCCTCGAAGGCCGCGGGGAGCGTGAGGATCGCGACCGCGGCCGCCGGGCCGGCCAGCAGGAGCGCCGCGCGCCGCTTCCCTCGCACCACCCCGGCCGGCCCGAGGCGGCTGATGAGGAGCAGATCCAGCGACCTCCGCTCGTCCAGGACCGATCCGGCCGCGGCCAGGGCCGTCACGCCGGTGGCGAGCCAGAGCGCCACGAACCCGATCAGGACGAAGACGATCTTCGGACCGACGACGTCCATCGCGGCCGCCGCCGCCGCCGCGACCGCCAGCGAGCCGGCCGCGATGTAGAACCGCCCGATCCACAGGTTGACCCGCCCGTAGGCAGCCGTGGCCGTCTCGCGCCAGGCGATGGGATCGGACCAGATGCCCGTCCAGCGCTGGTCGTCCCGGCTGTCCTCCCGTGCGGACGTCCGCCCCCGAGGGCTCACCGGCCTGGGCTCCCCCCGCGCGGTCGGCGTCCCCCACACCCGCAGCAGCGCGCTCGCGGCC
>Ga0213833_1002420_pt1 | contig 12096 bp, 12 predicted proteins | sample SWATP21_FD_160575 | JGI IMG/M metagenome (GOLD analysis project Ga0213833, IMG submission 160575) | Coastal seawater microbial communities from Marineland, Florida, United States - SWA TP2 #1 | ecosystem: Environmental > Aquatic > Marine > Coastal | place: USA: Florida | collected 2016-08-14
CCCACACATCGGTGGAGGATCCAGCCCCGGTCTGTGCGGAGCACCTTCGCGACACGCGGCTTACTGCAGCTCTACGGCCTCCAGTAAGCCCTCGCCAAACTGGGGGCTTCCGTGTCCGGGGTACACAGCTTCAATCGGTAATTTTCCGAGTTTTTTCAGGCTGGCGAGCGTTTGCCGTTTGTTGGAATAAATGGATGGCACGACAAGGCGCTTTAGCTTTGCGCTTCCCAGTAGTGTGTCGCCACTGATCAGGCTGCCGCTGTCGGCATGAAAATAGCAGCAACTGTCCCAGGAGTGGCCGGGGGTGTGAATAACCTGCCAGTCGTCAAAACCGGGCAAGGTCTGGCGATGTTTTAGCAGCGAACGCTGATCAATGCTGGTAGCACTGCTACCGTCGGCAGTGCCCTGATAGTGCGCCAGCTTTTTTGCGCGCTCATCGCGTTCTTTGCTCACATACATTTGCCAGGAACGTGCCCGAAAAGCTTCACGTATACCGGTGCCAAAGCGCACCACTGCGCCGGTGGGATCGTTCGCCCATTTCCGCAGGGGTGAGGCAGCGGCATAGGGAATGCCCTGGTCCGCGCCGCTGAGCCGGGCAAGTTCGGCGAGGCCGCCGATATGGTCGGGGTCGTCGTGCGTGCAGATTGCCAGTTTGATATCGCCCACCGGCCGTTCCAGTTCCTGTTCGATAAACCCCAGCACCTGCCGGTGGCACTTTACTGCAACGTCAATCACCAGCAGCTTGTCGGGGTAGGCGACCACGTAGCTGTTGACCAGTCGGGTTTTAACGCGGTGAATATTCATGTGGATTCTGCTGGCCGCTCCGGGGGACTGGTCTCTGCCGGCTTCTTTTGAAACAGCAGTGAAATATCGCGCGCGATATAGAACAGAATAGGAACCAGAAACAGGGTGACACCGGTGGCAAACAGTATGCCGTAGCCCACGGAAATCGCCATGGGCTTGATAAACTCGGATTGAATTGACGTTTCCAGCTGTATGGGCAGCAGGCCGAGGAAGGTGGTCAGCGAGGTGAGGATGACGGCCCGAAAGCGCGCTTGGCCGGCCTCGACAACTGCGCTCAATTTTTCCATGCCGTCGGCAACACGCTGGTTGATAAAGTCGACCAGCACCAGAGAGTCGTTAACCACCACCCCGGCCAGCGCTATCACTCCAACAATGGACAGGAAGCTCAGCGAGTGCCCGGCAATCCAGTGGCCGAGGATTGCACCGACAACGGCGAAGGGAATTGCCGACATGATAAACAGAGGTTGTATATAGGATTTAAGCGGGATGGCGAGTGCGGCGAAAATCATCATTAACACCAGCGCGCCTTTGGTTTGCAGTTCGCGCGTGTCCTGTTGCTGCTCTTCAACCTGACCGGCAAACCGGTAATTTATGCCGGGAAATTTTTCCTTGAGTACGGGGAGTATGTCGCTGTTGAGCTTGGCGACGACTTCATCCGGCTCTATGCGGCCCTTGTCCACCCCCGTTTGAATGTTCACCAGACGTTTTCGGTCAACCCGCTTGATGCTGGATATCCCGCTTTTGTATTGGGCTTCAGCTACCTGCGAGAAGGGTACGCGCTCGCCGTTGGGTAGATTGATCCAGAGGTCTTGCAGGGTTTTCAGGGTGTCTCGCTCTTCAATGGGCAGGCGCGCGTATACGCGAACTTCGTGGCGCCCGCGCTGAAAACGCTGAATTTCCGCGCCAAAAAATGCCTGACGCACCTGCCGGGCGATTTCTGCCTGACCGAGGCCCAGCAACTCGCCGGCGGGCTTGATGCGTACATCCACTTCAGGCGCACCTGCGCCGAAGGTGTCGCGAATATCAAAAACGCCTTCAACTTGCAGCAGTTCGTTTTTCAGGTACTGGGCCGCTTGCCGCAATTCTTCGAGGTCATTGGATTCCAGAGCAACATCCATATCAATGCCGCCGCCCGGCCCTGCCTTGGCATCAAAACTGAGTTCCTTGATGCCAGGTAGTGGCCCTATTGCTTCACGCCACCATTGCGCCATGGTGACGGAGTCAATGTTGCGCTCCTCCGATGGAAGCAGCGCGGCCCACAATTCAGCGCGGTCGTCGGCTTCGCTCAGTGTTTCCAGGTCAACGATGACGTCACGGCTGTCACCGCTTTCTTCGTGGTAGCGTTCGTTAACCGCAGCGGCGGCGCGTTCAACGCGCAGGGCGTAATCATGGGTAAGCTGGTAGGGTGCGCTGGGCGGCAGGCGCAGGCTGATACGAATTTCGTCGGAAGCGATATCAGGGAAAAACACGAAGCGCACAATGCCTGCGGGCACGAAGCTGATCACAATAATCAGGCTGGCAATAAACAAGGCCAGGCTGGCATAGCGGTAAGCCAGCATAAGCTCCAGCGCCGGCTTGTATACGTGGCGAATAAATCCCTTCAGTGCGCGATCAAACTGTGACTGAATGCGGCTGAACAGTCCGGGCCTCTCTTCGCTCACGTCGATATGGCGCAAATGGGTTGGCAGAATCAGTTTGGTTTCAATCAGTGAAAACACCAGACAAGCGATCACTACGAAGGCAATGTTGGACCCAAAACGCCCCATGTCCGACGTCATTGTCAGCATCGGCAGGAAGGCGATGATGGTGGTGAGCACGCCAAAAATGGTCGCGGTAGAGACGCGCTTCACCCCGTGAATGATGCTGTCTACCCCGTTTTTTTCACGTTCAAGATGGGTGTAGGCGCTCTCGCCGGTGACAATGGCATCGTCGACCACAATACCCAGCACTAAAAGAAAGCCAAAGAGCGACAGGACGTTGATGGAGTAGTCGAAGATCGGCAGCCCCATCACATACATGGTGCCCAGAAAGCTGAACGGTACGCCGAGTATTACCCAGAAGGCCATGCTGAGTCGGAGAAACAGACTGAGTGCAATGATGACCAACAGGCCGCCCTGCGCGGCATTCTTCAACAGCAAGTCGATACGGCCCTTGAGAATGCGGGAGTTATCAAACCAGGCATTGATGCTCACGCCTTCAGGCAGCGAGGCCTGTTTGTCGGCGACGTACTCTTTGACAATTCGGCTGACTTGTAACGCATCCTGGGCGCCAATAGTGTAAATGGTCAGGCGGGCACCGCTCTCGCCATTCAAGCGGCTGAGCACGGGCTGTTCGCTGAAACCGTCACGCACGTTGGCTATATCGCCCAGCAACAACTGAGTCCCGTCCGGGCGGGTGATGAGGCGGATGTCGCGAAAGTCGTCACCGTTGTAGGCCTGCCCCTGTGAGCGCAGGGTAATGGTGCCGCTGTCGGTGCGCAGGTTACCGCCGGGGAGATTGTTGGACTTGTTGCGAATCAGATTGACAACCTGGTCAAAGCTGAGGCCGTACTGACGTAGTGTACTGTCGGATAACTCGATGGCCACTTCGTAATCACGTACACCGACAATATCAATTTGGGTGATGGCTCCGGTTGCGAGCAGGTCGTCGCGCACACTGTCAGCCAGTTGCTTGAGTTCGTGCTCACTGAGGTTGCCGGCAATGGATAAATTGACGGTCTGTACCTTGGCGAGAATTTCTTCAATAACCGGCTTCTCGGTTTCCAGCGGAAAAGATGCAATCGCATTGACTCTTGAGGTTACATCGTTGAGCGCCGGAGCCATGTCTGAATTGGGCAGCATCTGTACAAGCACAGTGCCGACATTTTCCCGCGCTTCGGAGGTGATTTCCTCAATGCCCTCCATATCCTGAAGCGCTTCTTCAATCTTGATGAGAACGCCTTCTTCAACCTCGGCGGGAGCGCTGCCGGGATAGGGTACGGTAATGCTGATTATCTCGGTGGGAAAGGTTGGAAAGACTTCTTTGCGCAGTTCAAATACGGCCATCAAGCCCGCGATCATTATCACGCCCATGAGCAGATTCGCTGCGACCGGATTGCGCGCCATCCAGCCGATAGGGCCCCTTCTCAGGTCAGCGGGGCTCATGGCTGGTCATCCAGCCGAACGCGCATTCCGTCCGACATGATATCAAGGCGGCTCAATACCAGTTGGTCGCCCGAGCTGATTGCAGCGCGCGCAACCACACTGCGCTTATCCTGTCGAACAATCTGGATGTTGATGCGCTGCAGGCGTTGGTCTTCGGTCAGGCGATACACGTAACGATTTTCAAACACGGCAGTGGTGGGGATACGAAACACCTCGTCGAGATGAATGCCGCTGATCTCGGCATTCACGAACTGCCCGATCCGTAAGGGCCTGGTTTGAGCGTAGGGCTCGGCGACTTCGGCAATGGCGAAGGCCACGCGTGTGTTCCGGTCAAGTTGCTGGTTGATACGTGCAAGTCTGGCCGTCCAGCGGATATCACTGTCGCCATTAACCGGGGAGAGTTCTATTTGTATTTTCTCTGACTGCGATAGCAGATTCACCTCTTCCAACGACAGCGGCAGGGGGATTTCCACCGCGTCGACCGTTTCCAGTGAAGCCAGAACACTGCCGGGGCTGAGATACTGGCCAAGTGCGACATTCTTGCTGCTTACGAGGGCGCGGGCGGGAAGAACAATTTCGGTGCGTTTTAAATCCGTGCGGGCCTTTTCCATCTGTGCCCGGGCTGCATCAATCTGCGCTTCGGCGCGCCGGATTTGCGGATGTCTGGGGTCGCGGGTTTTAAAGCGACTGTGCGCATCAGCCAGGCTCAGTTCGGCGTCACGCAGGGAGAGCACGGCCTGAGCCTGAGCCAGCTCGTACTGGCTACGATCGACGCGGGCTATAGGGCTGCCCGCTTCGAGAATAGCGCCTACCAGCAAATCCGGTGTTAGCCAGGTCACGCGACCGGCAACATCGCTGGTTAACTGTAGGGAGCTTTTGGCCTGTACCGTGCCGTGGGTCGTGAGGCTGATATCTGCACCGGCATTCTCAATGCGGTATACGCTGACCAGTGGCCCGAGATCTTCGCGGGGTTTGGTATGCAGGGGTTCGCGCTGTGAAATGAGATCCTGCGCAAAGAGGGCTGCTGCGGCGAGAATCGCGACAAAAAGAATCAGGTTGATCAGTTTTCGTAGCACGAGCTGAATACGCCTTTGTCAATGAGGGTAGGTAGCGCACGGTAGCGTTCAGTGCGGCTGCCAGAGCTGCTGTATCTTATCGTAGCGGCTGGGCAGGATAAACGGAAAGCAACTTTACAATTACATTACATCATTCGCCGGTGCGGGCAGTCCGCATGCTCGCTATTGTGGTCTTCAGCTTCCGTTCATGGTCGTGGGCTTACTGTGAAACTGACCATGAGGAGAGTGGATTATGAATACGGGCAAGCGAATCGAAAGCAGGTTTTCAAAGGGGTATGCGCTGTTGGCGGTGCTCTTTGTGGCGAGCAGTATAGGGGTCAAGCCAGCTCAGGCGGGCACAGAAGAGGCGCTGGCAGGTATTGTGCTGGGCGCCATCTTGATATCGGCGGCGCAAGAATCGCATGCTGAACCGCCGCATTATTCTCAGCCAACACACTACCGTGAGGTGCACTATCGTGAAGAGAGTCACCGCGAGGGACATTATCGCGATAACCACCGTGGCCAGCATTGGGAGCATGGTGCGCCGAGCCAACAAATTGGCGCAACACACCGGCCCACTCAGCGTGGTTCTGCCCACCACTACCGGGAGCGTTATACGCGTGATGATCACCGGAAGGCTCGCAACTACCACAAGGGAAAACACGACAAGGGCAAACACCACAAGCGCAGAGGGCATCAAGAATACGGCCGGGAGCATCGCAAGCACCGTACGATCGCTATAGCCACAACGGCCACCGGCGCTACTAGCCGCTGCGAGAGGCATTGCGCGCTGATAGCGCGCAACAGCGTATGTGATTAGTTCGCAGACAGGTTCACCCGCGTTGTGCCAGCCTGATAGACATCGAATTAGACGCGGAGGATAAGAGTCGTGAATATTGAAGGCTTGTTAATATTTCTGCTTATCGGTGCCATAGCTGGCTGGCTGGCAGGTTTGTTGATCAAGGGCGGCGGCTACGGTCTGCTGGGCAATATTGTCATTGGTATTGTTGGCGCCGTGATCGGCGGCAGTATTTTTAATGCTCTCGGTATTGTTGCCGGCGGCCTTATCGGTTCGATTGTAACAGCGACGGTCGGGGCGGCGGTGCTGCTATTTATCGTCAGGCTAATCAAGCGAGCCTGACCTTTGGTTTATCGATGCGTGACGGGCGGTCTGGAGTTATAGTCTCGATACGGTGAATAGCAATTCTACCTATAGTCCGCCTTCAGGCCGGTTTGATAAACGAATCTTTCCGCGATGTGCCTGCATAATATTCTGTGTAATTGTCAGCCCAGATCAATCCCGCCAGTCGACGGGTTTCGAGAGCGCTCAAGCCGGTAGAGCGGTCGCAGGATCGCGCCCAAACGCAGCTGACGGCAGAACTCGACCCCGTCTGTTCCCGGCAGCATGACATCAAGCAAAATCAAATCAGGTCGAGATTCAGCCAGAAGGCGCAGCATCACTTCGCCATCTATCGTAACCGATGGCACATAACCCTCGCTGGTAAGTAAATCGGAGACCAGCTCCCATATGTCGTGTTCGTCATCCGCAGTGAGTCTGCGTGATCGAGGCCTGTCGTCATGTGCACTTTTCTGGAAATTTGTTGCTAGAACACAGTAGAATGCCCCAGAATGCGCTTGCACCATAGGTTGCCACGCTTTTTTACATATTGGATAATGTTTTACCGGCCAATTGGTGTCAAAGTGTCACACTCAAGACCGAGTGGAAGCTGAACACGGCAGATGTTTAGAGTCCGTAGACAAAGTTTTGGGTGCTGCTGGCTGTCGTATGCATCTCTGTGAGTCACGCGGAACAAGGCACGATGGGATCTGAAGCATTAAAAAAATGCGTGTGAGAAGCTGGCTTCGGGTTCGCAGCAGGATCGGGATGGCGACGAATCGCTAAAATGTCTTTTCTATATCAAGGGCTTCATGGAGGCTTCAGTCGAAACCAAACCAGATTCGAGAGACATTGACGTACGTATTCCGGACACATTATTCGTGCCCGCCTTAGCCTGCAACTTTGTTTGATGATCGCTAAAGTTGCCTAAAAGTGTGGATACATTGAAATGAAACACATTCTGAGCACCGCCTTTGTGCTTTCTATATTCTGGCTTGCCAACTCGGGGCATTACTCAGTACTGCTGTTGGCTCTGGGCGCGATTTCTGTTGCTTTAGTTGTCTTTATTGCTCATCAAATGGATGTGGTCGATCATGAGTCGCAGCCATTTCAACTTTACGGCATTAATTTGGCGAAGTACTTTCTGTGGTTGATCGGCAAGATTGTCAGTAGCAATTTTCAGGTCGTAAAGCTGGTTTGGCAAGGAAAACCAGCTATCAGCCCTTGTGTGGGGTGGGTGGCTTTGAGTCAGAAAACAGAGGTCGGTAAGGTAATTTATGCGAACTCCATTACGCTGACTCCGGGAACAGTAGCGATGAATCTCGATGATGACCGTGTTTTTATACATGCCTTAACCCGGCAGTCTCTAGCTGAGGTTGTAAGCGGTGAGATGGATCGGCGTGTGACCGCAGTGGAGCGATGACAGTGTTGCTTTTCGTTGCAGCAACTATGCTGCTAGTGATGCTTATAGCCATCGTTAGAGCGCTTCTGGGGCCGACTATTTATGATCGAATTCTAGCGGTTAATCTCTTCGGCACTAAAACGGTTCTTCTAATTGCTGTTCTCGGTTTTCTGTTTGGTCGCCCGGAGTTTCTGGATATCGCCCTGATCTATGCCTTGATCAATTTTATCAGTGTTATTGCTGTGTTACGCTATTTTGAGTACGGCTCGTCGACAGACGGTACCAGGGAGAATTCTTGATGCTGGAACAGGGGAATATCGTTAGCCATATTTGCCTGCTCGTGGGCGCATTTCTTATTCTCTCGGGCGGGCTGGGGATATTGCGATTTCCCGACTTCTTCACGCGAATGCATGCTGCTGGTATTACTGAGACGCTCGCTGCAACGCTGATAATAGTGGGCTTGATGATCATCGCGGGTTGGGGGATTGTTCAGCTTAAACTGTTCTTTATTCTTCTCTTTGTAATGATCACCAGCCCGACTGCAAGCCATGCGTTGGCCAAATCTGCATTGCACGGAGGGCTTCAGCCCAAGGTCAAAAACGTTGTGGACGGCGATTCACCTTGAGCGAACCGGTCGTGATAGTTACGCAGGCCCTTGATGTCGTACTGCTACTGTTGCTGGTTATGACAGCGGTGGCTATTGCGAGAGTGAAAGATCTCTTCGCTACTGTGATGCTGTCAGGAATTTACGGCCTGCTTTCAGCCAGTTTTTTTGTATTGATGGATGCCGTTGACGTCGCATTCACCGAGGCCTCGGTGGGAGCCGGCATATTTCCGTTGCTCATGCTTGCTGTTCTGTCTTTTGTTGGTCGCTACGAAGCTGATAGCAAACGGCGCGTTGCTCTCCCTGTCTTTCTCCTCACACTTGTTTCGGGCGCTGTACTGCTGCTTGCGACTACCCAGATGCCTGCGTTTGGCGGGGAAGATACACCGGCGCAACAACACGTTGCAGTTCGCTATATTGAAGACTCTCCACAGGAAATTGGTATTCCCAATATGGTCACCAGCGTGCTGGCCAGTTATCGTGGGTTTGACACCTTGGGAGAGGTGCTGGTGATTTTTACTGCGACGATAGGTGTCGTTGTAGTTTTGCTCGGAGTAGTGCAGCCCGGTAAAGCACGAAGCTTGCCTGCGGATGAAGATATGGCCGACCACAAGGTGTTGCGTATTGTCGGAAAGATGTTGATACCGCTGATTCTTTTGTTTGCGCTTTATGTCCAGTTTCATGGTGACTACGGCCCTGGCGGCGGCTTTCAGGCTGGCGTCATCTTCGCTACCGGGATCATTCTTTACGCAATGCTGTTCGGATTGAGTAACGCCCAGCGTGTGCTTCCAATGCCATTATTACGCGGGCTGACTGCGTTGGGGGTGATGATTTATGGCTCTGTTGGCGTTGCAGGCTTGCTCGCTGGCGGCAATTTTCTTGATTACTCGGTGTTGGCGAGCGACCCCGTTTCCGGCCAACATCTGGGAATCTTGTTGATCGAATTGGGGGTAGGCGTAACGGTCGCTTCGTCGATGGTGCTTATCTTTTACGCTTTTTCCTTGACCACGAGTTCCGACGGAAGCGTGGAGCGATGATTATGGACTTCTTTAACTACTGGGTTGTGATTGCTTTGATGATGACCGGCCTCTATATCGTCATGGCGCAACAGAATCTTGTGAAGAAACTTCTTGGGCTCAATATTTTCCAAACGGCCATTTTTATACTGTATATCAGCGTTGCCAAGGTTCTGGGTGGAACCGCACCGATATATACCGAATCAGCCACGCTGTATTCTAACCCCTTGCCGCACGTTTTGATTTTGACAGCTATTGTGGTCGGCATCGCAACAATGGCTCTGGCATTGGCTCTGGTTGTCCGTATACATGGCGCATACGGAAGTATTGAGGACGATGAGATACGGGATCGGAGCAAGCAGTGATAAACCATCTTCCGATACTCCAGGTCGTTTTGCCCTTACTTGCCGCGCCGGCCTGTCTGATATTTGTGAGGGCCAGGAGTATATGGCTTTTCACCTGTTTGGCCTGTCTGCTTACCTTTGGTATCAGCGTTGCATTGTTCATCCATGTTAGCGATGTTGGCCCTCTAAGCTATGAAGTAGGAGGCTGGCCAGCTCCCTGGGGTATCGAATATACGATTGATAGTTTGTCGTCGTACGTGTTGTTGCTTGTCAGCGCGATAGCCGCTGTTGTGATACTGGCCGCCAACAGCAGTCTTGGCCCCGAGTTGCCCGAGCGCCAGCAGCCGGCCTTCTACGTTCTATTCCTGTTGTGTCTGACGGGGTTGCTGGGCATTGTTGCCACCGGTGACGTTTTCAACGTCTTTGTCTTTCTTGAAGTATCATCGTTGGCCACTTATGCACTGATTGCACTTGGGCGACAGCGTCAGGCGCTGTGGGCTGCATACCAGTACCTGATAGTTGGCACCATAGGTGCGAGCTTTTTTCTCGTCGGTATAGGGTTCCTTTACGCCCTGACCGGTACGCTCAATATGAGTGATCTGTCCGAGCGCCTGGTAGAGGTTGAACAGCAACAACTGTTGGCAGTAGCGTTCGGATTTGTTGTGGTGGGTATCGCTCTCAAAATGGCCTTGCTACCACTCCACGGTTGGCTGCCAAATGCCTACGCCTTTGCACCGTCAATAGCCACGACCTTCCTCGCAGCATCTGCGACTAAAGTGTCGCTGTATTTATTTATCCGCCTGTATTACGGGGTATTTGGTGCCGAAACGGTAGATGCACTATTGCCGGTCAGTATCGTATTTTTGCTGCTCGGGATTGTTGCCGTGCTAGCGGCATCGCTGGTCGCATTTCGCCAGTCGGATGTGAAGCGGATGTTGGCCTTTTCCAGTATCGCCCAGATCGGTTATATGGCGGTTGGTATCGGTGTGGGTAGCACGCTGGGCCTTCAGGCCTCGCTGCTGCATTTGTTTAACCATGCTTTTATTAAAGGCGCACTATTCCTGGCGGTTGCGTCGGTGGTATATCGAACCGGCAGTAGCCAGATCGACGCTTTTCGCGGGCTGGGATATCGAATGCCCTGGACAATGGCCGGACTGGTTCTGGCATCACTGAGCCTTATCGGGGTGCCGCTTACTGCGGGTTTTGTCAGCAAATGGTTCTTGGTACTGGCTGCTATCGAATCCGGCCTGTGGGTGGTGGTTTTGATAGTACTGGTCGGTTCATTCATCTCGCTATTTTATCTCTGGAAAATTGTCGAGCTTGCCTACTCAAAAAGTGACAGCGAAGCGAACACCAATGAGGCGCCACCGCTTATGTTGATCGCCTTGTGGGTGCTGGTGATAGCCAATATCTATTTCGGTATTGATACTCGACTTACAGTTGGCGCTAGTGCTTCAGCGGCGGCCACTCTGATAGAGGGCGCGCCATGGTGATATTGGCTGAAACATTGATGCTGGCGGCGGTTCTTCTACCACTTCTGGCTGTTGTCGGGATACTCCTGTTTCGTCGCTATCCCAATATTCGCGAAGCAGTATCTCTTGTGACGGCCGCCGTACTGTTTTCTGTGGTACTGCTGTTGTACCTGCAGGTAATCGGCGGTGCGGCCGTGCGTGCAGACTACCTTACTATATTGCCCGGTCTGAGTTTGAGCTTAGAGGTACGGCCGCTGGGTCTGCTTTTTGCACTGATAGCCAGCCTGTTGTGGTTTGTCACAATTCTGTATGCGATCGGCTACATGCGGGCACATGAAGAAGAAAATCAAACGCGCTTTTACGCATTTTTTGCCTTCGCGCTGGCTGCGGTAATGGGGCTGGCCCTGTCAGAAAATCTGTTTACGCTTTTCATTTTTTACGAACTGATTACTCTCGGAACCTACCCGCTGGTAACGCATGCGGGTAGCGAAAAGGCACTCAAAGGCGGCAGAAGCTATCTGAGATTTTTGCTCGGTACGTCAATCGTCTTCTTTCTGCCGGCGATGATAGGTACCTGGTTTTATGCGGGAACACTCAGCTTTACCCCCGGTGGCGTTTTTGGCGAGGAAGTTCCACCGCTAGCGCTTTCGATTTTGCTGCTGCTGTTTGTGTTTGGCGTGGGCAAAGCAGCTGTTATGCCATTTCATCGATGGCTGCCGGCGGCTATGGTTGCGCCGACGCCCGTCAGTGCGTTGCTGCACGCCGTCGCGGTAGTCAAGGCTGGTGTATTTACTCTGCTCATGGTGTGCATTTATCTGTTTGGAGCCAATACGCTAAGCAGCCTGGCGACTATAGATTATCTGCTCTACCTCATAGCCTTCGGCATCCTGATGGCCTCGATCATTGCGATGCAACAGGATAATTTGAAGGCCCGCTTGGCATACTCCACGGTCAGTCAACTGGGTTACATCAGCCTTGGTGCGTTATTGGCGAGCAGTTCGAGTATTGCCGGTAGTGCCTTGCATATAGCGATGCATGCCTTTGGCAAGATCACCTTGTTTTTTTGTGCGGGCGCTATTCTTGTTGCCAGCCACAAAACCTGCGTCAGTGAACTGCGCGGCTTGGGGCGACAGATGCCG
>Ga0213833_1002421_pt1 | contig 12093 bp, 17 predicted proteins | sample SWATP21_FD_160575 | JGI IMG/M metagenome (GOLD analysis project Ga0213833, IMG submission 160575) | Coastal seawater microbial communities from Marineland, Florida, United States - SWA TP2 #1 | ecosystem: Environmental > Aquatic > Marine > Coastal | place: USA: Florida | collected 2016-08-14
AGCTTGACCAGGAACTTCGCTTCTCCGACAGCTGCCATTGTGCTTGATGTCCTAAGGACCCGGGATCAGGGTGAACGTGGTGTGTGTGCGTCAAGTGATGCGCGTTCTTGACAAGGGGTTTGGCGCGAAACAACAAGGCTGTTTGGCAATTGTTAAGATCATCTAAAGCTGTTGTGTGTTTGTCCGTGGCGGTCACATCGTTGCTCGCGTCACAACAGTGCGACACGTATCTGTGCACTCGTCGTTTGGCAGCCACTCTGGACCCTTTCCCACAATGAAGACGGCCACTCTTGCTGTTGTTGCCCTGGTTGCGTTGCTTTCGAGCCACGCGAGTGCTCAGTATGTGGCGGTGCCACTTCCCCATTCGTTTGTCGCAGCCATGGGCGGCCGCAGCGCCGACACGAACGCCACTGTTTGCTGGAAGAACACCATCGACCGTGGGGTGGGCAAGATCCCTGAGTCCTGCACGCCTGGTCATGTGCGCAGTGGGGCATTGTGCTACCCTGTTTGCAAGGTGCGGTCGCTGATGCATTGCATTGCATTGCATTGCCACGATCGATGTTCACTTACATGCTGGTGTGACAGACTGGATACTATGGGGTGCGCACCCAGCGGAAGCTGCCGCCCTTGTTGACCTCACCCCCTGACACCGCATGTGTCTGCATGTGTCATTGCATTTGTCTGTTCTGTTGCGTCAGGTTGGACCCGTGTGCTGGCAGCACTGCCCTTCCGGGTGGATTGTACGTTGAGGTGCACGCATTGGCGGCTGGTGGGTGGCAGCGCTGACTGCTCACGTTGCACGAGCAGGACGAGGGCGCTTTGTGCCGCAAGAAAGGATCCATCACCACCATTGCCAAGGTACTTTCAAGTGTAGTTCAGTTCATTCAGGTTTTATTGTTTGTGTGAGCTTGCCAACTGACTGTGTGCGACTGACTATCTGGCGGCCTTGCGATTGAACTCGAACGGCTGGTGCCGCACCTGGGGTGCTTCAGAAATCGTACGGCCGGGGCGCAGGCACACTAATGTCCTGCGGTGAAGGCATGCAAGAGGATGCAGGCCTGTGCTATCCCGTTTGTCAGGTGAGAAACACGCTCTGTAGCGTGGCTCTGCACACTCGGCTGTGCGATTGTGTGGTTCGCAAAGTTGACCACCCGTCGCGTTTTTTCTGTGGCTGGTGCCAAATGCAGTCGGGCTATGCCGGGGTCGGCCCGGTGTGCTGGGAGCAATGCGTTTCGCCAAATGCTGTCTCTGGGGGTGCCATTTGCTGCGCCTCGAAAAGTGATTGCACGGACAAGATCCTGGCTTTGTGTGCAGGTACGTGCTCTGGTGTTGCTTCCATTGCGAAGGGGCTTGGTGTGACGTGTTGTTTGTGCGATGATGGCAGGTCTGCCACTCGCTGTTGCGGAGGCGCTGTTGTCGGGAGGCAACGCGACCAAGATCATGCATGCCGCCGAGCAAGCGATTGATGCCGTGTTGGGGTTTGTCATGCCGCTTTGCTCGTCGTTGTAAAGTCATAGCTCGGACACAGCTTGTTGTTTCTCTGGCTGCCGTCTGTCTACTGTCAACGAGTAATGAACCACCACGTGTACGTCTCAAAACAACAACTTTGTGCTTTGGGGCGGCCACAACGACTCGATCGACCCGATCCAAAACCGCCGTCCACATGGAGCGCACGGCTCCCAAAAATTGGGTCTACGCATCCAAAAACTGCATGAAGTCCTTCTTGTTCTGCAAGGGTGACGTCTTGGGGCGTCCCAAGTCCCCCCGCACACCCGGGCTCACGCACACCTCGAGCAAACCTGCCCCCTTGTGGGCGCTGCAACAAGCACAACCGACAAACACAGACACGCCCACGTCACACCCAACTCCCCAGGCGCCATCATGTGCTCACGACACGGCCACGAACCGAAGCTTGTGAATGCCTTCACGAATCTCTGCGTCTGTTGTGGCGCGCATGGAAAAGGTGTAGCCACATGCTTCTGCCACATTAGTGAAGGCAACGGCCTCGCCTCCAGTGGGCTGAGCACCAACAGAGTCATGTGCCGCGTTGTTGATGATGACGTGCTTGTAGTTGGGCAGCGCCAGCTTGCCCATGGTCGCCATGGTGCCCAGGTGCATGATAGCAGCACCATCACCATCCAATGTGAACACCTGTTTCGCATAATTTACACAAGACAGAGACAAAAGAAACAACAAACAACAGCAACCAGACGCCAAAGCATCAGCAACAACACGTGCGCACCCAACGGCACTGCACCGTACACTGCGGCTGGGCTTGGCGATCGCAATGCCAGCAGCAATCGCCGATGCGTGGCCCATTGACCCAACAGTCAAGAAGTCGCGCTCATGACCGTGTTCAAAGTCGCGCCGGAGCTCGTACAACTCGCGGGATGTGAAGCCGGTGGTGGCAACGACGACGTCCCAATCACCGAGCTCCTCAACCGCGATGCGAAGGAAGTCCTCTCGCGTCAACTCATACCTGTTGATGCAACGTGCAACGTGAGGGCTACTGTGGGAAAGAAACAAGCGCTTGCTTGCTCGCTCCTGGCTTGCTTTTATGCTCGGCACGACACGCACGGGCTGGTCATCTTGGTCTGCAGCGTGTACGAGTCAAAAGTGCGCTTCTTGACAAGGAGTGCGTAGGGTGAGCTGCGTGTCTTGAGGGAACGCATTGCATCATCCAACACCTGGTGCATCGCAACAACCGTTAGCAGGGCAGTCTGTGTGCCGCACATGCAAACAAAACGACGTGCAGACAGCCCCGCCACTGTACCTGTTCAGCGCCTTCGGCGTAGTCAGGCAGAATGTCAAACGGGATGTTCATGGAAGCCAGCAGGTTGGGGGTCACAGGGCCTTGTGCCAGGTGCTGGGGTTCATCCTTGCGGCCAGGCTCGCCGCGCCAGCCGATCATCAACAGCATGGGGATGGAGTATACCTGGAACGAAAGCGTTGAGTCAGCCGGTGCACTCGCTACCATGAGGGCGGCGGGATGCATACCTTGCGGTCAGTCAAAGACAACAGTGGGTTCACAATGTTACCCAAACCAGAGTTCTGGAGGTAGACCAATGGGTACTTGCGGCTGGCCATTTGGTAACCTGCAGCCAACCCCACAGCTGCGCCCTCATTGGAGGCGATGACGTGGTGTGTGGACGGCACGTGGTCGGTGACATAGGCGCAGAAGTCCTTGAGAAGCGAGTCAGGTACCCCAGTGAAGAAGTCCACCCGGCGCTGTGCCAGCATCTTTACGAAATCCTCCGGAGGCAGGAACGTTCGCTCGAGTTCATCGAAGACACTGTCATTGGAGGAGGTGTCGATGTTGCCCTGGTGACATGCAACGGGTTGGACGGGAACCACCCTCACCACCACGCGCACGCCAACGTACAAAGTTCGCCACAGAGGCTCGTACAACAGACCGGGGCACAGCTGCGCACCGGCTCGTGGAGAGTGCGACTCGGCGAAGAGAGGACAACATGCTGACGGAAATGAATGCTTGGGGTGTGTGTCACTGGCACAACGCTTGCGGGCTTTTTGCAACGCTCACTCAAAACGTGTCCGTTTCTTGGTACAATCCTTGCGCATTTTTATAAGATCAACTACAACCGCTGCCCACCCAGGGTGGGCCACCCTTCGCCCCTTACTGGGCCTTGAGTCCGGTCCGGCTGGCAATGACGCGACTCTTATATCGAGAGAACACCTGAAGAAGATCGAGGCAAGGCAGCGGCGCTCTGCTGGCCGCACCGAAGGCAAGAGTCAACTTGACGCGGGCTGCCCAAGCGCATCCGTGTTAATATGACGTGACGTTGTATGATTGATGTCGCGTGGCCTGCTCTTGCCCAAACAACTCCCCAAAGCAACAACGGCGGCTTGGAAGGTGCAGTGCTGCGTGGCATTGCTTCCTTGGTGGTGCTGTGTGTGTGAGTCAGAGGACGTGGGGTAGACTGCGTTGAGTTTCCTTTGTTTCTTTTGCCTCTGACGCCTCATGGCGTGGCGTCCTCAAGAGCTGCTGCTGGTTGCAGTCGCTACTCTTGCCGTGTTGGCGCAACTGCATGACGTGCATGGCGCGTCGTTCCCATGCTGCGCCAACCAAGCTGACAACACACCTTACGAGAGCTGCACGTGTCTGAATGACAACACGTGGATCAAGGGTGAGGTGCTGGGTGCTGGTGCGAAGCGCTTTTATCATTGGCGCTTGACAGACTGGGACCTCATTAATGTTCCGGACGCGGAACGCCCCGACATTTCGTTCGAGGTCCACCCGTGCAGTGGCTCGGTGGAGTTGTATGTATCCACCTTGGGCCTTCCGTTCCCTGACTCGGGAACCGCCCAGTGGCGCAGCACCAATGAAGCTGCCGTCAACTCGCTGACCACGCCGCTCGTGTACAGCGAGTACCTCATTACAGTCGAAGCCACCGCCACCGCAGAGTACTCCATCGTCGCAGTCGTGGACGGTACGTCGCATCACAAACGCTTGCTTGGCTGACCGGGTGTGTGTGTTGGGGTTGCAGCTCCCCAAGCGATGGCCTCACCACGCTCTGCACACTCTCCGGGCAGGTTCTCTCCCTGTCCCTCTCGGCGCAGCTGGGGTTGTCACGGCGCTGCCCATCGAAGATGACGAGACCATCCTGTACGAGGACGATACCATGTCCATGCTGGTGCAGTTCACAGCAAGCTCCCGACCTGGTGTGGAGTACCGTGTGTTTGCTGCCGAGACGGGCCCGGTGCGTGTTCCCTGTCATTTCGTGTTTTGCAGTTCTGCGCGCTGTGTCGACCCTGAGCGTCTGACCATGCGTATCGGCTCCATGCTCGCTGCCAATACGTGTACACAGGGCCCGCTGCCGTGTCAAACGGGGGCGAGCACCGGAAGCTGCATTGTCACGTCCGTGTGTGGCCTCGAGACGGGTGGCATGGTGGCCAAGACGGGTTGGGCAACGCAGGATGCGAACTCTCTGGTCTCGCTCACCGTCGATGGACTCAAGCAGGACCAAGAGTATGTCTTCAATGTCGCTGCACGTGATGGCGACTGGCAGGCTTCTTATGTTGCCACGCAGGGTACACCATCGTACAAGCGAGGTGAGGAAGCTGGCGTCAGTGTGCCGTCCTCTATGTCGTGCGTGTGTTCACCCCTACTGCTGCTGCGACGAGTGAACAGAAACACGTGCACAGGATGATGACACAGTTTTCACCATCGTCATGATTGCTGCTGGTGTCTTTGTCCTTTTGGTCATCTTGATTTTATGGGCCAGGGTATGACGGGGGCTGATGCGCGTGCTTACGCTGGAATGAGCGTGCCCTGACATGAGCTGCCTGTTTGTATGTGTGTTTGTCTCCAGTCACGTCTGGCAAAAGCGTACCACCGCCAGCACTCTTCGCGCACAGCCAACCGCTTCCGCGGTCTTTAGATTGGAACATATTGGTGACTGTTGTGTTGCCTGTTGCTTTGATAGCTGCTTTGAGAACATTACATATGGAGTGCACGTAACCCGCACTACTGCCACATCGAACTGACAGAGGCGTCGCTGAACGTAAACAAGGCTGCAAGTGGGAGACGATCCGAGGAAATGCGATGGTTCGGTAGAAAACTGAGGAGTGGAAGCAACGGCAAACCAAGCACCACCGGTGCGCGCGCACATGGGTGAGCAACCGGACCGGTGGCTCAACAGCACGCGCAAGACCATACACAGCCCACGCACGGAAGGTCCTGCTTCGTGTCGAGCCGCTGGACGTGCTGCGGGGTCAGAAGTGACATGATCGCGTGAAGGTGTAGGGACCCACGGGAGTACCTAAGGGAGCAACCACCGCACAGTGCCAGGTCTGCCGTTGGAAAAAGAAGCAAGGGGTGTGGGAACCGCCGCAAGCAGTACGTACATCAAGAACGAGTCGCTCGCAGGAACCTTGCTCGAACGATCAAACCGGGTCGCCACTGGCTCCTTGGAGCCTATTTGCTTCGACATGTGCGCCGATGCGGTGTCGGGACGCTCCGGGACTCTGAGAGCGCACACAAAGCAGCCGCACGCAAAGACACACGCGCGTTAGACACACCCATGTTCTCGAAGCCACGTCAAAACACTCTGCCGTGCTGTCCGCGCGCGGTCACGTTCTTTGAATCGCCCATGTGAGCAAGGAAATGTGCCGTGCCCACATCTTTTTCCGGAGCATCATCGTCTCGCGGAGTGCTGCCAGCACCGGCACCACTACCAGCACCGGCACCACCACCACCACCACCACCGGATTTGGCTTCGCCGTTGGATTCTCCGTGTCTCCCGTCTTCGCCAGCTGATTTTGCAACTTCTGTTTCTGCTTCGTCATCCGATGACATGGGAACGACAGTGATGGCCTCGGAGAAACTCACTATTGATTGGGCGGTTTGTGGTCTGACACCACTCTGGGTACCGTCCGCTGTGGGTATGCCACCATCGTCGGACTTTGCACCATCCCTTTCATCAGAACCACTCGTGGCCATCCCTTGTGTGCCAGCGCTGTTCATGCGCTTAAGAGACACCGTGTACCTGGCACATCAGCAAAGCCACACACAAGAATGAGACTCTCACATGCTACACAACTTTCAACTGCTTTCCTCCACAAAGAAGCAAGCACTAGCGTGAAAACCCAGTCGACCACGGACTTCAATACTTCATCGGTTGCTACAGCCCATTCCATTTTCATGTGGTTGAGCTGCTGCGTAAGACGTGACGACTTGGGAAACAACGTTTGGTAGCTGTGGTGTTCCCAGCATGTGCATCAAGTAAGGATGGGTGCACAGTGCAGCAACGTCTCCAACAACGAACGTGGCGTATGCGGAGTTGAGCTCCAAGAAATGGACGCGATTCTTGTGGTGGGAGCGACACTCGGCATTACAGATTGGTCCTGGTGCACGAGCCACACGCCACGTCAGTGCTGCCCGTAACCCATTGCTGCGGCCTCCTCCAACGTTCTCCTCCCTCAAAACACATCACAACCGACACGACACACCTTGGATGGGGCCAGGTCGGGTAGGAGGCGCGTAGAAGTGCACACCACCTCCGTCAAAACGAGGGGAGTGACCGGTCCTGCTCTTCGCAACGCTGAAGTGCGAGCGTTGTGATTGCACGCTCTGTTGTGGGGCCACAACGTCAACACATGGATGCACACAAGGCAATACACCCAAAGCAAACAGACCCCCGCACCTCGATGCTCGCGTTGCTGACTCGACGAAGCTCAATAAAGTTCACAGCGGCTCTTGTCTTGGGTCTGCACACAATCCACACAGCAAAGGTAGCGGTCAATTCGGTGGGATGCATCCCACGCATTTTACCGCCACAACGCACATTGGCATCGTGATTGGGGCAGAGCTGGGCGAGAACAAACCAAGGCCGTGCTTGTTGACAGCAATCACACGGAACTCGTAACTGAAACCACAGTTCAGTTGCATCCACAACAAAGCCAACATACCCATACACTTGGGTGAGTCATGCATGCGCTACCGACACGCGACAGCTCTTTCTCGCAAATGGTATGGTACAACCGCCAACACGGCAACGCCTAAAGTGAACGCACGACATGCCACTGGAGAGGCCTGTGACGATGACGTGGTCTTCTTCCGGTTTGGCGGTCTCTGCTATGACAAACCCGACCACCTTGTTGCCACCAGTGCGTTTCTCAATGCGGTATCTGACCCAACACACGAACCGCGATGCAAGTCGTATCAGTCGCACCCAGCAGCTGCGTGCGGAAGACACAGTCATGACCCACAAACCCACCCCAGTATGGGCCCGTCTCCGTGATCAAAGGGCCGCTCGAAATCGACGCGTGCCGACGACATGCTCAACGCTGTCGCTGTTGGCCGTGGCGGGGCTCGTGGGGCCCGCGGTAGCTGTGGCATGAACCCTGTTGATAGCATGTGGTACAGGGGCGTTCCTGGCTGTTCCTCGGCAGCAATGCCCAGCAGCACCGGGACCGCGAAGTCTTGGTTGAACTGCTGCAGGCGCTGGAAGGTGAGACGTGTTTGCCATCTTCGCACCTCACGAAACCCCACACCAGCCTTGAGTTGCACAGAAGCTGAGAGGGACTCGATGGTGTGTGGTGCGTTGCAATGGCCACAGTCAAGCATTGAGGTCAAGTCAAGAAAAAGTCATCATCAGGGTATGGTTCGCAGCAATCACACCCTCGCACCTGCCAACACCGCGGAGGCGTATGGACAGCCCTCCCAAGGCTGAAGAAGGGCCATACACCCCACGTTGCCCTGTTTTGCCCGAGCTGCTTCCCCTGGCGGAAGATCTTTGCACACATCATTCAAGTCGATGTGACCAGAGCGAAACAACTGAAACTTCTCCCGCTTGAACCTGAGACCACCACACGCAGTTGGAGAGACACACCATAGCGCGTCCGCCACACAGTATCAAACTCTCATATCCACACCCAGAGCCATCCGGTGTGACATCCTCATAGCGGGCGGGTGCTGCTACGTACAGCACAGCCACACCAACGCGAGAGCGTCCAGTTTGTTGTTCGAACAAGCCATCGTATCCCTGTACGCCCGGCAGCAGAAGGCATGTCACCCCCCGCCCCCAACAGAACACATGGCAAACAACACGGTGCTTGACACGTACTGCTCGACGCAATTGAGGCTGCCACCATTCCTTCCAGTTGTCCACGTCTTGCAACAGGCATATGTCGGGGTCGATAGCCAGGATGTGACTGCCAAGGCACCACAAGCAGCAGGCAGTCAACACCACGAACATGGACACGGACACAACAATCCACAGCTACACCGCGGAGCAAAGCAAAACATTCACTACGTAAGGCTTCACCGCGTACTCTAGTACACGCTGGCGACGGAAGGTCCATGTGAGCATGGAGCTGCGTGCGTACGGGAAATGTGACACTTGCGACCGTGACTGGGCACGACATCACGGCACCACTTTAGCTTCTGCACTGTACTCGACCCGCCACCACCCTACCGTTCAACACCTGCGTACCTGTGCCAGGACAGAAAAGCACAACACGTTGAGGACACCTGGGTTCTCCTTCGGGTCGGGTTTCGGGCTGCGGGACACGGACACGAAGCGCTGCCCAAACAATGGGGCGCGGTCCCAGTGATCCAGTGTGCCATCGGCAGCTCGACCATCGAGGCTGGCAGCTTCCACACTAACAGTACCAAACTCTGGTGCTTCTTCTCCTTCAGCTTTGCCATCTGTGGAAGCCATCGTCGCAGACGCGATCCGTCCGGCGGTCTGCTGGCAGCAGATCGTATCAGCTGTCAACAGACAGTTGTAAAATGAATGTGTATGGATGTTACCAAACTCCGCATCACTGGTGTGTGTGTGCTTTGTTGTGCCACATCCTATCCTGTCGAGGAAAGCCGCCCCTGCTGGGTGTCAACACCCTGCGAAGCACCATGAGTAAGACGCAATCCAATGCACCCACATTTGTGGGGCTGCACCCGCCGCTACGCAAGTCCACGCTGGATGTAATTCAAGGGCTAGGCTTCACAAACATGACGCCTGTCCAAGGCGCCACGATTCCTCTGTTCTTGACAAACAAGGACGTGGCAGTGGAGGTGCGTCCTGTGGTCGCCCGCCGACTCGCATGGTTGCTATGTCTTGAATATTCTTGTCTGCATGCATGGTGTGGGCGGGTGGGTGGGTGGGTGGGTGGGTGGGAAGTAGTAGGGGGAAATTGTGTGCCTGACGTTTGGACTGTCGCGCGGCTGCGAACAGGCCGTGACAGGGTCCGGTAAGACCTTGTCGTTCGTGATCCCAGTGGTTGAGATCCTTCAACGCCCCTCTGTGTCCCTGAAACCAAACATGTGTGGCTGTGTCATTCTGTCTCCAACTCGGTGCGTGGCGGTGTCATGTTTTCGTTGCTGCGGGCGCGCACTCATCACGCCTGCTACTTCTTTTGTTCAGCGAACTTGCTCGCCAAATCTTCAACGTGGTGTCCATGTTTGTGGCGGAGTGTGACGCCCTGTCGGCTGTCCTGCTCGTCGGAGGTACCGATGTCGCAGCAGACCTCGAGCGGTGCGAACGCGGCTGTAGCATCATCGTTGGCACACCTGGTCGTGTGTACGACCTCCTCCGACGACAAGATGGACCTGTCACGAAAGGGCTCGAGGTTGGTGGTTGTGCCCATGGTCCAACCCGGCCATGGCGAATGATTGTGTGTCCAAATAACACTGTACTTGTATGTCGCCGTGGTGTGTCGGGGTTGAGTGGCCTTCACAGGTGCTTGTTCTTGATGAAGCCGATACCCTGTTGGACCTGGGTTTCACAGGCACCATCAACAGCATTCTGGCCTTGCTGCCGAAGCAACGGCGCACTGGGCTGTTTTCAGCTACACAGACCAGTGAAGTGAAGGAACTTGCTCGAGCGGGCTTGCGCAATCCGGTGGTTGTTTCTGTCAAGGTACAAAGCACCGCAACCAAGGTACGTGTGCCGTTTCCTGCGATCGATGTATGCTTGGGTGCAGCTTGTTCACAGCCATTGCCATGGTGCATGACTGCACACAGACCACCCAGAAGACTCCAACTCTGTTGGACAACTTTTTTGTCATGTGCAACAGCGATGAGAAGCTCGCTCAGCTCGTGCACCATCTGAAGACGCACCCCGACGACAAGACCATTGTGTTTTTCATCACGTGTGCTTGCGTCGACTTCTTCGTCAAAGCGCTTCAAATCGCCGGCGTCAATGAGGGTTCGCGTGAGGTTGTCGGTTTGCACGGTCGAATGGCTCAGAAGCGGCGTGTGAACATGCTGCGTCGGTTTCGTGACGTGCGTAATGACGGAGTTGCCTCTCGAAGTTGCCATCCGTGCCCTTGCCTTGACCTTGTTTCCACCTGCTTTTTTTTTCTGTCTGTGGCATGTGTGTGTGCAACCACCCTCTGTGCAGAGTACAAACGGCATCATGGTTTGCACCGATGTCGCAGCTCGCGGCATCGACCTGCCCGACATCAAGTGGATCATCCAGTTCGATCCGCCGCAGGACCCCAACTTTTTCGTGCACCGCGTCGGCCGAACTGCCCGTGCTGGCAGAACAGGCAAGGCCCTGGTGTACCTCCTTCCCGCTGAGGACACGTATGTTCACTTCTTGGCCCTGCATGAGGTCCGTATGGTGCAATGCTCGTGGCAAAGCTGATGCAACGCTGGCGGTGCGCCCTGTGTTGAGCCCTTGGCATTGTTGGGTGGTGGAGTGACGGAGAAGGGTGCCCTTCTTTGCCAATGTGGGACGCGCAGGTGCCGATTTGCCGAAAGGAGCCCGTTGCCGACGTCCCAAAAGTGCTTCCCCTCATCAAACGCGCCGCGTGCAACGACCGTGACATCCTTGAGAAAGGGACCCGCGCCTTTGTGTCTTTCATTCGTGGGTGAGTTTGCAGTGTAGTTGTTGTGTGCCGACTTTGAAACTGCCAGTTTGTCACTGAGGGTGACTCCGGTGCACGTGTGGCCTGGACAGGTACAAGGAGCATAAATGCAGGTTCATCTTCCGCTTTTCCACACTCGACATTGCTGCCGTAGCTCGGTCATTTGCACTGCTTCGGTTGCCCCACATGTCTGATTTCCGTGGCATGAAGGTGCGTGCAGTGAGAAACGCCTGTCGCCCTTTGCGCGCTTAACCCACGTTCCCACGGCCATGCGTTGCACACCATATGTGTGTCAGATCGACTTTGAACCTGCCGATGTGGACACCTCCAAGATTACGTTCGCAGACAAGGCACGAGAGAAGCAACGGCAACGACGTTTGCAGAAGGACCAGCAAGCAATGCGTGAGGCCGCCGAAAGACGTCGTGCCATCAAGGAGAAGCGCCTTCGCAAAGCTGCCCAAGCCCCACAGGTGCGCCACATGACTGGACTGAAGTGACGCGGAGTGGCCTGTGCTCCTGACAGTGTGTTGTCTCGATCCTTACGTGTTTTTTATTTGTGTTCGTGTGTCTGTATTCTGTTGGGCTGGTTCAGGTGCGCAAGCGCAAGCACAAAGGAAGGCACGCCGAGATCATGGAAGAGTGGGCTGTACTGGCCGAGGAAGAGCGCCTGGCGCGACGAATGCGAAAGGTGTGTGCACTGTCGAGTTAGCGGTGATTGTGGTTGCGGTGGTGCGGTGGTGTGGCATGGTTCTCATGGTTGTG
>Ga0213833_1002422_pt1 | contig 12092 bp, 13 predicted proteins | sample SWATP21_FD_160575 | JGI IMG/M metagenome (GOLD analysis project Ga0213833, IMG submission 160575) | Coastal seawater microbial communities from Marineland, Florida, United States - SWA TP2 #1 | ecosystem: Environmental > Aquatic > Marine > Coastal | place: USA: Florida | collected 2016-08-14
ATGGGCTGGATGACGACGACATTCGCCTGCTGCCGGAGTTTGACGGCGCGCCGACCCGCTTTGCCTTCGTGCGCGTTGGCGGGCTTGAGTTCGAGCTGATTGAGCCACTGAGCGACGAATTTCGCGCCATTTTGCTGGGCGTGAAATCGGGCGAGGGTGGTATTAATCATGTGGCCTACCGTGTTGATGATATCGACAAGGCGATGGCAGACCTGCAAAGCGCGGGTATTCGTCCCGGTTACGTAACGCCCGGCGGGGTTATTGATACCGGCCGCACCCGCATTGCCTACCTCAACCCGGATGATACCGGCGCGTTGCTTATCGAACTGGTTGAGGTGAAGCCCGGCACCAAAGGCTGGTTTGAATCATGAAGTTCGCACACATGGCGACGGGTGAACGGCTGGCCAGCGGTGAGTATCACTATTTCGAAAATGGCGAGCAGCGCAATATTGTCGAGCCGTGGAGTCTGTACAGCGGGGGCGGCGCTGACGACATGCTGGCCGTCAGTCAGCGACGCGTCGAGGAGGCGGGCATTGTTATTGATGTCGCTGTCGAAATGACGCTGGGCTTGTGCCGGCGGGCGCACTTTAGCTGGTCTCAGGCCGGCTCTCGCGGTGGAGCTGCAACGGAGGCGGTATACGCCTTTGATAGCGGGGCGTTGTCAGCGCTGGCGATTGACGGCCGTGAAACCGGAGCGGCAGAGGGTTTTGATTACTTTTTTCCCTTGATGCGGGTATTTACCGGCCCCTTGCTGGCGCATCTTGCGCAGCGGTCATCGGCCTGCGTGCTTGTGCCCTGGATTAAAGACCCGTCAAACCTCGAGCTGCTGTTTACGGCTGATTTAAGCGAGCGCTCTGTTGAAGACGTGGGGCGCCTGCGGGCAGAGGGTGGCAATGTACACATGCTGGAGTACAACGGCGGCCAATACGAGCAGGCAGCCAGTTGCGTGTTACTTGAAGGTAACTGGCTGCAGGCCTATTCCTGGCGGATGAACCCGACCTCAAGCTGGGAGGTCAGGCTGGTGAGCCCCGTGCCGCGAATGGCCTGTCCGGATTTTACTGTAGTGTAATTTCAATCACGTCTTGTTCGGCGCGAATTTCGATAGCGGCTTTTTTGTATTTCGGTGGCCCGAAGCGTGGGCGGTGATTGTTCGATAGCCCGGTGGGCTCTCTGGGAATGCCGATAAAGTTGCTGTCGAGCTTTTTGTTGTCGTTTTCGTCGTGGTAGGCGGTTAGGGCATATTCGCCCGGCTCCAGTGAAAGCTGTATCGAGACTTGCTCGCCAGAGCTTTCTGTCAGTTCAAGGCGCTCGCGTGCTGCCACATCCTCGGAAAACCATTTGTCGGGATCGTTGTAGGCGCTCAGAACAATACCGCCGGTATTGGACGCAATGCCCTTTATGGCTACGGCGACGGTTATGGGTTCGGCGTTGGCAGGCAGGCAAAAGCTGGTGAGTGCCGCCAGTAGCAGGCCGGAAAATGTCTGCTTGTTCATTGTTGGTCCTCTGGTAGGTTGACGCAGTTTTTCAGTTTGCCGCGCTTGAATGCTTCAATAATGTCGGCGCTCTGGTCGATCAGTGCCTGCCGGGCGCGCTGGCTGCCCCAGGCATTATGGGGTGTGATAATCAGGTTGGGGTGGTATAGATCGAGCAGGGGGTTGCCGTTGTCCGGTGGCTCTTCGCTTAGCACATCCAGCGCCGCGCCGGCGACTTCTCCCTTGCGCAATGCATCGCACAAAGCCTGTTCGTCAACGATGCCTCCTCGCGCTGTATTGATCAGCAGGGCCGAGGGCTTCATGGCCCTGAGCTCGGCCTGACCGATCAAACCCCGGGTTTTAGCGGTGAGCGGGCAATGCACTGAAATCACATCAGAGCTGGACAGCAGTTCTGCCATTGAAACCCGTGGCAAATCTGCTTCTTTGTCTCCCGCATTCCGCGAGGATTCCAGTGCAACAGTGTTCATACCCATGGCGCGAGCGACTCCCGCCAGCCCGGTACCGGACGCGCCGGCACCGATGATGCCAAGCTGGCTCCCGGCGAGCTGCTGAATCGGGGGTTCAAGCAAGCAAAACTGTTCGCTGCGCTGCCACGCGCCCTGACGCACAGCGTGCTGATATGCGGGCAGCTTGCGGGCCAGTGCCAGCATCAGGGCGAGCCCGTGCTCGACCAGCGACTGGGTGGAATACCCGACATTGTTGCACACGCGGATGCCGAGCCGGGCGGCGGCCTCGAGGTCAATATTGTTAGTGCCGGTGGCCAGCACCACAATGAGCTTCAGGTTTTTGTGTCGCGACAGGGTGGCGGCCTCCAGTACGACTTTGTTGCTCAGGGCGATGTCGGCACCGGCCAGATGTTGGTCGAGCTGATCTGTTGTTGTCTGTTGAAAGTGCTGCAGTTCGCTTACGGTTGCTTCCAGCCTTGTCCAGCTCAGGTCGGCGGGATGCAAACTGCCGCTGTCGAGAATAACACCCTTCATATACCTCGGTTTCCTTGTCGGATTTCACGGTTGTGTATAGCGGCGGCCGTTGGCTGCCTCGCCGGGAGACGGTTTTTGAGAGGGGATGTCTGCGGATGGTCGATACGCTATCAGTATTTATTCGATTTTCAAGCGCAATAATCTCCTCGCGTGCGATATGAAATTTTATATGTGTAACGTAGTGAGTGCTTGGATCCGTTTTTTCGTCTTAAAAGATATAATATTAGGTCATAAAGCTATTATGCATAATCGGGCGCGTTTGGGATCGCCATCACAGAAAAAGGTTATCTGGGTGGAACTTGTGATGTCTGTCAAAAAATTCAATAAAATATAGTAAAAACAAAAGTATAAGTGTAAGTTGCGATGTGGATTTCATCGCATTTTCAGCGCTTCTGAAATCTAACGGCACGAGTGATACGCGAATATACGTATTGTGATTAATTACGCATTAATCAGTTGAAAAAGTAGGTCTAATGACCTCAACCCGATGCTGCAGAGATGGAGAAGGTCTGTCTTGTAGTAAAAATCTGCGGGGCTGCCTGGAAGGAGAAATAATGATGAAGAAATTCCGAAAACACTCGCTGAAAGCTGCTGTGGCGGGAACCCTGCTTGCAGGTTTACCGGCTGGAGCTGCTATGGCATTACCTATCGTAGGGCTAGGCGTAAATGGCGGAAGCCTTGGCGACATTCTAGCCGTTGAGGTGGTGGGGCCAAAAGGACCTCTTGCTATCGCTGTGCTGGGGAACCAATTACCTCTGCCGGCGAGCATTGATGCGGCTGGCGCTATTGACGGCCTGCTGAGCTCCTTGCCCGAAACAGGAACACCACTTGATGGTCTGGCCGATATGATCCCGGGTGATGCTCTGCCTGGTATACCGACAGATCCGCTCGGTGCGCTTACCGGCTTGATTCCTGCCGGTGGTGGCAGCGGAGCACCGGGTCTCCCCGGTTTGCCCGGCCTGCCAATTGATCCTGTTGGCACGCTTACCGGTTTGATTCCGTCTGGCGGTGGCGCACCGGGTTTGCCCGGCTTGCCTGCCGATCCGGTTGCGGCGCTCTCTGATCTGATTCCCGTAGGTGGCGGATTGCCAGCGTTGCCGGTCGACCCGGTTGGCATACTCGTAGGACTGGTTCCTTCGAGCGGCGGCCTGCCGAGCCTTCCGGCGCTGCCAGTTGACCCGCTGGGCACGTTGGGTGGTTTGGCCGGTGGCGGCGGTGGTCTGCCCGCTTTGCCGGTTGATGTTGTAGGCACGCTGACCGGGCTTATACCCTCTGGTGGCGGTGCCCCGGGCCTTCCCGGCTTGCCCGCATTACCGGTTGATCCGGTAGGCACACTGACTGGCCTGATTCCTGCTGGTGGTGGCGCTCCCGGTCTGCCTGGTTTGCCAGCACTGCCGGTTGACCCTGTTGGTACTCTGACAGGATTGATCCCTGCCGGCGGCGCGCCCGGATTGCCTGCACTGCCTGTTGATGTGGTGGGCACGGTTACCGGATTGATTCCTGCCGGTGGTGTTCCCGCGTTGCCGGGTGACCCTGTTGCCATTCTGACAGGTTTGCTGCCGGTGAGCTCGCTGCCGCTCCCGCTCCCCTGAACGGTCTCCCAGACGACATTTTTAACCTCCCTTCGGGGAGGTTTTTTTTGTTCGAAAATTATACAGGATGAGAGTAAATACACGCTCTATACAAGGCTTTGCAAACTTTTTGCGTGCCAAGGCTTAATACCAGCTCAGTGCGGGTGTTAAGCTCTGATATGTTAAAAATTGCCGCTACGGTGTAAGGACGCATAATTGCATAGACAACTGAAACGGCTGATATTGCTGATGGCGCTGTATTGCTCGGCCGCCGGTACGCTGGGGCAAGACCTCAGCGCAGTTTTGCAGGTTGTGGGTAGCTCGCCGGGTGCTGTTATCGCATTACCGCCAGGCGGCGGCGATGGGGCGCTACTTACCGATGCGTTCGGGTTTCCCGCAGGTACGGTGCTTGATATCAGTGCGATACCGGCAGGTGCATTGCTGGGTTTGGGGGAGCCAGCACCTGCGCCCAGCCTGAGGCGTGACAATATTGACCGGGATCGGGAAACTGCGAATAGTTTCGGTGGTGTTCAACTTTGTGACGACGACGATGGCGATGGTGTTTGCAATCAGGAAGACTATTGTGCGGGTACACCGGCGCAATCAATTGTGTTACCCAGTGGCTGCCATTTAAGTCGTCACGCTCCCCTTGAGCTGGTCGGTGTTTTCTTTGATTTTAATGGGGCAAACTTGCGTCCCGAATCCTATGAAATTCTGGATCGGGTGGTCGCGCTGTTATTGCAACAAAGCGATGTGGTAGCCGAAATTGGTGGTCATACTGACGCGCGCGGTGACTCGCAGCAAAATTTGCAGTTGTCCCGTGATCGCGCGAAAGCTGTGTACGACTATTTGGTAAAACGCGGCATTGCTGCCTATAGATTAACCTACAAAGGCTATGGATCCAGTCAGCCGGTTGCACCTAATCGACTGGCCGACGGCTCCGATAATGCAGATGGCCGCGCTCGCAATCGTCGCGTTGATATGCGCGTGCTGAGCGATCTCGAAGACCTGCAAAAGTCGCAGCGTTAGAGCCGATAAAGGAAGCGTCAAATGGCAATTGATCTACCCCCGATAATTCCGCCGCAGCTGTCAACGGCCGAGCGAATTCAGGCTCATGCCTCGGCAGCGAGTGATGTAATTGATACGCGTGTTGCCGGTTTTGCCATGCGGATTAGTGGCAACCGCTATCTGACTAAGGCGCAGATAGAAAAAATTTCAGCCGCTTCGACAACCCCGTCACAGGCAATTCGCGCACTCAACCAGGCTTACTACCAGATGGGACATTTGCTGGTTGCGGTCTATTACGCGCCCGATGGTGAAAATATTCACGTGCATGTTGTTAACGGGCGCCTTGAGGGTGTTGAAGGGCCAGACGTTGTGAAGGCGCATTTTCGGCCTTTGGTGGGCGATGCCGATCTGACGGTAGACGAGTTTGAGCGTCGGCGTGTGTTGGCTGAGCTGCAGGCCCAGCGGATGGGACGAGACTACGCCATCAGTTACAGCGTTGGCGAGGATCCCGAGCGCTTCGTGCTGGTATTTAAGGGCGCGGACGCTGCGGATTATGAACCCACGGATTTTATTGTTGAAGCCGGTAACCAGGGCAACCGGTTTTTGGGGCGCTACTTTGCCGGTGCCAGTGTTGAGCACCGTTTGTGGGAGGGTTCGCAGCTGACACTGGGTTACGAAGGTGCTCTCACGCAGTGGGGCGAGACCAATGGCGGCAGAAGTTACGACGCTCTTAATGCCGGTTTTGATCGTGCGACGCGTTTTGGTGTGTACGGTCTGGAGCTCAATCATGTGCAGTACGAGCGTGATGCGGAGCTGGAAACACCGGGGCAGGCCGATACCTCGTTTTTGTGCGTGCTGCTTGGTTTGTGCAGCAACATACTGCCTACAACGACGCAGGTTGTCGTTGAAAGCGACACTACCGTGGCAGCATTGACAGGCGAGCAAGTGCTATTGGCTTCGACCCGGCATCGTTTGGCCTTTAGTCAGCGTATCGAGGCGGTAGAGTCGGAAATCATGCTTGATGACGGCCGGCAGGTGCTTGACGAACCGCATACGTCGGCCGAGGCGGGGCTGAAATACTTCAAGCGCTCTCGCTGGTTCGACACGGATGTGCGCTGGAGTGTACAAGGTTTTGTTGAGGCGGGGCTGAGCAGTGACAGCGGTACCCTGGGCACAGACGATGGTAGTAGTGCCACTAGCGCCGAAGCCGTTTCTGCGGGAAAGCGTACGGCCGAGTACGTTCTTTACAAGCCGAAGTTGGGCTTGAAAGTTGCCGTCGGCGAGGACCTGTCATTTGATATCGACGTGCTGTCGCAAATTTCAGACGGCAATCAGTTGCCGCAGCAGCAACAATTTGTGCTCGGCGGGCTGTCGACGATGAGTGCTTATTTGCCGGGCAGTCTGATCGGTGACTCGGGCGTTTACGGACGGGTCAAGCTGGAAGGGCTTTGGCAGCCCTTCGGTGCCGAGTTGGCACCTTCGGTCTTTATCGAGTACGGCCAGGCCTGGTTTGAGGATGCCAGCGGCGAACTGGGTGACAAGCGGACTCTGGTTGACGCCGGTGTAAGGCTGGAGGGTGAGATTGGTTGGGGCTTGACTACGCAGCTCGTCGCGGCAGTTCCGGTGAGTGACCGCAATGTTGATTCCGACGCCATAGCGGAAATGGAAGTCGATTTTTACTGGCATCTGGAAAAGCGGTTCTAGTCCGCTGCTATGCGGGCAGTATCAGCCTGAGACGAGCCCCGTCTTGTGGTGATTTTTCGACCTCCAGCCGGGCCTCGTAGGCCAGTATGATATCGGCTACCATCGATAGCCCCAGGCCCTGGCCGCTGCCGTATTGATCACCACGATAGCCGCGCTGCATTAATAACTCGGCCTTGTCGTCCGGAAATCCGGGGCCATCATCGTCGATACAGATTTCAATGTTGCTTCCTTCAGAGGCGGTTGCGCTTACCGCAACACGTGACTGCGCTGCCTTACAGGCGTTGTCGAGAATATTGCCGAATAACTCCATCAAGTCCTGCTCGTCTACGGCCAGCGACAGTGCGCTGTCGCATTGAAGTTGAAATTGCAGCGATTTGTCGCGGTAGACTTTGTCGAGGGAATTCAGCAGACGCTTTAGCACCGGCTGTAGCGCTGTTTTGCTGCCCAGCGTACGCGGCCCGGTACTTACTGCGCGTTGCAATTGGTAGGAGATGATATTTTCCATTTTGTTGAGTTGCTCATCCACTACCGGGTCGGGTTTTTCGCTACTGCTCAAGCGCAGCACGCTTAACGGTGTTTTGAGACTGTGGGCGAGATCGGCCAGTGTATTGCGATAACGCTCGCGCTGCTGAAGCTCTTTATCCAGCAAACGGTTGAGGTTGCGGGTGATGCCGGTGAGTTCCTTCGGGTAGCGTTGGCTCAGATGCTGCCGGCCGCCACTTTCAAGGTCACGCAGCTCGCGAGCGAGGCGGCCCATGGGTGCCAGGCCCCAGCGTAGCACCAGTAACTGGATGGCCAGCAATAAGATGCCGGCTAGTCCGAGCCAGAGCGCGATGTTTTTGCGGAAGCTAAACAGCTCAGCTTTGTAGGTTTCCTGGCTGCTGAGGAGTGTGAAGATCAATGGAAAATCAACTCCGTATTCATCTTCCCAGATAACGTGATAGCTGTACCGGAAGTACTCTTCTCCGCGAGCGCTGAAATTGTCAAAGGCCTCCTCGCCGGGCGGTGTTTTGGCATAGGCGTCACGCAGGAACTCCATTGAATTGGCAGACGAAGATTGCCACTGGAGCAGGCCGCTGCTGCTGTGGATAAAGGCGTACAGGCCGGAGCGGAATTGCCAGAAGCGGGGCTCGCGCAAGCGTTCTACCGAGATTGCCTGAGTATTGCTCCATTCCATAACACCCAGAATGCCGTAGAACTGCAATTGTAGTTGCGAGCGTTGCGCGTCCACCAGGCTGCGCGAATGGGCCCGATCGATAGAATAGCCGGTAATGCCTAAAAACAAGGGCAGGGTGACAATGCTGGCGAGCAGCAGGCGCTGGACAATGGAACCGGGTCGCGCGGGTTTCATCCCTGCGGTTTGAGTTCGAAGCGATAGCCGCGGCCGCGCACCGTGGTAATAGGCTTTAGCTTGCCTTGCGGGTCGAGCTTCTTGCGGAGCCGGGCTATAAATACCTCAATGACGTTACTGTCCCGGTCAAAATCCTGATCGTAGAGGTGTTCGGTCAGCTCGGTTTTAGAAACGACCTGGCCGTGGCGCGATGCCAGATATTCCAGTGAGTTGTATTCGTAGGTTGTCAGGTCCAGCGATTGTTCGTCCAGACGAACCGATTTGGCCCGTGTGTCGATGCAAATATTTTCAAAGCGCATTTCGGGGCTGGCATAGCCAGCCGACCGGCGAATCAGGGCATTGGCGCGAGCCAGAATTTCTTCGATCTGAAAGGGTTTGACGACATAGTCATCGGCACCGGCTTCCAGGCCGGCAACCTTGTCCTGCCATTTGCCGCGCGCGGTGAGAATCAAGACCGGAAAATTCCGGTTGTTCTCACGCCAGCGGTTGATCAGTTGAATGCCATCCAGTTTGGGTAGGCCCAGGTCAACAATGGCAAGGTCGTAGTCATATTCTTCGCCGAGGAAAAGCGCGTCTTCCCCGTCGGCACTTTTGTCGCAGGCGAAACCTTCGGCTTCGAGTTTGCGGTTCAAGTAATCGAGTAATTCGGGTTCGTCTTCAACAATGAGTACACGCATAGGTGAGCTTCTTGTGTTGTGGCTACTGCGCAGCGCCGGGTTTTGTAATCAGTCTGGCCTGACGGTTACGGTTTTTACTTTGCCATTGTCTTGCAGAATTCGTACCCGGTACAGGCCGTTACCGAGGTGGCGCGCGCCTACGGCACGACCGTTGTAGCGGCGTTCGGCAATTGCTACAGCCTGATCGGTATCGAGACCCTCCGCCCGCAAGTTGCGATCAGCGGGCAGGGTGGGGCGCAAGTTTGGCGCCCTATCCAAACCCGGCAGTGCCGAGGCCGACGCAATGCTGGTCAGTATAACCGCCAGCAGCAAGCAGGCGCGCAGGGGGGGAATAGAAACCAATGCAGAAAACTTCATAAACTCATCAGCTGGCCGGTGTTACAGATACATTGACCCGAAGGCGTTTGCCGGGATCATCGGGCAATCGGGATTGATACTCCACGCCATGGTAACGGTAAGTGACGTCATAGCCAACCAGCTCCTTTTTCCAGTGTGTGTCGTACACCGTCTCACACCGCTGTTCCACGTGGTAGTGGCCATCACTGCGTGCTGCCTGACTACCGATAGCGGCCCCGAGGCCGGCGCCGACGAATGCGCCTACCTTCTTGTTGCTGCTTCCGTGGCCTACTTGATGGCCGATAACACCACCGAGAATAGCGCCAAGCAAGGGTGCTGCAGTCTTGCTGCGGTGCTCGTAGTGAACCGTTTCATCCCAGCAGTGTTCCCGGGCTTTGTCGTAGGCGATTTCCTCGTAAACGGGTTCGACGTGGGTAACCTCCGCATACTGTCCTCTCGCTGCGCCGTGATCCGCTACCGAGTACGGTGAAGAAAGCAGGAGTGCAATCGGAAAGTAGCGTTTCATCTGAGCGCCCAACTGGTGATGATGGCCTGACTATAAAGAGTTTTGTCTGAATGCAAGCTGAATCGCGGCATTGATTTAGGGCGCTCCGGGCTTTATAACATCAGCTTGATAATACAGAGGCCATTATGAAACTTTACACCTTTGATGTAGCTCCCAATCCGCGTCGTCTTGGTATGTTCCTGAAGTACAAAGGCATCAGTCTGGACACTGAGCAAATAGACTTGATGAAGCAGGAACAGCTTAACGAGCCTTTCAGGACAATAAATCCGGATTGCTCCGTGCCGACCTTACAGCTGGAAGACGGCAGTATCTTGATTGATGTTGTTGCCATCTGCCTTTATCTGGAGTCGCAGTTTCCGGAAAAGCCGCTGATGGGGCGCAATGATCTGGAACGGGCGCAGGTTATCGGCTGGATGCATCGAGTGTTTCTTAACGGCGTCCTGTCGGTCGCCGAGATGTTGCGTAATCAGGGTGATGCCTTTAAAGGTCGAGCGCTGCCGGGGCCTGCGCCCTGCGACCAGATTCCCGAGCTGGTGAACCGTGGTCGGGAGCGCCTCCAGGTATTTTTTAACAATATCGACAGCCACCTGATAGGCCGCGACTATATGGTAGGTGATGCCCTGACCCAGGTGGATATTGACGTGTTCGCCGTCTGTGAATTCGCAGGGTGGGTAAAGCAGGAGGTGCCTGCGAGCTGTAGCCAGCTGTTATCCTATATTGAGCGTTTACGGGCGCAGCTGGCCTGAGTGAGACAATAAAAAGCCCCGCCAGGGCGGGGCTGATTTGATAAAGCCGGATCAATCTAGAATCTAAGGTTCAGGCTGCCATTCAGGCCGTGATTGACCCGTACGCGAGTGCTGCTGCGATTATAATGGCGGTTGTTGTGGTAGCGATGTGTTCGCTCGTAGCGGTGATAGCTGTGATGGTAGCTGGGCTGCCGACTATAGTAGGTATACGTCACCTGACTGGAATGGTGATTGTGGCCATGATAGCTGTGCCGTCCGCTGTAGTGGTGGCTGTCGTGATAATGGCTGCCCGTTTCATGGCAGACGTACTCAGTATGGCTGTGGCCATGATCCCGATGGTCGGCCAACACATGATTGGCGCCAAACCCGGTTGTCAGAAGCAGGCTTACTGTGAGTAGTTTTTTCATGGCGATCTCCAAAGGGTTAGAGTCCATCGTTAGGGCATTTAGCGATTTCCCTCATCCTGCGAGCGATCTTGGCACAGGCAAACTGAACAAAAGCTGAATCCTGATCAGGCCGGTGTGGGCCGTTTGGGCGATGGAAGTATGCGATGGATTCGCCAACAATCATTATTCTAAAGGCGTGAGTGGGGAGTTTGTTGTGAAAAGTGGGCTTATAAAGCGGGCGGTATGGCAGTTTTTCCTGCAATTTTTAGTGTTTTCTGCAGTAGTACAGGCAGATTCCCCAGCCCTGCCATTTGAACGTACTGAACAACGTGAACCCTGCCAGCACTTCAACCGGCTGAAAATACCCCTGTTTGGTGATACGCACGTTCACACCAAATACTCTCTTGATGCCAGCACGCAGGATACCCGTACAACGCCCCTGCAGGCCTACGAGTTTGCCCGCGGCAAGCGGATTGGCCTGCAACCCTGGACTGAGACCGGAGAGCCAACGCGCAGCCTGAAACTGAGCCGCCCGCTGGATTTTGCCGTGGTAACCGACCATGCCGAGCTGTTTGGCGAGGTTTCCATGTGTAACTCCCCCGGTATGGAGGGCTACGATGGCTGGCAGTGTCGGCTCTACCGGCGATGGCCGCGCGCGGCCTTCTTTCTGTTTAATGCCAAAGCATCTTCCGGTAGCGGTCGTCTCGGCTTTTGCGGTGACGAGGGTGAAGTGTGTCGGGCGGCTGGCGCCGGCCCGTGGCGGGAAATGCGTCAGGCAGCCGAGCAAACCTATGATCGCAGTGAGCGCTGCGAATTTACCTCGCTGATCGGCTACGAGTGGACGGGGGCTTCGGAGAATCTGTCGAATTTGCACCGCAACGTAATCTTCCGAAACGATAAGGTACCGGCGGTACCATACAGTTTTGTTGACGAGCCGACCGCGCGTGGTTTGTGGACGTCGCTGGAGGAAACCTGTCTGGATGCGGGTACGGGTTGTGATGCGCTGATCATTCCCCACAATTCGAATTTAAGTGATGGCCGTATGTTCAGCCTCACCGACGCGGATGGTGAGGTATTCACGGACGCGGATCTCGCCAAGCGCAGCCGGCTGGAGAGGCTGGTGGAGGTTATGCAGCACAAAGGTAGCTCCGAATGCTTTTATGGGCCGGGGCAACTCGAAGATGAATTATGCGCCTTCGAACAACTTCCCTACGACAAATTTTCCGGAAAATTTATGAGCCTCACGCGTTCGGCGCCGGAGAAGGATGACGGTTTTTTGCGTGATGTTCTGAACGACGGTTTGCTGTTGGAACG
>Ga0213833_1002423_pt1 | contig 12090 bp, 2 predicted proteins | sample SWATP21_FD_160575 | JGI IMG/M metagenome (GOLD analysis project Ga0213833, IMG submission 160575) | Coastal seawater microbial communities from Marineland, Florida, United States - SWA TP2 #1 | ecosystem: Environmental > Aquatic > Marine > Coastal | place: USA: Florida | collected 2016-08-14
GCTTTTCATTGATGAATATGTTTTTAGCAGTTTGAGATGTACATCCATTGGCATCTGTAACAGTCACTGCTAAGCTGTGATTGGTGTTTTTTCTGGGCCATTGTACGTTTATGGTATCATTCCCTGCTCCAGCGCTAATGGTTCCATTTACAATTGACCAAGTATAGGCAGTTCCTGATGAAGCAATGTATTGCGCTGTCGTTAGTTCGCATAAGGTATCGGGTCCGGTAATTACTGAGTCAGGCTTTTCATTGATGAATATAATTTTAGCGGTTTGAGATGTACATCCATTGGCATCAGTAACAGTCACTGCTAGGCTGTGATTGGCGTTTTTTCTGGGCCATTGCACGTTTATGGTATCATTCCCTGTACCGGCACTAATGGTTCCATTAACAATGGACCAGGAATAGGTAGCACCAGATGAAGCGATGTATTGTGCTGAAGTTAGCTCACATAGGGTGTCTGGTCCGGTGATTATTGAATCTGGTCTTCCATTAATGAATATGTTTTTAGTGGTTTGGGATGTACATCCATTGGCATCTGTAATAGTCACCGAAATACTATGTGCCGTATCCTTTCTGGGCCATTGCACGTTTATGGTATCATTCCCTGTTCCAGCGCCAATAGTTCCATTAACAATTGACCAAGAATAGGCCGTGCCAGCAGATGCAATGTACTGAGCTGTCGTCAGCTCGCATAGAGTGTCTGGTCCGGTGATTATTGAATCTGGTCTTCCATTAATGAATATGTTTTTAGTGGTTTGAGATGTACATCCATTTGCATCTGTAACAATTACTGTTAGGCTGTGATTGGTGTTTTTTCTGGGCCATTGCACGTTAATTGTATCAGTACCCGCCCCAGTTTTAATGGTTCCATTAACAATGGACCAGGAATAGGAAGCACCAGATGAAGCGATGTATTGTGCCGTCGTCAGTTCGCACAAGGTGTCCGGTCCTGTTATTACCGAGTCGGGCTTTTCATTGATGAATATGTTTTTAGTAGTCTGGGATGTACATCCACTAGCACCGGTAACAGTCACCGATATACCGTGGGCCGTGTTTTTTCTGGGCCATTGCACGTTAATTGTATCAGTACCCACACCTGCACTAATGGTTCCATTACTAATAGACCAGGAATAGGAGGCACCAGGTGAAGCGATGTATTGAGCTGTCGTCAGCTCGCACAGGGTGTCAGGCCCTGTTATTACCGAGTCGGGCTTTTCATTGATGAATATGTTTTTGGTGGTTTGAGATATACATCCATTTGCATCAGTCACAGTCACTGCTAGGCTGTGATTGGTGTTTTTTCTGGGCCATTGTACGCTAATTGTATCAGTACCAGCGCCTGCACCAATGGTTCCATTAACAATTGACCATGAATAGGTGGCACCAGATGAAGCGATGTATTGAGCTGAAGTTAGCTCGCACAGGGTGTCCGGTCCTGTTATTACCGAGTCGGGCTTTTCATTGATGAATATGTTTTTAGTAGTCTGAGATGCACATCCATTAGCATCGGTAACAGTTACTGATATGCTGTGATTGGTGTTTTTTCTGGGCCATTGCACGTTAATGGTATCATTCCCTGTACCTGCACTAATGGTTCCATTAACAATGGACCAGGAATAGGTAGCACCTGTTGACGCGATGTATTGCGCTGTCGTCAGTTCGCATAAGGTATCGGGCCCGGTAATTACTGAGTCAGGCTTTTCATTAATGAATATATTTTTAGCGGTTTGAGATGTACATCCATTGGCATCTGTAACGGTTACTGCTAAGCTGTGATTGGTGTTTTTTCTAGGCCATTGAACCTTAATAGTGTCAGTACCCACACCTGCACTAATGGTTCCATTAATTGCCGACCAACTATAAGATGCTCCAGCAGAAGCCACATATTGTGCCGTTGTCAGTTCGCATAAGGTGTCTGGTCCAGTGATTACCGAGTCAGGTCTTGTGTTAATTACTACGTCTTTGGTATATGCACTTGAGCACCCAAAGAAATTCTGAACACTAATTGAAACGCTATGAGCAGTGTCTTTAGAAGGCCATCTCACTTGAATTGAGTCCGTTCCAGTACCTGAAATGATGCTGCCGTTAATAGCAGACCAGGAGTAGGTATTTCCTGAGGAAACGGAATATAATGCTGTTGAGTTTTCGCAAACTGGGCTCAATCCAGAGATAACTGAATCGGGCCGCTCTATAACTGTCACAATTTTGCTAGCCGTGCTATTGCAATTGTATTGATTGCCAATGATAACGCTAAGTGAGTGCGCTGTGTCCTTTGCAGGCCAAAACACCGAGATTGATTTAGGAATGGTGTCAGGTCTGACTCCCCCACCATTTACAATTGTCCAAGTATATCCAGAGCCCAATGCGGGTACATAGGTAGCTCTCGTAAGTTCGCACACAGTATCTGGCCCTGACAAGGTTGAATCTGGTTTTGCATTAATAAGAATGGGTAAAGAGGGAGAGCTGGTACATCCGAATTGGTTAGATATGGTTACACTAAGTAAGTGTGAGGTGTTTTTTCTTGGCCAGAATACATTGATAGAGTCATTGGTAGTACTGCTTGTAATGGTTCCATTCGTGATTGCCCATGAATGAGCAGTTCCGGCAGATGCTACATATTGTGCAGAAGAAAGCTCACAGACGGTATCTGGCCCAATGATCACGGAGTCTGGTTTGGGCCTGAGAATAACATTTTTGGACCCTGTGCTTAGACATCCATATTGGTTGCCAATGGTTACATTAAGCGTATGACTGTTGGTGTTAATGGGCCAAAAAACGTTTGCGGTGTCGCTTGTACTACCACTAGTAATGGTTCCATTCGTGATTGCCCATGAGTGCGTTGTGCCAGCAGAAGCAGAATACTGAGCTGAGGTTAGCTCACACAGTGTGTCAGGACCATAGATGGCTGAATCGGGAAGAGCATCTATGCGAACGGATTTTGTAGCGGTGTCATTACATCCTAGCGAGTCAACTATGAAAAGTGATACGGTTACAAATCCGGCCGTAGTTGTATCCAGATTGGCCACCAGTGAATCACTTGCCATCGCAGAAATTACTCCCCTTGAAATGGACCAGTTGTACGTAGAGTTTGCATAATACGGAGCACCCTTAAATGTGGTGTTTCCAGCGTTGGCACACACAGAATCCCCTCCAATAATGGATACGGGAGATCTTGGGAATACATATACATCTATTGAATCGCTACCCGTACAGCCATGGACATTTGTTTCAGTGACCCAGATTTTAGTATTGACGCTGTCGTTCCAAACAACGGTTACCGAACTACTGTCTAGCGAATAGCTCTGAACAACTCCTCCTCTTATTGACCAAGCATATCTCGAAGAAGCATTGGAGGTAGTGGAATAACTAGTGGGGCTATAAATACATATAGAGTCATCCCCATTAATACTTGGAACCGGATTGTCGTTAAGATCAATAATGACATAATCCGAATCGGCCGGGCATTTATGATTGCCAGTGGTCGTGAGTTTAAGAGTAACTGTTCCAGCCGTCAATTCAGCAACTGATGGTTTGTAAACAGCATTTAAAGTTGAATCATTTGGGGTAAAGGAGCCTGTTCCTCCACTCCACTGTCCACCTAGTGCAATTTGAATTCCACCATTTAGCTGAAACGTTGAATCCGATTTGCAAATGGATCGATCCAGTCCCGCATCGGCCGCATTAGCCGCACTAAATGAGTCAACATAAACGGTGTCAAATGCTGGTGAACAACCCGTTGAATCCAGAACTTTAACAACATAAGTTTTTCCTGGTTCACCTTGTATTACCTGAGTGCTATCTATGAGTGTACTGTCAATGAGTCGCCATTCGTAGTAATATGGAGCTTTGCCACCTGATGGTATGCCTGTGAGAGGGGTAGACCCCATTCCAAAACACACTTGAGGAGAGTCTGGGTTTATATCAACCACCAGATCAGTAACAAACTCAACCTTTGCCGAGTCACATGAGCTAAGAGAAGCACATCCACCGATTGAACCACATACTTTGTAATAAACAGAATCTGGGAAAGGATAGGTGGCATTTACATAGGTGGTGTCGCAGCCTTTTACACATGACAAAAATGTATTGTGCAAAGAGTCGAAAGGTGTGGATGTCCATCTAATGGTAGAGTCTATATACCCTGTAGCAGCCAAAAGACCAGAACATGCTTCGGTAATAACAATATTGCCTGAAATATCTGGTTTGCCAACAGATGTGATTTGATACGTGTTTTTATTGGACCCGGGTTTACAGAATGTTATCGTGTGTGGCCCTACTCCTGACAGACATAGTATATTACCAATAGGGACTTTAGTGCCACAACTCACTTGGTAAAAGAGCGCACCAGTTGGTAAGGCACCTTTGATAAGATCGAGCTTTATACCATAGGCATTTTTGTCAAGTGTAACAACGAATTTGATACACCGGTCTGGATGCTTGGCCCCACAGCAGGTATCATTTCTTGATACGCTCGTACTTGTCCAGATGGAATCAGGGTTACCTGTGAGGTCTACAGTAAAGGATGGAACGGAATTTCCACATATTTGAGCCTGGCACACGTTAGCCAGGGTTAAACACACTATTGCTGCTCTCCAAACCTTCATCCACTCTTTTATCTCGATGAACTCCCTAAAATACACGACGAATTTAGTGTTCGTGAATTTGAATCTAGTAAGGTGCGATTTGAATTGTGGCGTTTCAGGTTTCTTTTGCGGTAAGTTTGAAATGCCAATGGTCTTGAAAGGTCAGTGTATAAGATGCTGGGGTAAAGTGATGATTTGCTGTTGAACTGTAAATGAATCTGAGGTAACGAAAGCTACAAATGGAGCTTAGTACTCAAGCCTATATAAATAGAAAGCCGCCCATACTTGGGCGGCTTTCTTTCACTTTATTCTAGATCAAGTACTCTAGTCGGTTAATGTAAACTTCTCAATAAGCTCAAAGCCATCTCCTTGTATCACCACATAGTACACTGATGGGGAAAGGTTGTCCAGATTGAGGGTTTTGCTAAAGCTACCACCTGCATTCTCGTTCAATGTTTGAACTTCCTGGCCAAGGGTATTTCTAATAACCACAGTGAAGTTTCCATTGTCGGGCAATTGGAGTTCCATGTTGAGGACTCCATTTGAAGGATTTGGATATAGTTTTAGTGAAGCTATTGCCTCTTCTTCTATTCCTACAGTCTCCTGAGTTTCCACAACAATTACAGGTACAGTAATACTTCTTTTGTTTCCAGAAGGATCACTCACTTCATATTCTACAGTGTAGTTCCCAATAGAGTTTATGTCTACATCATCGCTTACCACACTCACCGTTAATTCTGTGCTTGCATAATAGTTGTCTTCAAAACTCACGTCGGTTGCTGCATCAAAAGCGGTCCATCTTGGAATGTAAATGGTACTTGCTGAAGCGAGTTCAGGAGCCACTCTGTCCACTACTTGAATTTCTCTGGTTACATCAACTTTGTTACCGGCTTTATCAGTTACCGTGTATAATAAATCAAAAGTGCCGAGTACATCGGTGCTGCCTGTCCAGGTGCCGCTTGTTACAGTGGTGTATTCGTGGTTTTCTACCACTGTGATGCCTTGGTCTGTATACTTGCTGAAAACGTCTACTACCTCAGGGTTCGCTCCATTAAGAGTCACTTTAGGCGCAATGCTGTCTCCAATCTGAATTACCACACGCACGCATGCGGGACCATTTCCAGTAGCGTCTGTTACGCAGTAATCTACCGGGTAAAATCCGAGAGTAGTGTTATCTATAGTACCGTTTCTATCAACAACAAGTGCTTTGTCGTAGTTGTCATCATACACTAGGGTTGGGTCCACTACAGGTTCATTGATCTGAATGAAAAAGGTGTCTTTAACGCCAGTACCAAGACTTATCGTTGGCAATGTTCTGTCTGCTACAACTATGGTGCGGTACTCTGACCTTTTATTTCCGTTGTCATCTGCAATTTCATAGACAATTGTATAGGTTCCGGTAACGGTATTATCCAGAGCACTGGTTACCACTACCTTGCTGGTTACATTGCCGTTTACCAGGTCGTATGCTTTGTACCCGGGTTCTGTCCAAGTACCAAATACTTCAATGGTATCAACTAGCTTTCCAAAAAGAGTCATTTTCGGAGGTGTGATATCATCTCCTACCTTGATAGTGTAGTCTTCAAACTCGCCAAACATATGTGGGCCACATGCAGTGTTGTTAAGGCTTGCCAGATTGGTAGAAATTCTCATAACAGTATTTCCTTTTCTGGCTGTAGGAGGCGTTCTTACTGAATCGGTAAAGCTTAATGTGCTGGCACCGCTTTCTGAAGCGACTAATTCATCGGCATCGTCAAAATCTCCGTCAATATTCCAGTCAATCCAAACTTTTCTATTCATGGCTTGTCCGGTACTTGATCTTGAAACGGTGATAGGATAGGCCTTTCCTGGTTCTACGTTTGCAACTAGATGGGTATAGTTGGCATGTCCCTTTTCGCCCACGGTAGTGCTATTGTCAATTTCATTAAAGCTCACTTTAGAAATTCCCAAGTCGCGATTGAGGTTGGTAACGGCTGGTTGGCAGTATTCTATTACTCTAATGAGGTTGGACTTAATGACAGAGTCGGCTCCGGCAGGGTTCTCGGCAACGAGTTTTACAGTGTATTTACCGCTTTTGGTAAATACTACCGGAAGGTAAGTGTCATTCAATGTAGCGTTGGCCTGAAGAGAATAATCAGCAGGGGTAATTTCCCAACGATAGTCAGTAACGCAATAATCCGCCGAGCCTTCAAGAACCACGGTTTTACCGGTTATTGTTAAAGTGTCAGAAGTGCTAAAGTCTGGTTTGGCTTTCTTCTTGGCTGCTTCCACCACAATGGTTTTTGTAAAAGAGTCAGGTTGAGCACAGTTGCTGTAAGCCATTAATTTCACTGTAAGGTTTTGAGCAGTGTTTACGGTGTGTACTACTTTATTACCTGTACTATCAAATTTGCCGTCATTATCCAGATCCCATTGGGTATAAGTCCATCCGCCGGTTGAGGTGTTTTCCAGTACAAATGGCAATCCTTCACAAACGGTATCGGGTGCGTTGAAACTAGCTACAGGGTTGGCCCAGGTTGCCTTTTTGGCTGTCCAGTCAATAGAAAAACCTTCCTTGGTAGTAGAAAAATCACTGCTCTCAAAAACTACGTATGCAGTTCCCGAAAGCGCTGTCATGCTACCAGGAATACTTGGATCTGATTTACTTCCGGTCATTCCTTTTGGAAAGTTCGTAGCATCCCATAGGGGGCGACCATAGTGGTCGTCGCCATCGTACATCCTAAGATAGTCTCCGTTAGCTAAATCAAAATCGTTAATGTCAAATTCAAGCTCACCTTTACATCCGAAGATACGGTAAGTACATCTGTTAATTCCATTGAGGCCTTTTGAATAGTTTCCTGAAGCACCACCGTCGTCAAACAAAGTACCGAAGGCTCCGTTGGTCTCGTTTTGCGCACTACACATGGTAGCCGCCTGACGTACTCGGATGAAAAGCGTTTTGGTAAGTGAATCAGATCCCATGGCATTAGAAGCCCTAAGTTTAACAGTGTAGTCACCAGAAACATAAAAGACACCTGATGGACTTTTGGCTGTGGAATCAATACTAAATGTATTTGTAACAATGCCTAAGAAGGCGTCATAGGCAAGCTTTGGAGTGATGTCCCAAGTCCATTCTGTAGGGCCGTTGCCAGATAAGTCAAAAAGCTTAAACAGTTCATCTGTATAGAGTTCAACAGATGAGGCTGAGAAGTTCACTTTTGGAGCTCTCAATACCTGGCTTACGTACACGTATTTTGTTAAAGTGTCAGGACCATTGCAGTTGTCCATGATTAATGTGACAGTGTCAGGGCCAGTATTGGTAGGTTGGTAAACTAAATGCAGGGAGTCACTCATAAACTTGCCATTCACCATCCAGCTACTTCCGTATTCAATAGAAGGGCTCAACTTATTTTGAATAGTTGCCGGAGAGCCCAACCACAAGGTGTCTGGTGCAATGAAGTCCGCTTTCACCGGAAGGTGTGTTTTAGGCACTTCATAGGCACCAAGAGAAGTAAAGTAGCGGCATCTACTGGTGCTGTCAATATCCATTTCTATTCCAACACCGGGAGCATAGAGATCAGGAAACCTGCTTCCGGGCTTTAAGTTCCTTGAGTTGTTTACCCAGTCTGGATCCTTCCCTTCACTGTTTTGGTTGTGGGCCGACCCGTTATATGCTTTAAGTGCCGTGAGATCTGCATAGGCAGTTCGGTCTATTTCAGCCAGGTTTTGCGCGTTGTGGGTATAGTTGTTAAAGTCAAAAGCTGAGAAGGTGGTTGAGTTGATTTGCAAAGCCACGTATCCCGCTTTTTGCGAAATAATATTATTTCTGAAATCAATTTCAGAACAATAGTAAAGTCCAACACCCGATCCCTGTCCTAAATATGAGCTTGAATTATGTTGTACGCTTACATTGTTGGAATTGCTCAGGTAAATGGTTTGGGGATAATCGGATGAGAACAATTCATTATTTGAAACAAGCGAGTTCTCTATTCCATTCCATCCGCTACCATTACCACTATATACGTAAATGCCTCCAAATATTCGGTTACCGGAAACATTGAAATTACTAATGTATTGTCCTTGAAAGGCATTTGACCAAGTGTAGGAAAGGCTGTCAACCGTGTTGCCAATGAACTCAAGACTGTCCTGATAGTTGGATAAAATGCCAGAAGCCTGAGAATTGATTATTGTGTTTCCTAAAAAACTGTTATTGGAAGTATACCCCGGGCCTTCACCAGTCATTACAACGCCATTGTAACCACCTTTTATAGTGTTTCCAATAAATGTGTTGTAACTACCTGAAGAACTCTGATTCCAGGTATTTGTTGGGTCTTCGGCCATAGCAATAGCGTAGCAGGTCCAGTTGGGAAACACACTAACAGCAAAAATGTTACAGTCTTTAAAGCTGTTATGGTCAGCATTGTTAAACATGTGAGCCACAATACCTGAGGTGTTTCTGTTTTCAAGAGTAAGGCTTTCAAAATGGATGAAATCTGCTCCGTCTAATGAAATCGTGGGTAGGGTAGATGCGGAATAAATGCTAACCGAATCCCTGTGTGCTGCTTTGAAGGTAATAGTATTGGTATTGCTTGCGCCACCAATTTCTTCAAAATCAAAGTTGAAATTATAGCTGCCTGGCTCAATATTGAATACCAGTGGTCCGGAAACACCACACCTTAGTATGGCCACAGCCTCATCCAAATCTTCAAAATCCTTGCCTTTACCTACAGTGTAGCTTCCCTGGAAGCCAGAGCATAGTTGCCAGTCCTTCTGGTCCTTGGTATCAGGGTCGTCTTTAATAGGGGGAGATATTCTTACCGATAGTTGAAAGTCTCCTCCTCTATTGGGAATCCATGGCTTTGTAAAAGAAAAATTCTCTGTAGCACCGACCTTCAGTTTTTTTAGTACCATGGTGTCTTTTACCCAGGTTTTACCACTGTCAACGGAATACTCCACATATACATCGGTCTTTTTAATATCGTTTGTACCGGTGTTTTTAAAGACTACCGAAATAGTGTTTGTAGTAAGGCTCACTGATAAGGGACCATTAAGTGCATACACGTCCAGGTCATAGGGAGCCAGGTAATAATCGTTAGGCCCTATATCAATTTTATTGTCTTTGGTATTGGGTCTTGTACTACCATCAATATCTTTTCCAATACCCATATCAACCCCCTTGTTGTTCAGCTTTACGGAATAGCTGCGGTTAATTTTGTAATCCCATTCGGGATCTTCTGTCAAGCTGTTTTTGTTCCACTGACCTCCGTAAGCCGTTTGGTAATCGGCCATGGAAGTATACCCACGATTGGAATACATAAAGAAGTAGTAATTGCTAAAGAAGTAGTCGTTATGATCCCAATACAGGGGAGATGAAGTAGTATCATTAGCATATACTGACATGCAGGTCCATCCGTTGCCGTCAGATTGTAGAATGTTGTTGGCAAATTTGATATCGTTAAGGTTGTCTGTGTATATGGTAAGAGCCTCTCCACTGATGCCTTCCATGTAGTTGTGGAAATAGTTTACCATCTGGCTTTCGTCATGCCTTACGCAACTGGCATAATTACCATCAGCGATAAATACATTATTGGTAATATTAATTGTATCTCCTTTTACTACCACATTACTTTCGGCTACACGCATAGGAGAGTAGGAAGTGAGTACTGTATTAGCATCAATATCGGTTCCTACTGAACGGTAGTTATAAATGCCAGCCATATTCCAATAGTTGGCTGATGTTTGGATGTCATTGTTTGCAACTTCTGCTTCTTCTTGGTGGTAGAGGTATACTCCGTAAGCTGAAAAGCTACGGATGATGCAATCTTTCACCACGTTATTACTTCCTAGAGATGTGCTACTCGCTCCAAAAAAGCCGAAACCCATAAATCCATTGGTTACTGAGCACTTTTCCCACCGGTTGTTGTCAGATGCATTGCAGCTCACAACGATAGGTCTACGGCTACCACCCAAGGTGGTTAGGTTACAATTATCGAAACTATTGAACTCACATCCGTTGCTCATCATTACAATTCGAGTTGGAGTGGAGTCTACTGCTTCAATGCTTAAGTCAGAAAATGATACATAGCTCACTTGTGACATGTTCACTATGATCGTGTCAATACGAGTGGTAATGACCACATCTTCGCTAACACCACTTTTTCCTTCAAAGGCAATGGTATTGGTGCTGGAAGCTCCTGTAATGGCTCCCTTAAAGTTTAGTTGGCCATTGTACTGGCCTTTTGAAATTGAAAAAGTAACAGGGCCACTTACACCACTCTTATAAAGAGCGTCTACGGCATCGGTTACCGATTTGTAGTTTTTAGATCCACTGGCTGTGGAGTCTACCGTGTAGCTGCCGCTAAGCTGGGCCTTAGCGAACTGGCTGAGAAAAAGAGCAAGGCAACAGAGCAGGAGTGCCTTGGGGAGTAATGATTTCATGCAAGGTTTGTTTTTGTAGAGTGAGAGTTTTTGTATTAGAAAGCGATTTAACGGCACTTTCTGATTTTTGGATGCACCTGGATTCGTTTTGGATGCATGCTTTTATTGTTAATTCTGATAAATGTGGCGAACGGTAGTTATACAATTAAAAGAAATTGTCTTCATGTCACGTATGATAGTATCTGTATTGATTGTGATAGCTCTTAGAGGTGAAGGTTTAATGGCAGCTCTGAGTACAATTGACAACTTTGTCTGCTGCCTTTCTAAGGCTACATCATCGATCATTTAGATCACTCATATACTACCGTTGTTTCAAGAAGGGGCCATCATCCTATTTTGTACAGCAAAGGCAAATTGCTGAGTGCTTGAAAAACACGCATTGTTTGTTAACAGAATCTACTTGCAAGAACAGCTAAGTTCGCTGTAAAATCAATCAACCATGAAAAAGATTACGTTAGCAATGGTGGCCATGTTCATTCTGGCTACCTCGTTCAAGGCATCAGAACCGGCAGCTAAGCTTGCTTCAAATGGGAAGAAGGTGGCGCTTACCAGTTTTTGGGTATCCAAGCATATTGGTTTTGAAGAATTGGGTGGGGGAGCTGCTTTGGGTGCGGCCATAGCTTCTTTAGCAGAAGATCCCAACTTTAACCTACAACCTGTTTTGGACAATTTTTACAACACGTTTACTACCGAGTATGCAAAGCAATTTCCCTTTGAGTTATTGCCGGAAGAAGATGTGCTGGAGAAACCAGAATACGTGGCCTATGAGGGACGCTTTAATGAGTCTGATGATGCAGATCAAGGTAAATTATTACAGCAGTTTCTTACGCCTAAGACATATAAACCCTTACAAGAGTCACTTATTAAGGGTGAGAAAAGTAACCAGACCCAAATGGTGAACATGTTTAAAGAAGTAGCTGATGGAGTGATGTTCGTATCCATGGGCTATGACTTTGTGAAGAAGCCTATGCCAATGACAGCAGGGGTAAGGGCCTATATCCGAATTAAAATATGGAACAAAGAAGGTAAACGAGTACTGGCCATCAATGAGTATGGAACTTCTAAAAAGAGTGTACCAATAGTGG
>Ga0213833_1002424_pt1 | contig 12087 bp, 14 predicted proteins | sample SWATP21_FD_160575 | JGI IMG/M metagenome (GOLD analysis project Ga0213833, IMG submission 160575) | Coastal seawater microbial communities from Marineland, Florida, United States - SWA TP2 #1 | ecosystem: Environmental > Aquatic > Marine > Coastal | place: USA: Florida | collected 2016-08-14
GTGGGCCTTGCGGTGCCATGCTTTCGTCCTGTCCTGCACGTTCACCCGCCGCCATTGCCCCCGTCGTGCTCTTTGTGTCATGCCATCCCATCCCACCCCCATCCCATCAGTTGCTGGCTGGCATTCTGGACACCAACATCCTGCAGCCCCACATCCAGGAGGTGCAAATTCTCATCACCCGTTCTCCCATGCTCCTTCGTCATGCGTTTCGCGAGTGCCGCGCCGTCCTGGCTTCCCTCTCCCCCGCCCCCGCGCTTGTCCGCATGTACTCGGCATGCATCGTGATGCAAATGCTGCAAGTCGCACGCCGCGTGCCCGCTGTCCCCAGCACCACCGTGGGTCGTGTGCGTGTGGCGCTGGCCTTCGCTGCTTCCCGGCGCCACCGTGAGGAGCAAATCCATGCGTTCGACACCACCCTGCCGCGCACGACGGTGCAGCGTCGCTTGGACCCGGTGCTTCGGGACTCTGCACGAGCCGCGTCCCTCGTGGTGGAGCCGCTGTTGGATGAGCTGGTGTTCGAACGAGATGACAGCGTCGCGTTGACGCCGCATGGCCGTGTGGCTGCCTCCAAGCCGCGTTCGTCGTTGGTGCACACCCATGGGTTGCCACCGCTCTCCTCTGCCCTGGACCCGTACTTCATGCCAGGCCAGTCTGTGCTGTCCGCCATCCAGATCATGGACAAGCAGTTTTTCTCGGCGTGTGCCCACGGCGTGGAGCACTTCCAAGACGACGCAATCATGGCTGTGAACCCCGCGGCCAAGGTGTCGCAGCTACACTGCCGCCTTCTCGGCTGCCACACGCTGTTGTTTGACCTGGACGAGAATCTGGTGACGTTCCGTGAGTCTGTGCGTGCCCTTTCCCACCCGTCTGCGTTCATGGTTGCGGTCATGCGCACGGACGCCCACGCAGAGTACGCCGAGACGGCGGTGATCGAAGCGGGGCGCAGCCTGCCCATCCTCCTCGTTGACGCGGTCGAGGCCGTTTCCTCTGCCGTCAAAGAGGCGTGCTCCGTCGCCCGGTCCGTGCTGAAGGCCGACGGCGCTGGTGGCGGGGAGACGGCCGCGCAACGGCGGCAGCGCAAGGGCGTAGCGCCGCCGTTGGCCCACTTCCGCCGCCCTCGCAACAGTGGCGCCACGTCGTCCGCGTCCTCGTCCTCGTCCTCGCGCCACGCAGGCACCGACACGCTGCATCGTCCCCCGCGTGTCACCCACCCGCGCCGCGTCGTGCCCCTTGCGCGCTTGGCGATGCGGCTGTGCGACCACGCCCTGCGTGCGGTGCGTGACTATGCAGACGTCGTCGCCATGTCCGACACGCGGCTGGGGGAGGCGTCGGTGGCGGCCGCGTCCAGTCGCGGTGGGCCGGGCAGTGTGTTTGCGGGCGCCGCGACGATGGTGGAGGCGCAGGCGCGGTGGGACCAGGCGTCTGACATGCTGCTGTCCTCGTTCCGCCATGCGGTGGTCGTGCCGTCGCGCAAGCTCCAGCGCGTGGTGCAGTCGCCTTCCGATCGTGACGCCGGGCGGTTCACACCGGCCGCGTCCGCGGCCAAGGCGTTGACCGCCACGTTGCACGCCCTGCGTGACACCACGTCGCAACTGTGTGACGACGCGGTGAAGCGGGCCACGGACTCGCCGGTGCGTCCGTCTGCGGTGGAGGTGATCACGACCATGGTGCAAGCCGCGGTCGACGCAAGCACCGAGGTGTCGCTCGTCACCACCTCTGCCGTGCGCCAGGTGCGCACGGTGGTGGATCACCAACCACGCCCCCACCACCGCGCGTGGCTGTGCCGCTGCCTGTGCTGCTTCATGTGTGCCGGCTCTCCGTCGTCCCCCAACCCGGTCGGTCGCGGCGTTGGCAACAACCGCCGCGGCACGTCGCGGCGCTGCAGCCTGTTTGGCTGCTGCGGGTGCGGTCCGACCTCGGCCTCCGCGATGGTGGTGGCGCTCCCCGGCACCGCCGCGGGTGCCGGTGGTCGCGGCTCCATCCGGCGGTCCACCTCCACGTTCGGCAAGGCGCCGTCGTCACGTGGTCCGCCGCGGCACGTGCCTGTCACGGCCACGTGCGAGTCGCCTGCGCTGCGGTTGGCGGGGCTGGTGGTGACCTCCCTCGGGCGGCGTGCCGTGTACTTCCTCACCATGACCCTGACCGTGTCCGTCAATGTGGCGCTGCTGCGTGCCAGCCTGCCGTACGGACCGCCGGCCGAGGTGGTGGCGGACCGGGTGCGGGACGTCATGTCAAACGACCTGGTGTGGGTCATGGTCCAGGTGTACAACGCCACCACCTGGGTGCTGGACGTGGTGAATGTGTGGACGTGGTCGCAGTGGAACTGTGGCGGCTCCCGTGCGGCCCTGGCGCTCTTGTCTCTCTTCCTGTGCTTTGGCCTCCTTGCCTTGGTGGCGCGCAAGAAGGTGCTGGTGACCATGGCGGTGTGGCTACGCACGCGAGAAAAACGCGTGGTACTGCCGTTTTGCCTGTGGCCGCTGCACGGCGTGCTGCGGCTGCTCGGATCCGGCCTTGTGGACCTGCTAAACAACACCGCGCTGTACGTCCTCCAACTGCTTGCGTTCCTCACCGGCACAGCGGCCCTGCACGCTGTGTACTTCGGCGCGCGGTCGTGCGACGCGTTGGGGGAGTGGGTCCTGCACTCGGGCGTGGCCGTCGGCGTCGGTGCCGTGGCGAACGCTGTCCTCTTCTTCTCGTTGATGTACGACTACGCCGGCCGGCCGTGGCGGGGCGTGAAGCTTGCTGTGCTTGCCCCGGAGGTGGCGGTACGCATCAGCTCCAGCTTCCGCATCAGTCGCACGAAGCAGCCGCAGTGGGTGTCGCGTCGTGCCATTGCCGACTCACCCCAAGCTCGCGACGCTGCCACCTCGCTGGAACCGTCAGTGGATGAGCGGATCGACTACGCCTACAGCGCTGTGGTGCGGTTGGTGAAGGCCACTGTTGGTATCTGGGTGCGTCATGTCCTTTGTGTTGTCGTTTCGTGTGCGTTGTGTCTTCATGTGGGCGTTTCGACTTACTGCTGGGGTTGTCCCTTCGTGCCGTTGCTTGCGACTCGCTGGCGAGCAGACACGCAAGATGGTTGCATCCCATGGTGTTATTCGCACGGCGGAGTTGTTTCAGTATGATGATGGTGCGTGGCATGTCGTGATCGCGCGCGGATCCCGCAAATTACCTCGCTATGCTATGCGCACCAATCTGATTTCCCGCCATGCGTTGGGTGTGGATGTGCAGATGACAACAACTATCACCAGTTTGTCCTTCAACTTATTGGACGTGCCAACTCGTTGTTTTGGTTTGTCTTGCCGGGCGGCTCCATCGTAGCCAAGGTCCAAGAGCACCTTAATCGTTGTGCCACATGGGAGTACAACCTCGTGGAGAAGGTCCGCAGGGCATGGAGCCTGAACAATGAACCAGACCAGGACGCGGACTTGTACGGCATTGGTGCTGATGAAGAACTTGCGGCACAAGGTGTCGTGTTTGGACGTATTATGTTGTGGTACGCTTGTGGCCGGAGGGGGGAGGGGGGGGGTGCTTGCCAGCCGGGTTTCGTGTCATGGCTCTCATGTGCCGTGTGATCGACGCTGTGTCACGCAGGTGTGTGAACTTCATCATGGTATGCGGCTTGATTGGAACCGCACTTGCCAGCGAGTTTGCCTCCCGGATATTGGCAGTTGCAGTGGTGCGTGGCGGTTGAGTGAGCACACCCTAGTGTTGCTGTGTGTAACTCACGGCTATCGACACTCTCCAGATTGCTGATTTGATTGTTGGAGCTGCGGTAGATGTCTATTCTGATGCCCTCCGTGCAGTCTGGTAGTGTGTGTTGGTATCCGCGTGTTCGTGGGTACTGGTGACGCCGCATCCCCGGCTGGCATGGCGCGACAGTCTACTTGAGGTCGTTCGCCATGGTCGTTGAGGGGTGTTTGTCAATGAACAGTACTTGTTTGTGTTGAAAAAATAGTCGCCTCATCAAGCATCCTGATCGAAGCCATGATAGCGAGTCGCAGCTCCCAACGCTCGTCCTTGGCGATCTCAACGTGTGACTGGCCTTGCACCCAAGCACCAAGCGCCGGTGGATAGATCCTGGTTTCGCCCGCCAGGCGTCCAACAGTGCAAGCATCGTGCAGGAAGGTGAAGACGCGTTCACTTTCAAGCATCCTCTCCTGCCTCAAACTGGTCTCGTGGGGCTGTTCACAGCAAGAACTTTTGATGTCCTGTGAGTCACAGGTTGTGACTGAGCACTCATGGTTTGCATCATGTGCGGAGGATGCCCGGAGGACCCCATGATTCATAGGAATACTCAAGAAGCACCATTTCAATACATGTAGTTCATTCCACCACCAACACCACACCAGCCAATGCCATACCAGGAAAGGCACCATAGCTAGGTGAAACTGCACTTGTATGGGCCTTGGTGAAGACGGATGGGGGGGAGGGGGGGGGGGGGGGGGGGGGGCAGGGGGCATGGGCTAGGGTGCAACAAAGCAACACAGCATGCTGCCGTTCAACAACCACCAACAGGGACCGTGCCATGGCCAAGTTCGGCTGCACTTGCTTGAACGGGCACCGCGGCAGGCGGCAGAGACGGACGCGGTGGGCGTCCTGTTGCACACAATACAGTCACAGGGCGCGATCGACAGCAGACACATCAGAAATTACACCATCAACCTTGAAAACCCAGCTGGAAGGACCGCAACCCGCGCCACGTAGCATGTGACTGGTCAATGCCGTAAGTTTGGTGAGCCGGACCAACATCCACAATCACACATACATTGTTTGGTGCGCTTGCTGCTGCTACTTCTGCCAGCAGTCGGCGGCGAGGAGACAAGTGGCAAGCAGTCAGGGACAGAGAAGCATACCGGCACCGTGGTCGTTCTCATTGCTTTATTCTTCACTTGTGTGCAGTGCACGAAGGCACGAACATACGTAGTTGTGCTCCCGACACGTCTAGGCAGTCTGGGCAACCCACTTGTCTGTCACAAGTTCGTCGTTCACCCTGCATCTGTGCGTTGCATCAAAACGACCACTCTTTCCCCCATTTTGGAGCTTGTGTCGTCTCGTGTGTTTCTTTCCCCTCCTGGCCCGTAGGCCACGGGCTCCCTGTCGAAAGTAGGTGGCGTACCGTTTGCACTGCGTGTTCCCCCCAACTATTAGCGACAGCAACCATGTGGAAGAACTTGAGTGGCGCGATACGCGTCACGTACGCGGTGTATCCCTTGAGGTTAGATGAAAAGCCGTGTGGGTGTTGGGCATTGCGTCTCTAACGATCACCTCGTGCTGGTGCCTCATGAGCGAACACTATCAGAGCTGGACATGTTGACACCAGGGGAACCTTGTCGCTCGCTGTGAACACATTGTGCACGCATATCACGGCAACATGCGAGCGCGCTTGACACGTGACCCGCCAAGTTGGCCGAAATCTGTACAGCGACGTACACCTAGACGTCACGCCAACGCGACCCACTCTCAACGCACGAAACGTGCGCTAACACAAGAGCACTCCGGCTGACAGTGGCTACAACAGGCTTCAACAGACCCACCATGAGTGAGCCATGCGCAGGTAAGATGGCTGTGTTAGTGCTGTGACTCAAACCGACTGGAGGTGCTGGAACTTGTCCAGACAAGTACCTGATGGTTTCGGACGACAGTGGAGCTGGAGTTTCGACACACAGTTCACAACCAAGCAGCGCTACAATGTCCGTTGGTGGGCAGCATGTGGAAGAAACGAAGGTGAGGGTGCTGCGTTTGTGTGTGTTTTGGGTGAACCCCTTCACACTCTCCACTTTCCTTTCTTGGCAGACCCAGGCCACTGCGCTCCATAGGCTTGTCTCGACCCAACCGACTGCCGAAGATGTCCGTGAAGCCATTGCTACGAACCCAGGGTTTGTCGCCACAGCAGATGAAGTAAGTGACAGCAATGCTGGAGGTGTGCACCATGCTGCCATGACTCATGCAGTTGTTTGGTCCCGTTGCGGGTACTTGCAGCGAGGGTGCACCCCCCTTCACGTCGCCCTGGCTTCACACGCGGGTATGGACGTAGTGAAAGCCTTGATTGACGCGAACCCGGAAACTGCTGGAGTCGCGGACAAGGTAGGGGCGATGACATCACCTTCTACGCACCGGGGGCAGTGTTGTGTTGCTTGCTTGACGCGCATGCTCCCATTTGGTGGCACTGAGCACCACAGAACGGAATATGCCCAATCCACATTGCCATTCGCACAAGCCAGCCAGCTTCAGTGGTGGGATTCATATTGGACGCATGTCCTGAAGCTGCAGTAGCACGACCACGGGTACGGACGGGGGAGGTGTTTTGCTGGCAGGTCGCTGTGGCGCCCGTCTCATGTGCTGTTTGTATGATGCATTGGGTTGCTCAGCATGGTAACATCCCGCTCCTCGCTGCATGCCGCATGGGAGCTACTGAAGCTGTGATCAAGCGGTTAATGGATGCACACCCAGCAAGTAGCACCGTAATCAACGAACGGGTGGGTTTGTGTTCGTGCTGTCGCATCTTGGTTGTAGTACTCATGCCCTGCTTCCTCATGCATTGTGACAGTCTGGCAACACTGCACTCCACTACTACGTGTTTGGACCCAGCGCAAAACGATGCAAAATATCTGTGTTGACTGATCTTCTCAATGCGAACCCCACAAGCATCAAGCAGCCGAACGTGGTGGGTTGGGGGAGACTTGTGCTATTTCACCGCAAAATCTACCATGCTGATGCCGCGACGTGTATGTGTTGGCAGAGAGGCAACCTTCCCTTGAAGATTGCTGTCTGTTATGAAGCTCCAGTTGGAGTGGTGCAGCGGCTTTTTGATGAGTACCCAGCGGCAATCGACGTTATTGATCAGGTGCACCTTGGTGGCGCTTCTATGTGTGCATGCCCGTTGTAAACGCTGTGTTTCCTACAGTATGGAGAGAACATCCTTCATGCTGCGGTGGCGTGCAATCCGCAAATAGCAGTGCTGCGATTCTTGCTGCGTGCCAAGCCTTCATTATCGTCACAGACAAATAAGGTAGAACACAATCCCCTTTTTGTGCCTTGTCCGCTTGTGGAGTTCTAGCTCATGTGGGGCCTCTTTCAGCGCGGACAACTTCCGTTTCACAACGCACTCAACGCCGGAGCACTTCCAGAGGTGGTCAACGTGACGCTTGAGGTGAGTCCCAATTGTGGAATGCCGGAAGAGCCTCCCAGCACGCCGATTACGAAACATGCCTTGTGACAGGCATATCCCGAGGCAGCTGACATCGAGGATCCTGATGATACGTATGGGGGGGCACTTGAATTGAACGCACCTGTTCCACGCGGCGCGCCTAGCGCCCCAACCGGGGGTTTCGCAAACAAGAACCGACGAGCCAGCAACGGCCACGACATGCTGGCAGCCGAGGTCACGCACTTGGCAGGTCAGTTACAGTCTGCGATGCCTGGCTTTGGTTACTTGCCTGAGCTTCCCACCGCCGCGTTGTGTTCCTCACCAACTCGTGTAATGGGGTTGTGTCGGTGTGCAACAGAGTACCAAGCCCAGGCCGCAGAACCGAAACGTCGTTGCTGTAGCATCATGTGACAACGGAGTCGAGAGAGGCAAGGTGTCCCCATGCGCTGATGATGGAAGTGTAGTGTAGTATCTGTGTTGCATACTCCGTGTCTCCTTGTGAAGGTAACCAACACGCGGCACCCCAATCATGCCCGTTGCACCCCAATCGTCCCCGTTGCGAGCTGGTCTACTGTATCACCGATGATAGAACCTACGAGTGTCTCCGCAGCTTGCCGTTGGTTGCTGGCCCTGAGCAATAGAACAATGCATGCTTGGTCAGGGAAGAAAGTACAGGACGGGGTGATGACGAAAGCATCCAACGCACCCAGCTGATACGTCGTCGTACAGCTTTGCTGCATACTCCGCGCTAACTTCATCGGCAAACTCCTGTGCCCCAGCCATGATAGTGTCTTGCTTCTTCGACTCGTCGTCCTCAAACGGCGGCCTGCGAGCAGAATGCATTACAAAAGGCTCATACATCCTTCAGAACCAAAAAAACAACAACACCAGTACATACATGTAGTTCACAAACGGCTCTTCTTCAATGTGCTTCTCATGTACCATCTTGCGGTGCTGAGGAGACGTTGAAACTGAGCAAGCAGCATCGACTGGCAAGTGACACAACACCACATACCTCTGCGTCAGCACCAAACAGGTTGGCACCTTTGACCTTTTCCTCTGCGGAAGTCTCCTCATCATCCAAAAACTCTAAGCGGCTCCGTGTGTAGACAAGCACACGCAGCCGGTAATGCAACGCGTCGGTCACCGCGTTGCCGCGGAGGCTGAGCCGAGAAAGCAAAGGAAGGTCAGCTAAGTGATGGACCTGTATGTGGAGAAACAAGCAGCAAAGTTAGAAGTGCACCACCTAATTTGCACAGACGCGCGTACCTCATGAATGTTGTCAATTTGATTTTCCGAGGCGTCAAGAACATTCAGTGCTTTGCATTTCTGTGGCGGAGAACCAATCGTAAGCACACACCACAATGCAGCGGGAACGAAGACCATACCTGCAGTCCTGTCAAACTTTGGATTTGGTTCCGGGCCACAGATAGTACTTGGAGCTGCGTCAACGTGTGCATGTTTCGTATCCGGGTGAGTTGGTTGCCTTCCAGGTTCAAAGTCTTCAGTGGCAAGTTGTCAATGCCTTCAATGCGCTCGATACGGTTATTGCTGAGGTCAAGCGTTTGAAGGTGAGACAATGACCCCAACCCAGTCATGCGTCGGATTTGGTTGTTCGCAAGGATCAGGCGACGAAGAAATCTGCATTGCGGACATGTGATGTGAGCAAACAAACGTCCAGTGCAGATACGTACGCAAACTCGAATGCAGCAGGACGCACCGGTGTTGAGATACGTCGTTGATGACCTCAATACAGTTGTTGGACAAGTCAGCATCATCCAGTGAAGATCCAACGCAAACCCGGAACTCATGGTCTTCAAAGTTGTCTTGCATGGGCTCGGGCTGGAAGTCTGCAGTGACAATGGATGAGCTGCTTCGCTGCTTCGCCCGTCGCATAAAGTGACAAAATGCAACCTACCCAGCACAGATGTGAGCTTATTGCCTGCCAGATTGACAGACTTGATGTGCGCAGCCGCTGCTAATGGCGATACGTCTGTGATGTTGTTGCCCGATAGATTCACAACCTGCAATCACCACATGCACGGGTCAACAGCAGCAACAAGGTGCCGACTCAGGGCCATCTCGGCCCACCTGAAGATGTGGGTACTTCCGCAGAAGTTCAATGGTTGCAATGCCTTCATCCTGAGACGACATTGCACCAGCACACGTCAGTCAGTGAGGACATGAGGTTGCACCACCCGCGTGATATCGAACCTGCACAGTGAGCGCCAGGAAAGCATGTTTCAGGAAAACAGGTGACAGCCCAAGTCCTCCTAGTCCAGCGACGAGAGTCTCTTTGTCAAGCGCAGCCATTGTTCATGCACCTGCTTCGCTGCGCTGCTCACCAGCGCCGCGATGTGGTGTGCTGAGGCTGTTGAAACGGCCACAACAGTTCTGCCCTGGCGGCTGCAACAGCTGGGAAGAAAATCACGTCAAATTAGCACACCAACAGCCTCGGCAGGTTGAAGTCGCTGCTGCTGGCAGCTTCCCGAACACAAACAAGCACTCTCGAGCCGCCTCTCGGCTTGTTCTTCTGGTCCCTTTGATGGAGGTATCTTTCAAATAGCACCACTATTGAGTGTCACACTCATTGCGCTGGGGGGCGTCCTCTATTTGCTTCGTGCTTCCCGGTGGGGCGGCTGATCAACTAGCCCACAGTCGCTCATGGCGGGTCGCTATGAAGGGCGTTCGCGCTCTATCAGCGCCCCTGAACGTCCCCGTTCGACAATGAGCTCAAGTGTGAGCCGCAGTATCAAGGATCCAGCTGTGCGGCAGCAGTACAGCAAGTGTTCCAGCATTGTGTTGGAGGCACTGTACAAACTGACTGAAACTGTGGTGCAATCGAGAATATCGTTTCCACGGCAGTCCCGCGTCGTGAAACCGAAAGTAAGAGCAATGTGCTTGCGCCCACGTATACATCGTAGCGCTGTTGTCGTGGCGTGCGTGGGCTGTGGGTGGGACGGGACACTGAGTCGGTGCATGTCCGTCCACAGTTCAACTTCGACATGCGAGAGCTGGCCGACGTGCGCAAGCTCTTGGGAAACTGGACTCGAGATATCCATCTGCCATTGACGTTGGAAATGCTGTGGATTCCGCATGCAACCAGCGCCACGGTGCAGCCAGTGCGTGTTTATTGTGTTGTGCTTCCCTTTGCTTTGCCTGGTGATGTGACTCACGTTTCCGTCGCCTCATTGGCATGTGTTCTGCAGCAACCAGTGCTGGTTGAACGCTGGATCATGCACTACCAGGCCTTGGACCGTGGTGCCTTGCCCACCGCAGCTGGTGACAGGGAAGAGCTGCGACAGGTGTACAAGGACTTCGCTGTTCTGCTCCGCGCAGTGTTCTCTTTGACGCGAGTGCTCCCTGCCCACGAGGTTTGTCGGACGCCGATATTGAGTTTGTTCCTCTGTTTGGGTTCGGGGTTTTTGTCCTCAATAACCTCTATCCACGCATGCGGGTTGTACGCATGCGTACTTGAACACAGCTTCTACGCGACGCCACTTCCAGACTACAGTTTCAAGTGCTTGTTTCGCACCCAAGGCTCATGCCGTCATCCCGTGGGCATTCGTTTGGGAACGTCAGCTGCGACGAGCATGACTTTGGAGGAATAGTGAGCCCGTTTGGGAAGTTTTTCATGGGGGTCAAATTCCGGGATTCATTGGACTTCGCAGTGCGTCCCCGTTTGCGTTGCTCACCGTTTGGTTTAACCCTCTCTGATTCATATGCCGGTGTGCGCCTGTGTGCGCGTGGTGCTGCGTGCGTGGTTGTGTTGGGGCGGAAACGCTACAGGAGCACACGCGAGGTTCTACCTCAGCTCGGAATCCATCCCTACTTGCCCATGTGAAGGAGGACCATTTTTCAACTCCGCTGGACTCGGTGGGAACAGCTTCACATGCACCGCACCAATCATCGCAGCCCATTGCGATTGGGTCCGGTCGCAACCCCCACAGAGGTCACTCCACCGCGTCCCACGCACACAGCCACCGTACACGTCATGGCCAAGCCAGCTCTGTCGGCCGTGCATCACCCGCTGGATCCTGGGGCGCTCATTCGCCCGCCGAGGCGGTGGCTGATGCCATTGTGCCGAGTCCCTCGCCCGGAGGTGGGACGTACAGTGGCACAGCCTCCAGCAGTGGCAGGGGAGTGGCGTTTCGCAATCGCCCGCGCAGTGTGTCTGGCAGCTCACAGAGTCCACATGGTGCCTACGGCGGCGCTGACAGCGGCGACCCACGGTGGCAAGCGCGGGGAGACAGTGGACGGTCGCATGGTTCCGTGCGGAGTGGGAACCGGGTGCGCAGCAGTAGCAGTGCAGGGATTGCACACAGCCACGCTTCCACACCACCCATCCCCATCCATCGCCGGTCTCATCACTCCCGGCAAGGCAGCGGGGGTACGGTGTCCGCTTCTTCCTCCGCCCCGCGCCAGCACTCCCCGTTTGCGTATGGATCGCCCGTAGATTTGCCTCGCGGTGCAAGCGCAGGTGCTGGCGCCGGTGCCGGTGCCGGTGCCGGTGCCGGTGCCGGTGCTGGCACAGGTGCAGGTCCCGTCGATGGCTTGGGTGGTGGCTCTCGTCGTGCAGCAGCATCCTCGCGCCAGCCCCACGCGGGCGGCGACTGGCAGCGCGACCGCACCGCGTCTGGTCGTGGGAGTGACGGAGGTGGTGGGTCTGCAATGCTGTACTCGCGGTCATACGATGTGCCCGCCGGGGCTGGCATGGCGTCTGATGCGCAGGGCAGCGGAATGGCGTTCCCTGGTGGGGCGTTTGCGACGGGGTCACCCCTTGCGGCGTACAGCCCTCCCGTCGGGCACGTGGATCTTCGCAACCCCTTCGCCATTCCTCACAGCCTCCATGGTGCAGCGGCGTCCACATCACCAGGTCTCGGGTTTGGCGTGGGGCCGTCGCATTCACCGTACGTAGCCTTGAGCCCCCTCCCCCC
>Ga0213833_1002426_pt1 | contig 12084 bp, 19 predicted proteins | sample SWATP21_FD_160575 | JGI IMG/M metagenome (GOLD analysis project Ga0213833, IMG submission 160575) | Coastal seawater microbial communities from Marineland, Florida, United States - SWA TP2 #1 | ecosystem: Environmental > Aquatic > Marine > Coastal | place: USA: Florida | collected 2016-08-14
TCAGACCATGGTGGAGGTCAAACCGAAGCAGCGACTCGATGTGCCTTGCTCCTCATGTCACTGTCGGAACGAGACGTGGATTGTTTTAAGCTTGTGTTGTCTGGCTTGAAGAAGCTCCCCGTCGAACTTGCTCGAACGTACGTGCAGCGTCGTGCAACGACCAACGCCACTCGCGGCGAGTGACTCGCCGTGTGGATTTCGATAAATGGCTGCTTGCCACATGCTTCTCAAACCTCGACTACCCACCGGGCTTTGACAACGTGCTCGCCCTTCCCAGGTACTCATTGCAATCCTTGTGGGCCCCGCCACTGAACGACGTCACCGACTGTGATCAGTTCGTGTCTTCGCATCGCCTCCCGGGAGACCTGACGCTGATGCAGCTGGACACTGTCGCAGAGCACCTGGTTCGACAGCGTGACAAACGCGGCACGTACCAAGGCGTTGCAGCGGTGCTCATGAGTCCCGTTACCCTGCACGCGTTCGCCCACCGGTTCTCCACGGTCTCTGCGTCAGTCGTCCTGTGTGCCGCATCTCGGATGGAGTGTGCCTCGGCGCTGCGATGTGCAGCGTTGGATCCGCACCACCCCCTCCCCGTGGCTTTCCTTCTCTCGAAGCTCCTGCTGGCCGGCGGTTCCATGCGGCCAGAAAGCATGACGTCTCAACTTCCAGAAGCAGGCACCGTGCCGCTAGCACGCGGTTCACCTCCCAGTGGCAACGGCGCCAGAAGCGTGGCCAGTGCTGCGTACTCTGGCTCCAGCACCCTTCGTGGTCGCGCTGCCGGTGCCAACTCGACAGTGGGCCGCAACACAACGGTTCCATCTGCACCTCGCCGCAGCTCGCAGCCTCTCACAGCAGCAGCGATCACCCACATGCGCGCTGTTCCGATGCATGTGCTTGTGGCATGCCTGTGTGGCTGCTCTGTGGATGATTCATTGGGAGCGTTGGCCGCAAGCGCCATCGTTCGCTCCCTGGTTGCAACTGGTATGGTACGTACCATGTCATTTGCTACTTGCAGCGCTGTGTGTATGGGTGTGGGTGCACGATGTGGGGGTGCACGCCATGTTTGCGGCATTGTGCACAGTCTGCCAGCTGCGTGGTGTGTGGCGTGTGCCCCAATGCTGACTGACACCACTGACGTTGCTCCAACACCGGTGTGGTTGGGTGACAGCTTTCCATGCCACATGCAGACGCTGTGTTGGTCGGCCTACAGCCGTACATTGCCCATGTGGCAAGTCTTCGGTCCACTGAAGGCCAAGTTGCGGTGACAAGTGCCGTGAAGATTGCTGAGACCTTGGCACAAGGCGCACTGCTGGTTTTCACACGCATGGCCGAGCTACGACTGCAGGAGTTTGTCGAGCACCTCCTTTTCGAGTGAGTGTGCAGGTGGGGCTGTCGCCGGCGGTGTGTTTGCGTTGTGCCTCACTGTCGTGCATGGGGCTTGCAACACATGGCTGGGCTGTGTATGTGACATCGTTGGCAGCGTTGTGGACGACGCTGTGTCAATTGTGTCATGCGTGTCGGCTCCTCTTCGTGCATCTGCCATCCGCCTTGTCCATCGCGTCCTCGCACTTGCGCCCCAGGTGTGTGTCCATGTAGTCTGTTTGAAGGCGCCCTGTCGTCGTCGTGCTTGTTGCGTTGCTTGCCGAGGTGCTTGGTGGCACCCCATGCTCATGTTAGCTGCTGACTCGCTTTCTTTTTGTGTTGTGATGTCCCGTGATGGGACTCCCGTGGCAACCCCCACCGTTCGTTGCTTCCCTGCGCGCACAGATTGCTGCCAGCAAGGCGCCTCGCATCCGCGACCGACTGCGCACCATGATTTGCCACCCGTCTCCGCTGGTCCGACACGCAGTGGCGCAGACGTATCCCATGGTGTATGACACTATCGGGGTGGAAGCACCAAGCAACGACGAGCGCGTGGGTGCTAGCTTGCAGGTGTTGGCAAGTGACTTGAAGGCGGCTTCGGGGGTTGTTGGGGCGCCAAGAGCTGCGGAAGACGCCTTTGTCGCGTCGCTGTCTCCGATTGAGCGATTGACACTCATGCGTGTGTCACTCGACGCGCTGTCTGCGCTGTCCTCGTCGACACTTGTCGGTGGCAAAGCAATGGAAATCGTGATGCCGTTGTTGTGCCACAGTGACGCCACGATACGACACCAAGCTGTCGATGTGAGTAGTAGAGCAGCAGTGCAGTGTCGTCGGGTGTGGAAGTGCCGTGTGTGGTGTGCTACACCGTGTGTGCAACACGTTGTTTCGGACGGTTGGGCATCCATACTCCGCCAACCGCGCTCACATCTAACCACCTGACCCTCTGCTTGCTGCAGGCGCTGCGGTATCACTCCAAGCACAGTTCCCACGACTTCAGTGTGGCCATGTGGACGGCACTGCCGTTGGTCATGGACACCGACACCTCCGTCGCCACGGCAGCCCACCGGTTCCTTCCACTCACCCCGCGTGGTGCCGGTTCCGGAACCAGCAGCAGCATTCGCACCGGCTCCTCTGTCACACCGAGACGTGGCGGTCGCGGCAGCGGCAGCGGCAGCGGCACACCGTCGAGCGCGTTTGGCACCGCTGCCTGGATGGGCGGCTTTGGTGGTGGCGCCACGGACGCTGTCATCAACCGCAGGTGGGGAGACCGTCGCCGACCGCAGCTCCAACGCGGGCTGCCGTCGCTGACGAGCGAAGCATGCGACCGATGGAACGTGCTGAAGGCAGCGGCTGTGCACGTGGAGGTGCCTGGCTTGGCGCCCTGGCCTGCGGTGGACCATTCCCCGAGTCTGTTCCCGTTGGATGCCCGGGCCCGGATTGGTGCTGGTGCTGCTCAGCAGCCACAATCGCGACCAGCAGGACGTCCTCAGTCATCTCATGAGCTGGTATCCAAGCTGCGGCACGCTTCTGCCCGCCTTCCAGCCCTCAATCCCATCCAGGTGCGTCCAGTGCTGTGCAGTGCCAGGGGTTGACGCACTTGTGTTGGTAGTGTTGGTACTGTTTCACGTCGCTGACTTCGGGTTGTGTTTTGTACAGTTGGATGCGGTACTCATGTTCATGGAGCACTTGGGTCATGTGAAGCATCTCCGTGTGCCCGCCGCAAGTTGCTCCGCACTTGCAACCTTTGCGGCGGCTGATGTCAGTGCAGCACAACGCGAGGCGTACTACTCCAACGTCTTGCACACGATCACCAATGCTGATGACTCGTCTCATCGCATGGCAGCGTGCACTGCATGGCTCACATGCTGCATGCGGCACCCGTCAGAGTGTCTCTCGCACGCTGTTCATGCCATGGGTGTGATGACAGATGGCACCAAGGGGCCCGATCGAGAGGTAACATGCATGTGTGGTGACTGTGGACTGCATTGCTGTGCAATGAATGGCAGTGGGGATGAAGCGGTGTGTGCGTGTGTTTCCGTGTTTGCATACTCACCATCCGCAATGCTCCCTCGCACTCGTTGTTTGGTGACTGCGAAACAGTCTGGAGTTTCAAGGGACACACTCCTTGCACTGCGTATTGCTCTTTCTTTCCGTGAAGTCGGCTCGAGCAGTTTGGACAAGGTGCGCTGTGCTGACTGCGTGTGCACACCTGCTCTCCTCGCACATGATTCCAGGACGCTTGGTTTCAGGACACGCTTGTGAGCTTGTTTGAGGCATTTGGTACCACGCTTCGTCAAGCACGGCAATCTGAGACTGGACTCGACGTCTTGGTGATCGAACTTGTGACGCAAGTAGGTTCAACCAGCGCATTTGAATCTGTGTGTGTGTGTGTGTGTCTGAGTGTGGTGCATGCAGCAACTGACACCTGACACGGGCTCTGTGTTGTCGGCTTCAGCTTGCCTCGAGCGTTCCGCCTCACATGCTCGAGTTTGTAGCGGACGCCGTGCTCGGTGTGCTGACAAAAACGACCGAGGTGAGGCGGTGTGGTCAGTGCCGTGGTTGTCTGTGGTTGATCGGATGCGCGCAGTTGCATCCCGTCTCACAAGATGGCATCGTGGTGCGCGTGCACCATGTCTATGTGTGTGAGGATTGGTTGGGTGTGCAATCACGTTGTTCGACAGAGGTCCTCGGTGGCCATGTCTACCACCGGCGGTCTGGACACTGGCACAGCTGGCGCGAGCAGCACCTTGTCCTTTCCTGTGGCCGTGCGACTGAGCACCTTGTTTGTCGCTCTGCCGCCCCAAAAGACCACTGAACTGCAGCGGGCCGCCCGGCTGCGTGTACGTCGTCACAACGTGCCCGTGTCCAGCCGTGTTGACACCTTCCAGTGTCAGCCCTCCCGTGCCACGACGGTGTGCCCACCAAACCGGAGTACTGTTGACGTCACTGTTGTTGTGTGCTGTGGTTGTGTGCTGTGGTTGTGTGGTTTGGGCGTTGTCGCAGATCACTCGGTTCATGGCGTCGCCGTTTCCGCAAGTCAGAAAGGGCGCTGTCCATGTCATCGCTGTCCTCGCGCCATTGTTGGAACCCGTGGAGGTGCGAGCGTGGCCACCTTTGGTGGACCCGAGTGTTTTCGTGCGCTCTGCTGTTTCTTCTGTGTCTGCACGGGTGCTGTACAATGTTTTGGTGTATTTGTTTCGCAGTCCTGAACAGTTGTTCTAACCAGCGGATCATGGCATGTGCCTTGTCGACAGCTGTCCTTGCTGGTCGCACGCTTGATTGCCGACACAGACGAGTCGGTTCAAATGAACGCCCGAAAATGGCTTGCGTATCTTGCCTGCCATGTTGACGCCTGGGAGTTGCTGCAACTTCCTTCCAAGCTTGCAGAGGTCCGTGAGCATTCGCCCAGGTGGACCACAACACAACAACTTCCACCAACTTCTACCACTGCTGACTGCGGGCATGCGTGTACACGCATGCACGCATGCTATGTGTCCTCGCAAGCTTCTCACGCTCGGTCCTCTGTGTCTTGTGGCTCAGATCATCAAGGAGTGCATCTCAAGCGAGGCCAACAACACATCGACGCCTGGCGAACACGAAAACATCCGTGGTACCACATTGGCCAGCCCCATGTTCTCCACACCAACCAACCTCCGAGGGTCGACAACGTCTGGCACAACGCCAACTGCGCGAGCGAACAAGGCCCGAAGCCGACGTGCGCAAGCCAGAAGGAAAGCAAAGCTGAAGGCTTCAAGCAAGGAAACTACTCTGAGTGCTCGTGGACGAACCACCCTGACCACACGTCAAACCCTGGTGCGTGTGGATGATGACTGTGTGGTTTCTTCGCTCCCAATGGCTGTGTGTAGTGGTGGTGGCTGTGGACATGGCTATTGTGGTTGTCCAAGGCCCTTGCCCGCATTTTCCATGGTTGTGTTTCTCACCACCACCACCACCACCACCACCCCACCACGGATTTTTTGACATGAACGCACCCTCCACGTTCATCGCTTCAGATGCAAGGCGTGGCAGCCATTATGGGACTCCGCCGTGTAGCTCGACACCAACATGGCCCCGGAGTAGGGCCACCCGCAGCCGTCATGGCAAGCGACAGTGCCCATTCCCTTTTCAGCCTGCTGCTTCGGGGACCATCGGAGTGGAGAGAACTGTGGGACATGTTTGGCGGCGGTGATGCCGCCATTGGTAAAGCGCGTGTGACAGGCCTGGGGCACAATGCCTCGAGCAGTTCACGCGCTGGTGGTGGAAGTGACCGCCCGGCAAGCACCACCAGTGCCGCATCCAAGGCAGGTTCCCGCAGTGTGACACCGAAGCCCCGAAACAGCAGCACCTCCACCTCACACGCAGCGCGGGAAGCCCTTGACGAGGAGTCGTGGAAGTTGTTGGACGCGTGGAAGATCCTTCCTGTGCTTGTGGAGACGCAGGAACAACAGCGGGGAGTTGAAAAGCTGTTGGACGCAGCGCTTGTCCGTGTCAGGAAGCTTGCCTTGAATTCCCAGCGTAGTGGAGACAACTCCTCCAAGGTACGACTGTGTCTGTTACGTGCACGCGCAATACACCTTGATGCCCAGTATGAAGCTGTTGTGTTGTGTTGGGGGGAAGGGGGGTCAACAGTCCATGGATCTTGTGATTGGCCATGCCAGTCACGACATTGTGACGTCACTGCGGCTGTTGGCTGCGGTGGAGATATCGAACCAGCAACGTGGTATGTTCTGGAAGGACAACACGGCGTCTCGTTTGGAAAAGGTTAAGGTGAGGCTCGCTGCCTGGTGTAGCTGGCTGCAGTTGGCATCGCAGCCGCGCAGCTGTGACGTTCAGGGTGCGCGCATGTCCCCTCACACTCATGCCGTTTGCTGGTTCGACCGCCGCAGCAAACACTGGCTGATGTCACAGCACGCTGTGTGCACTTGCGAGCCGCCACCTTCCGCGCACTTGCCAACCTTCGCATGGTACGCGTGCGTTCTGTATTGCATCCGTGTGGTGTTGGAACAACCGCAGTCGCAGTGCATGGAACACGGTGGCTTCTCTCACTCACCCTGGCTGCTACCGACGTGCCACGTGTGGGTGTGTTGCCAAAACCATACGATGCGCCCCCAACAATCGGCCACCGTGTGTCCACGACTACCTGCGCTGTGCTACTGTGAACTGGATGGCTCGTGATGCCGGGCACCAGGGTGCCTTGGACCTCCCTCTGGCATCCGTTGCAGACATCGAGTACCATAGCAAGGTTCGCGCCGCAGAAGACCGTGCGGCAGCGGACGTGTTCCAACAAGAGGCGTTGGAGTCGGAAAAGCAAAACGCGTGGATGGAGGCACACCACCTGCAACGCGTGGTGTGGCGATTGGAGCAACTGTTGTGCACCCTCGCGTTCTCCTGGTCATCCTGTGTGGTTGTGGCCTGTCGAGTACGTTGGTGGGTGGGTGTTGCTCGTGTGAAGCGTGCCATGTCATGTGCCATGTCATTCTGAACAAATGCGCCGCGTCGTTATGCCTGCGTGTTGCTGTTTGCTGTTGTGGACTCACCAGGTACACATGGTGGAAGCCACGCAGAAGGTGACGGGGAAGACAGCAGGCAAGAAAGCCAAGCAGCAGCGCACCGTTCGGTGGAATGAAGATACTGATAGGGTGCTGGCTGACGCGGTTGCTTGGCTTCTTGCCCTTGCTTCTGTGCAACAACACCGAGTGACAAGAACGACGGTGCGTTGATTACACTTGTCACCTTCATGTGCCCACTGCCACTCCCATGGAGTTGAAGCGTTGGATGGTTGCACCCCACGTCGCTATGTTGACACGCATGCGTCGTGTGCGTGGTGTCGCGTGTCCAGATTGTGGACATCACACGCGCCATGCTGGACCCTCTCCAAGCCACCTTGCTTGACACAAACTGCTGTGTACCCCGCACCCAAGCCGCTGTCACTCGTGCGTGTCGTGACGTCAACGACTGGTTGAACCAGCGCATCGAGTGGTGCCGCCGCAAGGGACAACCGTCACTCGTGTTTTCGATGAATGCCCACGGCAACGACCCCACTTCACTACGAGAGACCAGTGCGAGTCGCATGCAACACTTGATGCAACGCTACGAACTCGTTCAAAAACTTGCATCCGTATGCTCGGGCTTTGATGTGGGCGACAGTGCTTCATCCAACTTGGAGGTGCGAAAGAAGGAGCTCGCACTCAGTGTCGCGTCACACGTCACGCATGTAGATGTGCCCTGCGCTCACACACCACGGTTGTACCCCGCATCGCAGGTCGTGTGGCTCGAGACACTTGCGCTGCAACTACTAGGAACCCTTGCCCCAGCCGTCAGTGACTCTTCCATACGCGCTTCAGCGTTGGCAACGATTACGGGGGCTTGGAACCACCGCAATGAGCAGGTTGGATGGATGGCCACGCCAGCAGCACAACACCTGTCATGCAACGTTGTGTTTTTCGGTCAATGGTTTCTCACTGGCGCGCACGTGTGTGTGTGTACGTGTGTGTGTACGTGGGTGTACGTGTGTGTGTGTACGTGTGTGTGTACGTGGGTGTACGTGGGTGTGTGTACGTGTGTCCACCCCACTCGTACGCCTGTCCATACCAGGTTGTCCACACTGCTGTGGACGTGATCACAACCCTGGTGGAGTGCCACGACGTGCCTGAACTGGAGGAGGGACTGGGGACGAGCATGACGTCACGACGGCGCGCGATCCAACAGGCGAGCACGGCGTCATCAACTGAGGAAGAGAAGGGCACCGACGAGCCCAACACCGTGACGTCAACTGCTGCCAGAACCAGGAAGCCGCGGCTACGCTTGGTGGACCTGATCCACGCACAGCTTCGAGACGCCAGCTTTCCAGCGACGGCAAAGATGCAGGCGTTGTTGGCGTGGGCTTTGAACCATCAAAGCAGCAATGGAAATGGGCAGTAAGGGGGTAGGATGTGTGTCTATGGTGTGCATGAGTGTAACTGAGATCGATGGTGTGAGTTGGACATCCGTGAGCAGCACGAGCAGCGGGCAACAACAACATAACACAAAACAACAAAAAGGTGTGGAACCACGCTGCTTTGCTTGCTCAACAATGCAGCCATATATCGTCGAAGGCAATCATTATCCTCTGCTACAAGTTGTAGCCTGCAACGCAAAACAGGGCACAAACATTGGCCTCCAAAAGAGGGTGCTTCCTATGTTGCCTTCTTCGCCGGGAGCCGGGGCTCCGCGTTTGCCATGCGGTTGGCCACAATCACAGCGATGATGGCAACTCCGCAAAGGACGCACATGAATGTGATGAGCTCCCAATCTGTCTCCAGCTGTGGGATCTGAAGCAACTTGCGACCTGCCGCAAACCCAAACAAGCACATCGCCGTCACGCGGCTGCACTCACACAACCGCCGCACACCCGGGCCTTGCGCACACCCACCTTCAGCGCTAGCTGGTACAATCGACAGCATGATACACATCACCACAGTGGCAACGCACGTCGGGAGTGTCATGATGCCGAAGCTGCACGGACGACTTGAGTGACACATCTGCAAGACCTGGTGTCCTGATATGTTGACACATGACTAAATCATCATTTATGTTCGATGTCGCCGTCAAATGCTGTCACTGCTCCATAGTTATTTGCATGAATTGACTGGGCAAAAGGCATCTCAGCTGTTACTGCCATGTTGTGCAAGCATTCTTTGCTGCAACACGCAATCCTCGATCTCAGCACGACTCGTGCAACGTAGACCGGGGCTGAACCGGTGGTGGCGGCGGAGCTCCGCCATGCTTGGCGGTGGCGATGACGTTGTGGCAGAGGGCACCACGGCGCAAGGTTCAGACTGGGTCCGTTGCCCAGTGCTGCTTTGTGGCGTGTCAATCTGGGCGTTGGCTGACGTTGGTGGTTGGTTGTCCACAGACTGCAACTACGCCGGGAGCCGAGGCAGCCCACACGTGTGCAGTGTGCCAGTTGGTGGGCACGTTGAAGTGTGGTGCCTGCTTTGCAGTTTACTACTGCAGCAATGACCATTTGGAGCAGCACTGGGCCACCCACTGGAAGGAATGCGCCGGGACCGCCAGCAACAACACCGCTGTGGTGACGACTGGTCCAGTGGATGATGGCGACGTGCAAGATGGCGTTGTCTCTCATGAGCAGGACGATGTTGGCACACCCATCACACTGGAACTGGCCGGGCAGGAGCTGGAAACACAACCGAGCATCGCAGCAAAGTACGCTGAGCTGACGAAGCGAGACACGCATCGCCAGAAGTGCGTTGCCTACCTTCGGGTGAAGCACTACGACAGCATGTATGCATGTGCAGATATGGCGTTGCAGTGTGGACTTGAGTGGCATGGTGGAGAGTGTGCTGACACTGTGCCAGACTCGCTGCTGGTGGTGGCTTGCGACGTTGTCACCGGTCAGTACGACGAAGGCCGAGCTCATCTCAGGTTGGTAGCATGCTTGCCTATGCCCCGTCAGGGTGGCTGCTAGTCTGCGTCGCTTCGCAAGCACGGTCACCACTGTGGTGATGGATGTGCCATGGATGTGCTTGTGTTTGTGCTTGTGCTTTTGCAGGGAGGTCATGGAAGTTATTCGGAACTCGGATACCTCTGCCGTGTGGCCCCTTGTCGCGGAAGTGCGGCTGTGGTTTTGCATTGCCCTGCTGTGGCGCCAACTTCGCCGCACCGTTGTCGGACGAGACGTCTTGCTCCAGCGCGCTCGCGTTCTCGAGGCCCAGTACGGTCGCCTCAAGAGTGAGGAAAGCACTCGCACGGAGGACTCCATGGCACTGGGGGAGGTGCAGCACGCATACCAGTTGTTGAAGGAGTACCTGGGTCACTTTTCCGAGCAACTACTGCACGCTTCACCTGTACCAGAGCAAGTAGATGTGGTTGATGAGGCGTTGGTTGAGGACCGGCACAATGGGTAAGTCTGGTTGTCGTCTTGCATTCTTCTGGTGGGCAGATGTGTGGCCCGCTGGTTTGATGTTCGGTGTCTTGGCGTGTGTCTGGGGACGTCAGCATCATCCATATCGTCGAGTGCATTGTGGAATTGGCAAAGCCGACACGAGAGGTGTACTCGTGCATGATGCGTCACGCCGATGAGCTCATGGCGCCTGGGCTTGCCTTGGAGCTGTCCGCGAAGATGTTGCTCCACGCTCGATACGTCAGTGTGTTTGTATTTGGTGACGTTGCAGATGAGGTGCGTTGGTCGCTGATGGTGTCTTGACGATGACGCTTGACCGCACTCACCTCAACCACCCTGGATATGTACCACCTGCGTGTTGTGCTGGCTGTGCTGCGCTGTCCGGGCTGTGCGATGCGTTGTGCCCTTGTGTGCGTGGTTGTGCGTTGCTCGCACGGCAACTCAGACTGCCCGTGTGGACGTAATACTTGGTCAATTGTACCAACGCTTTGGTCGGTTGCTCACGGCGTTTCCCTTCCTCGAAGCTGTGTACGTCGAGTGTGTCCCGTGCATCTGCGTGTGTTGTTCATGGCGCTCCCCAACCCCAATGCCCGTTTGACTGGATGTCTGTGCCGTGCAGGTACTGCTCGTATCGTGAGCTGCTCGGGGAGGATGCGCCAGACACACGCCTCGCCTTGCACAAGTTAAACAACCTTCTCAAAGGGCTGGGATTTCCGCCGTACGTTGCTCGTTTTGTTGGCGCTGCAGGCGTTGTCATTGCGGCGACCGCCCGGCTCGAGCTTGTGTGCCTGGTCATTGGTGTGCATGTGAGGCTGACGTTGTTCCCTCTGCCTTCGCCAGCTATGTGTATGGCAGCTATGTTTTGTCAAGCCAACAACCCTGGCCGGCAAAGCTACCCCCAAAGACCACTGCCCGCAGCCGCACTCCCGACAGCCGTCCGTCACATCAAAGTCCGCCCGAGGAGGTGGACCCCACGACAGCACATAGCATCCCCGCTCCACCCAAGTCACCAGATCTGGATCAACAACAACAGCAGCCAGGGCATACTGACAGCAACGAAGAGGATGTTCCAGGCGCAGCGGCAAGTGGTGAAAGCGACAGTGGAGAGCGCAACTTTCCAGACGTCCCAGCGTCCATGTTCTGTCTGCTTCCAAAGTCGCTGCAGCAGGATCCTTGTAGCTGGGATACAGACACGCTGTGCACGTGGATGAATACATTGGGCCTCGCACCGGGTTCTGTGGAGCGCTTCCGATCTACAAGCATGACTGGTGCGCATCATGTGTTGTGTGTGTGTGTGTGTGTGGATAGCCCTGGAGCGTGCGCGATGCGTCTTTGCATAGTCTTGTCCGCCCCATTTGTGCTACCCACATCGCTTCTGACCCTACGATACCCACCATGCGCTGCAGGTGATGACTTGGCCATGTTCTTGGACTCCACATTCGAAGGCGACTTCATTTTGGAGGTGGAGCTAGGTGTGAGTGACGCCTCACACCAGCGTGAGCTTCTGGGTCGTTTCAAACAAATGCTGCGCGCCCACGCCCAACACGGTGCCTCTGAACCGAACCACCTGTTGCCCGCGCATGTGTTTGAAGGTGTAGCACCACGTCCGAGACGCGGTGTCCCTGCACCGTCAGACGCTCACGCCTTGAGCCATGCAGCGCACATTGCGGGTGCCGTTGCACGAAACATGGTGCAGTTCTCCTTCACACATGCCGGAGGGTTGGGCGTGTCGCCGGCAGCACTGCGCTCAGTGTTTGCTGCCCAGCCGTTCATTGTGGAAGGGGTGCTGGATGTCGCTCGCAGTCTTCAGGTATGTTGTG
>Ga0213833_1002428_pt1 | contig 12081 bp, 9 predicted proteins | sample SWATP21_FD_160575 | JGI IMG/M metagenome (GOLD analysis project Ga0213833, IMG submission 160575) | Coastal seawater microbial communities from Marineland, Florida, United States - SWA TP2 #1 | ecosystem: Environmental > Aquatic > Marine > Coastal | place: USA: Florida | collected 2016-08-14
CTTCGCCAGAGGTGAGCTGTGTCGGAGCGTCGTGGCTGTGTGGGCTTCCAGCGGCCAGCGGCCAGCGGCCAGCCTGGTTGTGCCGGGTGTGAATGGCGTTGTGATGGGCGTGGAGGAGTGCCACTGCCAGATGGGTCGAGGTGAGATGCGTCGAAGCGTCGTGGCTGTGTGGGCTTCCAGCTGCCAGCTGCCAGCGGCCAGCCCGGTTGTGCCGGGTGTGAATGGCGTGGTGATGGGCGTGATGGAGTGCCACTGCACCGGGTCGTTCGTCTCTACACATGAGCGCGCCGCAACCAGGCTGGCTGCTGGCGACTGGCCGCTGGTAGCCGTAGTGCCGCCGCCGTTGCCGACTTCGCCAGAGGTGAGCTGTGTCGGAGCGTCGTGGCTGTGTGGGCTTCCAGCGGCCAGCGGCCAGCGGCCAGCCTGGTTGTGCCGGGTGTGAATGGCGTGGTGATGGGCGTGATGGAGTGCCACTGCACCGGGTCGTTCGTCTCTACACATGAGCGCGCCGCAACCAGGCTGGCTGCTGGCGACTGGCCGCTGGTAGCCGTGGTGCCGCCACCGTTGCCGACTTCGCCAGACGGTTCGAGGTGAGCTGTGTCGGAGCGTCGTGGCTGTGTGGGCTTCCAGCGGCCAGCGGCCAGCGGCCAGCCTGGTTGTGGCGGGTGTGAATGGCGTGGTGATGGGCATTGTGGAGTGCCTCTTCGCTGGTTTGTTCGTCTCTACACAGGAGCGCGCCGCAACCAGGCTGGCTGCTGGCGACTGGCCGCTGGTAGCCGTGGTGCCGCCACCGTTGCCGACTTCGCCGGAGGTGAGCTGTGTCGGAGCGTCGTGGCTGTGTGGGCTACCAGCGGCCAGCTGCCAGCGGCCAGCCTGGTTGTGCCGGGTGTGTATGGCGTGGTGATGGGCGTGATGGGGTGTCACAGCGCCGGGTTGTTCGTCTCTACACATGAGCGCGCCGCAACCAGGCTGGCTGCTGGCGACTGGCCGCTGGTAGCCGTGGTGCCGCCACCTTTGCCGACTTCGCCAGACGGTTCGAGGTGAGCTGTGTCGGAGCGTCGTGGCTATGTGGGCTTCCAGCGGCCAGCGGTCAGCGGTCAGCCTGGTTGTGCCGGGTGTGAATGGTGTGGTGATGGGCGTGATAGAGTGCCACTGCACCGGGTCGTTCGCCTCCACACAAGAGCGCGCCGCAACCAGGCTGGCTGCTGGCGACTGGCCGCTGGTAGCCGTAGTGCCGCCACCGTTCCCGACTTCGCCAGAGGTGAGCTGTGTCGGAGCGTCGTGGCTGTGTGGGCTTCCAGCGGCCAGCTGCCAGCGGCCAGCCTGGTTGTGCCGGGTGTGAATGGCGTGGTGATGGGCGTGATGGAGTGCCTCTGCACCGGGTCGTTCGTCTCTACACATGAGCGCGCCGCAACCACGCTGGCTGCTGGCGACTGGCCGCTGGTAGCCGTAGTGCCGCCACCGTTCCCGACTTCGCCAGACGGTTCGAGGTGAGCTGTGTCGGAGCGTCGTGGCTGTGTGGGCTTCCAGCCGTCGTGTCGCCACCGTTCCGCTGCGCCCTGCTGTGGCACAGGGGGATGCCATGATCGTGTCATGGGGGTAGCCTCTTGCGGGTTGTTCGGGTGATGTTGAGGGCGCGGTCGCGGCGGGCCGATGTCGCCCCCTCTCGGAGCCCTGATGCCATCGACGTCCCCTCTGCCGCCTCGGGCGCCGTTGCGCCGGCGTGTCGTGCATTGGGTGGACCGTGTTGCGGTGGGGTCGGATCCGGTCGCCCGGGCGCGGGTGCGGGTGCAGCACCTGGTGGTCGTCCTCTCGGCGATTGTGGGCGTGCCCTATGTGTCGATGCTGCTCCTGGCCGGCAAGGGGGTCGCGGCGGTGCTCGCTGGCATCATCGTGCTCATGAGTGTGGGGGCGCTGCTGCTCTTGTCGAGACGGGGGCGACCGCTGCTTGGCGGGCAGGTCATCGGGATGTCGTTCTTCCTGGTCATCGCCACGGTGCTGGTGATGCGCGGTGGGTTGCACAGCAATTCGGCCATCTGGCTGGTGATGGTGCCGGTCATCGGAGGGATGGCTGTCGAGGCCTGGTTCGGGCTCGTGTTGGGTGGGCTGGCGGCGCTCTTCCTTGGTGCCCTGTGGGCTCTGCACACGGCCGGGGTGTCGATGGGAGAGTCGCTGCCCGACGACATCGCGTGGCTGTTTGTGTTGGTGGACCACGTGACGGTGCCCTTCAGCATCGGGGCGCTGTTGTGGAGCCAAAGTGGGGTGTGGACCCGCCTGGTGCGCACGCTCGACCGGACGAACGCCCGCCTACGGGTCGAGGTGTCGGAGCGCAAGCGGGCTGAAGAGGTGGCGCTGGGGGCCGCTCGGGCGAGAACCACCTTCCTGGCCACCATGAGCCACGAGATTCGGACGCCGCTCAACGGAGTGTTGGGCATCACGGATGTGATGTTGGACGGGGCCTTGTCGGCCGAGCAACGCGAGCTGGCCAACGTGGTGCAGCGTTCGGGGGAGCAGCTGCGCACGCTGTTGGACGATGTGTTGGACTTCTCGAAGATCGACTCGGGGAAGCTCGAGCTGGCGGAGCGGCCGACCAACCTCCGGGCGCTGGGACGCGAGCTTCAGGAGCTCTGGAAGGCCCGGGCGGTGGAGCGTGGGCTGGGGCTTGTGGTGGACGTGGATGCGGCGGTACCGGACTGGGTGATGCTCGATGACCACCGACTGCGGCAGATCCTGGGCAACCTGGTCTCGAATGCCATCAAGTTCACCCCTGCGGGTGAGGTGCGGCTGGCCGTGCGCACACGTGAAGACTGGTTGTGGGTCGAGGTGCACGACACGGGGACAGGCATTCCGGCGGATGCATTGGCAGCCATCTTCGAGCCGTTTCAGCAGGTGGACCAGTCGGATGCGCGTGAGCACGGAGGCACGGGGCTTGGGTTGGCCATCTGTCGACGGCTTGCCCAACGCATGGGTGGAACGATCACGGCAGAGTCGGAGCTGGACCGGGGCACCTGCTTTCGGGTTCAGCTGCCCAATGTCGTGGCCCGGGCACCGGTGCCATCGGACGACACCTCCGGGCCTCGTCGCGACCTCACCGGACGCCACATCCTGGTGGTGGAAGACAACCCGGTGAACCAGCTGGTGATGCGCGCCATGCTGGAGCGTGCCGGGGCCCGTGTGCGGCTGGCGGGCGATGGGCTGGAAGGCGTGAACCTGGTGGCGGAAGAGCTGCCCGACGTGGTGCTCATGGACTGCCAGATGCCGGTGTGCGACGGCTACATGGCCACGGAGGAGCTGCGGTCGCGGGGGGTGACGGTGCCCATCGTCGCGGTGACGGCGAACGCGATGGCAGACGACCGGCAGCGGTGCCTGGACAGTGGCATGGACGACCACCTGGGCAAGCCCGTGCGCCTCGAGGAGCTGATGACGGTGCTGGGGCGGTGGCTGCCGGATGTGGTGGAGCGGTCGTCGGCGTAGCGAGGCGACCGCGTCGGCGTTTCCATCGCGGTCATCTATGCCCGGAACACGAGCACGGTGTTGTTGGCGGGCATGTCGAGGGTGTCGTGGTGCGTCAGGCCCCGCTCGCGGGCGGCTTCGATGAGGGCGTCGGCGTCGCGCACTCCGAGCAGGGGGTTGCGGGCCTTGAGGCGGGCGTCGAAGGCGGCGTTGCCGGGGGAGGTGTGGACCCCTCCGCGGGACAAGGGGCTGTAGATGACGAGGGGTGCGCCGGGCTGGAGGGTGCGGGCGGCGCCGGTGAGCAAGCCGAGGGCGGCGGTCCAGGGGGAGACCTGGAGCATGTTCACGCACAGCATGGCGTCGGCGGTGGGCACGGGCCAGGGGTGGGACGTGACGTCGAGCTGGAGGGGCGACCGGATGCGCTCGGGGTGGGCGGTGTGGCGCCAGGCCTCGATGCTGTCGAAGGTGTCGGTGTCGTAGTCGGTGGGCTGCCAGTGCAGGCCTTGGAGCTGGCTGGTGAAGAATGCAGCGTGCTGGCCGGTGCCGCTCGCAATCTCCAGCACGAGGCCGGTCTGGGGGAAGACGCGGGTGAGGACCTCGAGGATGGGGGCTTGGTTCCGACGGGTGGCGGGGTGGTCGCGTCGGGCGTCTTCGAGCTTGTCGCCGTAGTTCTGGAAGGCCATGGTGGGGTCCTCGGGGGGGGGGGGGTGGGGTTCTACCCGGACGAGGGGAGGCTGCCGAGGACCAGAGCGGCGCGGGGTGACCTGGCGCGGTCACCCCGCCGTGGGCTCAGAACTGGCTGCCGAGGAAGAGGTAGGTCTTGCCGGCGCTGGAGCCGCCGTCGTCTTCCTGGTAGGCGCCGATGAGGAGGTCGTTCAGGCCGTCGCCGTCGACGTCGCCGGCCCCTGCGACAGAACCGCCCGCGTTGTCGTCTGCCGCTCCGCCGGTGAACTTCGTGTGGGCGTCGGAGAGGTCGTGGCTGCCGCTGACGCCGCCGAGGACAAGGTAGGCGGCCCCGGCGTTGGAGGCGGTGGTGTCGTTGAGGATGGAGCCGATGAGGATGTCGCCCACGCCGTCGCCGTCGACGTCGCCGGTGCCGGAGAGCGAGGACCCTGTGTAGTCGTAGCTGTCTTCGCCGATGAATTCCGCGTAGGCGGTGCTGAGGCTGTGGGTGCCTGTCACGCCGCCGAGCACCACGTAGACGATGCCGGAGTCGGTGCCGCCTTCGTTGTTCTGGGAGGCGCCGATGAGGATGTCGTCGAGGCCATCGCCGTTGAGGTCGCCAGCGCTGGACAGGCCTATTCCGGCAACGTCGCTGGCTGCTTCGCCGTTGAACTTGGCGTCGGCGGCCGACAGGGAGATGTCGGAGGAGACGCCGCCGTAGACCACGTACACGGCTCCGGCGTGGTCGCCGCCTCCGTCTTGTCCGTGTGCGCAGATGAGGATGTCGTCGAGGCCGTCGCCGTCGGTGTCGCCGCCTCCAGAGACGCGGTAGCCGGCGCGGTCGTAGGCGGCTTCACCAGAGAAGCTGGCATCGGAGGCGGTGATGCTCTGGGTGCCGCTGATGCTTCCGAAGACGAGGTAGGCGCGTCCTCGGTCGGTGGTCGAGCTGGAGTCTTCGGTTCCGTAGCCACCGATGAGCAGGTCGGCGTAGCCATCGCCGTTGGTGTCGCCGGCCCCCGCGACTGCGGAGCCCACGAAGTCGTCTTGGTCTTCGCCGTAGAAAATGGCGTCGGCGCTGGCGAGGTTGAGGCCGCCGGTATGCCCGCCATACACCAGGTACGCGCTGCCGCCGCCGTCTTCGAAGTGGGCGCCCACGAGGATGTCGTCGAGGCCGTCGTTGTTGACGTCGCCCACGCCCGCGATGGCCAGGCCGGCGGCATCTTGGCTCGACTCGCCGTAGAAGTAGGCGTTGGCTTCGGACTCGATGTCGACGGTGCCGCTCACGCCCCCGAACAGCAGGTATGCGGTGCCGGCATCGGAGCTGCCGAGGTCGTCGAACGGGGCGCCGATGAGGATGTCGTCGTAGCCATCGCCGTCGAAGTCACCGGCGGACGCCACGGTGCGGCCGGACTGGTCATTGGCATCCCCACCCACGAGCTCGGCAAAGGAGGCGGTCTCGAGGGCGAAAGTGTCTTCGAGGCACTCGCGGTTGGCTTCGGCTTCGGTGTCGCAGCCGGTGAGGATGCCGTCGCCACACACCTCGGCGCCCGGGTAGACGGCGCTGTCGGTGTCGTCGCAGTCGGTGTTGTCGGTGACGTACGCGGAGGGTTGGGTGCAGGTGGTGGTGGAGGCGGAGGGGTCGCCGAAGCCATCGCTGTCGGCGTCGGAGTACCAGGTGCTTCCGGTGGTGGAGGCATCGAGAGAGGTGTCGTTGTCGTCGATGTCGCCGTCGCAGTCGTCGTCGATGGTGTTGCAGACTTCGGTGGCGCTCGGGTTCACTGCAGAGTCGGTGTCGTCGCAGTCGGAGCCATTGGACACATAGCCACTCGGCGCGGCGCAGGTGACGGTGGTGCTGGAGGCGTCGCCGAAGCCGTCGGTGTCGGTGTCGGCGTAGAAGGTGGAGCCGGTGGAGGTGTCGACGGAGCTGTCGTTGTCGTCGATGTCGCCGTCGCAGTCGTCGTCGATGGTGTTGCAGACTTCGGTGGCGCCGGGGTTCACTGCAGAGTCGGTGTCGTTGCAGTCGGTGGCGTCGGTGACGTAGCCACTCGGAACGGTGCAAGACAGCGTGGTGCTCGATGCATTGCCGTAGCCGTCGGTGTCGGTGTCGGCGTAGAAGGTGGAGCCGGTGGAGGTGTCGACGGAGCTGTCTGCGTCGTCGGTGTCGCCGTCGCAGTCATCGTCTACGGTGTTGCAGACCTCGGTTGCTGCGGGGTGGACTGCAGAGTCGGCGTCGTTGCAGTCGGTGCCGGCGGTGATGCCGGTGGGCACGCTGCTGTCGCCGTAGCCATCGCCGTCGGCGTCGGCCATGCAGTCGGTGAGGGACTCGTTCTCGGCGGCGCCCGGGGCCACGTGGGCGCGGGTGTCGTCGCAGTCGTCGCCATTGTCGACGGTGCCGGACGGCTGGATGCAGGCGTCGGTGGCGGTGGTGGGGTCGCCGTAGCCATCGCCGTCGTCGTCTGTGTACCAGGTGCCTTCGCAGACGGAGATGGTCAGCGTGTCGACACCTTCTTCACCGCGGCTGTCGGTGGCGGTGATGGTGATGACGTGGTCGCCGGCCGGGAGGGTGGACACGGGGAGGGTGAAGGCGCCGTCGGTGTTGATGGGGACGTCGTCGTCGAGCTCGCCTGCGAGGTGGCTCTCGAGGGTGAGGGTGAGCTGGGTGGGGGCGGTCTCGGTGTCGGTGCAGGTGCCCTCGAAGAGGATGGTGTCGCCTGGGGCGAAGGTGGCGCCGCGTTCGGGGGAGGTGAAGGCGCAGGACGGTGCGGTGTTTTCGCCGTGGACCGTGATGGTGACGGAGTCGGTGCCGGTGTTGCCGTAGGGGTCGGTGACGGTGGCGGTGAGCTGGTGTTCATCGGCGGCGAGGGATGCGCCGCTGAGGAAGGAGCCGGAGCTGTCGACCGAGCCGGGGGTGGACAGGGTGACGGTGCCCGCGCTGCTGGCCCAGGTGACGGTGAGGTCGGTGGGGCTGTTGTCGGGGTCGGAGACGGTGGCTTCGAGCGGGACGATGGTGTCTTCGTAGTACTCGAGGTGTTCGGTGGGGGCGGTGATCTGGATGGTGGGGGCGGCGGACGGGGTGACGTTGATGTCGATGGAGGCGGTGTTCACCTCGTTGTGGAGGTCCGTTACCTTGAGGGTGAGCTGCTCGGCACCCGACTCGGAGTCGGTGCTCGTCCTGGTGTCGATGGCCGTCCAAGCACAGGAGACAGAGCCGTTGGCGTCGGGGATGCTGTCGGTGCAGATGGGCGCACCGTTGGCCAGCCAGGTGACTTCGAGGTGTTCGACGTCGTCTTGCAGGTCAGAGACGGTGCCTTGGAGCGCGACGACCGTTCCTTCGACCACCGTGGAGTCGTGGGCCGGGTGGTCGATGGAGACCGATGGGGGGTTCTTGCGCGGGCCGATGGTGTTGTCCGAACAGCCTGTGCTCGAGGCCAACCCGAGAACACTCAGGAGGATGGTGGTAGAGGTGCCGCTGAGAGTTGTGGTGTGTCGGAACATGGATGTCCCCCCCGAAAGTACGTGTAGATGGCGTGGTGGTACGCATTCATGGCGGACGGCCAGGCATGGCCGGAGAGTGCGCCCCACGGGTGACCGCTGTGGGTGGGCCCGACACTCCGGCCAAGGAGGAAAGGACCACCGCGATCAAGGGGGGGGTATCGGACGGGACAGGTGGCGGCCAACGCGGCGGCGCGCCAAGCATCACGTGTGGTGGGGGGCCCCCGTGCGGTCGGGCTCCGATGCAGGGGGGCTGCCGAGGGCCGCTTGGAGCAGTTGAAACGGGGCAGGGTCTCCGTCGATTGTGAGGCCGCACTCCCGGGCAGGGATGCCGCGACCGAGGGCGGCGGCGAAGGCCTGCTGGGGGCCCGAGACCCGGGTGGTGGCGTCAGGGGAAGGGCCGTCGCGGACGACGAGGGAGGCTGGGGTGACTTCGAGGCGGTACGGCGCGCCGTCGGCGACCAGGGCGATGACCACGGGGGCCATGCCGCCGGTGTAGCGCCGCTGGAGCGAGACCATCATGGGGCGGATGGCGAGGTGGTCGTCGGGGCGGGGCTGGGTGAGCCAGCGGCTGCCGAAGCGCCCGAGGGCGAGGATGGCGGGCTCGAGCTGGCGGCCGAGTGGGGTGAGGGCGTAGACCGTGGCGCGGGCCGGCGGGGGCAGAGGCTCGCGGACGACGACACCCTGTTCTTCGAGGTGGCGCAGCCGGCGGGCGAGGAGGTTGGTGGTGAGGCCGGGCAGAGCGTGCAGGAGATCGGTGTAGCGCCGGCCACCGGGCAGCAGCTCGCGCACGATGAGCAGAGTCCAGCGCTCACCGACGATGTCGAGGGCTCGAGCGAGGCCGCAGTACTGTTTGTAGGACTTCATGCTTTACTTTTTGATAGTGGCGTGTAGAATTTCGAGTGTCTGGTTCCGACTGCCGGAGGTTTCCATGGTACAGCCCACGGGATGGCCCCTCGCCGTGTTTCTGGGGGTGGTGGCGGTGGCGGCGGTGCTGCCGGTGGTGGGGGTGGTGCGTGGGTCGGCGTCGGCGGACCGTGGGCGTCGTGGGCTGTGGGCGGGCGGGGCGCTCGTGGTGTGGATGCTGGCGACGGCGGGCTTTGCGTGGAGTGGGGTGGCGCAGGGGCCCGCCCCGTTTCCGTTCCTGGCGGGCTTGTTGGTGCTGAACCTGGTGGGGGCGGTGGGTCTGGGCCTGTCGCGCTGGGGGACGGCGCTGCTGCAGCTGCCCATCGGGTGGCTGGTGGGCTTCCATGCGTTTCGGGTGCCGCTCGAGGTGGTGCTGCATGCGTGGGCACAGCGGGGCACGGTGCCGGTGGAGATGAGCTGGAGCGGTGAGAATTTCGACGTGCTCACGGGCATCTTGGCGGTGGTGGTGGGGCCGCTTGCGCACCGGTGGCCGAGGCTCGTGTGGGTGTTCGAGGCGGTGGGGGTGGCGATGTTGGTGAACATCGTGCGCATCGTGGTGCGGAGCACGCCGGGCTCGCCGTTCTACGCGGGTGTGGAGCCGCCGGTTCTGTTGGCGGCGTACTGGCCCACGGTGTGGATTGCCACGGTGTGCGTGTTCTTCGCGGTGGCGGGGCATGTGGTGGTGGGGCGGTGGCTGTGGCGGGCGCGGGATAGGCAGCCTGCATGACCCCCACGCGTCTCACGGTTCACGTCTCTGCATCCTCCGACTCTGCGCTCGACCGGGTGAAAGGTTGGGTTGCGGCGGTGGGTGGGCTGATTGTGGATGCCCGTTGGTTTGGCAACCAGATGCTCACGGTGACGGTGGAGCTGACGGTGGATGAGCTGTGGGCGTTGGTGGACCGAGTTGGGTTGGGTCGGGTGACCGACGCGACTCTGCAGGATGCGCGTGGGCAGCTCGGCGGGCTGGCCGAGGACGCGGATGTGGTGTGCCGGCTGGCGGTGGTGCTGGTGCACGACGAGCCGGACCGGGCGCGGGTGGTGCCGGCGGTGCCGGGGGGGTGACGACGCCGACTGTGCGAGCGCTTCGATGTGGGGCCAGGTCAGGTCTGGCAAAGTCGGGAACGGCGGCGGCACGATGGCTACCAGCGGCCAGTCGCCAGCAGCCAGCCAGATGGCGGCGCGCTCGCGTGTGGAGGCGAACGACGCCGTGCAGTGGCACTCGACCACGCCCATCGCCACGCCGATCACACCCGGCACAACCAGGCTGGCCGCTGGAAGCCCCCACCGCCACGACGCTTCGACGCGTCTCACCTCGACCCATCTGGCGAAGTCGGGGACGGCGGCGGCAGTATGGCTACCAGCGGCCAGTCGCCAGCAACCAGCCAGATGGCGGCGCGCTCGTGTGTGGAGGCGAACGACGCCGTGCAGTGGCACTCGACCACGCCCATCACCACGCCGATCACACCCGGCACAACCAGGCTGGCGGCTGGCCGCTGGCCGCTGGAAGCCCCCACCGCCACGACGCTTCAACGCGTCTCACCTCGACCCATCTGGCGAAGTCGGGAACGGCGGCGGCACGATGGCTACCAGCAGCCAGTCGCCAGCCGCCAGCCTGATGGCGGCGCGCTCGTGTGTGGAGTCGAACGACGCCGTGCAGTGGCACTCGACCACGCCTATCGCCACGCCGATCACACCCGGCACTACCAGGCTGGCCGCTGGCCGCTGGCCGCTGGAAGCCCCCACCGCCACGACGCTTCGACGCGTCTCACCTCGACCCATCTGGCGAAGTCGGGGACGGCGGCGGCACGATGGCTACCAGCAGCCGGCTCGACGGCTTCCGAGGAGACCCCGCTTGCGGGGGCTCTGAGGTGGAGGGGAGACGCCCCTGGCGGCTCACCGACCCCCGCAGGCCCCTCGGGGGCCGGAGGGGCCCGCCGGATGTCCTGAATGCCGACGTTTGTCGACGTCGACAAACGTCGGTGGGCTACTGGAGCATCTCGGCGATGGGGTCGGCGACGGCGAACTTGGGCTCGGTGACGGCCTTGACGTCGTCGACGGTGACACCTGGGGCGAGTTCGATGAGGGTGAGGCCGTTGTGGGGGCAGATGTCGAATACGCACAGCTCGGTGATGATGCGGTGCACGCAGCGGGTGCCGGTGAGGGGCAGGCTGCAGGACTTCACAATCTTGGCGCCGCCGCGCTTGGTGGCGTGTTCCATGGCGATGATGACGCGCTGGGCGCCGGCGACGAGGTCCATGGCGCCGCCCATGCCCTTGACCATCTTGCCGGGAATCATCCAGTTGGCGAGGTCGCCGTGGGCGGAGACCTGCATGGCGCCGAGGATGGCGAGGTTGATGTGGCCGCCGCGGATCATGGCGAAGGAGTCGTGCGAGCCGAAGAACGAGCCGCCGGCGATGGCGGTGACGGTTTGCTTGCCGGCGTTGATGAGGTCGGCGTCGACTTCGGCTTCGGTGGGGAAGGGGCCGATGCCGAGCAGGCCGTTTTCGGACTGGAGCACGATGTCCATGCCGTCTGGGACGTGGTTGGCGACCATGGTGGGGATGCCGATGCCCAGGTTGACGTAGTAGCCGTCGCGGAGCTCGCGGGCGGCACGGCGGACGATGCGGAGACGGTTTTCGTGGCGCGACATGGTTCAGTCCTCCCGCACGGTGCGGCGCTCGATGCGCTTTTCGAAGGAGTGGCCGTGCACGACGCGCTGCACGAAGATGCCGGGGGTGTGGATGTGGTTGGGGTCGAGGTCGCCGGGTTCGACGAGCTCTTCGACCTCGACGATGGTGACCTTGGCGGCGGTGGCCATCACGGCGTTGAAGTTGTTGGCGGTCTTGCGGAAGACGAGGTTGCCGTGGCGGTCGGCCTTCCAGGCCTTGATGATGGCGAAGTCGGCGGTGAGGCCGCGTTCCATGATGTAGGGCTTGCCGTCGAAGTAGCGGACGTCTTTGCCTTCGGCGATGAGGGTGCCGTAGCCGGTGGGCGTGAAGAAGGCGGGGATGCCGGCGCCGCCTGCGCGGATGCGCTCGGCGAGGGTGCCCTGGGGGGTGAGCTCGACTTCCAGCTCGCCGGAGAGGAACTGGCGCTCGAACTCCTTGTTTTCGCCGACGTACGACGAAATCATCTTCTTGACCTGGCGGCTCTCCAGCAGGATGCCGAGGCCGAAGCCATCGACGCCGGCGTTGTTGGAGACGAAGGTGAGGCCGGTGGGGCCGGCTTCGCGCAGGGCGGCGATGAGGTGTTCGGGGATGCCGCACAAGCCAAACCCGCCGGCCATGATGGTGGCGCCGGAGGGGATGTCGGAGACGGCTTCCGCCGCGGAGGCGACGACTTTGTCCATGGATGCTCCCAGTTGGTGGCGGACTGTAGCACGCTGGACGGGGGTGGATTCGGGGCGGGTGAAGACGACGTGATGGTGGTCATTGTGGGGTAGGATGGGGGCCGGTTGTAGCAGTGGGGGGGGAAGACTTTGGGGTTGGGGCCCCCCGAGTCTGCCAACCCCTTCGGGGTGTGAGTGTGCCCACCTGCGGGCGGGGCAGTTCGTAGGCGCTGTCTGCT
>Ga0213833_1002429_pt1 | contig 12076 bp, 18 predicted proteins | sample SWATP21_FD_160575 | JGI IMG/M metagenome (GOLD analysis project Ga0213833, IMG submission 160575) | Coastal seawater microbial communities from Marineland, Florida, United States - SWA TP2 #1 | ecosystem: Environmental > Aquatic > Marine > Coastal | place: USA: Florida | collected 2016-08-14
GGGGGGGGGGTGGGGCTGCTTCCATGTTCCATGCTGACCCGGGCGTGTGTGTGAATGTGCGTGTGCCTGATTGGTGACGTGACCTACCAGCTACGCACAACATGCTCCTGGCACTCGATTGCGTCGGAACTTCATGTGAAGAGCTGCGGTTGGCCTGCAGTTCCAGTGGCATGATGGAAGATCCGTGTGCGCAGGCACTGTTGGCTCGGTTGGAGTTTTTGGCGTCACCGTCTGTCGCAGCGGTCGCCAGTTGTGGTCATGCCGCACATGCGTCAGCAGTGATGCGCCAGGCGGCGTCGTTCTTCCACTTGCATGTACGTTCCTCCAAAGTTCACGTGTGGGTGTGTGTGCTTGATGGCACTGACCGGTGTGCATGACGTGGCCTGGGATGGGGCTGTGTGTGCGCTCCAGTTCACCTACTTTTTCCGAAGCACCCATGGTGTTCTGTTCAACGACCGCATCTCCGATTTTGTGTGCTCCGCAGTGCGCATGTACCTTCGCCGTGCATTCAACACGCCCCCAGAGCCACGCTTGGCCATGCCTCGGCCGGACGTGAACTCCTCGTGGTGCGTCTCCTACGACGCGGTCGGCATGGAAGCCGCGATGAGCCGCTCTGCGCACAGCGTCCGTGGCACAGATGGCCTGGTGGCATCAAGCCCTGAGGTTGGAGCTGCACGCGCCGGGGCGGGGGCTGGGACTGGGGCTGGAGCTGCTGGGACCACCTCCTACACCGTGGAGCCGCTTGGTGGCGTCGGTGACATGCTGCACATCATGCCCGCTTCCAGCGCGCTGGCGTTCAATTGCGACGACATCGGCGCCCTGGTGCACCACGCGCTGGTGGATGTGGCCAACTTCCGGGAGGTGGCAGAGTCCCTGTGTGCCCCCTTTCCGTTGTCCCTGCTGGGCACAGACGAGTCCCAGGCGCCAAGCTCCCCGAAGCCCTCCGTCATGCTGCGGCTGCGTGCGCGAGTCGAACGCGCGAGTGAGGACGAGGTGAAGGATGCTGTAGCCTTCTGCCTGGCACACCACTTCCTCTGGAGTGTCTTTACGTGCGTGTGGGGGAGCTGCACTTGCACCTTTGGCCATTGGCTCTGGGTTTTCTTTTTGGTGGTGTCGTGGGTTGTGTTTGTGGTCCCTGCCGTCGGGTGGGTGGCAGGCTGACAGGTCCCCATGTTGCGTGTGTGCGATGCGTTGCAGGCATAGAGGTGTTTGTGAGTCGATCCAACGTGGCGACAAGTGTTGGTCGCGTCTACGATTGGGTGCCGAACTGGCAATGAAGTACTCGTGCTCCTCTGAGCTCTACGCCACGCCGTTTGCTGACATCGATGCCGCGAGTAAGCAGTTCTCATCCGAGGTGCGTGCGCATGTCGTGTCGTGTGCCAGCTCCATGGGGTGGCGTCTAGGTTTGCTGACTGCGGCGCGGGTGGACATGTACAGTTCCACACTGTTCAATGGCTGCAAGGCGAGTGTGCTGGCCAGTTGCTGGCGCTTGCCACAACTCGCTACCTGAGCAAGATGCGGCGCCGGAAGCGAAGAAGGCAACATGCAGCGCGAGACATGGCCCTCGCGGAGATGCGAGAGTGCACGTTCACGTACCCGCGGCTGACGTGGGGTATTCTGGATCAGGGTGACGACGCGGGAGAGGATGAGTTTGATGATGCCGCCATGTTGCCTGCCGACGAAGACGATGCCATGGAGGAGTCAGAATACGGGTTGGAGTCGGGATCTGACTTGGAGGAGGGGTGGGACACTGACAAGCGGGGTGAGTTGGATGAAGACGCCATGTTCGCTCCCGTGGATGCTGCTTCTGGGGAGCAGGATGCGTTCGACGAGGACAACAGCGCCGCAGAGGACGTGTTTGGCACCGCTGACGGGGAGGAAGACGAGGAAACAGAGGACTACAACTGCCCGCAGTGCCAGGCACCAGTGGAGGATGTGAACGATGGTGGAGAAATCCAATGCGAAGGATCCTGTGCGAAGTGGTTCCACCTTCGATGTCTGAACCTCCCTCCCTCATACCCAGAAGAAGTTGCGCGCTGGTTGTGTGCACAGTGTTATCTGCAGCAACGGATCGTGCGCGGGTAAGCGTGGCATGCTGAGGAAGTGATGTGGTTTCAAAACGTAAACCTAGACTTCCCTTTCAAATGCTATCCCGCCCAACAACCACCTTGCGAAAGCTCAGATAAATTTCTGGTAATGTAATGCATCAAAGTTCGGTGCTTCTATCTCATGACGTCCATCATTTGTGACCTTGAGCAGTCTCCAGGCAGCGGACACAACTACGTGCGCCGTCGACAACAATGAAGTCCTTGCCGAGGCAATCTGGACAGCCCCACACTCGCGTCTGCAGCGCAACACACCGGTGAGGAGCACAGCCACAGCCACAGCCACACTGCTGCAATACAGTAGTCACAAAATCACACCTCTAAATCGATGTGGATAAAGTCTCCGGTTTCAAACGGCGCCTGCTGTTCTTTCGGGGCACCGGGACCACTCTGCGCCGGGTTGCTTTCGCTTCGGTTCATTCGACACGAGTGACGTGCACTCACCGACAAAGGATGTGTGGAAACGGTGAACCGGGCTGGGGTGTGGCTAGCTCGGGTGGCTTCACTCGTGGACGCGGGTGGAGTCAGTCAAGTCGTGCGTGCAACGTCGCATGTGCGTTCTCAACTTCAACATGCCAACCACGGCAGCAGCATGCGTTTGATGAATACACGTACCACGCAGCACGTCGCTTCACCACGGATTACATATCAATACACACATGTTGCGCTTTCAGCAGCTTCTGTCCTTCTGTCTTTCTCTACCTCGTCACCCCTTCCCCTTCCGTTCTCTCCACCCCCCGTGACGTTTCCGGGTGCCTGTCATTTCCTTGTGTTGCCCTTGCCAAGCAACCAACCAAACTGTTAGACATGGCTAGTAGTGGGAACGCCGCCGCCTCGTCAGCTACGACCGCTGCAGCGCCTCTGCCAAAGCGCGCCAACCGCCGTCGTCGAAAGCCCAAGTCTGCTGCTGCGGCTGCCCCCAGCCAACCAACAGCGAACGGCGCGACGGCGAACGCCTCTCGCGCCACCACGACAGCCCGTGTGAATGGTGGTACTGTCTCGCCGTCCAAGGCGAAGGCTGCCAAGAAAACCACAGGAACCGGCGGCGGCTCCGGTAGTGGTTTCCTCCCGCCCAACACGAAGCAGACAACCAAAGCCGTGAAGACGAACCAGCGAGCCGCGGCCCCTGCTTCCACAACAGCAGGCAGCGGTGCTGCGAAGGCAACGCCTGGCATGGCGGCAGGCGCACCACGAACCAAGCGCCGCAATCGCAACCGTCGCAACAAGGCTGCGAAGGCTGGTGACAGCGCAGGCGCAGGTGCAGGTGCAGGTGCAGGTGCAGGTTCAGGTGCAGGTGCAGGTGCAGGTGCAGGTGCAGGTGCAGCGCCGCAGACATCCCAGCAAGCGAAGCAGCCACAACAGCAGCCACGCAAGGCCAAACAGCAGGCCAAGCAGCAGAAGAAGCCGGCGACCAAGCAGCAGCCCAAGACGCAGCAAGCACCAAAGCGGCAACAGAAGCAACGACAGGCCTCTTCACGAAACAACAACTCCCAGAGCAAGCCAGCACGCCAAACTGGTGCCACAACGAACAAACCTGCTGCCCGCAAAACCGCGAAGCGCGACAGCCGACCAGCCAGAGGCCGACCCTCCGCGACTGCGTCACGCCCGTCCGGACCAAGTGTGGTCGGGCATGGCGTGAAGGACGAGGTGCTGGTTCCCGCTGAGCTGCTGGAGTGGGCGAAGACCGAAGCTGGGTTTCAGTTGGCCACCAAGGTGCGCACGAAGGCTGCGATTCAGGCGGTGGACTTTGCCGAGACGCGAAGCGGGCGCGGAGTGTTTGCTTTGTTTGCTGACTCCCACGCCAACCTGAAGAAAGCGCGCGCACTTTTGGAGATGTGCTTGCAAGCGCAAGTGAAGATTGCGGAGGTGGAGCGGCAGCGTGACCAAGTGAAGCGCAGCTTGGAGTCCACTCAGCAGGAGTTCAATGAGGGGCTTCGCGTGGAGTTCAAGGTACTGTGTTTCATGGCATTGTCGCCCGACGTCGCACTGCACTAACGTTTCGTTTTCTTGGTTTCTGAATGAAACGTGTGGTGTGCCACGGCTTCGTTTGTGGGCAGGTGGCACAAAGTGTGTTGGGACTTGTGATTGGCAAGGGAGGGGAGAACGTGAACCGTGTCAAGAACGAGACGGGGGTTGCTCGCATCATTGTGGATCCCAAGACATGCACCGTTCGCATTCGCGGTGACGACCCAGTGGCTGTGCAAGACGCAAAGGACCGTCTGTCGTTCAGTGAAAGCGAGATCTGGGTGCCGTCACACGCGTTGGGGGCCATCATCGGCCGCGGTGGTGAAACCATCCGTGCCATTCGGCGTGACAGCGGCGTCCTCCGCCTGCTGGTGCGCCGCAACCAAGCAGACGACGAGGGGCGTGTGCCGATCGTTACCGTGGGCACCACCGCTTCTGTGGAGTCGGCAGAGCTGCTTATCCAAACCAAGCTGGAGTACGAGGACATGCTGCGAAAGACCCGGGAGGAGCAAGCGGCGACCCGTGCAAAGCTCGTCTCCATCGACCGGCGGTACGGCGATGCCGGCGGGTATGGCTCCTACGGCGCAGCCTATGAAGAGGACTGGGGAGAAGTCGACGACGCAGACGATGCGTACGCCCAGGACGAGCCTCCCCGCCGCAGCAACAACAGCAGACGTCGCGCCATGCCTGCGTCCGCTCCCGCACCTGCTCCCAGTGGTGGTGGTGGTGGTGGTGGTGGTGGCGGTGGTGGAAAGTCAGGCAAGCGCAACCGTCGTCGCAACACCGGAGGTCGCAACGGTGCCGCGGCGCCGCCCCCTGCCGCAGGACGTGCGTCCACGGGCAGGGCCTCTGCAGCACCCCCGAACCCACCACCGGCGCGTCGCAGCAACAACAACAACAACAACAACAACAACAACAACGGAGGTCGTGGCAATCGCCGGCGCCAGAACGGTGGCGGTCGAGGCGGTGGTCGAGGCGGTGGTCGAGGCGGTGGTCGTGGGCCCACGCTTCGATTGACATGATGGTGCTGCGCAGTGTGTTTGTAGGGGAGTGCGCGGTAGGACGTCTGTAGGGAGTGCACCATGCACATACCGATGGTGATTGTGCATCCTGGTACTGTTCTGTTCTGTGTGTGTGCGCGCGGCCATGTTGAAGGAGCTACCGGCGCAGGAAAGCAGAGCAGCACCTGCGCTGACGTGTGAGGTCATTTTGCTGGTGGATTGTTGACGAGTGTTGGCCAAGGTCAGCACGCATTGACCAACGCTCGACTGACAAATGTAATCTCTACAACAGCCAAAAGCAACAACAAAAGGAAAGAAAACCACACTGCCCCCAGCCCCATCTGGTTGCTGCAAGGACCACGCATCCACATCACACACACACACTGCCATGCCGCCAGCGGCGTGCATCAAAGCAGTGTTCAACGGTGACGCCCGTCACCGTGCCACCTCGTCCTCGGGCATCTGATGAAGCTTGTGCAGCTGCTTGGAAATAGCGATGATCTTCTGCTGCAGCACCAACACCTTTTGCTTTTGTTGGCGACGAAGCGCGGCAATCAAATCCTCCTTCTCACGCAGCGCCTTGGTCGAGTCCGCCAACTTGCGCTGCAGCTCCTTGTTTTGCTCCATCAGCCGCTTGTTCGTGCGCACCGACGCCGCCTTCTCGCGCTCAAGGGCAGCGATTGCCTCCACATGAGCGGCAGAGGCGCGATTCCGCCCACTCACCGGCCGTTTCCGGCTGCGGGGGGCGTCTGATCGGATGGTGCGACGCGAGCCGGAAGCACCACCGCCGTTGTCGGTTCGTCGGCCTGAGAGCCGTCGCTTCGCGGTCGACTCCGGCGGCAACTCCGCCTTACGTGCGGCCTTGGAAATCACTAGCTGCAGCGACCGCCGCATGTTAGAGGTGCGTTCCCCGAAGGTTTGCAGGCGCTGTGCAACTTGCTGCTCTAGGCCGAGGATCAGGCGAGCTTGGGCTTTGAAGGCCGACATGAAGGAGTCGTGGTCGGCGTTGCGCTTCGTTTGCACGGCGGCCAGCTGCTCGAATGAGCGCTGGAATTGACGTTCCAGTCGCTTGACGTCCTCCTCCAAGTTCGTCTCGCGCTTTGACGGGTCGCTGCGTTCGGCACGTGCCCGCTCAATCAAGCTCTGCTGGTGGCGGATCATGCGTTCGGCGAACGAGTCCTCCTCTAGCGAGGCGACAATCGCGGTTTCGAGTTCACGCAGGCTCTTCAACGCCACGGAGATGTTTTTCCCTGCTACCTTTCCGTCCGCCACAGCCTCCTCCCCGCTTTCAAGCTGCTCCTTGAGCTCCTCCACGGACAGGTGCGCAGTCATCTTGGCTGACACGGTTGCATCGTGCTTCCCGGCCAGTTGGTTCAGGTACTCGTCAATATTCAACGTGAAGTTCGGCAGCGGAGACGCAGGAGGCAGTGGGGACCCAGAAAGGCCGGATCCAATCGACAGCGGCGAGGGCTGTGGGCTTGCAACCGCAACACTGCGCTTGACAGATGGTGGGGACGAATCCTGCTTCGAACCCTCCGATGTTCGTAGCTCTCGGATGTTACGGAGATGCATCGCCCCCGCAAGCTCCCCACGTACGTGGTTGCTTCTACTGTACACACTACAGTCTCTGCACCATCATGAAGCCGCGTGTGGGCTGGTGGCGATGATCGTGGAGCAGGCGTGTGCGCAGACAAAGTGAGTTGTCCGGCAAGCTCAAATCTGCGTGCAATTTTATGGTTCGTATGCATAAAAACAGCAGTTTGTCAAAACTAGCAGTGTGTGGACCCCGAGCCGCTACTCATCGTCATCGTCGGAAGACACGACCACAATGCCTGGATGATGTGCAGGGGGTGCAGCCTCTGAGGCCACCTCGGGCTGGAGCCTCAGGGATGCCATAGCTTCTGTCACCTCCACTGGAAGCACCGCGCTTTCCACAGGTGGCTGGTTGTTACTGCCGCCTTCGCCGTCCTGTGCCTCCTGTTCGCCGTCTTCGTCACTGTCTTCCTCACTGGAGCTGCTGCTGCTGCTGCTGCTGCTTTCCTCACTGCTGCTTCCAGCATCCTCCCCAGCTGGATGTCCGCCTTGTTCCCCCGCTTCCTCGTCACAAGCCAGCACTGCAGCCATCGCTGCCCCTTCAAGCTCCTCCAACGAAAATCCAGTCGCCGCTTTGGTGAACCGCGCCGAGGCCGCAGCCATTTCGGTAGCGAAGGACTGCGAAGGGAAGGGTATAACATCAGACATCAGGAACAAACACGGGTGCCGTGGACAAAAGGAACACTGACCTGGAAGCGCTTGCTGTCAACATGCTGGAGCCAAATGCAGTAGTCATCCAGGAACCTGCGCAACAACAGCACCCACGTCAGCCACCATGCGACTCGAAACGGGGCTTTTGTGCTTCTTGTTCACGCACAAGGTGTTCATGATGTACCGCATGTCGTCATGGGCAAACATGTCCCGCATGCGCAGCAAGCACTTCAACGTAAAGCGGCGCCCCAGAAACAGGATGGTGAGGACATCAGACACCACCATTTCCAGCATCGGCCAAAACCGAAGGTACGGAAAGCACAGCCCCCGCCGCATGCTGCAGGGCCGCACAGGTCATGAATCGCATGAGAGGAAGCGCAATGCAACCTATATGACATAATACAGGCCCATACCTCGTGTAAAGAGCGTCTGCACACGTGTTTGGTGGATCCAGCCAGGCCAATGTCGAGCTGCAGGCGCGCACAAGGCGAACGTCAGCTGGGCATGTGTGGACTTTGGTCTTCGTACACGAAACAAAGTCACACACCTGAGTGTTGTGCAGGTCCATGGGGATTCTGTGTTGGGATCGCCTTGTGTAAAGCGGTGGTCGTAGCAAAACGCAAACAACAGGTCGAAGAGGGGAGGAAGCAGCTTCCACTCTTCCTCACTCCCACTCGCGATCAGGTACTCCTTGTTGGGGAGTTTGCGAATCCACTCATCTTCCTCCTCTGTGTAGCCTGTCCAAGAAAGCCACACAACGTAGGTGTGACTGTGACATGCGTAGTTAATCGAAGGTCCGCAGAATCCACGCACGTACCGGAGAACATGGCCGCGCGCTCTCTGTTGGACAACCTTGCCAGCGCCGTCAATGTTGCAGCAAGCTCGGCTGACACCAATCCACCGGCAGCACAAGGCTGGGCGGCTTTCTTGCCCTGTGGTACTCCAGGCGGGCTCACCGCGCCACTAGGTGCCGTGCTACTGGGCGCCTCAGGTCTGAGTTGGTTACGTGGCAAGGGGGTGGGGGGGCGGGAGCGAGACAGGGAGAATGTAACCGCGGCGAGGCAGGGAGTGCAACCACGGTGAGACAAGCCTGCTGGGTGCCGCGCACAGCGGAAACCTACCTGGGTGCGACCCAATCCATTGCAGCCTCAATCCAGAACGGGTGGAACGCTCCGGCAGCTTCAAATCTGCAACCCACATGTGACACACGCCACTCCACCCAGGTTACACCCAAGGGAACCGACGCCGAACAACGCACGCCGCAAACGGACACATAGTCATCCTCGCCATTCAGGAAATCACCTTGGTACATCGTCGGCTCGAATGCTCGATCTTCCTCCGCGACACGCAGTTCTGACACCCCCCGTGTTGTGTTAAAGCTACTGTTGGCATCCCATGGTGCTGCACATGCCCCAATGCTGCCCACGTCACGAACCGGATCGTTGCGCAGCTGTGGTCTTGTCTGGCTCTGGGAGGTTCAGGATGAGTGCAGTCTCTTCACGGAAGTTGCGGAACACTCCTTGGCGTGAGTTGTTAAAGCCATACGATGGCGGACCAATGTGAAGTGATATGCCCGCAGCACCAGAGCCAGCACCGGCACCAGCACCGGCACCAGCGCCTGCACCAGCGCCCACACCAGGCACAGGAAGTGCCACAGCGGCTTGTGCCGCGCTGTTTGCTGTGCTTGTTGCACTCTTTTCAACGCCACTGGTTGTCTCGCCCTCACTCTCGCACTCCGCTGCCTCCTGGTTGTACTCTGAGTCAATCACTTCGATCAGCGGAGCAGCAGCGATGGTGGGTCTGCAAGTCGGAAGGCCATGCCATGAGCTGTTCGCAGAGACCTGTCACACACACCCCCAATGCAACGTACTTGCGATCATCCCCCAGAGCGGCAAGGAGTGAAGGCTTGGGCTGCACAAGAGTTGTGACAAGGTCCAGGTCTTCGAAGAACTGTCCAGCATCTTGCTTCATCACTGTCACGACAAATGTCCCGTTTTCCTGAGTGACAACACATCATCGAATGATAAGAAAGCCTCCCCACATGAAAAACCAAATCAACAATCAAGGGATGCATGCAATCCCTACCACGTCGGGGTGGTACACAGCACCAGCACCATCAGCATCCACAATGCCGTGCGGCAGAGTCAACTTCAGCAAGTACGGCTTGCACCAGAACGAGAAGGAGCACCCGTCCACAAGAATTTCTGTGCTTGCCACGCGCACATACGGAACATTGATGTGGAACGTGACAGTGGTGTCGTCTTGCTCCACTCGAAACTTGGGGCGAACTGGCATGATGGTCGTGTCGTGTGCCACTTGCAGTGCTGCACTGCTACTCGAAGCACAACATGTGTGTGTAAGATGAAAACGATTTTCGGGCACGGCGTGGTGCATGAACGGTGTGACACCCACTTGCATGGCGTCCGTGGCCAGGAGAGGTGTTCGTTGTCTCAGTAGCATGTCCAAGTTGGAAGAACCCAGTGTATGTATCCAGGGTGGGGGTGTGCATGCCGTGTGGTGGCGTCATGTGCCTGGCTGTCCTGCAGATTCTTGGATTAGATTTTGAGGTGTTTGGCAAGGTGCAGCGTACGTCCAACTGCTAGCACCACCGCGCTGTGCGTCTCTTCCCAACGCTGTGTTGTGGCCCACTCAACTTCCTTGCATCCAGGTGTTTTCTTTCGCAAGAACACTCAAAAGGCGGCTGTTCGGTACGGTATCACAGGATGGGTGAAGAACACTGACAGAGGTTCGACACAAGCATGCTCGTGGTGTTGTGCTGTGCTGTGGTTGAACCCCGATATTGCTTTCCTTTGATTGGATTGGACAATGGATGTTGTGCGCAGGGACGGTAGTTGGGCAAGCTTTTGGCCCAAGCAGCGGCATGGACAGGATGAAGCATTGGCTCTGCGAGGTTGGGTCCAAGAACTCGCGCATTGACAGATGTGAGTTTTCTAACGAACACCAGTGCCAACAGGCACCATTCAAGCGCTTCACAATCCGTAGGCCCAAAAAAAAATAACACGTGAGCTGCAAAGCTACGCACTGCAGCAACACATGCTACCCAAATAACATCTCGGATACTCGCACGGAAACACGCGCAGGACACACACGCACACAGGCCAGATCGTGACAGAGACCACGCCTCACTCAGTTGGATGCAGCAGTTGGCATAGGTGGGGCGGGAGATGGAGCTCCACGGTTGGGTGTGCGCACTTCTCGCATCGCCGTGTCGATCTGCACTCAGACAAGCGCACCAACCCACACACACACACAAAACGCCAACATCAGCCTTGACGCCACCGCTCCACCACTACGCTTCTTGCTCGCTCCACTCTTCCATCCTCCCCTTGATACCGAAAGGGACACCACAGCCACGCCATACCTGCAGACGGCTGAGCTCAGCAAGCCGCTGGATCATGGAGCGCTTCGACGCGTCGGCGCGCCCGCCCAGTCCCGCTGTGCCAAGGCAGCCAGGTGGAACAACACGTGAGCAGGACCAGCATGGTATGCACACCACACCTTCGACGAGCATGCTCAACATTCAGGCACAAAGGAGGCGTACAAAGGGTGAGGTCGACGGCCGGAAACGGTGACGAGGCCGCCTTGGCGACACCCGCTCCAGATCGCCTCTTCTTCCGTCTCGGGCGCCTCTGCACACTGCGAAGTTTCAGCTCCTCCGTTTCCCAACACTTTTCTTGGTATGCCTGTCACAGGAGCAGCCAAGGCGTCCCCAAGCAGTTGTGATAGGCACGTGGGTCAGTGGAAACAGGCCAGGACAACATATGCAGCACACAGCTGCACTGGTCGCGACGTCAACGTCCAGGACCCTACCAAGATGCCAAGCTGTGCGCGAAGACCCCTACACTCACCTCAAGCTCTTTCAACAACTCCACGTGGTGTGATGTTGCGTCCTCAATTGCCACGAAGGAAACAAGCTGGCGAACCACGGCGGCAACTTCAGTCGTGGTAACATCGCCATCAGGCCGCTTGGACATCGCGCTTCCCTGAACACCACAGGGCCGTCAAACCATGCTACGGCCACTGGCGCAGGACACGTCGCTATAGCGCTGATTGTCCAATCAACTGCGCAGACTGTGAGAGGGTGCTGCCATCGTCCTGGCGCCAACGCACGGCACCGTCGTCGCTCACGCGAACACTCGTGTCCTGAAATTCAGAAGTTTTGCCTCTTGTGGTCACTCTGCGTCGACTGTCGCAAGCAAGAACACACATCCGCACTCGCGCACGTCGTCACACAAGCCATGGCGGATTCTGCAGCAGGGGCAGGTGTTGGGGCTGGTGCAGGTGCCGCGATAGGAGCCACCGCCGGGGCTTCGCCAGCTGGTGCAGCGACCACACGTGACAACACTCCCTTGCACCTGGCCGCACTTGCTGGGAACAAGGAGCGTGTCTGTGAGTTGCTTGCCAGCGGTGCCGCTTGTGTGCCCAATGAGTTCGGCATGTTGCCGGAGGAAGTAGCAAGTGACAATGAAATCAAGTCGTTGTTGACGGGTGCGTGATGGGAGGGGATGACCCAAGCATAGTGACCCTTGCAACACCTGTGCCTCACCACACGGTTGTTGTTGATCTGTTCCTTCGGCCAGCCCATCGCAAGGAAGCGTCAGCCCAGCAGATGAAAGAGTTGAACTTCCTTCGTGCAGAGATGAAGAAGGTACGCTGCGCTGTGCATGCCTCCCGACGAATCCGACGTCGCGAGCGAGGCGTTGCCCCTGTGCAACCACGCTTGCCCCCACCCATTGCCCC
>Ga0213833_1002430_pt1 | contig 12075 bp, 18 predicted proteins | sample SWATP21_FD_160575 | JGI IMG/M metagenome (GOLD analysis project Ga0213833, IMG submission 160575) | Coastal seawater microbial communities from Marineland, Florida, United States - SWA TP2 #1 | ecosystem: Environmental > Aquatic > Marine > Coastal | place: USA: Florida | collected 2016-08-14
GGTGTGCGGTGTGCTGATGGCCGCGTTTGAAGCCTCCTCCACTGGCTCGTCCTCGGATGGCACCTCCATGGCTGCCACACATGTACGTTTGCGCATGCTCATGCTCATGCTGACCTGGCCTCTGGAACTTTTTGTTTTGTTTTTCATGTGTGCAGCTTGGATTTTAGAGCAGCGCTAGTGTTGCTTCCGCTGTTGCCGTTGTTGTTCTAGGTTTTTGTTTTTGCGTCGTTTTTGGAGTGCTGCCTGTGTGCCCCATGTTGTGGTTGTGCGTCTGCTGACCCGGGCCCGAACGTTGCCCTTGCGATGCCTCAACAGTCCCTGTCCGCGACGCTGAACCACCTGAAGGAAGACACGGAGTACGTCGTAAACGTCATTGCCGTGGTCACGTACTCGAACGGCGCCACGCAGCAGCAGGCTTTGAACCCGGTGTCGTTCAAGTACACCTCCACGTCGAACAACAAGAAGAGTAACAGCGGCGGCGGTCTGGGTGGCGGCACCATCGCCGGCATCGTCATCCTGGTGCGTGTGCATGTAGGGTAGAGTGGTGGTGTGGTGTGTTGTTGTGTCTGCTGTGCCTGCTGTGCCCTGCCTGGTGCATGCTGTTGGCTTGGGGGTTGGCGCCGCGTGAACTTGCGTGGTGTACTCAACCGTGGGTGGTGTGATGTGTGTCCCGAACCTCGTTGCACCACACCACAAACAGGTGTTGGCGTTTGTCGCGGGTGGCGCGTTCATGATTTACTGGGTCAAGTTCCGCCGTCCCAGTGTGAACGTGCCAGCTGATCCGGCGCTGGGCAGCGCTAACCAGTACAACCTGCTGTAGGCAGGATGGTTGTCTAGTCGAACAACAACAACAACAACACCGCACGGAACGGAGGGTGGGGTGTTGACAACACCTTGTTGTGCTTTTGGATTGGTTGATTGCATGCTGCACTCCCCCTGCTGTGCTGCTCGCACTGTGCAACCAATACGCGCTTTGCAATGTTTTTACTTCATGTGACAAAACCCCATCCTACGTTTCCTACTGGGCACTCAGCTCCATCTGACGCTTTCGCCGAGCTGTGGTGTTGGGGTGACGGTGTGTCCGTCCGCACACGCATAGCATGGTGGTGCAACACAAGGGGCACATCACGTGAGCCTCAAGCAAGCGCAGTGCAACACAACACAACACAACAGCAAGCAAACAACAAGCCACCGCCGTCTGGGCATACATCGCACGCACACTCCCGACACCCAACAACTGAACGCAACGCACCCTTGATGGCAAAGCTGGACGACCGACTCAACTGCAGCTTCTTCGCCGCCTTGCCGGGGGACTTGCGCACCAGCGCATCCAACACATGCCGGTTCTTCTTCTTTTGAGGCGACGCGGCGGTGCGCTTGGCAAACGGGTTGCGCGGTGTGTGTCCCGACTGCGTGCGCTGGCGCTTGTTGCGGTGCTGCACCAACGACGTGTGGCGCTGCAGGGTCGGTGTGTTGAGGCCCGTGGCTTCCTCTGCTGCGTCTGCGTGGCGCTGGCTGTCGTCGTCGTCCTCGCTCACCTTGCTGCGGCGCTCGCCACCCACCATGACCACGTGCTTGCGGCGGCGCCGGGCGGCGTTGGAGCCGGCAGAGCCAGCGGGGACGTGCTGCCTGGATGACGACGACGACGACGAGGAGGAGGCTGCTGCTGCTGCTCCGCCGCCCGTTGCGAAGTCGGGGCTGGCAGCTAGGGTCCGGTGGCTGTCGCCCTCTCGACGGCGTTTGTGTGAGGCAGTGGCATGTGTGGCGGCGGCACCCCCTTCGCGAGGCGACAGGGCCAAGGTGCGTGCCACGTGAGGTGTGGCGGGTGTGGGGGAGCGTGCTGCGTCACCCTCCTCCTCTGCAGCCAGCAGGGCGTCTTGGCGTTCCTGGTGGGGCGGCGTGGAGGGGTCGTGTGAATGACGTGTGGATGGCGTGTGGATGACATGACGTGAGGATGGCGAGTGGCGGAGCCGGGTGCATGCACGGCAAACGAAACAACAACAACGAAGGGGTGGCGTGAGTCCCACAACATGCGCATGGGCACAACGCAAAGCAGGCAAGCAGAAAGGCACACACACACACACACACACACACACACACACACACACACACACACACGCATCCTTGTGCACAACAACAAACGTACCATGAACAACTCGTGGATGCGTTCCGCGAGACGCGTGTGGTGAGCGTGCTGTGCAATCTTCACCGCCAGTTGCACAGACTTGAGCAGGTGCAGTCGCTTTGCCAAGTCCAGGGCACGTGCCAATCGATCGTTGCGACATGCCATCTGCAAGCCACACAAAAAGTCAAAGTGGGCGGGCGGGCGGGACGAAACGAACAAAAGCAAACAGAAGGGCGCAAGTCGTGAGTCCATGAGGACGTGACACAACCAACCAACACACAAGACAGAGAGACAGAGAGACAGAGAGATCATGGCCACAGCACCGACAGCACCGACAGCACCGACTCCACCACACCACAAGCCAAGGAACCGTGACGTACGTTGATGAGCATGAGCACACATTTGTCGAGCTTGGCTTCCTCCTTCCTCACCCGCCGGGCTTCAACAAGTGACGCATCATCGGCGTCCATGTCACTATCCCCATCCTCCAACATGCCTTCTGTTGGCGGCGCCAAGTCACCCACCAAGGCGATGCCTTCATCGGCGCACCACTTGCGATGTGCAACGGTTGCGGTGCCTCGCATGGACATCTCCATCATGCTGGCTTCCTTGCCACTGGACGTGTGCAGCATGGGCAAGTGCAGTGTGCAGGTGTGGAGCACGGGCAACGGTTTCACGGCAACAGGGGTGCTTCGCGTGTTCTGGTGTGTTGGAGCGACAGCCCATGCATGGCAACAGCACGTGTGTAAGTGATCCGGGCACGTGGTGGCGCTGCATGCAGAAGGTGTGCGCTGGCGGCAGTGTTGCACGCGGCACAGCACACCAACGACCGCATCCCATCCATGAAAGACGTACAGGCAGTTTTACAGCGAGCATCCGCGACTCTTGCACGTCGATCGGCCACAAACGCGGTTGGCCTGGTGGATGGTGGATGGTGACCGCGCGCACACACACACACACACACATACGCAGCAGACATGCGCGTGAAACCCCGAAGCCATGCGCACACGCGCACACGCGCACACGCGCACACGCGCACACCAGCAACAACAACATCGACGCGTGGACACACTCACCAACCCCTCACCCACCTGTACCACCAAGCTCAGCGATGGGGGAGAGTTGCCACCCAAGACCAAACCCAGGCGTGAGGGCATGCAGCACGGAGTCGGAATCAAACAGTACGAGCGCCTGGGAACAACAGAAGAAAAAAAAAAAGAACCAAGAACAAGTAAAGTCAGCGCACGAGAAAAAGGGACCGCAAGCAAGGAACCATTGCAAGCACGCATCACCACCACAACACACCAACGCACGTTGTAGGAGGTGAAGCCAGCCCATGTGACTCGCGTGAGAGGGTTCATGCAGAAAGTACCGCGGCACACGGTGGAACCCTTCTCCACGTTGAGCAACATGTACCCGTTCGTCACGCCGCGATCGGTGGCAGACTGATGATGCCACGCCACAGCGCGCACACACACACACCACCCAAAAACACAAACACAAACACGTCGTGAATCAACAGCACACCCAAGCTCCGCCGCCAGCGCCACCATTGGACTCTCAGAAACGGCACACCACCGACACCACCACACCACCGACACCACCACACCACCGACACCGCCACACCACCGACACCGCCACACCACCGACACCACCACACCCAGCACCCGTGCGACGCACCAGTGCATACACAATGGCCAGCAGCGGGCCTTGCGCCACCATGGTGATAACCGGCCCCGGCAACATCATGGAGCCAGCCTCCAACCCACTTGTGCGCAGCAACCGCACGCGCTGGCTGGAGGTGGCCACGGCCACAAACGCGGCGCCGCACGCCACCACATCTGCATCCTCACCCTCTGGCAGCTTGTGCTGCCACTGTGCGTTGCGCCCTGACCAGTTCTTGAACGGCCGGTACATGACCGTGCTGGGAATGGTGCGGGGTGCGCCTGCCACTTCATCGTCCTCGTCCTCGAAGCTTTGGCTTGCCAACGCCACACCGTTCCGCCCCAGCGCTGCCATGACAAAGTTGTACCCGTCCGCAAACCGCACGGCACGGTTCGTGGTGACGTCGTTGAACACCACCTCGATGCCCCGAACGCCAGCTGACTCAATGGCAAGCACCGCCCCGACACGGTTGTACGCCAGGTACTGCAGCGACGACGTCGCCAGGTTGTCGTCGCTGGTGTCCTCCATCGGCGTGGCGTTGGGTTGGAACGGCGGCTGCACGCGCACCAACCCCGGCACACCAACACCCCCACCACCGCCATCGGCGCCAAACACACCAACATCGGCGTCGCCATCCGCACCATCCACGTCCATCAAGTGATCCTCCAGCGTCGCAGTGGGGTCGTCATCCAACGCAGCCAGCGTCCGTTTCAACGCCGAGATGTTGTTGTTGTTGTTGTTGCTGCTGCTGCTGCCGGCACCGCTGTTGGCTCGGGCATCGCGCTCGCCAGGTCGATACAGGCGGTTCTTGGGCTTGCCCGCCTTGCTGCGGTGCGCCCCGTCGTCTTCATCCGACTCTTCGTCCTCGTCACTGGACGACACCACGGCGACTCGGTGGTGGCGCTTTGTCGTGGTCGTCGATGTCGTGGCAGGCTCATCGACTGCCGTTCGTGCCCCGGTGGTGCCGGTGGCTGTAGCTTTAGCTTTGGTGGGAGTGGGGGTGGCCGAGGATGTGGCACCCCCCGCAGCATGAGCACCGTTGGCGGGCGCGTCACCACTGTTTCCTTGGTGCTCGGTGCCGTTGCTGTGGTTGGAACTCGTCGTGGCAGCGGCGGCGTTGTCGCTTGTGGCAGCAGCAGCATCAGCAGCAGCAGTAGCAGCAGCACCGTCGCCATGCAACGGGATGTGTGCGTCCGTGAGCACCACAAACTCGCCGTCAGCGTCGATGGCAGCCAGCACGGGTGGCTGGGCTGGGTCGGAGCCGGCAGACGCTGCAGATGCGGTAGACGTTGGTTGAAAGGCAAGGCCGTGGAAGTGGATGTCGTGGGTGTACGTGCGCAGGACTTTGGGAGGCTGAGCTGTCATGTCCCACACGCACAACTGCCGCAGAGGGGAAAGACACGAAGGGATTTGATTGCCACCGGCACCATCACCAAGCAACACACACCACACCACACCACACCACGCTATGTCAAGTCACCCACACAAACAAAACAAGCAAGCCACCACCACAACCACACTGCACCCACGTTGCATGTGGTCGCAGCACTAGGCACCCACCTTGGGACCCCGCCCGCACACAACACACACACACACCACCACCACCTCCCACCCTTCATCAAGCAGCCTACCTTCATATCCAAACCCGCAGACGCCATGTACCTCCCATCCGGCGACCAGGCCAACAACGACGGGTCGGCATCATGCGCTGCCAGCTTCAAAGGCAACGCCCATGCGCCCCGCCGAAACACCTTGATGCATGACACCGCCGGCACAGCCAGTCGCTCACCATCAGGTGACCACGCGGGTCGCACGAACTGGTGGCTCACATCCAGGGTCTCAAAATCCTCCGCACCGACCACCACGGAACGCTCGGTGTCAGAGCGGTCGTCGACTCGCCACAGGCGCATGGTGCCATCCGCTGACGTGGAGGTGAGAAGCTCACCGCGTGGGTCAAACACCACGGACTTGACGTAGCGCGTGTGGCCAGTCAGGTTACGGTACTTGCCAGACGCGACATCCAACAGCCGCACATCGCAATCGGAGCCGGCAACAGCGCTGAACCCCCCAAAGCAAAAAATAAGAGCAACACAAAACAAATTACAAGGAACAAGCAAACGCAAGGCAATGCGCACAGCAATGCACACAGCAATAGGCGCGTGAGCGCGAGGGCCACAGCACCAGACAGACTGCCACACGCAACAAGAAGCGCCACGCCATCACCACCACCACACCACCACAGCACACACGGCACACGTGCAATGTACTGCACTGCACTGCACAACACGCGACACTGCACTATCCTGCGCCGGACGCACATCATGTCACCGGATGCACTCACTGCAACTCCGTTCACATGGCCCGCACACGACGTCAAGCACTTGACCAACGACCACCCGCCCAGGTCCCAGGCTTTCACGTCGTTGCCCTCAAACGACCCCGTCACAAGCTGCGACCGCGTGCTGTCGACCGCCATGCACGTGATGCCAGCCGCGTCGTCCATGATGGACGACGTTTGAGCTGCGGTTGCACCGTGTGTTGCCACTGCATTCCATGCCAGCACCTGGCCCTCGCCGCCACACGTCAGCACCGAAGCGCCGTCAGGCGTGAACGCAATGTCGCACAGCCCCGCATCGTGCCCAGATGTAACGAAGCCCGACAGTTTCGTGGACTTGGCCGTGGTCGCCATGGTTACACGCGCTTCGCAGGCTCTGCACTCTTCTTGATGCGCGAGTTTCGCGCCAATCCTGCTGTCGATTGCATCCATGGTAGATTAGTTATGTTTCGCGCCTCGCTTCGTGTATGTGTATTCGTCATTCAACACCCTCGGCGCGCGAAGACTGCACGCAAGTGCAGCCGAAAGCAGCGACATTGGCTGTTGCCACGATGAGCGCTGACGCTCTGGCTTCGAAGCGGACTGAGCTGCAACAATTGCAGCAACTGCGTGCATCCTCTTCTGCGCTTGTGGGTCATCTTGCATCGGCGGCAGAGCAGTTTCAGCGCATGGCTGCGCGTTCCCAAGGTGAGCAAGCGTTCCCCCTCGCGTTGCGTTGAGTTGGCCCATGGCAGATTCGATTCTCATCTCGTTGTTGAATGAATGCTGTTGGGTGTTTCACATGTTCAACTGGCGTGTTGCTGGCGTGCGTGGTGGCGAGGGGGCAGACGTTCAGGCCGTCATCGCCAGTTGGCACGATGCCATGGCCACTGCCGCCATGGCATCCCACAGTGAGCACCCCGTGATCATGGTGCCGCTTGACTCGACGACGCTGCCACGGCAAGATGCATCAACACAATGAATGCCGTGGGTTTGATCCGCGGAGTGCGGGGATCCTCTGTTGCGTTGTGGCGTCTGCAAGCATTCGCGCTGCGGTGGTCCTGGGCTCCTGCCCTGCTCGGAACCGGGTCGGCTCCTTTCTCTGGAACCCCGCCCCTTTGTGGCACAGCTGGTGCTCTGTGTGCTGCCCGTTATGGATATAAGAGAGCGCTCGTAATCTAATCCTTGCAACAGACAGACAGAGGGATGCGGGCGGCGCCGTCTTTTGTTCGCTGTGTGCCTTTTGCTCGCGTGGTGTTGCCAACATCGTGTTGGCTTGTGTGTGCGTATGTGCGCCCGTGTGCGTTTGTGGTGCAGCATGGTGGCGGCGTCATCAACCAACTCAACAGTCAAAGCCCAGGCGTGGGGTTTTAGTGCATGCCAGCCCATGTGTCGCAGCAACACGCCTCGACGACCCATGTCGTCTCCCATCACCATGAACACCTCGCCTGCAACGTACAATAGCACTGCTTTTTTTCAGTGGTAGCAGTGGAAGATAACGACGTGCCAAGCAGGGTACCATCACTGAACATGCTACTGTGAGACTGGGACTGTGGCACGAACTGTCATCACGCTTCTTCTTTCATTCACATGCCACCAGGGTTGCACAAGACCTCCAACAGGCAATCAAAACTGCCGTGCTGCGTTGGGATGGTCTCTGAGAGTGCATGTGCGCGACGCACTGCATTGACGTTCGCTGCGAATTTTCCGGACACGGGCTGGAGTGCTGCCGCCTCCAGGTTTCCAATACAGCACCTGCAAACAACAGCATTCGCAACATGCTGCCGGGCACCTGCCATCCAGCGGAACTGTGGCACTTCAGACAAAGCATCTGGACCTTCTGCCGGTCCAGCCCAGCAAACACCAGGCAACACACCGACACATCCAATTTGGAAAGCTCGGTCATCACATTTTGAACCTGTTTGTTTGCATTGCCATTGAAGAGGGGGCTCTTGTCAACTGTTTCCTGGAGCAGGTACGCAAACACGTTGCCATCTTTACCCGGCGATGCCATCGACAGCGGCAAAAGTTGCTGATGGCGGGAATCACTAGCACTGGCTGGTAGGAATCAAGCCCCGCCGATTGACATTGGAAACGATCGCCCTCACAGATGTTTCGCTACAGCCTGGCCCACAGCGATGTTGGAAGTGCGGCCTGGAAGAGGTCCATGCAACACGTGTCTGTGACAGCGCCACAGACAGAGTGCGTGAAGAGGTTGACTGGCGTGAGCAAGAAGCGTGTGCCGTATTACCTGGTGTTCATCTGGCGGCGGTTGCTGGGGCTTCAAGAGCACAACCCGTGCTCAATCCCATTTCCACCAAATCGCAAGGCGAACTGATCCACTCAAGCCGCCTCCCGTACTTCGGGACATCGCACCCAGGTTCATGTGCTGCAGCAACGCCTGCATGCCAGACGCGTTTAGAGTGTTTATCCTGTTCTGAGGAACTCCTCGGATCATTTTGATCCCTGATGCCGTCCCGAAGGGGGAATATGAAAGGTCCTTTCCCGGACCCGTTTCTGATGGTGAGTTTTGGTGGTGCAACATAGCCGCAACGACCTCAAATAGCCCTCAGAAGGCACTGACAGTGCAAAAATGAGCTCTCTTTGTGTTATTGAGTTTGGCACTTCCTCAAGCCACCCACACCCACACCCACACCCACACCCGCGCCGGCGCGCGCCCGCACCAGGTCTCGCTTTAAGTGCCAATGCCCACATGTACATCGCCGACTCGTGGTACGGGTCCACATCGCTCAAACAGTGCACCAAGTCGTTGTTGAGTGGCATGGTTTCCGTGTGCGCTCTGCCGAAGCCTTGCATCGAAGGGTGTTGGCTCCGCCACGACAGCATGTGACGTGGACCATGTGGCATGCCGCATGGTCCATGTAATGATGACATTGTCATCCGTTGTGCTGCGGGGTTGGGTTGTCACAAGTTGTCGTGACGGAATCTCCTCGTTTCTTTGCTCTGCAGACAGATCCTGCTCTCCGCATGCCAATCTTCTCGTTCTTTCTTCCCAGGTTCAGCCTGGGGTCAGTTGCTTAGGTTTCACCATGGCCATATTTGAGTACCTGTCCGTCATGTTGCACAACTCAGCCTTCTTGGGTGGCCTCTGGCTTGCGTTGTTGACAGCGGTCGGTGGGGGGGTTGTGTTGCTGCTTCGCAAAGCCTCCGACCTTGTATCACGGTGCGTGCTATGGCTCGCCCCACACGTTTCTGCGTGCCCCTGCATCACCCATTTCATCGTTGCATTGTCGTGTGTGTGTTTGCGTTGCGCTCTGCCTGACAATATGGCTTTGGTGGTGGCTTCGTGTGTCCGTGTGTCCGTGTGTCCGTGTGTCCGTGTGTCCGTGTGTCCGTGTGTCCGTGTGTCCGTGCGTGTTCTGTGTTTGTTGACTATTCGTCAGGTACTTCATTGTGCGAGCCTCTGTCGCCAACACAGAAGACGCCTTTGAATGGCTGGTGTTGTGGCTGTCCAGCCAAAAGAACCTGCTGAGCAGCAAGAAGCTCAAGCTCACCACCAAGCGGGCAGCGCCAGGTGAAAGGGAGGACGAGCACGCAAAGAAGAAGCTGCAGCTACTGCCTGGCAATGGCGTGCATTTGTTTCCGTACAAGGGCAAAATCGTGTGGATGACACGTGTGGCGGGCAAACGCATGAGCACGGGGTGGGAAAACACGCCGTTCGAGTTCGAGACCATCCACCTGACAACCTACTCGCGCAGCGGCAAAATATTTGAGGAGCTGTTCGCAGAAGCACAAGCGTACGCGGAGTCGTTGAACTCTGACAAGACGCGCGTGTACACCCTCAGCTCGGGCGCCTACCGATGGGTGTGCGCCATGGCCAAGCCACCCCGGCCGCTCGACTCGGTCATCCTGGACACCGACATCGCGGACAAGCTGGTGGCAGACGTGCAGGACTTTTTTGGACGCCGGCAGTGGTACGAAGACCGCGGCATTCCGTACCGTCGAGGGTACCTGTTGTACGGTCCACCGGGCTGCGGCAAGACGTCGTTCGTGTTGGCCCTCGCTGGGAAGTTGGGCCTCACCATCTGCGTGCTCACCCTGTCGGACAAGTCGCTGTCGGACAGCAGCCTCAACGCACGGCTGCATGACACGCCCGAAAAGTCCATCATCTTGCTGGAGGACGTGGACGCGATTTTTGTGCAGCGCGAGTCGGCTGCCAGCCACCACTCCGGCGTCACCTTTTCGGGGCTCCTCAACGCCTTGGACGGCGTCGCCAGTCAAACCAACCGCGTGCTGATGATGACCACCAACCACCGGGAGCGACTGGACCCCGCCCTCATTCGACCCGGCCGCTGCGACCTGCACATCAAGTTTGACTACGCCTCCCCCAGCCAGATGCGTGGGCTGTTCCTCAAGTTTTTCCCTGGCGCCGCTCGCGACGCCGATGTGTTTGCGCAGCGCCTGGCCGGGGCGCAGCTGCCCATGGCAGCGCTGCAGGGCCACCTCATGCGGTTCCGTGACACCATGGCGGACGCCGTGCGTCACACGGACGCGTTGGTTTCGCAGCAGGCGTCGGCCTCGGGCGCCGTGTCCTCTGGGTCCATGGACATCGGAACGTGGCTGACGCGGCTGGGGCTGGAGCAGTACTACAGCGGCCTCGCCCACGCGAGGGTGTTCACCGTGGAGGACCTGCCAGGGGTGGACTTGGCGAGCCACGGCGTGAGTGTGCTGGGCCACCGCAAGCGGATCAAGGGCATGCTGAACGGCCGCACAGACATCAAGGAGCAGTTTGCGTTTGCGTCGTCCCCCAAGGCTGAGGCCATTTTCCTGCGGTGCTTTGGCGGCGACGACTTGGATGGCTCGCGTGGCATCGCGGATCTGGCGGCGGCGTTTGCATCGCAGCTGCCGCGCCACACGGTGTCAGTGGCGCAGGTGTTGAAGCACTGTGCTCAGTTCCGGTGTGTGTGTGTGTGTGTGTGTGCGCGTGTGTGTGTGTATGTGTATGTGTGTGTGTGTGTGTGTGTGTGTGTGTGTGGAGGAGTGCCGTGCCCGTACCGTCGCTGATGCGTGCCTGCCTGGCCTGCTACATCTTTCCTTCTTGTTCGTTTCGTGTCACCAGCGACAACCCAGCAGGGGCTGCCAGGGCCAGCAACGTGCAACAGTTGGTGGCGAGGTGCCGCAAGAGGTTCGGGCGTGGTGCCGAGGGCAACATGGCGCTGTCCCTGGTCGACAACGCCGCGCCCATTGCGGCGGCTGACACTGGGGATTCCGTGGCGCGCTGGCTCACACGACTGGGTGAGACTGTTGCGTGTGTGTGTCCGTGTGTGTGTGTGTGTGTATGTGTGTGTGTATGTGTGTGTGTGTCCGTGTGTGTGTGTGGGTGTGTGTGTGTGGATGTGTCTGTGTACGCATGTCGGGGTCATCACCGCAAAACGCTATGGATGGCGTCGCCATCACGGCGTGATGTACTTGGGCGCAGAGAGGTGTATCTTGTGCTTACACGCTACCGACCGGTTTGTTTTGTTCCCTCGCAGGCCTGGCGCACCACATTCCACGGGTGCACTCCCACCTGGTGTTCTCTGTCTCAGACCTGCGCGCGAGCCTTCCGCAGCTTGCCAAACTTGGCATCAAGGTACTGGCGGCGTGTCGTGTTTGGTGCGGTGCATGCGTGTCAAGGCACGTGTGTGTTGACTGGTTTGTTCTTGGGATGTTGTTTGCTTGTGCGGCGGCAGGAGCCGTGCGATGTCGAGCTGGTCAAGGGAATGATGGATGGCACAGACAAGGCTGTGGAACAGTTTGCCCTCTTGCAGCCCGCAGAGGAAGTGACAGAGGCGTTTGTATCTGTGTACGTTGCGTGCCCGACCTGCTTTGTTTTGTTGTTTGTTTTGTTGTTGTTGTTGTTGTTTTGTTTTGTTGTCCATGTCTGCGGCTGCTTTGTGTTTTGCTGACCATGCGCCGCGTCCACACACACACACACACACAAACACACACACACACACACACACACACA
>Ga0213833_1002432_pt1 | contig 12070 bp, 21 predicted proteins | sample SWATP21_FD_160575 | JGI IMG/M metagenome (GOLD analysis project Ga0213833, IMG submission 160575) | Coastal seawater microbial communities from Marineland, Florida, United States - SWA TP2 #1 | ecosystem: Environmental > Aquatic > Marine > Coastal | place: USA: Florida | collected 2016-08-14
CCCCCCAACACGACCAAGGTGTCAACGTACGGGTTGTCGATTTCCCAAGCGAATGGACTCTGTCAGCCACAGTGGGGATACAAACTTCCAGCTCATGCGGCTCTGTATGAGGGGCAACACAGACGAGGCATTAAAATGAAACGACACCATCCCAGCACACAACATTGCTGCCTTGCCTCCTACCTTTCGCAGGTATTGATGTGCTTTGGTTGCGGAAGTATTCGTTCCGATCACATGGGTGATGCGTGACGACACACCGTTTGTTACACTTCCCCCGTGCCTTTGCACAAGCTCTGTCAAGGCCAGTTTGGTGCTTCCCCCAGTTCTTCCATTGAAGTACACCCTGCACCCACAAAGGATGTCCGTTTCTGCCTTCACTCCTTGCTCCACTAATTGCTTGTTGCGCCTTTCCCAGTACCCAGCCTCCGACTGCAGCTGCTGCTTGTGCTCCTGCTTCGAATTGTCTCGCAGCAACTTGGCTATTGCCACCGCTGGCGGTGCCACAAGCGGCTTCACAGGCCCGAGCTTCGGTGCAACCTTGGGCGCCTTCTTTCTTCGTCGACCGCCGCCACGGCCACCCGGCAACGTGGGTCCGTGCATGGAGCCAAGCATGATGCCGGTCGGTCCAAACAGCACGCGCAGTGCGCACGCGCCAGAAATTGCCTCGAAACATCGAATATTTCACACATTGACAGCGCGCCTGTCCGATCGGAACCCACACTTCGGTTTGCATGGCGCTGAAGCGGCTGTTCCCTCGTCACCGCTTACCTCTCGTCGTTGGATGTACTGCAAGTGGGAAAACAGCGCTCGGGATCCATGTGTGTGAGGCCCTTGCAAGGTGCGGTCGTGTGCTGGTCAGTCGTTTGTGTCCATGCGCTCGCTGGTCAGTCGTTTGTGTCCATGCGCAGCTGTGGGGAGTGACATTCACAGTGGTGTTGTGTGCCAGTCGTGGTTTCGACACACCATCGATCCTGAACTGTGACGCCCTGCAGGTGTACAGAGGGGTTAATATCGGCGTTGCAAAGGCAACAGCGGCAGAACAAGCCCAGACCCCACACTATTTGTTGGATTGCTGTGACCCGGATGAAGTCTACGATGTGAAGCAATGGGAACTGCAGGCTGTGAAGCTGGTGGAATCTCTGCCCTGCCCAGTGGTAGTTGGAGGGAGTCACATGTACATTCGTGCATTGTTGCAGGGGTGCGTCCAGCGTAGCTCACGTGGGAAGTGGAGTGTTGTCGCTCATGATGTGTGTTTGTTGTGGCATGTGCCTCGCCGGTACCTGCCAGTCTCTTTGAGTTTGGACCAGCGGACCCAGCGTTTCGACGGCAACTCGAAGAGCTGTCAGTTGAAGAGCTGTTTGCTCGTCTTGTACAGGTGAGGGGCCTTGATGCGTGCCGTGTTTGCGTCGTGTTTGTCCGTGTTTCACCCGCGCAAACCGCGCATGGATGGGCGTAGGTGGATCCCGATCGTGCGGGGAATGTTCATCGCAATGACCGGTCCCGTGTCATACGAGCACTGGAAGTGCACAAAGCTACAGGAATTGGAATCAGCGCGCTGCAGGTGAGCTGCCTGTGTCGTCAGAACTCACGTTCGCGTGGGTGTTGACCGACGTGTGTTGTGCGCCAGCGACAATGGAAGAATCGGGTTCGATACCCCACGTTGCTTGTTCACATGGTCGTTCCCCGCGCGATTCTGCACCGACGCATCAACACTCGGTCTGTGGTAGCCGACGAACTGGGTTGATGCTGGTTGATGTGAGCTGATGCACCGTGGTAACCCCTTGTTCTTGCTCTTGCTCTTGTTCTTGCTCTTGCTCTTGCTCGCTCAGCGTGAATGCCATGGTGGTGGCTGGCCTCGTTGACGAAGTGTACCAGTTGTGGGAAAGTGGGAAGCTTGGGCGCGGCGTGATGTCGGGAATAGGGTACAAGGAACTCGTCCACCACTTTGAGGGGTGCGTGTGGAGCAGCGTTGCTGTTGTGTTCCCCTTGCTCGTGCCGCATGGTGCTACCGGACCCACCCGTTCTCGTCCTGCCATTCCTTCACACAACGACGGTGTGGGTCACCAGGCGTTGCACATTGGCAGACGCGTTGGAACGCATTCGGATCAACACCAGGCGGCTGGCCAAGCATCAGCGCAAGTGGGTACGAAAGCTCGCCACACTGGAAGGTGTGAAGACGCTCGAGCTTCGCTGTGATGCGTGGGAAGAAGCTCGTGATGTGCTGGACGCTCCTGTGTCGGGTCGTCACTTTTCGGACGCCAAGCGAGCGCAGCAACACGCAGTTGATGACTTAATGGGGCTTGACTTGCCGCTTGAGCTGTGGGCTGAGCAAGTAGCTGACGCGCTGCTGTTGGAACCGCATGAGGTCTGACTGTAGAGGTGTTGTGACGCGTGTTTGCATGTTTGCATAGCGTATTAGGGAGCTACAGCGCGACTTGGACGATAGGGTCTTGTCGCACACGAGACGTAAGTAACGAGGACATGGATGGATGGAACCCTAGCCTATGTACGAACCCTAGCCTATGTACGCCCCAGACAATGTTTGGTGCTTGACCACGTTGGCATCTGCGGCGACCTGCGGCTTGCGATTGGCCTTTCTCCGCTTGGCTTCACGTCGACGTGCCGCCGCTGTTCATGTTCACGTTCACGCCACACATACGCACACATACATGTAACACAACACACATCGCCATCCAGTGTACCACATCACGGCCCGCCGCATGCCACATGCACCGCCATCTCGCTGGACGCACCCTTTTCACCAAGCAGCAAGTCCAGTGTGTCTTCGTAGGATCGCACCTGGAAACCCTCGGCCGGCGGGGTTGCTTCGGGTGTTTGCTTGGTTTCTTGCAGTGCCTCCGTCGAGTACTTGTCCCACTTGATGTTTTTGAGGCGCTGGGGGATGAACAAGGCCGCCTCCTGAGCCTTGCCGGCCAACTCGTACTGAAGCTCAGGCGCGCGCTTCTTCTTGTGCGTCCGCACCACCCCCTCCTCTGCTGCGCTGCCGTCACGCAACATTTGGGCCAGGCGCTTCTTTTTCGCGATGTACGCTTGCTCTTCCGCTTCGGTGAAGAACTTCCGCGGTCCGTTTGGCTGTGGGATCGGCAACATGGTGGCATGTGACGGCTCCATCCCCACCCAAGGCACGCCTCGCAAACTCCCACACCCCTGCCGCACCACACCACACCACAGTGTACCTGATACAGCGGCTTCCCGGCTTCCACATCCGCTTTGAACTGCTCGAACGCCGACATCTCTTCGGGGATGTTTTCCGAGGCCGTCGGGTCGTACGGGTGCACCGTGGAGAAGTCGGTGTACGGATTCGCCCGTTCCCACCTGCAACGGTGAACAAGCGGGCAGTTTGCATGATGTGAAACGTGCGCGAGAAAAGCCAAGCCCCGCACATCACGCGCTTCGCCCAAACCCATTCGGGCCACACGTACTCGTCCTCCTTCTTGTGCAATTTGGCATCTTCGAGGGCCTTCAGATCACGCCGGCGTTCCAGCCCTTGCAACCGCTCGTCATTGATGTGGTACACGGCCAGCTTTCGCACCTCAAGTTCCTTCAGCATAAACTGCAACTTGGCGTCCTTCATGTGGATGATGTTGGACTCTGTTGAAACGTGAGCGAAGCGAAAACATCAGGTCGCACCACGACAGACATAATCCACAGGCCGTTATGGCCCACACCAACCTACCGACGTCAGTGAGTCGTGACAGTCCCCAAAGAATGGCTTGATGCGTTTCGCGCCACAGGTTCAGATTCATGAGCGCCTTCACCATCACCTCGATGCCACCATCACGGCCAGCGTCCCGATTTGCTCCAGCTGCGGCACCAAGGCTCCAGATGAGTTACCAGCCCCACCCGGAGCACGAACACTAGTACACGCTGTGCCGTAGCGTGCAACACGCACCGTCACGACCGAGCTCTCGGAAAGCAGTTGCGGTGTTCGCTAGGACCCCGTTGTTGTCGGGGAAGTTCTTCAACGCCTTCACAAGCAGCGGGACGACGCCCTTCTCGCGCAACTTTTCTCGAACCGACTCTGCACCCCACACGACACGTCGTTTCAATCACCCAGCCCACAACACGCCAGCGATGAGAGGTTGTTCGGACAGCAGTCGACCTGCACCACAAATGCCCTGCCTCCCCCCAACGTCTTCGCACCATCTTGACGAGACATTGCTGCGACGATGCGTGATCCTTGCGATTGTACGTCTTCCATGTTGGGGTGACTTCGCATCACCAGCGCCGTCAAGTTGGCGTCATTGGCTTGCTCTGCTTCATCCTGTCACGGGTCACATAGAAGACAGCAGGCAGGAGTGAGGTCAAGGCATTGCACTATGGACAAACGGTGAGTGTAGCAGCACTGTTGGGACGTACAAGTGCCTTGAAGGGGTCATACACACCCTGCAGCGCGGCTTCAATACTCTTGGCCGCCCGACATATGGTCTTGTCATGTGGGAACTCCGCCGCACTTTGCTGTAACTTGTGCAGCACCTTCATTTTTCGAGCTCGTTTCAAGTTTTTGTCTGGAAGGATGGCATGCGCAACAAGGTGGCAGAACACGTGGCATCATGCGGTCACGAGTCGTGTGGCGTGACGCACAACTCACTCTCCGCTCGTGGCAAAGTCCAAGCGGGAGGTGGCGGCATTGTTCGTTGTTGTTCACGAAGACTTCCGAGAGACGCTGCCACGCACCGTTTTTCACAAGTTCCGCCAGCAGAGCTGCAGCAGACCGCATCACGATTCCACTGTGGTGGTGCGTCTTGACACACTTACAGATGATGGTCGTCGTCTTTCTCCCCATCAACCGAATGACCTGCATGTGCAACGCGGTCCATCGTCATCCCATAAAAGCGCAGACCTCTTTTGCGTGTGACGCGTCTGTTGGTACGTACGACATGCGGCGCTTCGTACTCCACCAACATGTCCAGCAACTTCTTGCAACCAACCCCTTGCACTGTGGGGACAACACCCGTGTGAACTCGTTCGGGGCAACTGGATGGCCGACATGTTGCCACATGACCCCGACTCACTTGCTGCATTCTTTGGAAACTCAGCCATCGGCTTGAGTGTCTTGTCAATTTGTTTTCGCAATGGCCGATACGCGCAACACCCCATCGTGTCGGCTGCCTGTTCTGGCACAAACGCCGGGACGTGACGAAACACCCCGGAGCAGCCAGGCGTCCCTACTTGCTTTCTCGGAACAAGGGCCAGCCTCACACATGCCACAGCTTCAACGCACACAGCATGTTGATTGATTGGTGCCATGACCCCGCCAATGGGAAATTGCACGTGCTTACCGCATGGCATGCCAACAGCGGTACATGTAACAGCAGCTGGCAACACAAACGCGCCTTCAACCTTTTGGCATTGTATGTGCGACCACGTTCACTTGGCAATGGCAGCGGTGCGCATGCCAACGTTTTGTTCGCTGCAGCGCCCAAGTTCAGCTGGGTGAACATTGCCGCGTTTAACCCAACGACATGCAGCAGTGGACAACGGCGTAAATACTGCAGTTGATAGCCGATAGACTCTGCGCTCCTTGACTCTGCCGTTGACTACGGCGAGTGGGCAGCATTGGGAAGGATGGGCACTTTCGTGGGCCTGTGTCAGAGCTAGTCACACATACAGTGTAGTTGAAGAGAGACGGCAAGCTTGTCAAAACACTCATGGACAGCTGCAGCAGCATCCCGGACTCCACGCCGGCGCATGTTTGAAGACTTCTTCCACGCTTCTTCACCAAGTGTAAGGTTGTGGCAGTTTGTCAACGCAGATGAGTTGACTCCATTGGGTAAGGTCAACCCAATGCGCACACAGGCGCAGGTATTGCTCGACGAAACTGCGCGGGGGTTGGTCTATGCCGAGTTTCGGTACTTCAACAATGGTAACGAGCGAGATGTGCTTGTCCGAGCAGCTGCAGACACTCCCGATGACCCGCTGCACAGTGTATGGATGGGATGGGATACCACACGCATCAATGAGACAGCGCAGATCCAACCAGAAGCGATGTTTCGCACCACGTTACGTGGTCCACGTCGGAAGGCCATTCAAACGCTTGTTTGGCTGGAAGAAAGCGCCTGCAGAGGTGCTCTCCATTCTTTCCCTCGTTGAACGTGGATCGCTGTTGCATCAAGAATTTGTGGCAGCATGCTCCAAGTAGTCGCAATCCACATTGCTGAAGTGAACGACTCAACCAAGTAGTCTTGAACACACTACACTACCATCAGACCACATGCGGACAGCCTATGTACTCTTGCTGGCACGGCGAGGGGGACGTTGTGCGTGACTTCATTGTCGCATCCGCGCACAGAACAGCGGGTTCACTGACGTTGGCTGTCTTCCATCTTTCTCAGCGTTTGTCACATGCCCGTCGGCAGATGACGGCTTGGTCATGCCAAGACTAATACACCTTTCGACCAGGGAAGACCTTGTCATATCCACGCGTGGTTGGATGTGGCCTAGCAGGTTGCAGTTTACAGCAAAATGAATGCGAATGAGAGGTAAAACGTTGTTCCTCAGCGCACGGAGGCTATCTGGCTACATCTGGCTACAGAGGTACAACGCAGCGATCAGCTGCTTGGTTGGCTTACAGCTTTGACACAGGCGTGCGCTCTGTGGAGCCAAACAAAGGCAGAGATCGACGGAACTCAGCCGCCTCGGACACAACCACAACAGGGTTGATGGCCGCGCCCAAGCCCAACTTGGACTTGGCCGAGGCAAGCACCTCAGACGCAGCAGTGTTCACCTCGGCATCCAAGGCCTGGGCAGAAACGACCGCCAGTCCTTCTGCCAGGGACAGTGTGGGCACCGCGGGGGATGACACCACCTGCGCGACACCGCCGTGCACGCTGCTGTCACCAGCCACACCGCCATGCAACGTCACACTCTCCGTCTTCGCCTCCTCGGCGCCGCTCTCGGCAGCGGCATGCGCAGCGCACACAGCATGCGCGGAGAGCTTGCGGCGACCCGCGCCACTCCGTGCCACGTAGTGGTCAAAGAAACGAATCACACGCTCCAGGGTCAGTGCCTCCAGCTCCGCGGCTTGCTCCGCCCGTCGGCCGAAGCGGTAGCGACCAAGGTTGATTTCGTACCACAGTGACTGCGCCACAGTGGCCATGCGCTTCGGGGGCTCCAGCAGCTGCGCCGCAACCGCCTTGCGGTTCGCTTCGAACTCCTCCACGGGCAACGAAGTCAGCTTCGTGCGGAAGTTCGCCAAGAACGCTTCGATCCTCGTGTCCAAATCGCGCGGGTGCAGCACATGGGACTAGCAGCGGGCAATACAGTAAGACTGGCACGTGAAGGACCAACACCATCAAACCCACGCCTACCTGCACAATGATGCGCAAGCCATTGACGCCGAACTGCGACTTGGTGCTCGAATGAACAATGTACCTGTTTCAAAATCGTGGTTGTGAGACCATGGGACGACAGCAGGCAAGTGACAGCTCCCGACGGACCCAAGCTGCTCCTTTGTCCGCAACTGATCAAAAGCAGGCTCACGAATGATGTTCCCCAAGACAGACAGAGCCGCCTGCATGCGAGGCTCAAACGGCCCCACTTGGAAGTACACTTCGATTGCAGAGTTGGTCTCCTCCGCATTCGGCACGCCAGTCGCGTACGCAAACTCGAGTCCTGACAAACACCAACTCGTCACTACAAGCACTTTGTGGTGGTGCAATCGACCGCACGACAAGCCCCGTACCAGTGGGCAGCTTCACGACACGAGCAGCATCGAGCTGTGATGGGTGCAGCGGCTTTGTTCCGCTGGCCGTGAACGGCGCAAGAAGGGCGTCCAAAAGCACACCAGCGTCGTCTGCCGTCGCGTTGCCGTACACAAGTGCCTCTGTGATGTGACACACAGGAAAAGGATGGGTGTGAGGCTGGTTGCACGACCCACGGTGATAGCAATTTGAGAACGGCTGTCGTACCGGCCTTCACGCGGCGCAACAAACGCTTGATGAACCCACGCAGCTCGTCTGCGGTGACAGTCTTCACCTCCTCCAACTGCTCCTCGATGGGCCAAGACGGCACTTCCGTCAACTGTTCCAGCGCGTGGATACTGTGGCGGTACGGCTGCTCCATCGCAAAGTTCTTCAAGTTTTTCTCGATCAAGTCACGAGAGCGCTCGAACTCGGCTTCCGAAAACTGTTGGCACCAAAATGTTCACACACGGTGAGGTCAAGCACGCGGTGGTAGCATGATTCACCCTCTCGGCCGCCGGGGTGGTGGAACGCACCTCAACAGTCACCATCTTCTCTGCCAACTTCGTCAACAGGATTGGGAGCTTGTGGCTGAAGCCAGACACCTCGAGCGAGATGCCATGCTTGCTTGAGCTGACGCCGTAGCGGAGGTTCGCGATGGTGGCACTGTAAGCAAACTCGTTGAGGGCCTCTTTCACCATCTTGATGTACAGCTTCGACACCACAAGGTCGCGTGCGCTTTGGGAGGCAGCAGGTGTTCGGAATCGAACAGTGAACACCGTTTTGGGTTGGAAAAACTTGGTATCTGGGACGTGCCTGCAGACGAAGACAGCGAGGCTAAGGACAAGCATCGCAACAACGCAGTCAACAGGCGCACGTACCAGAGACGGGCCAACGCGTCATCTCGTACAATGGTTGGCTCGATGGTTTCGGGAACAGGCAGGCCCAGAACCATGCGTGGTTCGGGCGCCACGGCCGCGTTTGTTGTGTCCTCGTCGAACCTCAAGGAGAAGTCGGTGGCAATGAAATCGTTCGGTGCGGGCAGGTGCATCTCTGTGCTGACTGACTTGAGGTCACCCCAGGCGGCCTTCTGAGCATCCGTGAAGGGCGTGGCCTTGTACTTCGTCTTGTACCAGCGCTCTTCTGCATCCGTTTGGTCTTCAAAGTCCTTGGACACCACCACAAGCCGCATGTTGCTGGCGACCAGGCACTTCAAGAACTGCACGATGACGTCCGCATCATAGCTGCAGCACAACACCGCGCGTCATCATCAAAACCAGGGCACTCAAGTTGAAGTGGAACGATGCGACGTACTCAAAGTACAGAGACGGGCCAGACAGCGTCAGCTCAGGGGGGTACTGATGCATTTGGCGTGCCACGCTGGTAGCGTAGTTGCCAGGGTTCTCCTTCGACTTGTACCGGAAAGACATGGCGGCCGTGGCTTGGCACTCGTCCCAAACCCACTTTTGGGGACCCGCCTCGCGGATCATCTGCATGTACTGCATCGTCATCTTCACGACCTCATCCACTTGCTCCAAGCCCAGAGGAGTGAGTGTGATGGTCACGCCGAAGATAGCAAAGCTGCTGTCTGACTCTGACGCGCCTGCCATGAGTTCGGTGGCCAGATTGCGAGCCTGGACAGGACAAGTTGCAGCCGAACTTTTACATCGCGACCCACAACACACAACCAACCGCAGGCCTTTTCCCCACCTTGAGGAGCGACAACAACGATCCAGGGCCTTCATGGCCGACCAAGTGGCTGCAGTAACTGCTGGGCTTGACACGGAAGTGGGGCTGCGTCGGAGGCATGGGCCACTCGATTGTGACTTTTCGGGTGTCCTTCACCGGAACGACCACATACTGCACACACCGAATCGCTATGAGGGCACCGCGACGGCGCTTTTACCCACGTGCGCCACTACCTTGATGCCGAGTTGCTCGGGGCCAATCGGCTCGGCAGGGAACTTCGGGGGCTCCCGGTTCGTGTTGCGAATGTCAACAAACTTGGACTTCACCCACGCTTCCAGATCGTCCAGCGAGTTGCGGCCGACGACGCACAGCCGCATGACGTTGGCGGAGTAGTACGTCTTGTGGAACTTGAGCAGCTCGTCACGCACATTGACGCCCTCCGCTTCCGGGGTCTCTTTCAGGGTCTCCAGGTTTCCAGTGCCAAACTTATGGTACGCATGGTCCGGCTTTGACGTGGACTTGCTCAGCTGATACAAGCGCCACATGTCATTCTGCAGGTTCTTCGTGTTTTCTGAGTTCACGGCCTGAAATCCAGCACAACACACAAGCGGTCGGTGAGAAGGGATCGCCCACGCACGCTCCCACCACACGCACATTCAGTTCACGTGACACACAGCTCTCCGTGAACAACGGGCCGATGAAGAACTGGGCAAAGCGGTCCAGCGCCTCTTCCAGGTGCGCGTGCTGCACCTCGAAGAAGTAGTTGGTGTCTTCGCTTGCGGTGTACGCGTTCGACCAGCCCCCGTTCTTGTTCAGGAAGGCAGAGTAGCTGTTCTCGTCCGGATACTTCTCTGTGCCAAGGAACAGCATGTGCTGCAGAGCAGAATCGAGGCATGGGGTGTGAGCAGGTGGTGCGAGGCAATGGCGCAGATTGGGGCGTCCCGCACCTCACAAAAGTGTGCGAGGCCAGGAACGTTGTCGGGGTCCGAAAAGTGGCCAACCTTGACGCACATGGCCGCGGATGCCTTGTCAGCTTCAGCATCTGCAACCAACAGTGCCTGCAAACCGTTCTCTAGGACCACGTAGCGGTAGTCACGATCATCCTTGAAGGATTTCTGCACATCATTGCACTGGACACGGAAAGCACCAGGTCAGGGAGCAGCCTCACGCGCCAGGATGCTTGGCCTCACCACGCACCATCACATAGGGCAAGGAAGATTCGTCGGCGGCGGCCATGGTGACAAGAATGGGTGGGAGCAAGTGACAGTGTGTGCACAAGAGCAGGAACACACAGCCGGTGTGGGGAGGAGTGAAGGTGCCGTGGAACACGCTGGTGTCAACAGACAGTCTGTGTATTCATCATTGGAGGGCAAGCTCACATCGCTACTTCTGCTCGGCCAGACTCCGTCAGGCCACCCTCCACGCCGACCAGCAATCCATTGAGGAACTTCTTTGTGATGGCAGTGAAGTTAGTGACGTTGCTTCGATGGTCAAAGAACGGAACATCGGGTTTTCGCGTCTTGTCCAGATACTGTTCAGTCATTGTATTGTCAGCAACAGAGCAAAGCGAAGCTCCCACACCGCGCAACAGCACCACCCAGCATCCACGTACGACATCCAGAGGCTCCTCCACCAAACCATGAAGGTTCTCTGTGTTCTTCTCCAGTTGTTCCTGATCACGGAGGGGACACGACCTGTAAGAGCAAGCAGCACGCTCCGGGCATCGCACAACACCCCAACCCACCTGCAGATGCTCGAACAGGTGCTTCTCTGTTTCGTTCTTCAAGTAGAATCCAAACACATACGTCCACTTGAGCACCTGCCTGCACTTGATCACTTGCTCCGCAGCCTCTGTGGTTGGACACACCGGGCATGTTGTGAGTGCGTTGGGTGCGTGGGCAGCAGGGCAGCAGCTCACACCTCGCATAAAAGTGACATCGGAGAGCGCGTATCCACACACGCTTTGCAGCGTTTCTTGTTGGACCTGGATGTCCGGAAGCTGCTTGATTGCAACTTTTCGCGCCCGATCATGGTTCATGTAGCGATCGAAGTGATGGATGTAATAGTCCAACTCGGATTTGGCCTTCGCAGCACTGGTTTCCTCCTCGCTCTTTAGCCCCTTCGCCTTGGCAGCCTCATACTGGACAAGGACGAACCCCAACGCCCACCCAACAACGCAAGTCCATGCACATAAGACGAGAACATTCAATGCGATGCGCACATCCAGTAGGCACAGCCAACATGTTCTCGGACCTTGTTGCACTTGTAGTATCCACCTGTGGCGTTACCGTGGTCTTTCCAGGGTCCCAGGCACAACCAGCAAAACTCGTGGCCGCACCCCTGGGCTGTCTTGCGACACGTCATGTGGTTGCACCCTTGGTTCTTTTCGATGGGTTTGCGACACTTGGGGCACTTCTTGGTGTTCGCAATAATCCAGGTCACGTTCTCCGACTCCGCAGAACACTTCTCCATCCACCTGACACGCACCATCATCATGTGAGCGGGCAGTCATGCGGCAGGCCACGGCGAAGAAAAGCAACACGACGAACTTGTGCACGTTCTCGCATGATGCGGGTCGGTGTGGTTCCGCGCCACACGCAAAGCAAAACACGTTGCCACACCGACACTCGATGTCGCGCATGCCGCCAGGAGGGTACTCGACAGCATGTTGGCAACCG
>Ga0213833_1002435_pt1:0-10000 | contig 12064 bp, 17 predicted proteins | sample SWATP21_FD_160575 | JGI IMG/M metagenome (GOLD analysis project Ga0213833, IMG submission 160575) | Coastal seawater microbial communities from Marineland, Florida, United States - SWA TP2 #1 | ecosystem: Environmental > Aquatic > Marine > Coastal | place: USA: Florida | collected...
CCCCTCGCCCGACATCCATCTACAACGACACATCGTGCAGCCCATGTCTTCACCAAAACAGCAGAACACAACTACCAAATGTGTGACAGCAGCAGTGCTTTGCTCGCACCTGTTCACTTCGAGTTCGTCTCCGGACTCCAAGCACAGCTGCTCCACGACACTCACTGCACTCTCATCACCACAGGCGTGAACCACATCTGCTGGAATGCCCAACAAGGCACGGGTCCACGCCCACCCGCGTTGTTCATCGCCAATCATCTGGATCTCGTCAAGAACCGCCACATCCACTGGTGTCGCAACGTCCGCCATTTCTGCCCCTCACATGGGGTGCCAGTGGTCAGTGCACAATGTTCCCGTTCGCAGCCAGCATCGGCTATGTGCGGCCAAGGCAACCACAAGGCAGCACGCGCCCGCAAAGCACCGTACCGACAGTGGAGCTGATGTGCTGTGCACCGGGCAATTGTTCATTCTCTTGACCAGTCAACAGGTTGCAAGCAATTCCTGGCAAACAAACAAACAAACAACACACAAGCATGCCCGTCACCCATGCGGACTCACCCATCAACTGAATCCGCCCAGCAGCGCACCATCCTCATTCAGTCTTTCATGGACCTCCCAAGCTAACAAACGCAGGGGGCCACAGTACAAGCCGGACTTGGCTTCTTTGAGCGACTGAAGTGCCTGTTTGTTGGGTAGTGCCTCCACGTCAACCCTGGCACACACCCGTTTGTTGCGCCCCTGCGGACCTGGAACGTCTTCCCACTGTTAGTAGGTCCAACATGAAGAATAACGCGCCGCTTCTTTCGCCGAGCAGCCGGATACCTGCCGCCAGCCACCGTCAGGGACCCATGTGCAGCACACACGCACGCCACACACAACACACTGGTGCGAGACACGCGAGCAAGCACCGAACAAACTGTCAACCACGGCACTGAGAGGCATTGCGCACCAGTTATGAGGCTTGCGTAAATCTGCCAACTCCGCAGCCTCGACGTGCAGCGGACTGGCATGAGCTTTGCGTCGTGGACCACTGCTCACCGTGCCTCCATGGAAACGACGACGAAACAGCGCACACGCCACAGCTCTCAACTCCGCACAGCTGAGTCGCGCACACAATGCCCTGCGCAGTGCTATGTGCGGTCTACCATTGCAACTTCCCACCGCTACAGCACGTCCCAGCATGGTTTCTGTCGCTACAAGTGGGCCAGGCAAGCCTTTTGGTTGGGTGTTCGGCAAGTGCAACATGTTACATGGTTGTCGTCCGTAAAATGTAACTAGTTTCATAAAATAACCACCACAAATCCTGACAGTGTCAAACTGTCAGTCACCCTGGGTGACTCACCCGCCGTGGTGCTGCCCCAGTTGCTTGAATCCCGCAGTGCGCTTTGAATTCGAGCTGGGCGCGTCACGACACCTTGTCTCGATGTGCTTGGCGCGTTGGGTTAGCGAGGATTCGCTGTCTGGGGGGAAGCAGCTTGGGCTGGGGCGGACGGACAGTAGGATGTCGCCCTATAACCATGTGTCGCCGTCCCGGATCCTCGGCGATGTGCATTCTGCGGCAACAACCCCAATACGACGCAGCTCGGCAGTGGGAACACGCAGCTTGAGGAGCACCTCGCCACCACCCAGCCACGCGACAGGGGGATGCAAACTCGAGACGGCCTTGGACATGATAATCTGCGCCACACGTGCGCCACACATGAGACGACAAGATCTCAGGCTGCAAGAATAGCGTGCACACGCTGCTCCACCTACAGGAACATGTTCGTTCATTCCGAAAGGAACCAAGGCGTTGTGCTCAAAGCCAGACACGCGCGCAGAGTCTTCGGGAGACGCCATCTGAAAGTTAAAGCTGCTCCGCGACGCGCGACCTTTTCCTTGGCTCACCAAGCTTGCGACAAGTTGGGCTTGGTCGAACTTGGAAACATACTGAACTATGACACATACAAAGCGAGAGTCATAGACATCCATGGAGCACCGCGCATGAGGGCACGCTTTGTTTTCGAGCAGGAGTGTCTTGCACAGGTGCTTCGGCGCTGCGCGAAGCTCGCGACTGGAGGCCACACAGGCACACACCGTTCAATAGGTATCACAAGCACGCATGCACACCGGCTGCAGTACGGACCTCCGTTCAACAAGTGACCTGCTGTAGTATCCGGGCGCAACGCGCAACATGTACGCTCTGATTCCATCCATTCAAACAACATGTCAGCGCCAAGCGCCCCGTGTGCTACCTAGAGAATATGTAAACGCACCCACGCAGGCCCTGCTTTCTGACCGCGGTCTCCACGCGCTCTTGAGCGCTCGACTTGTCGTCGGTGTCAGTGACACAGTTGCCGTGCACAGCAGCCGAGTGCCACATTTCTTCCAATGCAACGACTCGAGCGCGCAGCGCAGCAACACGCCCAGCATGTTGGCTGACGCGAAGGTTCATTTCCACATCTTCCGTGCCTACAGCCTCGCCGTGTTGCGCTGCCATCGTTTTGTCGTAGCTTCTCCACTGAGCACCACGCAGGCACTGAGGCTGTGTGATGAATACACATATCGCTTTTCGCACATGATTTGTGGTTGTTTCGTTATTCAATGTTGTGTCCGTGGTCAATTGTGCGGACGCTGGCAACTCCTGTGGGAGTGCGTGTCGCCGTTTTCATGCGCCGCTGTGATGCCTTGAAGCTTTATGTCTTGCTTGGAGCGTCACTGTTCTGTGTATCCACGTATTTTTGGTCACCGCTACAGGTTTGTTCGTTACGTGGCGTGACGATCAAGGTGCTGCTTTGACTTGGGGTGGCGCAGTTGTTTGGCGTGCAGACAGGCATCCAAGGTGCCAATGTGGCAGGTAGAAAAAACTTCGTGTTGACTCCTTGTGGCAGAGTAGCGCACACTGCGGCAAGTGGGGCATGCTGGGCAAATATGTACGTGCTGCGTGCTCCCCCACCCCCATTCCTTGGTGTGTGACACTGACACACACGAATCACAGAGCGAAGGATTACTGCCCTCGCACCCTTGACACAGTTGATGCCACGTGTTTTGGTTCGGATCCAGTTGAAGGCTGCAGCCCAAAGGATGCATCCCGAGCGGCGCGCTGTGTCCGCTTCATGTACGTCTGTGGGTCCACAACACCGTTGGTGCCAGATTGACGTGTGGCACTCCGACTGGACTGCAGCCGGGGCTTGTTTACTGAAGCATCCGTTGAATGCCAAGACGAGCTGCAAGACTTTCGTGAGTGCTTGAGTCAGGGTGGCCTCGAGTGTGACAACAAACTGGTGTGCTTCAAGCAGCATGTCAGCACACTGTTTGCATCGAGCAAGAAAGACTACTGAGCGTCACCCAAGACCTGCACCCACGCCTTGACCCTGATGCTCGATCATGCTGGATGGCCAGTGGTGTAAGTGGATTTCATCACTTTACACACGTTCTGTGATGTGGGAGGGGTCAGTCACGTGAAGCTGCCACGCGCTTCGAGTCAGACCAGCAGATGCGGTTGTGGTTTCCTGTTCAGCACGCTTGCAAAGATGCTGCGTGAGGTTTCACCCATTGGTAGAGGATTGTGTCTGTAGCGTTCTTGGCGCGTTTCATCTTTTCGTTCTGGTGTGTGAATTGTGTTGCTGCGCATACTATAAGCTACGCGTCGAGGCCTGCCAATGCAACCGAAGCGTCGTGAGCAGCTATTCGAGGCACAGCGTCGCCGAGCTCTCGGATCCAGTCTTGCCGCCGGTGATCGATGTTACGTTCATATTCATAACGCAGCACCGCTGGTGTGTGGCCTTTGCGCACGCCTTGACCGCGCTCTCGCACGCATTGGTGACGGTGCGGATCTGTCAATTGCTTGAGACAAATACTTGGAGGAGCTCTGTGCGCGCAGTGCGAGCATAGAGAGGCAGGTGTCAGCACTCCGCAAAGCAGCGGAGGCTCTTGGCAAGCTCACCATGAACTTCGTTGTGGGGTTCATTCGTCGCGCTTCATAGCGAACCGGGATGTCGGGGCAGCGTTTGTGTGCCGGCCTAAACGCAGCGCGGGACAGCGTCAGCAATGCACCAACAGCACGTGAACAACATCCGCCACATCCCACTGCCCAGACGCCACCCTGCGGAGCGATGGTGCTACAGGCTGCTTGGCCTGAACGTCACGTACTCCAAAGGTGCTTTGCCTTTCTCGGACCGAATGCGCTTGCTTTCAAACAACTTTGCCACACGCCGGTATCCCTGCGCATTCCAACGACGGCACGACGCGCACGCCAACAACGCAGCATGTCATTGCTGCAAGTCCCCGCTCCCAAGTCCCATGTACTTCGCAACCACCGGCAGGCGGAACCAACCTTGCTGGTGTTGCACTGCACTCCGCGCAGAAGTTTCGGGTCTCTTCGCCGTAGTAGCACTGGGCCTGTAGTGGAGTGACCGAAGCTGGTTGTTGCTCGGTACTGCAGCCTGTCGCCACCCACGCCACGCAAATCACGCACCACGACAGACAACAACCTCCTGGTTAGACATCCACTCCCCCCCCGCACATGAGGCATGCCATGCCAGCGTACTCATGAGAGGACGGCGACAGCACAGACACTTCGAACTGAGATAGGCCACCCTTCGGTTGCTTGATGTTCACGGTTTTGCAGGCGTCGTGCACCGATTTGGGCCGCACAGGCGCCGTGACTCTGTGAAGACCACATAGCAAAATGAAGACCACAGCAAAATGCAGGAGATGTGTGACACCACGAACAGCCAACCACATGACGACCAACAAGTGTAAAATTTGAACGACTCACGGGCGTCGGATGTCCGGCGAGAACACAAAGCGCCTGCTCTGGGGCGAATGTTCCAGCGGCGTTCGAGGTCGAACGGAATTGGAACTCGGCGATCGCGCAGGAAGCCGCCGTTCTCTGGACATGGCTCCGCGGGCACGGCGGTAGTGAGCAGACGATTGGGGTGTGAACGCCGGCGTGTGCGCTGCAGATGGCAGCGCCTGACCGGGTTGCTTGATGTACTCGGAAAGCAACATGCCCAGGCTGCAGGGCGGGTGAAAAGAAAGAGAGGCGCACCATGTTGTGTAAATGAACAGTGTCAATTCCTTCCGTCAACAGACAGCAGCCCTTCTCAAAGCCGGAACGTACGTCACATTTTTCCGTCCTTCCACATCCATGTGCTGGTTGGCATGTGCTGAAAAAGGCCGTAGGTGCTGGCTGTTGCTGAAGAAAGTGTTCACTCGAGCAGAGTGCGAGCTTTTGAGGAGCCTCTGTGGAACATTCGAGTCGTGCAAGGCAACGCACATTGCGACGTTAAGGGTCCGACCCCGCACAAATGCAGGGCCACCACACCGTAACGTACAAACTGACGCTGCTCGAATGGTGACTGTCGTGAGAAATGCGGAGCCTGGAACTCCTCGGGACTTTCGTCGACCGACTTGCCTCCGGGCGTCACAAAAAGCCTGCCCATGGCCCGATCGCCCCGCTTGCCACGTTGTGAGCGAGGTGCTGAGCTTCCATCCGTCATAATGCGGAGACTCTTGGCCGTTCCTGACCGCATGAGTGTCTCGAGTCTGCTTTTGTAACTCGCCACAGACCGAGCGCGGGATTGTTCCGACGCCACAGATCGGGAGCTGAGTTGCCCGGTGTTGTCCTGCCATCATGCAGCCACCACCCGTCAACACCAAGCACGCGTCAAGGAGACACCCCGCCGACACATTACGCACCCAGTCACTCGTGAAACTTGGAAAGGGGGACACAGGCATGGCAAACCGAGATCCAGCGCGGCCGAGTGCCTTGATCGGCGACATGTTGTCAAACTCACTTTGGCGGGTCTGTTTCCACGCCTTCTTTTGCAGTCGCACATGACCTGGCATGGGCTTGATGACGAACCCCGCTGCGCCATCTGGGTTGTGAGGCGTTGCCGTTGGGGTGTCTCGGGCCTCCGTTGGCGCGCTCTCGGCGTCATCGGTCATGATGGTGGACAGCGGTGGAGCCGGTGAGTTGTCGCTGGGTGCACCATCAACGCCATCCTGCCGCTGCATCGTGCGTGGAAGTGGAGCAACGGCGGGTTCTCTCCTAACACACAGACGATCAGGCAACGAGTGGGATGCTTTCTCACCGCACCAGCGTCATGTCAAAGTGCGCTGGGTGTGGCGCCGTGTGGGCGAATCTTCCTTGCCGTTTCGTGTCCATCAGGCTGCCGCACCCATGTCTACGATTAAAACTCAAATGGAGCAAACATTGCCGTGTTTGACAGCCCAACTCGGCACACAAGCAGCCTCGACACACCTCCAGCGCTGCCGCCCTATTCCAGACCGTGCAGCTGTGTGGGCGCACATCGTGGACACAACACCGCACCTTCACCAAGCACGTGGGAGCATGGGCGAGAAGCTGCGATTGTGTTGAACAGCCACACGGGCACTGCGATGGGGCGGGAAGAGGGTAAACACACCAACAAAGGCCGCGCCGTGGGCCGCAGAAACAACAGCCATGATGGCAACAAAGGAGCATCGCGGGAGCACGCAACTCGTGGTGTGGATGACAAAGATGATGTCCATGTGCGGCACATGACATGTGGGCTTTGCACCTTCATTGTTGTGTCTGTCGTCGTGGGAATTATCTCCGTCACAACCATCTCGTTTGCCGCATTCTTCAAGGCGGATTTTGACAGCTATCTGAATGTGTACAACGAGTCGTCACAGTACATCAACTCGGATGTGTCTCATACATGTATGTGGGCTGCATACTGTGTATGCGCGACGACTGCTCACTCGTGTGCTCGGTTGTTGTTGTTTGTACGCAGTCGAGGAAGTCACCATTGTGGCGGGCTCCATCGCGTCTCGGTTTGCTTCCCAGAACCTGGTACGCTTGCACCCAGCCCCGTTGCGGGCGGGTGATCCGTCCAATTGTCACTTCGTCATTGACATGCACTTGGCCGCGTGCGAATGCTGCTGCTGCTGCTGACGCCTTGCGGTTTGTGGCCGGGTTGCTTGGTTGTGGGTGGCTGTTTTGTATTGTTCGCATGCCAGGGCTTTGGTACGCCACAAGCAGATCCGTACTTTCTTGACCTCCGCCAGGTCATAGAAGAGTTTGACAGCATTTATGTCGTCAACACAGACGATACCGTCCAAGGTGCCGGGGTTACTCGGGTGCGTGCTGCGTTTTGGATGTTCGCTGCGGGCTTGTGTGCTGCGTTTTGGATGTTCGCTGCGGGCTTGTCATGGGTAGTGGCACTCGCTCATATGTTGTTTGTGCTGTGTTACATCGTGCTGTGTTTTCGCCGGCGTTGGTGCACGCAGGACGGAAGCGCTGGCGTTTTGTTCAAACCGAGTGGAGATGACTGTTTGGTGACGTACGGTGTGAATGCTAGTGACATGCGAAACGCCAGCGACGTGTTGCAGCAGCAATGTGGAATTGTCGCCACAAGTCGGAGTTGGTACACGTCGGCTGTCGCTGCAGGCGGTGGTGTGTGGAGTCATGTGTACATCGGCTCAAACACCGGCGCCCTCATGACGACGTACAGCGAACCCATTTACAACTCCACTGGTGTGTGTTTGTGTCTGTTGTGCATGTGCCGTTGCGCGTTGTGTGAATCGGCTGGTTGGCGAGTGGACCTGGCTCCTGGGCTGTGTGTTCATGTGCAGCCCTTTGTTTTCTGTTGTGTTGTCTACGCAGGTCAATTGGTCGGTGTTGTGGGCATTGACCTCCCGCTTCGACTTGTGCAAAGCCAGCTTGCGGCCAGGCACCACATCCCCGCAGCGGCGGCGGCTGAGTCGATGGCGATGGTGTTTGCGGTGCCGTCCTTGGATCTGCTCGCGATCACGGAGGAAGTGGATTTTGAGCTGCTGGAACGTCGTTGGGGTGCACTGACAAATGAAAGTCACCCGGACCTCCCCACGTTGGACAGCTTGTGTACGTGTGCGTGGGTGTTTCGTTCGTCTCCATTCCATCGTGTGGCGTTCACACGGTGGGTGTCGTGTCTGTCTGTGTGCGTGCACAGCGCTGTCACCACATGCTCAGGCCGTGGTCAACGAGATCACATCCAACTCGGGCGCGATCACAGAAAACACGTGGGCGTCGCCCCTGTATGTTGACCCCGTGGTGTTCGTGCGCAAGCTTGATTTGCCAGGACTGCACTGGCGTGTTGCCGTGAGCGTCCCAGCACCCATCCGCATGGATGTGAAGCGTTCCCAGTTCGCACAGTCCGCCGCGTTGATCGTAGCTGTGCTGGTCGTGGCAGCTACCTCGTGTGCCTTTGTGCCACGTGTGCGCAGTGGGTGTTGTCGTCCCGCTGCACGATCCAAAGAACCCCCACGCCCGCCGGCATCGTCTGTGGAGATGAAGAACATGGCCTTTCAAGAGAAACAGCAGCGGCAGCGGAAGAGCATGCACGCAGGTCTGGCCACTGGGAAGAAGAAGATGGATGTGGTCGAGTTCTTTGCTGACACGGACTCGGAGGGCGAAGATGGTGCCCGCACACGTGCCAGGAAGAACCCCCACAAGGCAACACGGCGCGAGGCGATCACCAGCATGCTGTTCTCCGGAGACTGTGTGACTGCTTTGAGTGTCCTGGTCCTCATGATGAGCTACACTGTGTGGAACTTTGGCGGAATGGCAGAGTTCGACGACCCCATTCGAGCGCTGGCGATCACCGTGAATGACCGCTTCGAGGGTGAAATTTTCCAGGTTCGCCGTTCTTGCCCCCTGTGGTTGTCTCCTCCCATCCTCACTCAGGCCTATCCCAACCGTGTTACCCGTGTTCTCCGTCGCCCCTGGCACCCCATCACCTAATCGTTGTCACAGCTTCTCAACGCTTCTGTCAAGGTCGTGGATTTGAACGTTGCCGCGATTGAGCGGGGTGTGGTCCCTGTCGCTGCCGTGGATTTCAATGACCCCGCCGTTGTGGAGCAAGTACAGGCCTTTTTCGTGGACACGCTCATGCAGTTCAATCAAACGACAACGCCTCTGCACAGCGTGCGGGTCGGGTATGACCATGGACTTCAGTATGGTGCTGTGATGGCGCGCGACGGCGTGGCTGTGCAGTACCTGGACGCCAGCACAAACTACACACTGGTGACGAGGTTTGTTCGCTTGTTGGTTATGTTGGCCATGTTGGCCATGTTGGTTGTGTCCCAGCGTGTGTGTATTGCGGTGCTATGGGCTCGTGTTTCATGCCGAGGTGTCTTGCGACCAGATATGCTGGCGTGGACGGCACTGTGAACATGACGGGAGATCCTGTGGATGAGCAAGTGTATGTCACAACCCAGCAGAGTTGGTTCACCGCGGCGGTCGTCAACACGACATCCTTAAGCCGGGTCTTCGTTCTCGAGAGCGCGGATGGTATCGCGTCGCTTGCATTTACGGCGTACCAGGCGTTCGAGCTGCGAGGCGTGCGAGGCGTGGTGGCCGTGGATGTGGACTTGGTTCACTTGGAGTCTCTCATCACCAGCTTTGGTTTCGACGCCACCTCGTCTGCCATTTTCATCACAGAGGACAGCACAAGGAGTCCGGGCGGCATGGAGATTGTCGCTGCCAGTGCTGGTGGCCCTCGCTTTGTGGTTGACGGCACAGTGCAGCGGGCGTTGACCACGGACGCTGATGATGGGTCATTCATCTCGGAGGTGCACATGTACATCTCGAACGCTGGCGGTGTGGACGAGGTATCAGGACAAACTCTGCAAGTTGGCCAGGGCGTGGAACGCGTCTGGATGTCTGTCTCTAGCTTGTCGAAGGGCGACATCGAGTGGGACTTGGTGGTGGCGTTTCGACAAATGACTTTCACCGTGGGCATCGCGGACTGGCAAGACGTGGCTTTTCTTGTGGGTGGCGGATCTATCATTGTGACGGCGTTTGTCACCTTGTCGGTGAGTCGGACGTGTGGCTGCAGTTGTGCTCGCCACGCCACCCCCTGCTTTTGTGACTTGCGGTCCGTGTTTTTACTGTTTGCTGTGCGTTGCTGGGCGTTGCTGCTTTGGTTTTGTTTGGATGCGTGGCACAATGTGTTCGTGTTTTTGTTGTTGTTTTTTTGGTTTTTGTTGTTGT
>Ga0213833_1002437_pt1 | contig 12056 bp, 7 predicted proteins | sample SWATP21_FD_160575 | JGI IMG/M metagenome (GOLD analysis project Ga0213833, IMG submission 160575) | Coastal seawater microbial communities from Marineland, Florida, United States - SWA TP2 #1 | ecosystem: Environmental > Aquatic > Marine > Coastal | place: USA: Florida | collected 2016-08-14
ATCGTGGCTGGCCGCCATTTGTGATGTGTGCCCACACGCACGCACGTCGAGCAACGCAGGCAGCACTGGGCGTACACTGACGCCAGCCAATCACAGCGCCACCTGCAGCAACAGCAGTAGTATGAACGCTATGTTGTATGCACGCGATCAGGCCTATGGTCGACGAAGGGTGTTGCCATCACCGCCATGGTCTTGTGCGATGGTTCTCCGTGCGTACCGTGGATTCAGGCACGTGCTGAGCTGGCCAATGCCCCAATTTTGTGTCAAAAATAGCAAGTTTTTGGTTGTCAAGCCTCACTTGCTCATCGAGCAACGAACAAGTGGATTCGACAGCCTCTCACTGATTGTTGGACAAATGGCTTCGGAAAGCAAAACCGGGGTGTCTGGGCTGTGTTCGCCCTTCATGTCGAATGGCAACGTCATGGTGGTGTCCAGTGCCACAGGTGGCGTGCTGGACAGGGACGGAGAGTCGGGTGAGCTGACGGAGGTGTTCAACACCGGGGGGCAGCCCATGGGTGCGGCGGTAGGGCCCAAGGGCGCCGTGTATCTGGCGGACGTCGCACATGGAGCCGTGATCAAGTGGGAGGGGGGCGATGATGCGAAGCCCCAAGCTGTGGTGGTGGATTACGAGGGCAAGCCGTTCAAGGTTGGTCGTCCGCGCACACGCACATCTTTTGACTGTTGTAGTGCTGCGGTAGCTGCGGTAGCTGCGGTAGCTGCGGTAGCTGCGGTCCAAGCTCTGTGTTGCGTGAGCGTTTGGTGTGCTCTGGGTTGTGTGTGATGTATGCCTCCTGGTTTTGTGGTCGCATGGCGTCCCGTCACTTTGGGCTCACCCCTGCGCTGCCTCCTTTCAGGGTCCCAACTCCGTGGCCTTTGACAACAACGGCACGCTGTACTTCACTGACGGCGGTGCCATGGGTGAAACCACCTTGGAGAAGCCCAAGGGCAGCGTGTTCTACATTTCCGGCCCTGAAAGCGCCCAAATCTTGCGACCCTTGGCGTTGAACTGCCTTGCACACCCGTGTGGCATCGCAGTGTCAAAGCGGGGCGAGGCGGTCTACGTGGCGGAGATGATGCGCAATCGCGTGCTGCGCTTCTCACAGCGACCCGTGGGTGTGTACCACCTGAGTGTCTTCTGCCAGATGTCTGGTGGCATGGGCCCGTCGTGTCTTGCTCTTGACGAGCGCACCGGCGTTCTGTATGTTGGACAGTATGACTTCAAGGGTGCGTGCAGTGTGTGTGCCACTCGCGTGTGCAGCACCCAAGTTGCGCACCTCTGTTCGTTCGTTCATGCACCCCAGACTCACGACCGTTTCCTTTCCTTTCCGTTCTTTTCCGTTCCTTTCCTTCTGTGTTGTTCCAGAGAACGCCTCCTCCGGGGCGATTGTTGCCCTCAGCACCGCGGATGGTCGCGAGCTGACCCGGTACGAGGTGTCCTCCTCAGAAATCACCGGTATCGAGCTCGGGTATGTTGCACGCGCACTCACTCACCCCACACCTCCCGCTGCCCCCTGGTGCACTCTCACGCGCCGTGCCTTGCTCCGTGTCCTGTCCTCAGAGATGGTGTGTTGCTAGTCACGGAGGGCTCCAAGGGATCGCTGCTTACGGTGGAGTTGTAGTTCAGCTGGCAACGTTGCATCGGTGCAGTTGGTGGTGTTGACGGGCGGTGGTGGTATGAAGCGAACAACATCGAACGTGAATGTGTTGTGGAGTTATGGCTTTGTCGCCTCCAGGGAACACGCGCATGTACACACATTGAAAAAAGAAAACAGACGCTGGAAAATGAATCGAACACTCGCACGGATGATGGAGGCGTTCCTTCGCCGCCACCTAACAACAAAAGGAAAATAAAACATCATCAAAACAAATCTGAATCCGAGTCGGAGTACGCTTCCGACTCCGAGGAGGAGGACTCCGACTCCGACCCACCCGCCAACATGCCATGCCACTCTCCCTTCTTCTCAGACTCCGCTCGCAGCCGCTTGCGCGTCAGGTGCCCACGTGACCAGGCCTGCAGGCGTGTTGCCCCGCGCACTTCCCGGTGCCGGCGCTGCTGCTGCTGCCTCAGCTCCCGCACCCGCCTTCGATCCCGACTGCCCCTCGCCAAGGCTTGGATGTGTGTCGCCGCGTCGTCCGTGGCGCGCGCATCAGCCAGCCGGGTCTCCTCTTCACGCAGCCTCGCCACGCGGCGTCGATCCCGGCGACCACGTGCTGAGGCTTGGATGCGCGTCGCAGCACACTCCTGCCGGCGCAGAAGCGCTCGCTCTTGCTCTCGCTGCCGTGCGGCCCCCTGTTCCTCCTGTTCTCGTCGCGCACGCAACTGGGCCACGCGTTCACGATCGCGACGGCCTCGTGCGGCCGCCTGGATGCGTGTGGCGGCAAGCGCCTCCGCCTCCTCCGCCTCGTGCTCCTTCGCCGACACGCCGACCATGACCCCCGCACCCTCGGCCTGCGCACCAGCCCCGCCGCGTTGCTGGCGCTGTTGGCGGAGCCGGCGCCGATCCCGTCGCCCACGCATGACGGCTTGGATTCGTGTGGCGGCGGCTTCTGCGGTGTCCGGACCTTCGCCCGAACCGGGTGTCGTCTGCGTCGAGTCGCCCGCGGCACCACCGTCGCTGTCGTCGTACTCCACCTCGGTGTACTTCGCCTCCACCGTGAGTTCGCAACTCTCCCCCTCCCCCTCTCCCCCTCCCTCTCCCTCTCCCTCGCCATCTCCCTCCTGCGACCCCGCGACCCCCTCAGAGACAGCGTCCGTCCCCGTTGTGGTGGCACCGGGTTCACGGTGTGGCGCTGCTGACGGCATGTGGCGCATGCTGACTATGCGCCGGCGGCTTTGGTGGCCCCGCACGAGCGCTTGCACGCGAGTGGCGGCTTCCGCCTTCAGTGCCGGCGCACGCAAGGCGGCAAGGTCTTGCACGAGCGAGGCACGACGGGACCGCGTGAGGCGTGAGCGCTTGATCGACACGCGGAGGTTGGTGCGGCACTCTGGGTCGTGGGTGATGTCCAACGCCGTCTCCAGGTGCGCCACGCACTCCGCCCAGCCCACACGGTCGATGGTGGACAGCCGATGGGCGCCGCCGGGCACAATTTGCACCAGCTCGGGCGCCTCAATCATCACCCCGCCGCTGGCACACGACAGCGGGTCCAACGCCGTCACCGCTGCAACAAACGTGTCCGTGTGCAGCCGCGCGTTCAGCATCACCACATCGTCCCCCACCTCCACCGCGTGACTCGCCTCCAGCACGTGCACGGCGTCATGGGCGACCGCCGCACCAGCGGTTCGGCGCGGGCGGGTCCGTGCTGCCTCCCGCACCGAAACGGCGCCGTCCGCCACCACCAGCCGCCCGCCGTGAGCCACCAGGCCGTGCACCACCATGTGCCACACGTCACGCGTGACCTCGGACGGCGCCAGGGGCGGTGGCAGCAGCGCGGTCACGGCCGGTGTGCCAAGCTCCAGCCCGCCCGTCCAGCACGTCTCGGGGCACAGCACCGACAGCACCGCGGTTTGAGTCGCGGGGTGGAAGACGGCGGTGACCACGAACAGCGTGTCACCGCGCTCCATGCTCATGCTGCACTTGATGTCACTCGCGGCGCGCGGGGCGTCCGCAGGCGTTCCGGGCGCGTGGCCACGCCCACTTCCGGGCGCCTCTGCGCGTGCGCGGGAGCCCCGGTGTTCACCGCGCGCGGGGGAGGCGGCACGGCCATGGGACTCTGGCGGCGAGGCGTCCAGCAGGGACAGCGCGCCAGTCGTGAGGGGTGCCGCAGGAGCGGGAGGGGAGGGGCTTGGCAGGGGTGCCGCAGGAGCGGGAGGGGAGGGGCTTGGCCGCGGCCGGTCGACAAGCCCGCCGGCGGCACCCCCGGCGCTCACGCCACACGAATCCAGCTGGGCGTCCAGCGCCAAGCGAGCCTCCCTGTCCGCCGCAGTGTCCTCTCGGGTGTCGGGGGACTCGCCCCACGTCCCCGGTGACGGCGAGGACGCGACGGAGGCGCGGCTGCGGCGCGGCGTGAGGTGGGGGCTGCTGTACGGGGACAGCGTGTCCCGCAGCGGAACAGGCGATGACATGGAGACGGAGGGTACACGAAGAATGTCACGGTGGCTGTCCGCACTGGCCCGCCCGCCGTGATGCAGCGGCAACGGGGACAGCTTGTGGCGCGGCTCTGTGTACCACGAGGCCTCGGGAGTGGCCCGACTGTCTGCATAGGAGGCTGATCCCAGGGACGACGCTTGGGGTGCCGTCCTCGGGCGCTGTCCTCGACGTTCGCAGCGGCCGACGCCACTGTCACCATCACTGCCTTCCTCTTCGCTCATCGTGCGCCCCCTCCGCGACCTGCCGGCCGGCCGGCCACGCGACCGCGCATGGTGCCCACGCTGTCGTCTGCCGCTGCGCGTGTGGCGGCCACCACCAGCCGCAGGCGTTGGTTCGCCGCGCGACGCAAAGGGTGACGTGGGGCGGGTGACGTACGGCGAAGCACCCAGCGCTGGGTGGAAGCGTGGGAGGCCGTCCGGAGCGATGCTGCGATTGACGCGGCGGCCGGAGCCAGCCGGGGACGCTCGTTCTCTGCCCTTGAACCCATGTCGAGCCACATGGCCAGGTGACAGAGGGCCGGAGCGCGGGGCGTCCACGCTGCTGAAACTGCTGTGCGGACTTCCAGGGTTGGCGGTGGACGTAGCAGCGGCAGCGGCGTCGTCGTGGGTGACGGCGATGCGAGGCGCCGTGGCGGACACAACAGACGGGATGGGGATGACCCGGCCCGTCTTGGCCAGCATGTGCTGCTCCAACTCCACCTTGAGGACCGCCTCCGCATCCACTACTCGCTTGCGCCGACGGGCGCGGCGCTTGGCCTTTCTTGATGCTTTGCTGTCCCAGACGGCGTCGTCGATCTCCGTCTCTGGGGTTGGGGCGGCGGGGCCGGGAGCAAACAGCCCGTGCTGCGTCAGGAGGGGGTTAAATAGCAGGGCAGACGGCTCTATCGTCATCACGCCCATCTGGTGGACACATGTACAAAGCGGTGTGAGTTCATCGTTGCACACCAGTCACAGCCAGGCAGGCAAGGCCACAACAAAACAAAACTCAACACAATGCAACGCGGACAGTGCGTCCACACGTGCATGCGAGGCATACGCACCAGAACCTTTGATGAGGCAAGGAAATCCACGTCATTCAACATCTTGCGAAGGTAGTTGAAGCCAGCCCACAAAAACTGTGGCACGCCGCTACCCGAGACACCTCGGTGAATGGGGGCGCCCCAAGGTGTATGGTTGCGGTAGGATGGAACACGCTCCGGCTCAAACTCGACCGGCGGGATTGTGCCCGAGGTGATGATACCCTTGACAATGGCCTGTTCACGCGACTTGCTGTGTCGCCAAGCAACTATGGCCTCCACGACAGACACCGACACACTTTTCAGGCGTTGCAGCAGGCCAGCCAGTTCTGTGGACGGAAGCGCACATGTCAACAATCGTGTGTACAGCGTAGTCTAGTCGAGCATCATGAACGAAGGTGTGGCGTGGCGTGACGTGGCGTGGGGTGGATGCAGTGTGGGGTGGCGCGTGCGACTTACGAATGGCAGCGTCGGGAGGCGTTCCGTCACTTTCTGCCATGACAAAGGCTCGCAGGTCGCCGAGAATCTGCTCTCGGGCACCAATGAGCGTCTTGGCATACTTCTTCAGAGAGAGGGACCTGTGGCATAGTACATAAAAGCACAAGCGCCCCCGTTCAGCCTGCTTCGAGTCGGACTCGAGAAAACGAACACCTGCGCCGGCACACGCGCTTGCAAACACCCCAGCACGCACTGCTCCTTTTGGGCGGCTGCAGCCATGGTCTTCGAAAACCCATCCAGCGCTCTTTCGCTTCCATGCAGGCGGTACATCGCCGATTGTGAGGCGGCCATGGCGGCAAGACAGCCAGGCGTTTGCTGTCATGTGCACACGCCGAACGCACCGCACAGGCTGCGTGGCGCCCCAATCAATCAATATCGAGCAAAGTGGGTCAGGTTGATATCTTACATGCACCAAACATTTATGCGGCGGTGTCGCGGTGCCAACGCCCCTTCTCACCGTGGCGGTTGGTTTGCTGAGTTCCCGCGCCACCACAGGCGCTGTCAGCCGGGTGCCGTTCGTGGGTAGCCTCTTTGTTTGCTGCTTTGCTAGATACGGTATGGCGAGTGTGCATGAGTAGCGTTCCAGCTGAAACCCTCGCGAACCGATAGTGTGTCGCCCGCGACGGTTGCTTCACATCGATCGATCGCTCACGTCGAGGCCGCTGTGATTGCCAATATGAAGGCGGTTGCTGTTGCGCCCCATGGGCGTTTGTACCTTCCCCAGCGCGCAGCATTCTCCACGTCGGAGACGTCAGCGGTGCTGAGTCAGACGGGAACCACGGGCACGAAGGACGTCATGAAAGCGTTTCACAACTTTGCCGAGGATCCTTGGGCCGCGAAGCACGCGACAGCACGCCTTCACGCCGTGGCTGCCCGTGCGTCGGTGTCAGCACACGCTGCTGTAAGTGCTGCATCGTCGTATGTGGCTGGTTCCTCCGCTCCGTCTGCGTCTGCGGACCCATCGGGGTTGAGTTTCCGGCAACCCCACAACCAACACGCTCCGCCGGCCGGTCTGTTTGTGGCCGGGTCTGCTTCGGGACCCGCCACTGCTGCGACAGGCGCAAACACTGGCCCTGGTGCCGGTGGCAGTGTGCGCCCCGATTCGCCGACGAAAGGTGAGCTCCAGGCGCTGGTCACGGCGACACAGTCGACGCTAGAGTCGGAAACGAAACGGGTACGTGCGCGCGGAAACTGTGTGCATACATGTTTGAAGACACATGCGCTGCTGGCTTGCGCTGCTGTCGCGCTGACTCCGTCACTCATGCGATGCTACTTTCTGCTTGGCAGCGGCAAGACCTCGAGGACAGGCTGGCTGCCATGGAAGCCCGGCTGCAGACCCTCACGGCGCAGCCAGCCGAAGCAGCACCTCCACCTTCCACACCCGCCACACCTGCCCCACCCACCTCGTCAAATGGTGCCTACACCACCCCTGGCGCTGCTCTTCACACCACAAACACCCCCGCCGGTGCCACCGCCAGTGCCAACACGCACACGTCACGGCGTCACCGGCACCGTCGCAAGTCACGCCACAGCACGCACTCGCGCCGCACGCGAGGTCGGCGCAGCGAGCGAGGTCATGACAGTGCGCGCAGCAGTCGGCACGGACGACGGCGACATCGTCGACACCGACACCATGGTGGACACCACAGCCACAACGACAACACCGACCACACGGACCACGGCCACAGCCACAACGATCATGATGGAGATGCCGCCGCACATGCAGACGAGGGTGGCGCTGCTGCTGGAAGCGATGCACAACGCCCCCCACCTCTTTCGGACGAGCAGGTGCCGCTTGCAGCCGAGGGCACCCCGGTGTCACCTCCGGGAGGGTCCGCGGCACACGGCACGGCCTCTGAACGCCGCCGCCCAAGGTCTCAGTCACGGTCGCGACCCTCGCGATCACGTGCCCGGCCAACATCAGCGTCGCGATCAGCGTCGCGATCGCGGTCACGATCTCGGTCACGGTCTCGATCTCGATCACGAACACGGGCACGCTCGCAGTCTCGACCCAAGTCTGTGGCCAGCAGCCGCCATGAGCCACACCGCACACCCTCGCAAGCCCCCAGTCGACATCGGTCGCGAAGCCGATCCTCACGGCGCCGGCACCATGGGCATGGCCATGACCATGCCCATGACCCTGACCCTAACCCTGACCATGACCGCGCAAGTCGTGCCGCAAGTCAACGCGCTCGGTCGCGTTCACGATCCCGTGGCGCTCGTCGTGCACGCACTGTTGGCAGCCGCAGCCGGAGTCGCGTGCGGCAGGCTGTTGATGGTCACGATGATGATGATGAACACGCGGCGTTGCGGCGGACGGGTATCTTACCGGTAAAGTCCAGGTTGTTTGAACCGACAGCGAGCTCTGCGGCACGTACCCGCACCGTGCTGAAGCAGTTTTACGACGTGGACGTGCCTGGTGCCCCTGTTCCCAAGGTGGGTGGGGATGCCTGTTGAATGCAGGAAAGGCGTTCGATTGTGTTTTGTGGCGTGTGGCGTGGTGACTTGCGTGTTGTGCGTGAGCTGCGGGCACGTCCCCGCTGCTCGTTCGCGCTTCACTTGCTGCCTTGTGTGTGTGCGTTTACGTCTTTCTCTGTTTTCTCGCTTCGATGGGTTTCCTTGCGTGGCTCACATGTGTGTGGCATCCCATCCGTTTTCATGCGTGACACCCCTCACACACGCGCCACCCCTGCACACCCCACACCCACAACGCAGCCGGGAGAGGCGATCCCTGAAGGCTCCACCCCACGTGCCACAGCCGCCGCACGGGCTGCTCGACGCGCCCCCAGGTCCCAGATGGTGGACGACGGGCACCTGGACGAAATTCGCCGCCGCAACCGGCTGGAAATGCAGCGCGCCGCCGCCCGACGAAGCCAGTCCGACGCCGCGCTGGAAGAAGCGGCCGTCGGTCGCCCCTTGTTCAGCCACGCGATCCGCGCTGCCGTGGACATAGCGGAGGCGGACTGTGCGGCGGCGGCCGAGGGTCTCACGTCTTCGCGCTCCTTCCTCGTGGCCCCTTCATCCCCCTCATCCCCCCGCTCACCCACTCGCTCCCCAACTCGAGCAGCTGCCGGTGGTGGTGCCGGTGGTGGTGCCGGTGGTGTGGGTGTGGATGGCGAAGGCGGCCGCAGCGAAGGACCGGCAGCGTCGGTTGTATCCGCCCCGAGTTCGCCGGTCGGTAAGGGTACGGCTGCGCAGAGTGGTGGCGTCGGTGCGCGGAGCAGGTCTCCTCCCCGTCGAGGTGCACAGCCGTCCCCCACCTCCACACCGCGGTTCCTGCAGCCGACCAACAGCTTCCGTCGCAAGGCCGCGGCCAACCGGGTGCGGCTGCTGAACAGGCGCATGCGGTCCTCCAGTCCTGTTGGGCGTGGTGCAGGTGCAGGTGCAGGTGCAGGTGTCGGTTCCGGTGCCGGTGCCGGTGCCGGTGCCGGTGCCGGTGCAAATGGCGGTAGCGGCGGCAGTGGCGGCAGTGTGGATGGAGGTGCGTCGACGGGAAGCAACACCAACACGGCGGCGCGCGGGCGTGGACGTGGTGGCCGCTCTGCGTCGCCACACCGTGCACGCCCCGCCTGGGCCCCGTCCTCTGGCGTGGTCTCCATCTCCCCGCTGCCCCCGTTGAACTCCCCGCACGATTCCCCCCGCCCGCTGTCCGCGAAGCAGCGCGTGCGCCAACTCGCTCGCTTCACGCCGGCTCGCGCCAAGGAGTACACCGCGTTGCTGCAGTACGCCAGTTCGGTGGACGGCGGCGGCGGCGGCGGCGGCGGCGGCGACGGCGGCGGCGGCGGCGACGGCGACGGCGGCACACCCTCCTCTCCCCCGACGACGACGCGCGTGGCCCGGGCGGCCAGTGTGGGGTCGCCGGCACGGTTGGGTGCGACACCGGATGGGGGCGCCGGTCGAGCGACGCAGGCGCTGGGTGCGGCACGCGCTGGGTTGGTGAGCATGCGTGCCAATGCGGAAGTTCGGGAGCGTCGGTTGGCGGCTCGGCGGAAGGAAATGGAGGAGCATGAACGAGGGTGCGTTGTGGGGTATTGCGGGGTGTTGTGGGGTGTTGTTGTTGTCGCCGTAGTTGTTGTCGCTTGTGTGGCGGTTGGCGTGCCTTCTGGCTCTCTGGACGGTCGCGCGCTGTTGGATGTGCCAAGGTCCCTCACTCACGCCCTGGCTTGTTGTTGGTGTACTGATGTGGGGTGCGGTCCCATCACAGGCTTCGTGACATGCGGTCAAAAGCGTCGCGCTTGCTGAGTGTAGTCCACGGGCTCATGGACCAGATCAACAGTGACTCGCCGCTGGCCAAGCCACCACCACAAAGTCGGCAGCGGCCCGCCGCCACGGCAGTGCAGCAGCCTGCTGAGCCTTCTGTGACGGCACCGGATGGGCAACGCAGCAGCATCGCCCCTGTCCCGCCCGCCGCCGTGTTGGTCCCCCCGTCGCGTTCTCAACTCGGTCAAGCCCCAGACGCACGAGCACAGGGCGCTTCCGTCCCGTCTGCTTCGGCGGGCTCGGGCGCCATGCACCTTGCGCAGCAGGACGCACAGCAGGACGCACAGCAAGCGCAAGCAGCGTCACCGGCACCGGCACCGGCACCGGCACCGGCACCGGCGACTTCGCACACATCCGACCTGCGGCAGACCATCCAAGCCAAACTGGAGACCATCTCCGCCTCCATCCCCGGCGTGCCGACGACAGCGCGCTCGTCTCGCCGCGTCCAGCAGCTCCACCTCCACGGTGGTGCTTCTTCCCCCTCCCCCGCCCGCGTAGGTGCCGCTCGTGGTGCCGCGGCTCCGCCGCCACCGCCGCCTTCCACACCACCCCCGCTGAGCGCGTACATCTCCGCTTCACCGCGCCACCGCCAGCACCCTAGCGGCGCAGGTGGTGGCGTTGGCGCTGGCGGCGCAGGTGTTGGTGGTGGTGGTGGTGGTGGCACCGCGCAGCACGTGGCCGAATCGACGTTTCGGTCGGCGCCGGTTGTGGCACCGATTCCTGCCCCCACCCACCTCCCGACAAGCGCGAGCCGGCGGGTGTGGAACGAAGGGTGGGCACGTGGTGGTGGTGGTGGCGGTTGCGGTGGTGGTGGTGGTGTCAATCACGCCGCACACCAAAGCAGCGCCCCTGGCACCAGCGCTAGCGCTGCCACAGCGCACAACACACACACAACGGCAGCAGCGGCAGGTTCAGCTGCTGCTGCATCCGGTGGTGGTGGTGGTGTCGCTCGACCATGGCGCACGTTCCAAGTGCAGCAGCAACGAGCCGACCGTGAGGCCCGTGCATACCGACGGGACAGTGCGCGTGAGGCGTCGGCTTCTGCGGGCGGTGTGTTGGGTCGACGGGGAGTGGCAGGGTCCAGTGGCTCCGTGGCGTTGTTTCGAAAGGTGTACGGGAAGAATGTGGGGAGTACGGATGTGCGTCACCACCAACACCAACACCAACACCACACCAACGGCAGCAGCGCCAGCCATGGGGACGAGAGCCGGAACGGGAACGGGAACGGGAACGAGATGGGCAACGGCGTGAACACCATCAACGGCAGTGGTGGCAGTCACCACAACGTCGCACCTTCACAGGCACGCAGTGCCAGGACATCCGCACAACCCGGCAAGCGTGATGGTGCCTCCCAGTCCAGGCAGGCCCACTCTGCTGCTGCGGCCGCCACAGCTCCGACGATACCTCGCCGACGCGCCACGCTGCAGCCCGACCATCGTGCCGCACGGGGGGCACGTGTGCAGGAGAACGCACACACTGGGGCACCCGGCAAGAGAAGAAGGAACACACACGCCGCCCCGCGACGCATGCGAGCACAGGGGGGAGGTGGCGGGCGCAACTCTCTGACGGTTGTCCTCCCAAAGGACGGCAGCTTGTTCGAGCCCCCAGCCTCGCCACACTTGGTCATGTCCTCGGATGGACTGCTCCATGTGGCGCGTGTTGCACCGGTATGTACTCCCCCCCCCCCCCCCCTCTCCGGTGGGATGTGGTGTGCTTGTTTGTACCAAGCTGTCTTCTCCATGTTTGTGGTCGTGCTTTGGGGATGTTCTGTACTCCTGTTGCTAGGTGGCTCACTCTCTTCCTCTCTGTCTGTCTCGTGCGCGTTTCCTGTCTCGTGTCTTCTCTCTGGCTGTCGTCGGTTGTTTTGGTGCTGCCACAGGGTGCGCCTCGCACACCTGGTGTTCGCAGTGCAGACCAGGGCAACGTATACCCCCAAACCAGTGCTGCACAGTCCCCTCCAGCTACCAACCCCCGCCGAGCCTACCAGCTAGCCAATCAGTTGGTCCCTCATGACGGGTGCGTGGCGTGCAGAATGTGTGTGGTGGTGTTCGACGCGCACGTATACGTTTTGACCCGACCCACGCATGCACGTGTGTGCCTGCCGTGTGTGGTGTGTTCAACATTCATGCAGGCGCGTGCGACGAAACTCCATTCTTGACCGTCAGAGGCGTGCTGCAGAGGCACACCTACGCCGG
>Ga0213833_1002438_pt1 | contig 12055 bp, 16 predicted proteins | sample SWATP21_FD_160575 | JGI IMG/M metagenome (GOLD analysis project Ga0213833, IMG submission 160575) | Coastal seawater microbial communities from Marineland, Florida, United States - SWA TP2 #1 | ecosystem: Environmental > Aquatic > Marine > Coastal | place: USA: Florida | collected 2016-08-14
GGGTGGGGTGGTGGTGGTGGGTGTGGTGGTGGTGGTGGTGGTGGTGGTGATGGTGGCCGTGGCCGCATGACTCACAGCGCACCACACGCCGATGAGGCGGGTGCCTTCAGTCGTCGATCCCCCCCTCCGCCGGTGGAATCGCATGGCTCGCAGCTGCGTGTTCCCGAACACGCCCAACCCGGGCAACGCCGTTCCACTGACCTGGACCCGCGTTCCTTCGGCCCCTCCGCGCAGATGCCTGGCCAAAGCCGTCAGGGGGGTCCCTCTCCTACATACGACAGCGGCGTTGGCTCCACGAGTGCTGGCAGCACTACCGCCAGCGACAGCGCCGTTGGAGGTGGCAAGGAGCTCACGAAGTACCAACGCATGAGCCGCGGTGTGCCACAGGACAAGGTACGCGAGCAGATGAGCGAAAGGCATGCCGCTCGTGCGCCACAACACACCACGCCGTCACCCGTACGCCCAACAGAGGAGTACCGTGATCGCACGGTCGCAGGCACCAGGCCTCACAGCGACCGATCGAGTGACTCTGGTGCTGCGGGCACTGGTGCAGGTGCAGGTGTGCAGACCGAGTTGGACAAGTATCGACGTATGATCCGTGTTGGCGTGCCCGTGAACTCTGTGCGCAATAAAATGCGCAGGGCAGGTGTTGCGGATGTCGATGTAGAGTTGGTGTGTGGTGCTGCGCCCGGCGCTAGTGCTGGTGCTGGTGCTGGTGCTGGTGCTGGTGCTGGTACTGGTGCTGGTGCTGGCCGAACAGCCGCGCCACCCAGCCAACGTGCTCCAGCATCGACCAGCACGTCAGGTGACAGCGGCGGCGACAGCAGTGGTGCACCCCGTCGCGCGGGTATTCCCGACGCGGGATCGTTGCTTGCAGAGATCCGCAACCGCAAGGGGCGACCGAAACGCTCCAGACGCCGCAGCAGCCATTCCACCGGACGCAGTGGCAGTGGCAGTGGCAGTGGTCGTGGCAGTGGTGGCGGCGCCGGTGGCGCAAGTGCGGCGCCAGGCGTGGCAACCACGACGGACCCAGATGTGATCAAGGTGCCCATGAACCGAGAGCGTGCCATTCAAATCGCGCTGCATCGCTTCAAGAAGCTGCGGAAAGCCCGCCACCCAGCCTCTGTCATTGTGCGCATGATCATGTCCCTTGACCCAGCTGCTGTCGGAGGAGACGTTGGGCTGCTCATGAACGTCCTCCCGACTCAGGACGAGATGCGGCAGTGCAAGGTAGGTGACGCAGGCATCGCACGACCCACCAAAACCGTCGAGATGTTCAAACTCACCGCCTGTGCTCCGTGCTGGCGCGGTATGTGTGTGTGTGTCGGGGCGGACAGAAGTATGTGGGGTCACCAGACGTCCTCACAAAGCCCGCCCGCTTTTTGTGGACATTGTCTCGTGTGCGACGTGCGGTCCCCAAGCTGCGCACCATGATGTTCATCATGGGGTTTGAGCAAGAAGTGGGGGCAGTGATGGCAGTACGTTGTTGTGGTGCACAGACCGCGTGTTTCCGTCGGTCCTTTGTGTTTGTTTTGTTTTTTTGTTTGGCTGGCGCGTGACTCGATGCGGTGTTTGGTCGTGGATGTGGTGACTCTAGGCGGTTTCCAAGCTTCGTGAAGGGTACAACGAGGTTCTTCACAGCGAGGTCCTTGCAGCAGTGTCTGCGCGCCTTGTGGATGCGTTGGGTGGTCAGCCACACCACCGCTTCAGCTTGTCCCGAGTGCGTTGTTGTCCGTGCTTGAATGAAGTCACTTCCTCGCCAGTGCTCACAGTGTGGTGTGGCAACAGATCGGCACAAAGCGAGGGACGCAGCCGTCTGTGCTTGACAGTGTGATTATGACCATGATCGAGGGGGTACGGCACCCCCACACCTCGCTGTGGTGCAGTTGGCGGTGCCGGTGTGAGTCTGACCCCTCCGCCGTGTTTTTGCAGGGTGAGGAGTCTCTCCTGTCCCTGGGCCAGAGCTTTCATGCGCTTGGTGCCGCCACCGAGCTCAGCCTGCATGGGCTTCAGAGTCAGATAGACGGCATTCGCAAGCAGCATCGTGCAGCCGAGGCAGAGGCCTCTGCCACACAGCAGGACGGTGCTGATGGTGCCGCCCAGTTCGTACAACGTGTCTCGGACTTCTCAACGTTGGCCACCACGCGCATCACGGAGATGGAGCGCGCTCTGTCTGGTTTGCAGGTGGGTTGGGCTGCGGTGCTTGTTGTGGTCCGGCGCCACACCAGCAGCCTTGCTCACTTTTTTGTTGTGTTCGCTCGTGATGCATCGCAGACCCCAAGCTCCAAGGTTTGCACCTTGATTGGTGAAGCTGACATCACTCCCGAGCGTGCCCTGGAGCGCATCCACTCGTTCGTCTCTGCGTGGGGACGCCGGATTCCTGTCTGCAAGCGCAAGGTGCGGTCTGCGCAGTCGCTGGCTGCACGCGCAGCAGCGCGCAAGTCGGAAGCGGGGGCACGGACTGCTGTGGCACCCTCTTCTCGTCCCTCCTCGGCCTCTTCTCGCGCCACGTCACTCGTGGACATGCTGGCCCGTCGTCGCGCAGCCATGCCGCGTCGTGATAGCGAGGACAGTGACGCGTAGTGGGGCTCCACTGCTAGCTGCTGGCAGCGTGGGTCAGCAGTGCGGTGCGGTGAGTAGCCACAGGTTCCTATTTTCCTCTTCTGAAATTTGCAATTTGAACCTCGCACAAATGGAAAAAACGTTGCGCGCGCGGCGGCGTGTGCACATCAAGGGTATCCACGGACACGCGTTGACACGCGGCACCGCCACTGCTTCCCGTAGACCCCCACGTGCTCTGTTGTTTGTTCTTGTAGTCTGCAAGTGCATGTGGCAACCGTTGGCGCCGTCACCCGGCCGCTGGCCCGCTGCGTCTGTGTGACTGTGCTGATTGATGACTCATCTGCCCCCCACGCAGTGAACCCAGCTCGCCGAGCGCTTGCCCATCGACCTGACTGGTTGTGACCAGTCAGGTGAGGCGACCATGTCCTTGACTTCACCTGTCGCGGGTGATCCCGCCGCACAGGCGCCAGCAGAGGCCCCTGGGGCGCCAGACGTCGTGGCACCGGCAAAGGGCGCAGCGGCTCCGGCTCCGGCAGCTGCACCGCTGAGCGCCCATGGGGTCGGCGAGCCCGTCGAAGGCAACCCTGACGGTGGCAACGCGTTACCCTTGTCAAGCACGCCCGCCCCCACCGTCCAGACCTGCGATCCCGGCGCGCCGATCCCCGGCTCCGCGGTAGCGACCGTGTCAGTCAAGCCACCACCAGACTCCCCCACCGACGCTTCCCAAGCGAACGGTGCAGTCGCCACAAGCGTAGGTGCCTCCAGTCCTGGTGACAACGCGTTGCCTTTGTCAAGCGTGCCCGCCCCCACCGTCCAGACCTGCGATCCCGGCGCGCCGATCCCCGGCTCCACGGTGGCGACTGCGGCACGGTGGCCGACCGTGTCAGTCAAGCCACCACCAGACTCCCCCACCGACGCTTCCCAAGCGAACGGTGCAGTCGCCACACGCGGTGCTTCCAGTGCTGGTGGCCCCCATTCCCAAGTGGCGCGACAGCAGCTTGCAGACCGCCAGAAACGTGCCCGCCCCTCGACCAGCCCTGCCGGAACAGTGGGTGGTGTCGGCACCCCCACTGGTCCCACCAAGTCCCAGCAGCTCCGACCGTCCAAAAAACGAAGGCGCCGAAGCTCTGGGAGGCCACGGTGTACGTTGCAAGGCAGGACTGGGTTGTGCAGTGGTGCCCAACCCCCGCACTCTTGCCCACGTCGTCATGTGCTGTGTGTGTGCGTGACACGTGGTGTGCTCCTCTTGCTGGGTGTACTCTGTTGTGTGTTTGCCAGGTTCCATCACTGGCTGCAACGCATGGCGGTTTTTCAGCAAGTTTGGAGACAACCACGCCAAGTGTCTCCACTGCAAGGAGGTTTCTGCCAGGGATCAGTTGATGCGGCACCTGGCTGGCTGTACCTCCCTGCCGGAACTTGCACGGCAGGATCTGGACGAGCTCGCACGTGATGACGCGCAATATCTGCGAGGTCGATACGGCACCAACCCCGTGTACCGCAATTTTGAGGTCGTTGGTTTGGACAAGGCGGTGTGCAAGTTTTGTGATGCCACCATGCGCGGCAACTCCAGGGACTTGAAGTCACACCTGGTCCGATGCCCGGCACGCGCAGCCGCGGTGCAGCACCAGCCCGATGCGGTGCCATACTACGCAGCCTCAACGATCGCGACCCGTGTGACTGCAGTGCAATGCGACGGCGTCCTGCGGCGGCACGCAGCCACGCAAACGTCGCCGACGCTCGCCGCGAAAGAGACGCGCAGCGTCGGAGTCTCCACCCAGGATGTGGGGCCGCTCGCGCGGAGCGTGAGTGTGCGCCAACCACGCTTCGCCGCGTCCCTCCCTCGGGGTGACCTGCGCATGCTGCCGACCGATCCGCGGCTCCAGTTGTACCAATTGGCAATGAGCCGCCTTGCGCAACGTACCACCGCGTACCCCCTGCACGGTCGTCCTCCCACAAACCACGCGCCTGCGTCGTCTGTGTCGTCGCCGCAGATGGTGTCGCCGGTCAACCACACAGCCCCTCGCGGTCCCTTCCTTCGCCAGGCGCCGACCACCCTCTCGAGCGCGCGTGGCGCACCACCCACGCAAACGCAGATGCTGATGCAGATGCAGATGCGTGATGCCACCCGGTACGGGCACAACCCCCGGCCGGACCAGGGCCGTGTGCAGGCGCCGAATGGGCAACGGGAGTGTCGTGTCGCGCCCTCGAATTGGAACGAATGGGCACAACGGAGCCGGTTTTGGCTCGGACGGTAGACCTTGGAACGCTCGCTCGCTGATGTTGCCACTCCAGCCTGTGTTGGACGCGGAACTGGTTGTTGAGTTGTTGGGGTTGGAGCCGACGCTGGAGCTGGAGCTGGAAGCTGAAGCTGAAGCTGGAGGTTGGAAGTGGGGCCAACGTTCGACTTGCGTCTCGTGATCGCGTCCGCTCGTCGTCGTTTGCAACCCGTCCGCGAAGTTTGGACACATCCCCACACCACTGCTCGCATGCACCACCCCAAGGAATCCCCCACCGGTGGATGCCGACGTTAGTTTTCTGTTGTTTGCATGCATGCCATTTGCTTCTCCCCTCCCCTGCCATTGTGTGTGCCGTGGGAGCACGGAGAAGCCCTCGGGTGTGAAGTACAGTAGGAATAAAGTTATTGCAGTCTTTGTTTTTGTTTTTTGTTTTTGGCGGAGTGTTGGCACACACCCACACGCAAGAGCCAGCTTGCGCAACACTACCGTTGTGTCCTCGGGGGCCTCAGTGTGCGGCTGCTGGGGTCAGACTGGTGATAGGTGGGTGGCGCCTCTCGCGCAGCCGCAGACTCACGCCAAGGTGACATGGCCGGTGAGCTCGCCGCTGTCCACACTGAACACCCACTTGCCTGGAGAATACTGTGGGACGCCCTGCGTGTTCGTCAAATGCAGTTTGGCGGACTCCACGGAGAAACTGGTCTCGACGGATTCGCCCGAGGGGACATGGATGCGCTGGAATGCCACCAACACTTGGAGTGGAACACCATCCACACCGGCATTGGGAGGTGTCGCCATCACCAGCACGATCCGATCGCTGCTGCGTGTCCCGGTGTTCGTCACCTTCACCGTAAACGTGGTGGCGGGGGTGGCGGCAGTCTGCTGGACTGGTGCGGGACTGGAAGCCCAGGTGTACTCCCAGGTCGTGTAGCTCAGCCCAAAGCCAAACGGGAAGAGCGTTTTGCCCATGAAGAAGCGATGCGTGCGCCCGGGGTAGTACGGCATGTTCGGTCTGGCACCATTCATGCAACGTCAATGGAGGGACACAGAACACACACACACACACGCCCGTCACAACAGCACGGCACGCCACTGAGAGCTAGCTGTGCGATGCGCACGCACCGCATGTTCATGTTTGTCATGTCCACGTTGTCAGCAAACGCTTGCGTCACCCACGTCACGGGAAGTCGACCGGCTGTGGTGAATCAAACACGGGGGTGCAAACGCGGTTGCATCAGCACCAGGTGCACGGTGTACCGTACACCCCAACACCCACCAAACGACCCCGCCCCGCCCCGCCCATCCATACACGCACCTGGACTCGTTGTGCCAAACAAGATGTCGGCCATGGCCTGTCCTCCTGACTGCCCCGGGTAGCCGATCCAAAGCACGGCACCAACCTTTGGGTTTGCCATGATGGCGCTGATGTCCAACGGGCCACCGCACATGACAACCACAACAATGGGCTTCGGGGCTGCGTTGGCAACCTCTTGCACCAACAGCGACTGAACTCCAGGCAGCGTGAGGTTCACCCTGTCGTTCATCTCACCCTCCTGTTGGGCAGTGATGCCGATGACAAGCACCGTGAGGTCGGCGTCTTTGGCTGCGGCGGTGGCCGCAGCAAGCCCGGTCGTGCTGTTCCCGGTGAGGTTGCACCCGAGCTGGTACGTGGTGTGCTTGATGTACATTTTCACACCATCAAACGGAGAGATGAGGTACGGCGCCGTGCCAAAGTAGTTGCCCTGCCCAAGGTTGCGCGTCGGTGGTGGGAACCAGATATGAGGTCGGACCAGTTCAGATCAGATCAACTCAGACCACATCCATGAACCACGCAGCACGGCATCCCCTTTGCGGGTCACTCACCTGCATGCTGGTGGTCGCATTGGCATTGGGACCAATGACAGCCGCGGTTGCAATCGTGGTGGCGTCCAGCGGCAGGAGATCGTGTGTGTTCTTCAGCAGCGTCATGCCTTGGCGTGCAGCCTCGAGCGCCAGTTGTTGGTGGCTTGGCGTGTTCACATCGCTTGGGCCCAGGTTTTCGAACCTGGCCAGCACCAAAACGGCACCAGCACCAGAATCAAAGCGGTGGTGAGCCAGTACAAACGAGGTGGCGCTAGCCTTGCATTGATAGTAGCATGCAACATGCAACATGCAACAACATGGCACGACCACACAAGTACGTACGGCAGCAAATCCAGTGGATCAAACATGCCAAGGCGGAACAACACCATGAACTGATTGGCCAGTGCAATATCGAGGGCTTTCGTGGTCACCTAACGGAAAGCAACACGAAGTCACAAACGCCAACTCCCCACCCCCACAACAAACACGCATTCGTCCACGCACCACCCCGGTGGAAACGGCATCTGGCAAGGCATCGGTGACAAATGTGCCACAGTCAATGTCCATGCCTGCATCCAGCGTGACAGCGGTCGTCTTGCTCGGCGTGTTGGCGTAGTGGTGCTCCGTTTCCACAAACTGCACGGCTTCGCAATCCGACGTGATGTAACCTTGGAACCCCCACGCCTCTCGAGCAAGCTCAGTGAGCAACCACGTATTGGCACACGATGGAACACCGTTCTCCTGAAAGCACACATCAGGTGGTTGGGTGAACCCATGCGGGGGGAAGTCAAGACGCTGGCGCGCCGCCAACGCAAACACGATTGCGTACGGCGTTGTAGCTGCACATGATGCCACTGGAATTGCCGTCTCGCACACAAGCTTCAAACGCAGGCAGGTACCTGGGGGGCAACAGCAGCAAACAACACAAAATGTGACGTTGCCCACCCCTGTTCAATGCAGACACCATGCACTCGACGTACGTGTCATTGAAATCCTGCTTTGTAACAAAAGCATCAAACTCGTAGCGAAGGATACCGTGCCAGTTTTCCAACGAATCTGAGCTCAACAAACCCCACAGTGGCCACAACGTTACCGCGCCTGTGGAGCAAACAAACAAACATGCAAACAAACAAGCATGGCAACCCACGCACATGCTGGTGGAAGACAAGCAACAAAGTGAGACACGTAGGCCAATGCGAACCCCAACTGACCACAAACAGTCGCACCATCAAAGTGTTTGCAGCAGCTTGACACGCGCAGATAGTGTGGGTCCTTTCCACCCTGCATGCCTTGCACAAAGTTCGTGACATACGCGCTGGTCAAGGTTGGATCCTCGCCCGGCGTTTCTTGACCGCGACCCCAACGCGGATCCCGGAATATGTTGATGTTGGGCGCCCTGTTTGTGTGTGACAAACACAGCGCAAGCAACGACCACAAGGACACGCATCGATGTTTGTTGAGCGGGTCACGTGGCACCGCCCTGGAGTGGTGACAGCAAGCAGCAGACAACAGGCACGGCACTCGTCGCACCAGTATGTTAGTCCAGCTTGGTGGTAGTTTGCCATGGCACGGCCCTCAGTGGACACGACCACCCCGATGTCATGAAACCTGCGACGTGGGTACGCGCGAGAGCGAAACAAGCAGGAGCAATGAGTCGGCGTGTTGGCATGTCGTGCGACCAAAAGTCCCAACCAAGCAGCACAACAGCGAACACCAAGTAGCAACCGGCGTACAACGTGGTGTTGAAGGTGGCGCCCGTGAGGATGACTTGAGGAAAGCTTGTTGCCGCCGGGAACTGTCCAGTGAACGACACGCCAGGACAATGCGCGACGCCCTGCGAAGAAACACACGAATGTGTCAGCAAGAAATCTGTGAACAGAGGTGCCTCCGTGATCGGACGAGAAACAGAGAAGAAGAAGCAAAACGTACATGCAGCCCCTCACTCCACCATTGATACCTGAACACGCACACACAGACACGAGTGAGCTGTGTCAGCAGCTGCCATGCCACCGCAGCACAATCGGCACGCACGGGGCAACGCCAAGTGTTGGAATACCGCTGGCACCATTTTGGAACAGCCCATACTTCTCATCTTGGGGGATGCTAGCAACAAAGTTGGCAACCCGTGTGGCGTATGGCAACGAGTGGTTGCAGTACGGCATGTCTCGGTTCACCGGCAGGTCACAAGGCCGAGGAGGCGGGGGGGCCGGGGTGCCAGAGTCAAGGCACATCCCTGTTGCCACATGCTGAAACTGGTGTGTTGTCTGAAAGGGGAAAGGGGAAACAGCGTGAATGAAAATGAAAGTGCCCGACCCCACTCTGTTGTCACACCCACCGTGTTGAACACCCACTGTTGGTTCGGGCTGTCATCACAAGTCAACAGCTGTGCGTTTGCACCTTCGTACTGAAACAGAGCCCCAACGCAAAGTCCCGACAAGGTGGAGATGAGTGAGCCATTCTTGAACTCCCAGCCTTGGTTCTGGTGCGCAGGAGCTGCGTCGAAGATGAAGAGCACGACACCACACCGAGAGTTCCCAGGTCGAAGTCAACAACGTGAACAAATGGACGCCCACCAGCAACAGGTTTCGTTTGGCTACCTTTGTCTGATGGATGGCAAGTGCATGTCCACACGTTGCTGAAGGGCTTTACGCCGTAGTTCTGGACGTCTGTGTAAGTTCTCGAACAGCAGCGACAATCAGGGCCGGCAGTACACAAAACCAAAAGCACACTCGCCCATGGCCCATACCAAGGCAATAATCATTCGATTCAATGATGATGTGGTTGTACAGGTTTGGGGAAGGGTGGTACTGGAAGAGCTGGTTTGGGTTGGAACTGTTGCATGGCATCAAGTCGGCATTGGGACAGGATGCGGACGCCTTCGTCGCCAGAAGAAGAGCCACCAGGGCCACGAAACACGGCGAACGGGGAAGCCTACACGCACTCATTGCCAACGGTTGCATGTACAAACAAGCACTGCTTTGTTCAGGGCCGGTGTTGAAGGTGTTGAAGCCTCTCCAGGGTGCCAGGCTGAAAAGATGCGCTGCGCCACGCGCGACATGGATTCGTGCGGCTGATTGTCACTATTTTGGTCTTTTACACCAACAACGGAAACCGATGCGCTGCTGTACGTCCCAAGGCACCCGCGGCTGGCGGTAGCTTGAGCTCAGTTGCTTCGGTGGTCGCGTGGGGGTGCTTGAAGCGCTTGTTGGGTTGTGTTGACACGTCGTCGGCGCGATGTCGGACCAACCTTGGGTGCTGTGTGTGGATGGAGAGGGCAACCAGTACTTCTTCAACAATGACACCCAGGAAACGTCGTGGGAGTTGCCTGAGGGCCTGGACCGCGCCACTGTCCCTAGACAGAAGAAGTGGACCCAGATCGTCGATGGTGATAGCATGTACTTCTACAACAACGTCACGGGGGAGTCGTCGTGGGAAAAACCGGCGGACTACGATGGCGGGGGTGAGGATGGCGGTGCCGGTGCGACAGCTTCACTGGATGCGGTGGAGGAAACCAAAGGCGAGAAGGCCGAAGAGAAGGGCGACGAAGGCAGTTCGATTGCAGGGGCCGTAACAGCTATGAAAGCGGCGTCCAAATGGCTGGAAGTCCGTGATGAAGAGTCCGGTGGCGTGTACTATTACAACAACGAGACAGGCGACTGTCAGTGGGAGAAGCCCGACGACTTCGATGGCGCCTCCGCTGAAGGCATTGCCAAGGAGCACATGGAGAAGATATTGAAGGCCAAGTTGCGTCTAGCTGCGCTGGATTCAGACACTCGGAACAAGATCAAGGCCGCACAGCAGGAGCAGGCGAAGCTGAAAGCCGAGGGCAAGCTGGAATGGGTCGAGTGCTACGACCCATCCTCTGATGCGTTCTACTACACAAACAAGACCACGGGTGCCACGACATGGGACAAACCTGAAAACTACGTCATGGCGGCGGATGATGAGATGATGCTGGCCGTTATCAAGATCCAATGCCTGTTTCGGGGCAAGATCGCAAGGGGCGAGGTGAAAATCCACAAGAAGAAGAAAGAGAAGTGGGTGGAAGTGAAGGATGAAGAGTCCGGAGGGGTGTACTACTTCAACAACGAGACGGGTGAGTGTCAATGGGACAAGCCGGATGACTACATGGGGCACACAGCGGAAGGCGCAAGCAAGGAACAGATGGAGAAGATTCTCAAAGCCAAGCTTCGCCTTGCAGCAATGGACTCCGAGACTCGCAACAAGATCAAGGCTGCGCAAGAGGAGCAAGCGAAGCTGAAAGCCTCAGGCAAGCTTGCTTGGGTGGAGTGCTACGACCCCAACACGGATGCGTTCTACTACACCAACAAGGAAACCGGTGAAACGACGTGGGAGAAGCCTGAAAACTACGTGATGGCCGCGGATGACGAGATGATGATGGCCGTGGTGAAGATCCAGTGCTTGTTCCGTGGCAAGATCGCGAGGGGCGAAGTCAAAATCAAGAAGCGAAAGGTGTGGCAGGAGGTGATAGATGAGGAGTCAGGCAAGCCGTACTACGTCCACTCCAAAACTGGGGAGGTCACGTGGGTTCGCCCCGACGAGCTTGGCGGTCCCATCGTCGACCCAGAAGAAGAAGCGGCGCGCAAGGCTGAAGCAGAACAGAAGCTCACAAAAGCCTTGTCCATCAAGCTCAAGGAGGCTCGGCTGGACGAAGACACTCGGAAAAAGTTGAAGAATGCCAAGCGTCGGCTGGAGGCAGAGAAGGCGGCAGGCAAGGTTGGCACATGGGTTGGCTGCTTTGACCCGGCCTCTGACGCGTTCTACTACTACAACGCTGTGAGTGGCGAGACCACCTGGGAGAAGCCCAATGACTACATCATGGCCGCGGACGATGAGATGATGCACGCGGTGGTCAAAATTCAGTGCCTCTTCCGCGCGAAAATGGCTCGTCGTCGTGCTGCAGGCATGTTGACCCGTGCCCGTGACATTTCCAAGGCCCAGCATGCAGAGGCTGTTGCCCGCATGCAAGCGTTGAATGAGGAAGAAATGGAGATGAAACGGTGCGTACGGTGTAGGTGGTGTGGAGAAGAGTGTGTGAGGTGGGGCACCACGGGGTGCTTTTCTTTCTGTGCGCGCGCACGGGTGTGTATGTGTGCCTTCCGTGACTCGGGGGCACGCGCTTGACGTCAACGTGGTTTTGATGGGTGTCCAGGCAAATGGAAGACTTGCGCAAGGCAAAGGAGGCAAAGGAGCTGGAGCGACGGAACCGAGCCAGGGAACAGGCGGAACAAGACCGCTTGGACGCGCTGTCGGAGGAAGAAAGGTTGCGCCAAGAACGCGCGGCCGCCACTCAAGAACAGGCTCGGGAACTGCGTGCACAACGCAAGGCTGCTAGGTGCGCATGAACGAAAATGGGTTGGGGGGGGGGGGGGGGGGGGGGGGGGGGGGCGGGGGGG
>Ga0213833_1002440_pt1 | contig 12049 bp, 4 predicted proteins | sample SWATP21_FD_160575 | JGI IMG/M metagenome (GOLD analysis project Ga0213833, IMG submission 160575) | Coastal seawater microbial communities from Marineland, Florida, United States - SWA TP2 #1 | ecosystem: Environmental > Aquatic > Marine > Coastal | place: USA: Florida | collected 2016-08-14
CGTGGTGGCCGTGGTGGCAGTGGCAATGTTTCCCCCCACCACTGCGCCATGCGTGGGCCAGGACTGTCACAGGCGGTGCGAGGCTCGCCGAACGAGTTCCAGGTGCTGCTTCGCGATGCACACGACAATCCAGTGCGCGATGCTGGGGATCGTGCCGTTGACGTGGCGATTCGTGGTGGTGAGGTGGTTGCCATCGTCAACCTCCGTACGGGCAGGTACCGTGTCACGTACCGACCGCACGCCAGGGGGCGCACCCTCCCTCCGGAGCCGTTGGCATTGACCGTGTCTGTCCATGGCATCCCGCTTCACGACTCACCGCTCACACCGTCGCTCGTTGATGACCACAACCGCCAGTCCCAGGAACAAACCACGTCACACAGGTCTCCGCACACGTCTCCACACGGGTCTCCACGGAGGAGATCTCGGCGCAGACCTCGCCCACAACGACCACCACAAGACGTCAGTGACACCTCAGATGGGACCTCTCATCGGCGCGCTTCCGCTGAACTTGACACGCCGACACCTCCGCCTCGTGTGTCCTCAGCACACGTCTCCTCTCCCGGAGCCGCCGACCGTGATGCTGTGGTGGCGGCTGCAACCGGACCTTCTGTTGAACCCACCTCGGTGACCACTCCAGCCACTCTACCTCGTACGTCTTCGGAACGTCGGCGTCGGCGCCAACGTCGTCGGCCGCAACAGCCATCGCCTCAACATGTCGCTCGCGGTGGCACCCCTCAACCTGTAGCACGCCCTGCTGTTGATGCCGCCACACCCACGACGCCCATTCCCTCGCCGGCTCCTCGTTCCGTGTCGTCCCAGCGATCTTCGTTGTCGTCACGCAGTGCCAGCACCGGCCGCCCCCGGCGCAGGCGCCCACAGCCGCGCCGGCCCAAGCCTTCGCACGTGATTGACCTCGAGACTGACGACGAGGACAGCACGGAGGGCTCCTCCGACGTCGCCGTGGAACCGCCACGCCGTCTGCTCGACCCACATCGTCAGGCCAGACAGCGCAGCCAACACCGCGGTCAACGTGCCCAGCGCGATGAACGCAGCCAACGCACTTCACGCAGTCGAGGTAGTGGCGAATCGCCTGGCGCCGGCAGTACCCATGGCACCGCCTCTGGCACAGAAAGTGCTGCGCGTACCGTGCACCGGGCGCACAGTGCACACCGTGTGCTACCACGTGTTGACCACACGCCGTCGGTTGGTCAGAGCGACGGTGGGAGTGACAGTGGTGAAGTGAGTGGCAGCGACAGCGACAGCAGTCACAGCAGTCACAGCAGTCACAGCAGTGGCGGTGTTGGGCATGATGTCTCTCCTTCCGCAGCTGTCCAAGGCATTGCAGCAGAGCTGTCAGCGTTGGCTCGATCTGCGAGGGAAGCCGTGTCTCGCGTCGAGTCCAGGGCCGCTGCTGTGGCTCAAACGGGCTCGCATGTTTCCAACAGCGACAGTGACACGATGTCAGGCGGCGGTATCATGATGGCTGGTCCTGCGTCGCTCAGCTCGGGCGATGCTGGGGGTATGGGCCAGCCCGAGGGTGGTGTGATCGACGAAGATTGGGCGAAGGTGCAGCTGGAGCGGTTGGGGCTGCCACCACCTGCCTGGTCCACAGTGGGCGAGTTCCAGCGCTTTGTCCACGCAGAAGAGGCAGCTATCAATGACCTTGTGCACCGTGTTGGTACGTCGTACACTGCTGTGTGTGATGGTCATGTGTGTTTGTGCGTCGTGTCATTTGTGTGGGTTTTGTGCTTCACCCACCACTGGCGGTGCGCCCTGTGTTTGTACAGGACATCAACACGACCTGCATAGACGACGAGAGGACCCTCCTGCCAAATGGCGAGATGTGTTGGATGTGTGGCGCATGGGGGCGTCCTTGCCCGAGCTTCGGATCATCCAGTGTAGTCTGCAGACGTCCACGCTTCCGTGCCGAAGGCTCCTGTGCACTCGGCTTGAGCGCTTGATGCGCGCCAGGTCCGCTTTGAAAGCTGCGGCTCGCGACAATAACGGTGGTTTGGATCACCGCAGCAGCGACGTTTCCAGCGACGATGCCGCTGACAGCAGTAGCAGCAGCAGCAACAGCAGTGCCGCACATGTGTTGCACTCCCAGTATGAACGCCCGGTCGTTTCACACCCGACACTTGCTGCTCCTTCAACAGCAACCTCCGCATCTGTGGCCAACATCCACCACCCACCAGTGCTTGCGACCAACACGGAGCCCACCCCGCGGACCCAGCGTCGTGGCGGCTTGCGTGGCCAAGGTTCAAAAATGGTGCCACCGCCCGATGCGTTGCCCGTGTCACCTCCGCAGCACAGTGTCGTCGACGCGCCCTCTCCACCCGTGCCAACCCCACTACCCCCATCTGCGTCGGTGCCATCTGCGTCGGTGGTATCCCCACCAAGTGTACCACCTGTCCAACAGGGTGCCCGTGCCCGACGTGCCCCCCGTGGCCGTGCAGGGTCTCGCACAACCTCGCGCACCAGCAAGGTCATTCGAATCCCAGTCGTTCTGACACGCACCCCAATTGGGTTTCGCCTGCGTGCAAGGGTGCGTTCGTTGTCATGGGTTGCGGGTCTGGGTGGTGTGGCCGTGGTTGTGACGATGCTTGTTCCTGTTGGATTGTTGGATTTCGCTTCTTGCGCTGCACCTTCCTGCCTGCTTGCTTCATGTGTCGTGGCTTGGCCCACTGTGGTGTTGGGGTGGTGTGCGCTGCCGTACTGTGTGTGCTTTCCAACCAGGCAAATGGCATGGGCGCGTTGGTCGCGTCTGTCGAAGATGGCAGTGAAGCCGCCGACGCAGGCCTTCGCCGTCACGACGCTGTCCATTCTGTGGATGACGTGGAGGCTGCCAGCTTGTCGCATGAGCAAGTCATGATGCTGCTCCACATCACGGTCGCAGCGGTGCGGGGCCATCAATCCAAAACGGTTGTGTTCACTCGCGTGGTGGACGACACCCCCACCGATGCGCAGCAGACCAGCACCAAGGTGCCCACAGGAGACACCAACACGGCGCACACCGCGGGCTATGCACAGCGTGCACAACGTCAACAAGAGCGACAGCGACAGCGACAGCAACGACATGGACGCAGGCCGGTACGGCGTGGCGCTGGGATGAAAGGCACCCAGTTGGCCACGGCATCACGTCAAACACAGCGCCGCAAGCGCCAACAACAGCGCCAGTCGACCGACCCGGTGCGACAGCGTCTGCGCGCAGCTGCATACGCCGCTGGTGGTGTGGACTACGCAAAGCTGTTTCGGCACTACGACCGCGACAACAGCGGGCTGCTGGAGTTTGAAGAATTCAGGCGGGCCTTGCGGCGTGATGCCAAGTTGTCTGTGGAGGTTGTGACGGAGGAGGAGCTGCAAGGCATGTTCAGCGCCGCTGACGCGGACAACAGTGGTGCCGTGGATGTGATGGAGTTCATTGCGTGGCTGGAGGCCGACTTGGCGCCCCCAGACGATGCTCGTGTCGCACAGCGGAACGCAGCCGCCGCTACGGTGGCAAATTCGACCCGCGACTCTCTCTCGAGGCGCTTGAAGCACACGTCGCATGCAAGTGGCGGAAAGTACTCCTCCGCCCGCGCATCCATGAAGAAGAACACGGCGCGAGCCACGCAGGGCAGCGGAAGAAGCAACAGCAACAGCAGCAGCAACAGCAGCAGCAGCAGTCACAACAACCACAACAGCCCTGGCAACGGTGGGAGTGAAAGCATCGAGAACAATGAACACAGCGGTGAAAGTGAGGGTTACACCGGCCATCGAGACAGCACCAGCAACGAGGGGGTTGTGGGTGTCCCCCATGCGGCGTCACCATCACAGCGATCACAGCGAGCGCAGCCGTCGAACCCTGGCCTGCGATCGTACACGCATGCGTTTTTGGAGCACAAAGCTCGTCGTGACTTGTTGGTGGCCCACGCAAAGGCCGGCATCGCGACCACGCTGGCGACTGCTGATCGAGAGACTGCGACTGCGACTGCGGCAGCGAGTGTGAGTGCGAAAGGACCAGCTGGTTCATCGCTGCAGCAGCCTGGTAAGGGTGCGACCGTGTCGCCCTCGAACTCTGCTGACGCTGTGGATGCCGGGATTCTTGCCGACGACGCACGCGTGGGCGAGAATGGGTCCGAGGAGGGCGAGGCGTCTGGTGAAGATGCGGATGAGGACGGAAGTCAACCGCCTGACTCTGACAGGGCAGGCGGCGGAACAAACGGAGCTCGGGGCCTTGTGTTGCAGGGATCGGGGCTCGACGCTGGAGCAGCAAGCGCGGGTGACGGTGTTGTGGCGCTTGGCCACCCCCAGGGGGAGGATGTCTTGCAAGGCGACGGCGATTCCATGGAAGGAGAAAGTAGCTCTAGCTCCGCCGATGGTGACGTGGTCGAGGCGTCAGATGCGCTGAGCCATCGGGACAGCGTCAATGCAGATGTTTTCGTGCCGAAAGGCAATCACGTGCAGCAGCAGGGTGCCGAAGAAGAGATGCAGGGAGAGCCAACCGGTACACAGGGCGATGCAACCGTGGTGGAGGAGCATGACGATGCGAGCCAGCGTGATGCACTGGTTCAAGTGTTCACGCCCCTGCGGCAGCGCGTGCTGCGTGATGCAGATGCCGCTGGCTGTGAGGGTCTCGAGGAGCTGTTTGACGAGGTGGATGTTTCCTTGGACGATCCCACACATTTGTCTGTGTTCGTGGACGTGCTCTGTGCCGACGGTGCACTTGACTCCATACTTCCCCTGGACGTGGAGAGGTTGTTCCATGTGGCGTGTCAATGGAACGGTGTTGAGGTTGATGTACTATCACCCTTGGCATTTGTGCGGTTCGTTGTTGCCGATGTGATGCAACGAGACGCGACCGAGTCTCGTTCTACAACAGGCATGGACAGCACCAGCAACCACACACCCACCTCTATGGATGACGTGCGCGTGACGCCACGCAATGTCGACACCGACACCGACACCGAGACGGGCCACTCGGCATCGGGTGACGGTGATGGTGAAGACGATGATGGTGATGCTGACGGGGTTGCTAGTGACACACCAACCCAAGAACTCTGCGACGTCGGCGCCCCAAGCGAGGTGCAAGTAGATGGAGGAGGAAACCCGATCACCTCTGTCGCCGTGGGTACTGGCGGTCCATGCGGAGCCCGAGCTGTTGACACTCGTTCGGATGCTGGCACTGGCACCAACATCGACATCGACACCAACACTACCACGGTGGTCAACACCGGCACCCACCCGGCCGACACCATCGCCAACGACACCGATCCTAATGTCGATCCTGACGCCCCCTTGCCCGAGTCTCGTGGACCACGCCTCGGTTCCTTCGATGTTGGTACGGCTGGTGGGGACGAGGCGGCGGCTGATGTTGGCGATGACGCTGCTTCAGCCAATGGTGACAGGCTGACGGGAGCAGCGGTCGCACAAGAGTTGCAACCACACCCGACGCTCCAACGTGTCACCGGGTACGCGAGTCGGTTTGCACTGCGCCAACAATCTGTGGCTTTGTCGACAGCTTCCCACCATGGGAAGCCTGCCGCGCACCAGCCGCCGTCCGCGACGCGCAATGGGATGGTGAGTACAGACGGATGCGATGATTATTCTGCTGGTGGCCGTGGGGCTACTCACGTCACGCCCAGCCGCCATGGTGACACCACAGCAAGTGCACACGCTGCTGTGACCCCTGTGACCCCTGTGACCCCTGCAACCCCACCCGTGTTTTCTCCCAAACTGGAGGATGTAGACAAGGCACTGCTGCAAGATGAGGCATTCCTCACATCTGTGCGTGCCAAACTCCGCGCTGCAGCGTACGGCTTTGGCGGGTTTGATGTCGCGCGGTTGTTTCGTCACTATGACCGCAACAACAGCGGTGGTTTGGCGTTCAAGGAGTTTCGTTCCGCCCTGCGCCGTGACGCCAAGATTTCCTCTGTCAAGCTCCCAGATGAGGCGTTGTTGGCGTTGTTCCACCAGGTCAACACCAGTGCCACCGGTGTGGTGTCACAGTCGGAGTTTGCTGCGTGGGTGGGTGCACCTGGTCCATCATCGGCGACGATGGGTTCCTCACACCTCTCAAATACGCGCCCGCGTGTGTCAACCCATCGTCGAGCGCGACGGCGCATCGTCAGCAAGAGCAACAGAGGTAGGAGCAAGGGCAGAAGAAAGGGGAGACGTCGCAAGCCTCGTACAGCAGTGAGTGGATCATTGTATGCCGACCCGGGGCTCGATCTCGATGGCGACCTCGAGTATTCCAAGAAGTTTTCCATGGATCGTGATGGCAACGGCGACAGCCATTCGGGTCTTGGAGATGCTCACGACGCGCGCGTCGTGACGCTGCAGCACGCAGCGGGTGTTGCCAGGCGTGTCCATGGGATGGCGGTCGATGGTGCAGCGTTGGCCTTGCTCGGTATCCGTACGCCGGCACAGCTGTTGATGGAGGGCGTGGATGTAGATGTGGATATGGAAGTGCAGGTGGATGATGACGTCGATGCTGAGGCGAGTGGGCAGGAGAGACCACACGCGGACTTGGGTTCGGATGTGGACAGCGGTACGACTAGCGATGACAGCATCGGTTTGCCTTTGCACCGGAGGAGCGATGCTGACACCAGGGCTGAAGGAAGGGGTGGTGGACAAACAGATGACACCAGTGATGCTCTGTTTCATGCCACGGTTGCTGATGGTGTCGACACAAGCAACGGCCCCAGTGACTACGCTACCACGAACACAACACAGCGGCGCTCAACACAATGCAGCAGCGATGTTGCGACGAACTCAGATGGCGGACATTCTGATGCTAGTGCCCCACTTGGCGACGACGATGACCTTGGCCTCGAGCATGACAGGTCTTCTGACGCTGACCGTGTGGAGTATGTACTTCGACAGCTGCACATGGATTCGGACCATCATGTGGTGGGGTTGGAAGAAGCGATGGCGTCGTTGGACGCCATGTTGATGTCTTCAGAAGCAGGGGCAATGGAGCACGTGCATCGTCAAAGCTCACACTCACCATCCACGTCACGAGAGCACCGCCAGCGACGCGGCCAGCGGCATCGCCATGCTGCAGGGTCGGGCGAAGACAATATGGTATCACCTTGGCGTGCCGCACGACGATCATCCTTGGACGGTGATGAGAGTACCGATGTCAGTGCCGGTGCTGGTCTTGGTGGCGATGCCGGTGGTGATGGTGATGGCCCCTCGAGTACTGTGCCCCGATCTCGTCCAGCGTTGCTGGCGGAGCGTTCACGCGACGAGGCGAGGCGTGATCGACAAGAGCCACAGCGCGCCTTGCGTCCCACAATGGCTGAGGTGCAACGCGGAACGCCCAGTGACGGTGGTTTATGCAGTGACAGTGGCACACTCTCGGGCGTTTCGGTGGCACCGGTCTTGTCAAGCCGGGCTGTGGCTGCGGCTACAAGCACGTACGCTGGGCGCCATGTTACCCTGCGGTCAGGGCGTACTGGCATTGTGCGCTTCGTTGGTTCCACCGAGTTCGCGGCTGGTTTGTGGCTGGGTGTGGAGCTGGCGACTGCTCGTGGGAAAAACAACGGGACCGTGGCTGGAGTGCACTATTTCACGTGTGTACGCGCAGAGGATGAGCAGCACCCTGCGGCCACGCCTGCTGCCACTGATGCAACCGCTGCTGTGTCACACGCTGGCGGTGTGTCCAAGCGGCCACACGAGCTGTTTTATGGCTTGTTTGTGCGCCCCACGGCTGTGGTGTCCTGTGGACCACCTTCCACAGCCGACCTGCCTGTGGCACAAGCCACGCTTGACCCGTCTGCCCGACACCATGCTGCGCACTCTCCTGCACAAGAGCTGTCTTTAGTCGGCGGCTCGACACATGCAAGTCAGAGCACCTCCCACTCTTGGCGGCGTCAGCAGCACATTCGCCTTGCGTCCCAACCCAACGACACTCACACCAACGCAGTCCACGGTGCCGATCAACAACACGCCTCACGTCCTCGAGCTCGCAGCCGTCTGCCTCGCCGTATTGGCTCGTCAGTCGCGCCATCGTCCTCACCAGTGAAGCCACAGCACCTGACGGGTGGTGCCGAACCGTCCGTGTCCAAGAAGAATAGCCACATGTCACACAAGGCGACTCGTACCAGTGGGGCGGCAGCACGTGTACACCCAGCTGCGTCACACCCCACTCCAATCCAACGCCGCTTGTTTGCTGGTCGCAAGAAGGGTGTTGTGGCAGCAAGACAAGCTGATGGTGTCCCCCATGTCACCCCCTCCGGCCAGGCACACCGCCAACCAGAGAGAAACAGCCATGGAGAAGCAAGGGTGCCCAAGAAAGGAACAGTGTCACAGTCAGACACGCGTGAGGCACTGTCACGGTTCGAGCTGGTACGCTGGTGGTGCTCTCTCCTTCCCATTGGTCGTCGTCGTTGTCATCGCTGTCGTTGTTGTTGATGCATCTGTGCACGTGCGGCTGTGTTGGCAAGCTAGTCCCTGATAATCTCATGCCTTGCATGTTCGTGTGGTGTGGTGTGTGGCTGCATATTGGATGATCAGGGCCTCTCTCAGCTTCACAACGCTGTGCAACGGCGTTCACCGCCCAAACAAATTGAAGAGCGCATCCGCTACGTCGAACGCCTCGCCACCGCTGCAGGGCTCGGCGGTCATCTTCCTTCTGCTTCTCAAGGTGATGATCATGCCCACACCCCTTCCCCTTCCCCTCCTCCCCCCTCTTCCGCACAGCGCCACGCACCATTGCGCCGTGCTGCTGATAGCGATGCACAAGCTGTAGGACAGCAAAAGTCTGCAAAGCGCGTGGTTGATGCGACGGCTACAGCCACAGCAGGCACCCACTCGTCTTCCAAGATACGCGATGTGCCCGAGATCCAGTTGATCCAGCGGCATGCTGCATGCACTCATGGCACGTCGCGAGTGGAGCCACCTTCCGCTGCACGGGTACCATCTTCATCGTGGCAGCCGCAGCGCACGCCTGCGCTGAGTCCTGTACCAGAGGCGCTCGGCAGCAGCAGTGGCTCGCCGTCTCCTGGCACCACAGCCCTTTCGGAAGACACATCCCGCCTCCCTGGTGTACTAGCGACGACTGGTGGCGATTCGGATGCGCCCATGGCACTGTCCCAGCCTGGCAGGGTGTTCGACCGCCGCATCACCGTTTGGTTGGCGACGCTGAACATGCCACAGTACACACAAGTGCTCCAGAGGGCTGGCTTTCGTTCCCTCCGGCAAGTAGCGTACCAGGCCGCCGACATGTTGCCCAAGCTGGATGCCATCCCTCGCAACCACATGGAGTTTTTGGTGGAAGCTGCGGCGACCCTGCGCATGAAACTCCAGGCGCAGGATCGCCAGCGTGCAGCCAAAGCACACGCTGAGACTGCCGCCATAACGTCTGATGCCATGCCGTCGGATGCCATGCCGTCGGATGCCACGACACCTGACGCCATGGCATCTGGCACAGTGACGTCCACCACTTCGACATCTGACGTCACGGCAACGACCCGCGGTGGCTCTGGGCGTGGATCGTGTGCATCTGGCGTGCATGGTACTGTGCCTTCAGTCGCTTCTTCTCCTGCTATTGCTCTGCCTGCTCCGGCCGCTGCCCCTATCCCACACCCTGAGCGTGAAGCCGGCACTGAAGCAGTGCATACCGTCCATAGCTCGAGGGATAAAACGGCGGACGTTTCTACCATCGCCACAGCTACCGCATCGCCTCTTGTCGATATGTCTACCCTGAGTGAGCTACCTGCACATCTTGCGCATAGGCCCCAGGGCCCACTGACTCCATCCATGCTGGACTCTCTGCTTGGCCCGGCACCTTGTCTGTTGAATCACCTACCAGCCGCTCCGGCGAATGCTCCCATACTTGATGGATCAGCATCCACTGTTGGCGCCACGTCCCACAGGTTGGGCCACAGCAACAGCAGCCACAACAGCCAGCTGAGCAACAGCAACACCAACAGCAGCAACCTGAGCAGCGACACCATGGGCACTGAAGCAGCACCTCGGGGCGGTGAAGGGGCCACCACACGGTCGCCTGTCGACCGCGAGCCTTTGTGTGACCAAGCCACACCCGAGTCTAGGGATGCACGCCGCGAAGCAGGGCCATCTGAGCCCATTGATGCTGCGCAATTCATGGCACAGTCCGTTGCGTCTTCGACACGGGACGCGCACGTGCGGAGGAGCTCCTTGTTGTCTCCGACCGCTGGCTCTGCGGTCTCTATTTGGCTGCAATCTCAGCACCTGGGGCAGTATGTGTCACAGTTTCAGGCCTGTGGGTTCAGAAATCTCAATCAGCTTGCTCAGGTGGATCAAGACACGCTTGCACAGATGGGTATCGATGCAAAGGATTACCGCCGTGTGTTGCGTGCCACTTCTGCGTTGCGTGCCGGTCGTCTCATGACAGTGTAGATGGTTGGAGAAAGGCGACGTACATGTGGGGGCTCCACAGTGGGGCACATTGTGGGTGCTGTGGCACGCTGGCGCGGGTGCGGGTGCTGGTGAGTGCAGGTGCTTGTGCTGGTGAGTGCAGGTGCTTGTGCGGTGCGGGTGTTGCGAGTGCGGGCGCAGCGAGTGCGCATGTGGATGTGTATGTGTCGTGAATCGACTCGCAGTATTGTGCAGTAAGAAAGTTTTTGCCTTCGAACACAATCGCAACAAGCCACAACATCGCCAACCAGAGAAAGTCACACCTGAACAACTACGCTGCAGTGCAGCGGCTGCACACACCTTCTGCGGACATGGGGCAGCGTGAGCTCCTGGCATCTTGCTACACGTGATGGGGAAGCAGATGCTTGTTGGTTCTGGCGGCGTCGACATGCGCCAGTTTGTGGCTGTGGCTGGCATGGATTTCGTGCTGGGGAAGTTCTACTCCATGTTCAAAACGTACACTGGCTGTATAGTTGGCTTGCTTGAGTCACAGACTGTGACAGTTAAAAGCTTGCATTGCAAATTCAAGTCCCTGCCGCTGTACGCCATGGTGCGAAGAACCACGCGGCTGATACGATCCACGCATGGAGCGTCTTGAAGATTGTGGGTTTCGTGGCCATCGCCTACGCCGTGGAGCCGAACAGCAACGGTGAGGAGTTCAAGGCCAGAACATCCTTGACTCAACCAGGAACCGGGAAGGGGAGGACGATGGTGTGTTTCGTCGTTTCCTACGCTGCGGGTCGAACCTGAGGGAAGGGGATGGTCTTGTGGAGGGGCACCACGTTGTTGGTGACGGTGGCAGGGGTGGAAACTGCTGGGCGAAGGCGTATAATGGGGACGGCTTTCGCGGCTTGAACGGCGCCTGCTGCGAGCAGTTGATCGGAAGTGCGTGCGCGGAACTCCAACTTGGTGCTTTCCTGGTTGTTTGCGTACTTGGTCCGGATGACGACCGGCACACCCTTCACAACGACCGGCACTGGCACTTCCAATCCCGTCTCCACCGGGGCGGCTGACCCTGTCGGCCGGTACTGAGCTTCAAGCTTCGCATACACTTCTCCAAGCGCCCGCGTGTCACTCGTGTCAAACCCAGCGCCGACCTCCGCGCTCTTCAGCCCCACTCCCGACCGCGCGTTGCGCACGCTGGCACCGACGCCCACCTCCACGCCCGCTTGGAAGTAGGGGAAGGTGGGCTTGGTGGAAAAGTGCGCCGAGGCCTTGACACGCACGATGACACGGTACGATCCCACCTTCATGTTCACCAACTGCCGGGCGGCCGTGGTGCTGCTTTCCACGGCCGTCGCCGGCCCGCTCGGCCGCAGCGTCGCCGTTCCCGTCGTGCTCATACCGACCTCCGTCTTGGCTGGCTTCAGCAGCGGTGACGGTCGCAGCCAGGCTGTCGACGGCTGCTGTGTGTCCCTGCGCGGCATCGCTGTGGAGCTTGACGCGGCACGTGTGGCTTCAGGCGCAGGATTGACCGGGAGGGCGCCACGTCCTGCTTCGCCGTACCCCGTTGCGGGTTTGAACGGGTTGGCGGAGAGAGCAGCCCAAGTGTCTCGCCCCATGTAGCTGGAAATGGCGTCTTGCAAAGATGACGCCTCGAGGCGTGATGCAGTGGCTGTGCCGGCACCAGCACCAGCGCCAGCACCAGCGCCAGCACCAGCACCAG
>Ga0213833_1002443_pt1 | contig 12036 bp, 7 predicted proteins | sample SWATP21_FD_160575 | JGI IMG/M metagenome (GOLD analysis project Ga0213833, IMG submission 160575) | Coastal seawater microbial communities from Marineland, Florida, United States - SWA TP2 #1 | ecosystem: Environmental > Aquatic > Marine > Coastal | place: USA: Florida | collected 2016-08-14
GCCTCTTCTGTTCCAGCAAATAGAGAACCAGCCATTATTGTGCTAGCACCAGCAGCCAATGCTTTTGCAATATCTCCAGTAAACCTGATACCACCATCCCCAATGACAGGAACACCGCTTCCTTTAATAGCGGCACTTGCATTACGAATAGCGTAAAGTTGAGGAACACCTACACCGGCTACAATTCGTGTTGTACAAATACTTCCTGGACCGACACCAACTTTAACAGCATTTACGCCTGCATCAACTAAAGCTTTAGCACCTTCTCCTGTAGCTACGTTTCCACCAACAATTTGTAAATCAGGAAATTCTTTTTTTGCACTTCTTACAGCATCAAGAACACCTTTACTATGTCCATGGGCTGTATCAATACATACGGCATCAACTCCAACATTTACTAAAGCACTCATCCTATCTAACATGTCAGAGGTTACCCCAACAGCTGCACCGACGACTAATCTACCATGTCCATCTTTGCTTGATGTAGGATAGTTTTCAACTTTAAGGATATCCTTATAAGTGATTAACCCAACTAAAGTATTGTGTTCATCAACTACAGGAAGTTTTTCAATTTTATACTGTTGAAGAATCTGTTTAGCTTGATCCAAAGTTGTTCCTTTAGGAGCTGTTATTAGATTTTCTTTAGTCATAACTTCGCTGACAGGCCTTTGAGCTTTAACCTCAAAACGCAAATCTCTATTAGTAAGAATTCCAATCAACTTATTACCATTATCTACAATGGGAATACCACCAATTTTGTGGACCTTCATCAACTGCAAAGCATCTGCAACTTTTGAATCAACAGTAAGCGTAACAGGATCAAGGATCATCCCGCTTTCAGACCTTTTTACCTTCCGTACTTGTTCAGCTTGTGCTTCGATAGTCATATTCTTATGAATAATCCCAATACCACCTTGTCTTGCAATGGCAATAGCAAGTTTGTACTCTGTAACGGTATCCATGGCTGCAGATACAATAGGAGCATTGAGTCTCAAATCAGTAGTGAATTGCGTACTAATATCCACCTCACGAGGAAGGACCTCTGAGTATGCAGGAATCAATAAAACATCGTCGAAAGTTAATGCCTCTGAAATAGGGCTGTGCGTATTTGTAAAGTTCTTTTCCATGCGCAAAGGTATGCAAAAATTATTCCTCTAAAAATAGGGAAGTCAAATTTTTTTAGAATTAATTTTAATTTAATGAGATTTTGATGTGCTTAAGGTCCTTTTAATTATTTCTTCTAATTCACTTGTAATCATTGCAGTTGCACCCCATAAAAACTGATCTTCAATGATGTAGCCAGGAGCTTCCAATTCTAATCCCGAGGCAAGTTGTAGCTTTTTTTTCGCTTTACTTTTGGGGTCAATTAGATGAGTTAAGGGAACTTCATAATATCCAGCTACTTCAGATTCTTGTAATATATAGTCATTAATTTCATTAGAGAATGCAACAAAGGGATATACCATGAAGTTGCTCGCATAAACGTAGAGCGGAGTTAAACTTCCTATTATTTCTAATGAAGATTTATTTATACCAATTTCCTCCTCTGTTTCACGAAGTGCACACATTGCTAAACTATCATCATCTTCTTCTAATTTACCACCGGGAAATCCAATCTGTCCAGCATGTTTATCCTTAGGGTGAATAGATGCTCTCTTAATATATGTAGTATAAAGAGTATCGTTTTTAGGGTGAATTAGTGTGCAGACACATGCAGTTTTATGATTAGGTAAAGGAATTCTATATCTTTCATTATTTGAAATGGGAGACATTTCATTTTGAAATTGTGGTCCAGGTAATTCTTTACTAATACTCTCTTTTAAAGCATCTAAAAATATTGAATTCACACGTTTTACTTTCTTAATATAAGGCTTAAACAGTAGTATTGTTTAGTTGCAAATGGTTAAAAACAAAAATAGATTGTCCCGGATCGAGACAATCTATTTTGTACTAATTATTTTTTGACCAATCTTAGGCAACCATCTCCTTTTCGTTTGCCATTTTTCTCATGTTAATCAACGCATATCTCATTCTACCAAGAGCTGTATTAATACTAACTCTTGTAAGTTGAGAAATTTCTTTAAAACTCATATCAGCATAATGTCTTAAGATTACTACTTCTCTTTGTTCTGGTGGTAGTTGATCCACCAAAGCTCTAACCTTTTCATGGATTTGAGACTTAATAATCTTTGTTTCCATATTTTCATCTTTGGACTCAAGAATATCAAATATGTCAAACGTTTCAGAAGCAGAAACTTTAGTTCTTCTCTTACTTCTTCTAAAGTTATCTACACACATGTTGTATGCAATACGCATAGCCCATTGTAAGAATTTTCCTTCGTGATTATATTTACCTTTTCTTAGTGTTTTTACAATTTTGATAAAAACGTCTTGAAAGATATCATTTGCTAAGTCTGTGTCTTTAACAAATAGATAAATTGAAGTATAAATTTTGTCACGGTGTCTGTTGAGGAGAATTTCAAAGGCGCGGTCGCTGCCTTTAAGGTATTCATTAATCAACTCTTGGTCTTTAAGCTCATGTACATTCATAACTCTACTCTTTAAAAGGTTAGTAATCTTAATCTTTTTATTAATACAGTGTAGAGTTAATGCTTATAAGCGTTTTAATTTTTGTTGATTAATTAAACTATAATGCGGTACATTATGGACGCAATATAGAGTGATTTTATGAATTTTGAAACCCTTAAACAAAATTATAACATATTTTTATTTTTAAATATATTATAATCACTTTATTATCAATAGGTTAATAAATAATAAAGTGGTTAAAGAATTTACATGTTATCAATTCTAACTTCAATGACTTTCCCTTCTTTATCTCCTTCAGAATATGCAAATACTCTAAACATAGAAGATTTGGTTTTTATCCTTGCTACTCTGTAGCTAGAAGATTTGTCATTTGACTTTCCTTGATGTAATAGTTTGAAGTTTTCAATACCTTGATCAATCAAAGTTGATTGAACCTTCTTGATAACTTCTGATTTTGGTACCATTTCTTGTGAGTCATTAATACATAGATTAACGTTATCAGCTAAATAGCTTGAAAGTTTACTTACATTACTCTCCCCAAGAGCATTTAAAAAGTTAACTTCGGATTGAGCATAAGAACTAATACTCACGACGGTAAATAAGGCTAATAATATAGACTTCATAGTTATTCATCTTGATGTACAGAAAAGCTCCCCATAGCTTTAATAATCGACTGTACTGGTTACATTTGCTACAAACGCAAATAATAGTTTAGAAAGTTCAACATAAGTAAAATTTTACAATTAAAAGAAAGCATTATATAAAATCAAGGTTAAGTGTAGTTATAAAAAAAGAGACACATTAGGTGTAATATGTCTCTTTTCAGTTCAAAATAATTATATAAAGTTTATACTGCTTCTAAAGCATCATCATGATGTTTTGTCAATTCTTCTTGAACTTCATAAGGTACTTGTTGGTACTCTGAGAATCTACGTGTGTATTTAGCTCTACCTTGTGAAATAGAACGAAGTGTAGTGGAATATTTATAAAGTTCTGCTAATGGAACTTTTGCAATAATCTTTTGATAATGATCATCAGCATCCATTCCCTGAATGACAGCTCTTCTACTTTGAAGATCACTCATTATGTCACCCATCACTTCACTTGGACAAAGAACTTGAACTTCATATATGGGTTCTAACAATTGAGGAGAAGCATCTTTGAAAGCAGTTTTAAATGCTGTAGAAGCTGCTATCATAAATGCCATATCGTTACTATCTACAGAGTGCATTTTTCCATCAAATACAGATACGCGAATATTTTGACAATACGAACCAGTTAATGGACCTTCTGCCATTTTTTGCATAATCCCTTTCTTGATAGCGTTTGAATATTTAGCATCTATTGATCCACCAACAATGCACCAGTAAAAGGCTAGTGTTCCACCCCAAGGAAGTTCGATCATTTCTTTGTTTCGCACATTTAAACCTTCGGGGTCTGCCATGCCTTCATAATATGGTTCTACTCTTAGGTGAACCTCAGCAAATTGACCTGCACCACCACTTTGTTTCTTATGTCTATAATGCACATCAGCACTTCTTGTAATTGTTTCCCTATAGGATATTTTCGGACGTTCAAAATTCATTGAAATACCGTTGAGCTTTTCAATACGATATTTTACAATATCAATGTGAAGTTGTCCTTGTCCATGCAATATTGTTTGTTTTAATTGAGGTGATTGTTCAACGATAAATGTAGGGTCTTCTTCTTCAATTTGATGAAGCGCCTTCATCAATTTTTCCATATCTGATTTACTCGGCGGAGTAACAGCTGTTCTTATTCTGCTTTCAGGAAATTTAATGTTTTCTATAGCTCGATCATTGCCTTTTGTATTCAAGGTATTATTTGAATGTGAATTTTTCAATTTCACAGTCACCCCAATATCACCTGCTACTAATTGCTGAACGGGTTTTCTAATCTTACCTTCGGAAACATACAACTGATTTATTCTTTCTGTATCTTCCGTATTGTGGTTATGCAGTTCATCACCTGAGTTCAATGTGCCAGAATATACTTTAAAGTAAGAAACTAGCCCAACTTGTGGTTCGGACATTGTTTTATAGATAAAAACAGAAGTTGTGCTGTCCTTAGAATCACATTTTAAAGTAGAACCACTTTCTAATTTTGCTTCTGGACGATCTGCTGGAGATGGTGCGATATCATCGATAAATCCCATAATTCTTCCTGACCCCATATTATTTAAACCGGATGCACAGAACACAGGATAAATTTGTTGGTTTGCTAAAGCTATAGTAAGCCCTTTTGCAAGATCACTTTCATTCAAAGTACCTTCTTCGAAAAACTTTTCCATTAAGCCATCTTCATTTTCAGCGGCAGCCTCAACGAGATCATTATGCATTTGCATTGCTCGGTCCATCATCTCAGGTGGAATAGGTTGTTTCTCAGGTTTACCGCCTTCAGGAGGAAATACATACATTACCATTCGTAAAGCATCAATAATACTATTAAAGCCATTACCAGTATTGTAGGGAAATTGAATCGGTAAAACATTACTACCAAACCTATTCTTTGCTTGTTCTAAAGTGCTTTCATAATTTGCTTTCTCATGATCCAATTGGTTTATCACAAAGATGGATGGTGTATGAAAGTCTTGAACATATTCCCATAAAATTTCTGTACCCACCTCAACACCGTTTGTGGCATTTAAAACGATTAATGCAGTATCTGCAACTTTTAGAGAAGAGACAACCTCTCCAATAAAATCGTCAAATCCTGGAGTATCTAAAATATTGATTTTGTTGTTCCTCCAGTGAACATGCATTAAAGTACTAAAAATTGAATTCTGTCTTTCTTTTTCAATACGCGTATAATCTGAAATCGTATTGCTATCCTCTATCTTCCCTCTTCTTTCGATTGCTCCGGATTCGAACAACATTGTTTCGGCAAAAGTGGTCTTACCGCTTCCGGAATGCCCTAATAAGACCACATTACGTAAATCCATAGTCGTAACACTCATAATAGATTAGTTTGTGAGAGTATTACATCAGATCCAATCGTGAGTATCTGATAAAAGCAGTACTCTCGGGTTAGGGGAATAAATAACGCTAGTAATATACTACTTTTGAGTCGGACTTACATCATGTAATAAGCTAATTTTGAGCAGCTTATGAAATGATTTTGATTACTTTTTTTCTAGTAATGCAACATTCTCAATGTGGTGTGTGTGAGGAAACATATCTACTGGCTGCATTTTCACAACATTATATATATCAGACAATAGAGATATGTCTCTGGCCTGAGTAGCTGGGTTACAACTAACATATACTATTTTCGGTGCAGAAAGTTTTAAAAGCGTTTCAATTACGTCCTTGTGCATTCCTGCTCTAGGTGGATCTGTAACAACAACGTCAGGAGAACCATGTTTTTTACTAAACTCATCTGTAAGAATATCTTTTACATCACCAGCGTAAAAAGTGGTATTATCAATGTTATTAAAATCTGCATTTTTTCGTGCATCGTGGATGGCTGCCTCGACTTCTTCGATTCCTGTGACGTGTTTTACCTGCTTAGACATATATAATGCTATACTTCCTAGACCTGTATACAGATCATAAACATTTTCATTACCAGTAAATCCAGCAAAATCTAATACCGTATCGAAGAGTACTTTAGCTTGTTTTGTATTGGTTTGGAAAAAAGACTTCGAACCTATTTTGTATTGAATATCCCCTAATTGTTCCACAACAAATTCTTCTCCGTGATAGAGGATAATATCTTGATCTAAGATAGTATCATTGAATTTTTTGTTGATTACATAATGTAGAGAAGTAATTTGAGGAAACTTATTTTTTAGGTCCGAAAGTAAGGTATATATGAAGTCATCATCATAGGCAAAGGATAAAATCACCATCCATTGACCAAGTGAAGTATTACGCACAATCATATTTCTCATTAGACCAGTATGCTTTCTTGCATCGTAATATTCTATATTATGATCTTGAGTTACTTTCCGAATGTAATTGCGAATTTCATCACTTAAATCTTCTTGCAAATGGCAGTGATTAACATCAACTACCTTGTCGAAAGCTCCAGGTGCATGAAAACCCAATGCTGGAGTTTGTTGGATATCTAAATCAGAATTGATTTCTTTTTCGGTTAACCAACGTTTATTTGAAAAAGAATATTCAAGCTTATTTCTATAGTTAAATATATTTTCAGAGTCTTTAATTGGCAATATTTTTTCTGCATCTACACCACCTATACGAGTCATTGCATTTAGGACAGTATTGAACTTGAATGACTTTTGGGCATCATATTCAAGGTTTTGCCATTTACAACCTCCACATACACCAAAATGCTCACACTTTGGTTGTATTCTATGAGGGGAAAAACTAATATAATTTTTGACTACACCTTGATAAAAGGATTTTTTCTTTTTTAAGACAAGAATATCTACAACATCACCAGGGACAGCTTTGTCTACGAAGTACACTCTACCTTCATCATCCTTTGCGACAGACTTTCCTCTATCTGCTACATCCACCACTTTTACATTGTGTACAATTTTTTTCTTTCTAGCCATGATTTTCTTTGTATTTGACGCGCGAAGATAGAAATGTAATATTATTTATTACAATGATTTATCTGCCCATGTGCACCAATAATACTGATACATCACTTGGTGATACTCCACTGATTCTACTTGCTTGTCCAATTGTTCGAGGTTGTATTTTAGCAAGCTTCTCTCTTGCTTCGGCAGATAGAGATTCAATTTTTGCATAATCAATAGATTCAGTCAACCTGACTTCTTCAAGTCGATTCATTTTATCTACCATTTCTTGCTCTTTCTTAATATATCCTTCATATTTTAATCCTACTTCAGCAAGATTGATTACTTCATCGTCGTAAATAGATAGGCCTTGATTTAGTTCTGGAACAAAAGATCTAAGATCAGTTAAATTAACCCTAGGCCGCATCAATACACTGTGAAGTTTTACTTGTTGTTTTAATGGAGCTGAATTAATTGACTCTAAATACGTATTAATTTGGTCTGGAGTTACGCTCGCGTTTCGAACTAAAGTATCAATTTTTTCAATATTTTGAAGTTTAGCATCTACTCTTTCCATTCGATCATCCATATCACGAATTCCAAGCTCTTTTGCAATTGGAGTGAGGCGAAGATCAGCATTATCTTGACGAAGTAAAATTCTATATTCAGCCCTACTGGTAAACATTCTATAGGGTTCATTGGTCCCTTTATTAACTAAATCATCAATTAGAACACCTATGTAAGCTTCCGATCTTTTTAAAACTAGAGGTTCTTTATCGTGGATTGCTAAATGGGCATTTATTCCAGCAATTAATCCTTGACTGCCAGCCTCTTCATACCCAGTAGTACCATTAATTTGGCCAGCAAAAAATAAGTTTTTAAGAAGTTTTGTTTCTAATGATATTTTCAACTGTGTAGGAGGGAAAAAATCATATTCTATAGCATAGCCTGGTCTAAACATTTTCATGTTTTCAAAGCCTGGTACTTTTCTAAGTGCTGTGTACTGAACATCTTCTGGAAGGGAAGAAGAAAAGCCATTCACATAAATTTCACAAGTATTCCACCCTTCTGGTTCTACGAATAATTGATGTCTGTCCCTTTCAGCAAAACGGTTGATTTTATCCTCTATCGAAGGACAATATCGTGGACCAAGTCCACGAATCCGACCGTTGAACATAGGTGATCTATCAAAGCCTGTTTTTAAAAGATCATGAACCTCGTTATTGGTATATGTTATATGACAAGGGATTTGACGATCAGGAACTTCTGAGTCTGTGAAAGAGAAACGGCCCATTTCTTCATCTCCATGCTGAACTTCCATTTTATCCCAGTCGAGACTTCTTCCATCGACACGAGGTGGTGTTCCTGTTTTCATTCTACCACTTTCGAAACCCAACTCTACCAATTGTTCTGTAATACCTTTAGCGGCTTTTTCACCAGCTCGACCACCACCAAATTGTTTTTCTCCAATGTGTATAAGACCATTTAAAAATGTACCATTAGTAAGTACTACAGTTTCACTTTCAATTTCAAGACCAATACTCGTTTTTACGCCTTTACAAATTCCATCTTTAACAATAAGTCCTGTGATCATTTCTTGCCAGAAGTCAATATTTTCATGAGCCTCAAGCATTTCTCTCCATTTTGCAGCGAACATCATACGGTCGCTTTGAGCTCTAGGGCTCCACATTGCGGGTCCTTTACTTTTATTAAGCATTCTAAATTGAACCATACTATAGTCCGTTACAATACCAGAATATCCTCCAAGCGCATCAATCTCACGAACAATTTGACCTTTTGCCACTCCACCCATTGCTGGGTTACACGACATTTGAGCAATTGTATTCATATTCATTGTTGCCAATAAAACTTTGGAACCCATATTCGCTGCACCAACGGCAGCTTCACAACCTGCATGACCAGCACCGACAACAATTACATCGTATTTTGGAAACATTGTTAGAATTTTACATAAAAAAAGAGGATATCCAGATGGTGTCCTCTAAAAAGTGCAAATATATAGGTTAAAAGGCTGGTTTTCAAGAAATAGTTTCTCACTATAATTAAAAAAGTGCTATTTACCCGGGGAAGGGTAAATAGCACGAGGGTTATCGTGATAGTAAAAATCATTGATAGTTTTTGTAATTGGCTTTATCAATAACCTTTAATACTATAAATATATATTGTTAAAAGATTACTATATCCACATATCTAGTGGAGATATCAATATAAATTGTGAAAGGGGTGAAAATCTTAGTAAATAAAAAAAGCCCCTTTTGAACATTGTCAAAAGAGGCCTTTTTGCTTTAGTAGCGTGAGGCAGGCTTGAACTGCCGACCTCAGGATTATGAATCCTGCGCTCTAACCAGCTGAGCTACCACGCCGTTTTTGCGGGTGCAAATATAGAGAATATTTTTTTATAAAAACAAGCATTATTTTATTCTTTATTTTTTAGCAGGTTTTATAATGAAATGACTAGCATTTTTTTCTATTTCTTTTCGATTCATCAGTTGATAACGATACTCTCCTTTAGCATACATCTCAGCTTGGTCACTATAATGGGGGCTTAATATATTTCCTGATTGTCCTGTTGGGTTTACATTTAGAGAGTGTTCGATATCATTGAAATCGATGATAATTCGTAGTGCTGGACCACTGGCAACCTCATAAATACCTGAATTTGATAATGAATACTGCATTTTATTGAGTGTACCATTACCCCCAGGTACAGGATATGGTCCTACATTAAAATATGGAGCTAAAGTTTCGTTTTTACTAAAGGGGTGATTATGTGTCAATTGATGAATATCTTTCCAATGCCAGTTTTCAATCTCTTCGCCAAGCTGTTCAAATAGTTTCGTTTTTGTGTTTTGATATGCTTGATGTATAATATCACTTTTAGTTTCTTTATTCTCAGTCTTAATATTATCCCACCATGGAGACGAGTTGTCAACTAATAATTTCGGAATACCTTTTTTAAAAATGTAAGAGTTAGAAATTTCATTTAAATTCTCTTCTGAAAGTTCGTCCTTACAAGTCAATTGAAGGATTTCATAAATAAGTTTTGTGTAGATAATCGGAGCATTACTTTCAAGGTTATAATTTCCATCCCAAGCAGATAAAATAGTTATCAAAGACTCTTGATCTTTAGGATAAATTTTGAGAAGAGAGTTAATGATGGCAGTTGCATTTGTTTTATGGATATCATTAACGGTTCCATTTTGTAAGGCTTTTGAATCTTCTATAGTAAATTTTTTGCCTTGAGATAGATATGATTCTATTTTGGAAATTCTATTTTCAGGTAAGAAGTAACCGTAATAAAAGAAGTTATCTAGTGTATCTGGGCTGTCATTGGCAGATCCTATAAAACCAATTTCAGGATTTTCAATTTGCGGGTTTTGGGAAAAAGGATAGTAACCTTCATATTCATTTTTACCTGAAGCGCTATCAATAATAAAATTAGAATTTACATTTTGTGGCCGTCTAGGAAGTTTTCCCGTGCTCCATTTAGCAATATTCCCATCATTATCCCCATAAACAACATTAAGACCAAGGAAGTCAATTAACTCCATATTCTTTTTGAAGGACTCAAAGTCTAAAGAATTATTCATGTTATAAACTGCTTCAAGAGATTTAGTAGGGTAATCCAGATATGACCACCAAAGTGAAATTGGGTTGGTTTCATTTCTATTAATTGAAGGAGAAACTTCATTTAATATTGGGCCATGTCGAGAAACTTTTTTCTTATAAATTATTGGCTCATCTTTGTCTTTAACATCTATAACTTCATCTATGGTTGTAAGTTTTTCCCAATGATTATTAACCCACACTTCATTTTCATTATTTGGGTTTAATTTTTCTCTAAATAAGTCCATATTATCAAAAGGAAAAATGGTCAATCCCCAACCGAGATTTCTATTATGTCCTATAATTCCAAAAGGTACACCAGCTAGATAATTACCATAAAATTCAAATCCAGGATAGTTGAGGTGGGCTTCATACCAAACTGATGGTTGAGAAAACTTAATATGAGTGTCATTAGCCAGGATTACTTGATTTGATTGTGATTTTTCTTTTGATATAACCCAAGCGTTACTACCGTACCAAACAGGAATGCTTAGAGTGTCCAAAATTTGATTTACCTCATCTTGAATAAGACCTATATCATTGGGAAATGAATCAGTCACGGTATTAGGTAAATTGTAAGATATCCAAGGAGTTAAGTACTCAGGGCCTAGTTTCTCATAAATTTTTGTCCATAGATGATCTTCACGAATTGCCATTGAAAATCCAAGCCCCATATATCCCAGCACAGTATATATGTCCTCAGGCTCAAACTCCTCTGGTTGGAAGCCAAGTAATTTAAATTCTGGAGGAAGTCGATCTTGATCAATAAAATGATTTATTCCATTTAAGTAGGATTGTGCAGATAGTTGCCAATTGCTAGAAGCTTGGTTAAAATATTCTGATTTTGTCTTTTTAGCTTGTTCAGCAATTCCTAGTGTGCGAAAATATTTATCTGCATCAATCAAGTCTTCTCCTAAAATTTCAGAAAGGCGCCCTTCGGAAAGTCTTCTTATCATTTCCATTTGGAAAAGTCTTTCTTGAGCATGAACATAACCTAATGCGAAGTAGGCATCATTTTCGTTTTGAGCGTAAATATGAGGAATTCCGTAGGTGTCAAAATAAACATCTACATCATTATTTATGTGTAGAGTTTGCTTTGAGCCAGAGTACTGAGGTTTCGAATTAAAATAGAAATATGTAGAGGTTACGACTATTAGGAGAAAGCAAAAAAGTAGAAAATAGAAAAAGTATTTTAATGTTTTCTTCATAAAATTAGGGTAGCTGTGGTGTAATAGAGGTCAATTTAAGAAATATTATAAGTGCAAAGTTATCTACAATTAAAAAAGTTTATATCTTTGCACCGCTTATTAAAAAAGATAGTTCTTTTAGCGGGTATGATGGAATTGGTA
>Ga0213833_1002448_pt1 | contig 12021 bp, 9 predicted proteins | sample SWATP21_FD_160575 | JGI IMG/M metagenome (GOLD analysis project Ga0213833, IMG submission 160575) | Coastal seawater microbial communities from Marineland, Florida, United States - SWA TP2 #1 | ecosystem: Environmental > Aquatic > Marine > Coastal | place: USA: Florida | collected 2016-08-14
TATCAAGGTAGCATACTTGATTAGTACCAGTAATTTCTGGAGTATAGCCATCAATAATTTCAATTGCTAGTTCAAGTGTGTCCGAGCATTGTCCTTCTTCATATGCAATAAACGTAAAGCATGAGTAGTCTCCAATTGGTGCTAAAAATAAAATTGTATCATTGGATTCAATGAAGGTTTCTAATAAATCAGCTCTAGGGCATTCTCCCCAAATTTGTAAGTTTTGGATGGGTTCTTCAATACTATTTTTAGCAATTATTTGTACCAAAGCTTCTTCGCCACCACAACTTTGATCAATGACTTTAGCTTGTATGGAATTATATTGTTGAGGATGTAATCCTACAGTAATATTTTTGGTAGGTCCTGGAACCATTGTTACCGGATCAAAAACATAGACTGAATAGATCACTTCTTGATATTCATTTGTAGTGTTATGAAGAGTATCAACAATGGTACCTTCGCCAGCTATAAAATTATAACTATTTTCTCCAGTAACAAATGGGTTATCTTCGACATCCACTTTAATTAATTGGGCAGAACCATCTGCAGTCTGAAGATTGATATTTGTTATTCCACTTTCACAGAATGATTGATTATCCCCATTAACGGTGGCAATGCCAATGCACTCGGTTTCCCACTCGGGGCTAAACATCATCTGATCTAAAAAACATTCTGCCACAGGATCTTCCCAACAACCAGCTATTCCAGCTGAGAGCGTTTGAAATCGTATACTTAAATCTCTTTTTTGATCACATTCTTCTTCAGTTGTAAATTCTTTAACTTTTAGACTGAATTTCCAAGTTACAGTAGTAGTTGGATAAGCCAATCCCCAACCTTGTCCAGGGCTGCAATCATTTGCACAATGTAAATTTTGTCCTTGACTTACCCAGAAATATCCAGAGGGTAATTGATCTCCAGGTTCCATTCCTGAATCTGGGCATTGATCACAATCTTCACATAGCTTATTACAAATTTCTAACTTTCCTTCTTCATTAGTGTATGTACACAATATGCTGGTTGGTTCTTGTATTATTGGCGCACAATCAGCGCCTTCTTGATACCATTGTGCCCATGCGCCATTCCCTTTTGGTGCACTTGTAGTATAATCGAAATTAGATAGATCCCAGCCATCTCCAAAAATTGGTATTAGCCCAATAAAATGATCTAGTCCAGATTGAGAAGAATCATAAAAAAAGCTAATCTTAATATCAACTTCTTCGCCCGGGTAAAAAGGTCCTGCTATTCCATCATTATCAGTATCAATGGGTAATTCAAATTCTCTATCCGTTACTTCCATAATGAGGGAAGGGTCATTACACTCCCCACTTTCTAATTCTCCCAAACAGTCAATTGCAGTTCTCATTGTTGCTACACAAATTTCAAAACTGCCATCATCAATGATACCATTTGGAGGTAATGAGTATTCGTGACATGTTACTGCTACCCAATAATCACTGTTTTCGTGAACTGCATTTATAAGCAAATTAGGGGTGGATGAATAGGCGCTGCACATAGGACTACCTCCGTAAGTAACAATATTTAAGCTGTCACATGAACCTTCAAATACAGCCCAAATTGGTTCCCAATTACCATTTGTTGTTACAGTTGATAATAGTTGAGAAGCAAACTCATCTGTTTGTACATGGAACCAGACTGTTGGCATATTTACAAAATCAAAACAACCACCAAAATCATCCACTTCAGGGCAGGCAAATTGTAGGCAATTTGAAAAGCATGAGTAATCTATTTGAAAATCAAGATTAGTTACTGGTTGTATCGGATCTTCAGTCAACGTTTCAATACAGTCATCAAAAACAGTATTAATGCTACATTCGTATGCCACATAATTGACAAAGAAGGATTTACAGAATTCGGGAGAACTTTTGGTCGTTACTTTTATAAAGAATTGTTCATCTTCTGTAAGGCAATTTGTAATAGATGTATAAAAATTTTCACTATCACAAGATGACGCTATAGTTTGTCCGAACCCTTCGCAACCTTGTTCAATTGTTCCAGAATAAATTTCTACTATAATAGGAGTTTCGCTATCAATGGATTCAACGATCACAGTATATCCCATCTGATCATCTGCAGGATCGAAGTAATACCATACTGAAGATTCATTATTCTCTTGGCTGCAATCAACATTATCATAGTCATAAGTTGCTTCACAGGTAGTTCCATAATGGGCATGTATTTCAGTTAGGTCGATCGGAGGGTTGGCATCACTAAAGCAGGGTGAATCATTAGTTGGAATTTGACCTATTAGTTGTGCATGCGTAGATAGCATCAGCATTATACCGATTACAATTTTGGTAACGGGGTGGCTTTTCATAGTGGATAGTTTTAAGCTTAATTAGATAATTGGAAATTATCTACATTATCAAGACTATAATTTTGATGTAAATGCTGCTTTTTTATAATATTATAGGATATATCATTTATAAATACCTAGAAATAGCATTGTTTAATTGTACTATTGAGATAAACTTTTAAAAAGTATTTGCTACATTTATTTTAAATACGATTCAATTTAACCTAAATCAATTTACTATGAAAGCCACTACAAGTACTTTTTTACTACTTTTTATTTTCGGGATAGTTACTGCGCAAACAGACAATCCAAAATTTGAAATTAATATTGGAAGTTATGCAATGAAGAATATAAACCCAGGTCCTAAATTGGATAACAACTTTGGAAACTATACACTTTCGCTAAATTACAAACTTAACCGAAGCAGAAAATTAAAGATTTGGTCCACGGTTAGCTTGAATAGGTATTATTATTACAAAAATAATTACCAAGTAAACTATGAGTGGGATATGGATGAAGATTATTATGAATCTTGGCAAGAGCACGATATTGCAATGTACTTTGTAGGATTAGGATTAAACCTTTCTAGAGCGTTCACTTCAAAGCAAAATTCATTTTATTGGAAGTTTGGATTGGAGTTTTTGATAAATTTAAAGAATACAGGTCAATTAACATTTTATGATGTGGGGGAGCCTCAGCCTTCTGAAGATATTGAAGATGTAAGATTAGACAATCAATTAAGATCTTATGTTGGACTAGGTTATCAGTTTAAAATAAAAGGTGCTTCACCAATTTTTACAATTTCACCTATCTTAGGAATGAATCTACGATATTTTAACATGGAGGTTTTGACCAAACACTATCTAGATTCATTTAGAGGTTACTTTTACGGTTTAGATCTAGGGTGTAGGTTTTAATATACAATGGTTATTTTTTAAATATAGTTAGTAAAAATATTCATCTCCACAATTGGTATAATTACACATTGAGATTCCTTTTTTAAGACGATTACTTATAAGGTATTTTGTTCAATATGGTTGTAATCGTTTCTAATCTCGCTACAGATTTATGATTAGCATCTACAATATGCCAAGGTGATAATTGAGTATTAGTAACGTCAAACATAATTTCTTTATACTTCGTATAGTCATCCCATAGCTCTTGTGCTTTAAGGTCTACAGGAGTCATTTTCCATCGTTTTAAAGGATTATTCATAATATCCTTAAATCTATTGGCTTGCTCTTTTTTAGTTATTGAGTAGTAAAATTTAATGAGGTAAGTATTCGATTGAATAAGCATTTTCTCAAAATCGTTAACCTGACTCATAAAGGTATTGTATTCTTCTTTTGTGCAAAATCCATTTACAGGTTCGACAACAGCTCTATTATACCAACTGCGGTCGAAAAAGACTATTTCTCCTGGATTTGGAAGCTCGTTAATATAACGTTGGAAAAACCATTGTAAGCGTTCATCTTCAGTAGGAATGTTCAATGCTACTATTCTAAAATGACGTGGGTTTATATATTCAGTAACTCTTCGAATCGCGCCTCCTTTTCCCGCGGCATCTCTTCCTTCGAATATCACTACCACCTTTTTGTTATTCTCAATTACCCATTGTTGCAACTTGATTAATTCTTCCTGATATTTTCGCAATTCCACATGATACTTTGCATCTGCAAGTGCTTTATCTAATTTGAATTTCTTGCTTTTAAATAGATGATACATTCCAATTTTAGAATTAAGTAATTCTAAGTCTTTTTCATTTAAATTTATCTTGCTCATAAGATGTCTTTTAAATATCTATTTGAATCGCACTTCTGTGGTAACGCATAATTACATTCGGGTCTGGTAAAATTGAAACCTTTGAAGTTCCATTGTCTTTATAATCAAATTGTGAAAGAACATACCGCATGCTTTCTAGTCTCGCTTGTTTTTTGTCATTCGTTTTTACAATAATCCATGGACTAAAATTAGTATGAGTCTTACTAAACATTTGCTCTTTATAATAGGTGTATTTGTCCCACAATTCTTGGCCTTTCATATCAACAGGACTAAATTTCCATCTTTTCAAGGGATTGCTTAGCCGACTTTCAAATCTCTTCTTTTGTTCTTTTTTACTAATGGAAAACCAAAATTTTATAATCTTTAAATTGTCTTCGTATAACAGGTGTTCGAATTCTGGTACTTGAACCATAAATTGATCATATTGATCTTTGCTACAGAAGTCCATTACAGGTTCTACTACAGCTCGATTATACCAACTCCGATCAAAAAATACTATCTCACCAGGGTTTGGAAGGTTTTTAATATATCTTCGAAAATACCATTGTCCTTTTTCTACTTCTGTAGGCTTAGTTAAAGCTACTACTCTTGAAGTTCTTGGATTTAGATGTTCTTTGAATCTCTTAATTGATCCACCTTTTCCAGCAGCGTCTCTACCTTCAAAGATAATTGCAACTCGCATTTTATTTTGCGATATCCATTTCTGGAGTTTGACAAACTCAGATTGAAGTTCTCTTAACTCAGCTTCGTATTTTAGCTTTTTTAAAGTACTTTCATAAGAGATACTGTGTTTTTTCGCCACTCTAATTAAATCTTCTCTGCTTTTAACTCCCTGAAAGTGTTCTTGCTTAAAATTCATTGATCACATATTAGCCATTATAATCAGACTAATATAGCAATATAAAGCATCTTAAACTCTGCTCTAAATCAGTGTAAGCGCAATTTTTTATCAGCGTTTTTATCAATTGGTTTTACTATTTCAAAAATTGTAATGTAAATATTTAATTAGTTTGAAATTATAAGGTTTTTTCCGAATGAGAAATTATCATTTGAATAATCTCACAATACCAAAGATATTGACGACTATGCTACAACAGTTTAGATATATTAACTTAACTAAGTGTAATATATTTAAGACAAGGAGTGATTGCAGTGATTTCAAAATTTTGATAACTGATTATAGTGGATGTTTTTCATTACATCTAACACTATTAGAGCAAATTGAATATAAAACAATATGAATCTTTTAGAGAGCGGAATGATTTAATTTAGTACCCTTTGTAAGTTTATCAAGTGTTCAATTACAATGGATAGAATCATACTTCTAATACCATTGTTCACAGTTTCATAAATTTACTTATTTCAATCTTATTATTTAAGACAGTTCGTAAAATATATACTCCGCTCGGTAATTGGGATATATCTATTGGTTGATTTAAATAAAGTGTGCCTTTTGAATAAATTGTACCTTCTAATGATAAAATTTGATATTCTATGTTCTCAGGAACATTTTCAGCTTGTACAAATAGATAGTCTGAAGCTGGGTTAGGAAATATAGATAAATTGTCACTCAATTCACTTTCATCTGAAGTTATAGAAGTGGTGTCAATCGGCAAATCATAAAAAATGATAGGTTGTGAATATCGTACACCTAAAGAAACAAAACCTTCCTGATTTACAGCCATTATATTGTAGAAATCAATATAGGTGGTATCAATTCCATCCGGATTCATTGTTGAAGCATCTTCTCTTTTAAAAAATCTAAAATGTACTAATTCTCCACCTGAAATAATAGGATTTTTCTCATATATACCAATTTCTGTTTCAAATACATTTTTACGAATTTGGGGATGAAAGGTATCAATTGGAGAACCATTCAACGTATGTAGATTATGTGTAAATAAATCTAAAGGAATATGTGTAAAATACTCTAGAAAAGAAGTGTCCCAAACCATTTTATAAGTGATTCCTAACATAGAGTCACTTATCTGTTCAAATTCATTTCCTATACCTACATTTCCAACAAGTGATTGGTCAGTGGTAAAAATCGTGTCAATATCAAAATATAGACCTTTAGGGTCGAGAAAAGGTGTATCGATACTGGTTGGCAAGTAATCCTTATTATTTAATGCAAGATTACGTTTGAGATGTCTTATATCGGCAAGGTTTATTTCGCCATTTCCATTTACATCCGAATGCTTGATATCAATGCCGTTAAATGTAATTTCCCAATCGGGTGAGGTGTGTGGAAACCAATTTAAATCGATCTCATTCCTTGTTACCCCATTAGGTGTATCCGAGTTTTTGAGAATATACAAGATGTCATTAATCTCTACTTTTCCATTTAAGTTTGCATCTCCAGGCCACAAACATTCTGATGTACAATATTCAGATTGCATGCACTCAGAATCTCCATTTAAAAATTTCTGATGCTCAAGGTTGAATTGATTCACAAGTGATGGATAATCATCAAATATCGATAGTTTAGTTGTATCTTTTTTAGATAAAGCAGTTTCTGAATATGCGAAGTTTTTGCTTTCATTGGGTGCCAATGTACCTAAAGTGAAAGTTGGAATTGCAATCAAATATTCAGGTTGAAATTGTTCTTGATGTTGTGACCAACCATCAATTTCGTTTGGAAAACTAGTGAATAGAAATTTGGTAGTTTCTGTTGTTGCTGAATCGATACCATTTCCACCAAGGTTAAAAGGTATTCCTGATACTTGATTTCCACTCAACATGTTAAATATCTCTTTTGTATTGGGATAAGCCATAGTGAAATTATCTGTTCTGTATGCAGCAGACGATAGGGTATGGTCAAATTGGAATACATTGCAAAGGCTATACTCCTTGGAAATTATAGTTTGTGGTGTAATACACATGTTTTCATTTGCTGGAACAGGATAGAAATAAATGCTATTGTTCGTTGTATCTGTTCCAAAATAAGAGTTGTAATCACAAACATCGTAGCTTGGAAAAACTGATAAACCTAACTTTACATCAGTGTACGTGAGATTACCTTTATTGATAATTTCAAGATCTGTAAAAATAGAGGAAGCCAAATTTCCAATCTCGCAATTGACAACATATTGATGAACAATAAATTGAAAATTTATAGCGGTTCGTCCAGGATTTTCTGCTTTATCATGGAAAATTGAAAGAAGAAATTCATGTGGTTGTACATCAATATCTTTCATTCTTGGTAGATCGCCATCAAGCGGATTATAGATACCATCATTGTTTAAATCGTTAAATGCAGCATATTGAAATTGTGCAAACTGATCTTCTATGTAGGGATTGCCAAAAGCTGGCCAAGTAAGAATATCCGAAGGGATATCTAACAATGACAACTCATCATTAGTGAACAAAACCTTCAGTCGTTGCAAATCATAGTGATTAATTTTCCATACTTTATTGAAAAACTCTTCTGACCCTTGTACAATTTCTCCATCATTATCAATTATTCCTGGCTGATAATATTTTTCGTTGGCAGAAAGAGTATCTCCTTCATCAGTAATTGCATAGAGATACGGGAATATATTTTTTCCATACATGATAGATTCTCGATCATGATCAAAAGATAAGCTATCTATTTTGACATCAAAATTGTGATAGGCTATATGACCTCCAGCCTTTATTCCTTGAGATATTTTGTGTGTTTTTATTTTTTGGATGTTTTCTCCATTTTGAGAAAAACTATAAAATGACAAGAAGCATAGAGTTAATGCAATAAAGCACTTCGTGATATGGATTGGATTCATGATTATTAATTTATCTAATTGTAAGATAGTTAAGAAGTCATCAAGTAACTATTAAAAATGCTTCGAATGATTCTTTTGTCGTAGAGGATTATATAATTAAAATTGACATGAGGTAAAATAGGGGGATAGTTAGGAGGTATCTTTTCTTAATTGGATGAAGTGGCAAAAAGTGAACAACTGAAGGCTCGATTTTATTCCTTTCTTAAGTATTCAATTTTTCAACCCCAAGGCAACCCCTCCCTCAATTTCTACGTGTATCCTATCAAAAAGCATTATGAAATATTTATTCGCATTCGCAATTGTAGTTTTTGCAATGAGCTGTAGTAAAAATGATAGCGATTCTTTGGATGAAAAACCAATTGGAAAATTAAAAGTGGAAGAGAACGTCAATTTTTTCCTAGATTTTGAAATCAATGATAGTTTATACTATGAAAACCAAGACACTTTTGTTGTACAGTCCGAGCAAGTGATTGAAGAAGATATTGAATTTATTTTAGCAAGTAAACTATCGAATACATATCCCTATTTTTATTGGGTAGAGGAATCACCAGATTCAGTTTTAGTCATTGGATCCATCAAATATCAAGCTTTAGATAATGTTACTTTTGAGAAGAAAGAATACAATTTAGACATCTTGTTGAAGGAAGATATTTCTAATCTTACTCAAGTGAGTGATACCTCTTATACCTATACTTCAAATGAGGTTTTAGCACAACGATTGACCAACGAAGATTTTGGTACAGCTAATCTTTTCGGATCGGGAAATATGTCTACCATTTTCCTCACTTTTCCGGAAATTGATGAGGATATGCAAAATTATTTTGGAGGAGTTTCATGTAGCAATGGGTTTTATTTTCCTCATGAAAAATTTGAAATGACAAAAGTTGCTTATGATGAAGTAAGTGATATGATAAGAATCGAAGGTCAATTTAATGTAGAAATCAAATTTTTAAGTTGTGGTTTTTTCAGTACTCACGCAGTAAATAATGCCAATTTCAGAGCATTAATTCGCTAATGATTATCTTCATGAATCATCAGATAGAGTGAGTATCACAATTTGGAAGAAGCGAAATTACATACCATTATTAAAGAGTGTCAACAGAATAAGGCGCATTCGCAACGTATCTTATTTAACTACATGTACAATTATGGGATGAATGTAGCTTCTCGATATGGGAAAACAACGCAAGAAGCTGAAGAAATTGCAAATGATGGTTTTTATAAAGCATTGAAATATATCAATAAATATGATTTTCAAAAGCCATTTTTGGTTTGGGTAAGAAGAATAATTATCAATAGTGCTATTGACCACTTTCGTAAAAATGAAAGAGGAAATGTATTACCGTTAAATTCTCAACCTGTCCATAATACTGCCCATGCTACAATGAACAGAGAATATTTAGAAAGTCTGGTGCATCGTTTGCCTGACCAACAAAAAATGGTGTTTATGCTGCATGTGATGGAAGAATTTACCCATGATGAAATTGCAAAAGAATTAAAGATTTCAAAAGGTACTTCAAAAAGTAATTTGGCGAAAGCAAGAAAAAAATTGCAACAAATGATTGCTCAAGTTCAAAAATTAGAGAAAGAAAATGGAGCATAAAATTGATGACATATTCAAATCTGGTTTGAACCAAGAGAAACAGTTTTCAAATCAAGAACGTCAATGGGCCGTTGTAGAAAGCCGATTGTAAAATAGGAAACGAAGAGCAATTTGGTTTTGGTTGTTTGGTGTTGTTACTTTATTGGCTGTTATTCTTTTTTCATTGCCATTTTCTCTGCAAAATTCGAAAGAAGGTGAATTAGTGCAAACTACAAACTCGGGAATCATAGCTAAAAGTGAAGGTAAAGTAAATAATGATGAAATTGTCGTAGAAACGAACGACGATAAAGTAAAAGAGCCAAAAAATGATATTGAAACCATTTCTAATAATCAGCAATCCTCTAAAACTATTTCATTAAAAACGCAATCCGAAATTTCTAATTCCAGAGAAAACTCAACGAATGACGTTTATAGCTATGAAGTGAAAATTGACTCTTTAGTTGATCAAAGCAATGATATCGAGAGTCATGATGATCAAGTAGAACCTTTAATAGTTAAGAATGAAGTGCAACTTGAACCAATTAATCTTCCATTCAACATAGAACACGAGGAAGATAAATTCATGGATAATGGTGTATCAGTTCTAAAAAAGGAGGAAAAACAATTTCCACAATCAAAGAGTAGCTTTTTTCTACAAGCTAATTATGTAATTCAAAATGCTGAATCAATTGCATCATCGGATCATGGTTATCAATTTGGTGGTGGAATAAAATTAGATAGATTTTCAATTTTTACATCTATTTCAAAATTTAAGATCAACCGAACCATCATTGGAGAAATACAACCTTATAATTTACCCTTACCAGATCCAGTTTTTGGTTTTTATCAAGATCCAGATACGACAACTGTTGATATGTCAACTGATAATTTTCAACTTGGTATTGGATATGATATTTTGAAAAGAAATAATTTGAATCTCAATGTCTTCAGTGGATTGCATTGGATTCAAAATAAAGGTGACGTCAATTACACCATTGATGGCGATTACTACCTCATTCGCCAACAAAAATCACTTTTAGATCATGGAATGCGTCTTCAGCAAATTTCCATTGGCGGAAGATTGGAGTATTTTGTTTTTAATTCAATGAGTCTAAATGTAAACTATCTTAGACAATTTCAACTTAAAGAAAATCAATTGAATTGGGGATATAATTATCAATTGCAATTGGGCGTCTCTTATTACTTACGATAAGTTTACTAAATACCAATTATTAGCCTTTCAAGTTAATTTAATAAATTATTAGAATGGTCCAAATGGGTCATTGTCCAATTCTGTATTCACCTCTACTTTTGCGTTTGTAAATCTAATTTTAGAAGCATCTAAAAATTTTTTTAAGAAAAAATGAAGGTTTAAAAATCCAAAAATTTGTTGCCACACGTATCTCTCAATGTAACAAGTTAATCCCACATTAACTAACCTCAAAACACCTAAGCAAAATGAATGTAATTCATGATGATTTGCTGATGTATTTCGATGGAAATCAATCAGTAATACAGAAAAAAGACATAATAATTCGCCTTGATGAAATTCGTCAAAACGTGGATATTAGATATTACGATTACATCCCACCTAGGGCTTAAAGCTTCCAATTATAATTATTCAATTGACTTATTCTTTCTAACTAAATAAATATTTTATGAGAAAATTTTTACAAAAAATCAAATTGACAACACACCACTATCTATTAATATTTTTCTTGGCATTTTGCATTAATGCAAATGGGCAAATTGTTTTAAATGAATTGCCTAATGGTGCCGGATCTTTAGTCGATGTAATTAACCTAGCTCCAGAAAACTCAACTATTACTTTTTTAGCTGGTGTTGAGACCATTTTACTAACGGATGAAATTGAAATAGATAAGAACATCACCCTTGATGCGACCTTAGTTGGAGAAGTAACTTTAGATGCTTCTTCACTAAGTCGTATTTTTAATGTTACATCGGGTAGCTTAACTTTAACCAATATCATTATGGTAAATGGTGAAGCTGAAGATGGTGGAGCTATTTTTATTAATAATACTGGTTCAGTAACAGTTAATAGTGGCCAATTTATGAACAATGATGCTGTTGGCGTAAGTGGTTCTGGTGGAGCTGTTTATGTTGATGCAGGCGGATATTTTGAAGCAAATGAAACGATGTTCTCAAATAATACTGCTATACGTGCAGGTGGTGCCATCGAAGATAATTCAGGACCTGGTTTAGGTATTGTCTTAAATGATGTTACAATCTCTAGTAATACTGCAATGTCAAGTCCTGGTAATGGTGGTGGATTACACATCACAGGAGCTGGAGATGCGATGATTGAAGGCGGTATCGTAAGCAACAACACAGCATCAGCAGAAGGTGGTGGATTGTGGAACGGTACTGGATTAATGACAGTAGTAGAAACAACTGTAAGTGGAAACGTAGCAAGTGGAGCAGAATCTGACCAAGGCGGAGGTGGAATCTTCAATGCTGGCGGAACCCTAGATATTACAGGAGCAATTATTAGCGACAATAGTGTAGATGGCGCAGCTGGATCAGGCGGAGGAATTCTAAATGATTTAGGAAGCATGACTATT
>Ga0213833_1002450_pt1 | contig 12015 bp, 11 predicted proteins | sample SWATP21_FD_160575 | JGI IMG/M metagenome (GOLD analysis project Ga0213833, IMG submission 160575) | Coastal seawater microbial communities from Marineland, Florida, United States - SWA TP2 #1 | ecosystem: Environmental > Aquatic > Marine > Coastal | place: USA: Florida | collected 2016-08-14
TGTTTGGCGGCGTGATCGATCGATCACACAGCTTGGCGGACCGACCACCCGGGGTGTCACACGGTGTGTGGTGGCCATGGCGTCTCGGGGTGGGGTGACACGCGGTACTCGGCGGCATGGGGGTGGAGGAGGTGGTGGGAGTGGTGGGGGTGGGGGAGCTGGCGGAGCTGGCGATGGTGTGGGGATGATGACCTCCACACCGCGCCATGCCAGCCTTCCGCCTGCCTACACCACCGTCATCGGCGGCGTGACGGCGATTTGGAGTGGGTGGCTGCGTGTAATGCAGCACTATGCTTCCACGTCGACCCTCCCGCGGGGCGGCGGCGGCGGCGGCGGCGGTGCCGGTGGCGGTGGACATGCGCCGACGTCCAGCAGCAAACTGAAGCGCCGCTTTGTGGCGCTTTTTCCCGACGCGTGCATCTCGGTTTTTTCCTCCGACCGCAACTTGTCCCAGGACTCACAGCCCAAGGCGACGATCAACCTGCTCCAGGCGTCGGGTGTGTGTCTGCTGAATGCGGCGGCGTCGTCGCCGCGGTCGTTGGGGCTGCAGAACACTGTGTTGGTGGACGACGAAGACGCGACGCGGATGGCAGGCTTCAAGCTGGCCGTCACCTCTCACCACGTGGTCACCATTTTCGAGGCGTTTGACGAAATGCAAATGGGGTCACTTGTGTCTGTGCTTGCCCACCATGTGGATGCTGCTTCAGGTACCCGTGCACACGCGCTGCGTGCGCGCTGGCATGCCGCTTGACAATCGTTCTCATGTTTCGCGGCTTGTGTTCGCATGTCACTTTGGCCTGGAACCAGTTGTTGCGCGAGGTTTCTTGGTGAAGCGCTCCGCGCTGATGTGGAAACGGTGAGAGGTTTGGGCAACGCACATGGTCCCACAAGCGTGGCTACAGACAGCACCTCTGCTCCCTCCTCCATGTTTTTGTCATGGGATTGTTTTCGTCACTAGTACTTGTTCGTGCCGTGTCACACAGACGGTTCTACGTGTGCTTGTCCACGGGCGACTTGTTAGCCTTCAGTGGTGCCAACCTTGCACACCTCAATACGCATGTGTGTCTGTCAAGGTATGTCACCACACGTGTGCGTGCTGCGTTTGGTGCATGTACTTGTCCTGAACAGGTGTGGTGGCGTGATGCATGGGTTGTGTTGGACAGAGCACGCCGTGTTTCCCAGCTGCAAGCGAGCGAAATGCCATCGGACAAGAGCTATGGTGTGGAGATTGTGCGCGAGAACCAACAAGCTGATTGGCTATGCATCCCAGGAAAGGGTGATGAAGCTGGTGCGTGTCTTTGGTGCCGCCACATCTTGTGCTGCACAAGGCATTGCTTTGTTTTCCTTTCCTTTCCTGGCCGAGGACGCAATGGGACACTCTCATGAGTTGTACGCACCCTCACCGTTTGTCATCGTGTGCGCTTTTTGTTTGGATGGGCTGTTTTGGCGTGGCACACAGCCAAGATGTTTCGCTCTTGGCTGCTCACTCTTCGCGCTTGCACACGGCTGAAAGAGTCAGGGGCGGTGCGTTCCGCCAGCTTGTTCTGGGCTTGGCGTGTTCGATGTGCGGTGGTGTATCGACTGGTGTCCTGTCCAACCCCTGACGTCCGTTGTCCATTCCCTACCCCCTACCCCCACGCCCACACGCCCATTTCAGAACAAAGCTGTGACAGTCCTAAGTCATGCCATCAACACCAAAAACTTTACTCGGTCCAACATGTTGTGGCAGGTAATGATGTGGTAGTGGTGCTGGGGATCTGGGCTTTGTGTGTGTGCCTTCACACGCCGACGTGGCACAACGTTGATTTTGCGATGTTGGCCAGGCCATTCGACACGGTGTACCCCAGTCACTGCGAAGCAAGCTGTGGCGTGGGCTCTGTGGTGTGGATCGAGCTGCTTCATCCCACCCGCTTACATACTACCGCTCGCTGCATCGACGGTGCGTGCAGAGCAAATGAACGTGGTGTGGCGTCGTGCGGTGTGGATCCATTCCTTGGGTACTTGTGCGTCGACCAGTGGACTGTGAGACTGTTCCCGCTGCTATTTACGTGTCATGCTGGCCGCGAGCGCTGTTTTCGCTTCGCGCTTCCCCTGTGCTCATCGTTGCGTTGTTGTTTCTTTCTTTCCTTCTTTCTTTCTTTTTGTTTTGTGACAGGGGGCTGCACATTGTGACACCGGCGCTGGTGGCCATGCGGAAGGACCTTGGTGCCATGGCCCCCCTGGTGCGAGAAGCGTTGCAGGTGGACGACGAGGGGCAAATCAAGTGGCACCAGGCCCACCACAGTGTCATGGCGCCGCACCGTTCGCTGTGGGGGGAGGAAGACGACACACCCACACCACAACAGGGGTCCACTGGCTTGGGCGAGACGCGCCGCACCAGTGTGGGCACCCCCAACGAGCCTGACCGCGCCGCCACCACCACTGAAGCGGTGCCTCAGGACTCACAGCAGAGCGCCGGGCCTCGGGGTGGTGGCCACGGCACCGGCAACGGTGGATGTGCTGCCACCACCACCGGCGGCGGCTTTGTCACGCCACCTCCCTCCACACGCAAGCGCCGACCACCGTTGCGCTCTTCCACCCAACCCGGCAGCGCGCCCAATTTTCGCCGCCGAAGCCAGCCCAGTGGAGCCGACCGCACGACCAATGCCGGTGGTGGTGGTGGTGGTGGTGGCGGCGGCGGCGGTGGTGCGGCTGCGGTGGCAGCAGATCGGGCAGCCGCGGAGTTTGGTGCTACGACGGTGGTGTTGGCGGGCAAAGCCGGTGGCGTGCAGCGCATTTTGACGGCTGTTCTGAATCGTAATCGTGACATGCAGTACCACCGGTCGTTGCGGTGAGTTGCGTCCTTGTTGGTGGTGGTTTTTGGTTGTTTTTTTGTTTGTTTTGTTGTTTGGTGACCGCTGGCGTGTATGTGCGCTATTGTGCTTTGTGCCGTGCGCTGCATGCACACATTGTATGTGGTTGCATGTTGTGGATCCACCAGATCCATTGCAGCTTTGCTGTTGACTCATGTTGGGGAAGTGGACGCTTTTTGGTGCATGTGCTATCTGTGTGAGCGCGTGATGACCAACTGGTTCATCCCACGGCGCGTGGCGCTTGAGGTACGACGCATGGGTGCTTGGTTGCTTGGGTGGGTGGTTGGGTGGGTGGGTGTGTTTTTGTTGTGTTTTGTTTTGGTTGAGCACCTGACTCGCCCGGCTTTGTCGTGTCTTTTTGGTTGTGTGACCACCAACAAACCACACGCGACACTTTCAGGTGGACTGCGTGTTGTTCGAAGAGATGCTGGCGCACTACCTGCCCCCTGTCGCTGCCAATCTTGTGGATGTTGGAGTGAAGCCCCGTCACCTGGCCCGGCGTTGGCTTCCTTCACTGCTCACGGACTTGTCTCGGTACGGTCGCGGAAGCATCAGCATTCTCTTGTTTTGATGTGTTGTTTTGTGTTGGGGTTTTTTTCTTTTTTTTTTTGGGCTGCTGCGAGCGCCCACTCCGCTCTACCTGCCTCTTTGACCGCTTGCTGTTCCATGCAACTGCTGCTTCTGTTGCTGCTACGCTACTGGATCCCCTTTTTTCACTTGTTGGGTGTTGGCTTGACGTTGTGTGCGCCGCTTGTGACAGGGACTGCGCTGCCCGCGTGATGGACATGATCATGTTTGAAGGAAAGCCCGTGGTGTTTCGGTGTGCACTGGCGATGCTGGCACTCAACGAACACGAGATTGCAGCACTCGTGAAGTCAGGCGGCGTGAGTGATCGTGGCAACCCCAGCCAGCGAAAGCGGCCCGCGACGCACACAGCCACGACGCTCACATGGAGCGACGAAGAGGGGGGCGATGTAGATGATCGCGCATCGTGGAGTGTGGTTGGAGATGGTGACGATGGCTACTCATGGCAAGGTAAATGTGTGTTCATGTTGTTGCTTACGTGTGTCTGTGTATCTTCATGGATGCTGTTGTCGTGGCTGGTGGTGAGTGTGTGAGGAGGTGTCCCATTGTGCTGACTGTGTGCCTCTTCGCCCCTTGTGTCGCCAATGCCGTGTGTCAGACGGCACATCAGAGCTCGCTTCCCACGACGGCGTCAGTGACAACGACAGCACCGGCGCCGCGTACAACGACGCAGAGGGTGCCCATGGCACCCACCACGACGGTGACGACGGCAACGGCAACGACAATGCCAATGCCAATGTCAACGACACCGCGGTGACGAGCGTGAGCACACTGTTGGAGCGCCGTGACCGTGACCGTGACCGTGACCGTGACCCATCAGGCAGCGGCCACAGTGGTGACCGCAGGAGGGGGGCGGGCGTGTCGCCGTCTGCCACCATGTCTCGCATCCTCGAGGCACTCACCACACCCGCCATGCCCGCGGTTCCCGCACCCACCACCCCTGCTGCCCCTGCTGCCCCATCCACCACACGGCACCACCCACCTGACAGCCCTTCATCGCATGCCGCCAAGAGCAGCGGCGGAGACAGCCAACCTACCGCTGCTGCTGCTACTACTGTTGCTGCTGCTGCTGTTGCTAGCCATGTGGACCCTCCTAGTAGTGTGCCGTCCCCCGACCCAGCTGTGACACGGACGCGCCAAAGCACCGCGGCCACGCGCCGAACACCGACGTCAGCGACAGCGATCGCCACCACTTTGTTTTCACCCCGTGGCATGCAGCCCCTCACGCCCCGCAAGAAACACCGGGCACGGCACAAGTCCGCGCCGCTGCCGCCGCTTGCACGCATGTACCATCAAGACTGGCAGGAGGCGCCCACGGATGAGGGGCAAGAAGTGGATGCCGCGGTGCGCTTTTCGGAATACGAGACGAGCGACGACGAGTTTGACGACGAGCCTGCTCCCACTGACAACCACCACTACCACAACGACGACGACGCTGCCATGAACGGGCGCCGGACACTGCCAGGTGTTGACAGTGGCGTGGACACGCCCAACACGCCTGGCCTCCCTATGCCTCAACGCACCGCCGGCGCCACCGCTGGTGCCGGTGCTGCTGCTGCTGCTGCTACTACTCCTTCTGCTTCCAGTGCCACCACTCGTGTTGCCTCTCCTCCTACCCGTGCGGTGTCTCCTCCTGTTGATGCCTCTGCCTCTACCTCTGCGACTGCTTCCACCTCCGGTGCCGCTGCTGGTGCTGCATCAGCCATGGGAGCAGCGACACACCAGGCGGGTCGGTCTACAGGGAGCCATGGTGACGCTGGGGTCACCGCGTCTGCCTCTTCCGTCACGCATGGCGGTGCCACAGTCCCTTCCAGGCGTCGACGCAGCCTGGAGGAGGACATGGAGTGGCGATCCCGCTCCATTGCCATGGCACAGGCCATGTTGGGTGAGAGTGGTGTGCATTGGTCGCCCAGACGTCGAGTGAGGGGGTACGTGTGCGTGCGTGTGTGCGTGCGTGTGTGCGTGCGTGTGTGCGTGCGTGCGTGTGTGCAGTTTTGCTTTTTTTTTCAGGGCATGCGTCGCATTTAGTGGCTCACCGTGGGTGGTACGGTGGGTGGTGCACTTTTCGTTTTTTGGGTATTGCAGCTACAGCCAACACCGTGGCAACCGTCAAACCCGAGCAAGCATGTGGCGGCTGTTGCGTCGCCGCGTGTCCACCGTCGACGCAGACCGGCTGATCATTGTGGCCTTTGGAGACCACCGCCTGTCTGATCTTAACGCCAACACCCTGCGGTGCGTTCCTCAATTTGTTTGGCATCTGTCTATCTATCATGCTCGCCCCTCTCACCACTCCGCCCCTTTCCAATTGTACGGGCGTCGCGGTCGCCTCCTTTTTCTTCTTCTTCGGTCCTGGGTGGTGTCCCTGTGCGTGTCGTGTTTCAGGCGTCGAAGTGACCATATGTGGGAGCGGCTGTTGTCTGATGTCCGAACCGTCGGTGTTGTGTGCAGGTGCGTGCGGATGCTTGTGGATGGCGTTCTTGTGGCAGATGCTGTGCGAACCCCCAGGCTGTGTTGTGCCACGGTTGTGTGGTCGCTGTTGGCCAATGGATGCACACTCGCGAAAGTACCCACAGCATGGATGCGTGCGTCATCATGTCCCAGTTACCGCGAGTCAGTGGTACGCCAAGTCATCGAGCGTGGCCAAGTCATTCTTGCAGATGTCAAGGCACTTGCCGAGGTGGAGGTGGTGAGTCATGCGGAAACCGTGGAGCGAGGCACGTACGACAGGCGTGTGGATTGTCTGGAAGACCCTGCAGACATGGTGACGGGCCTTGCACCACTCGAGCCAAGCCTTGTACAATTCCTTCCTTCGCGACAAGCAGCCATTGGGTGTATTGTGGACAGTGCCCGGGCTGGGCTGCATACAGCGTTGCATCGTGTGTTGGAGCAGGTGCGTGAGTCACCGTTGCTGTTGCTGCTGGCGGTGGTGGTGGGTGGTGGTGGTGGTGGGTGGTGGTGTGGTGGTTGTACGTCGTCTTGTTGTTTAGATGCGCCTCACGCCTGGCGCACATTGTATGGCACCTTTGCCTGCCCAACTTCTTCGACGTTGACTGCGCATTCGCCCTCGATCGATGGCCCCACCAGGTCACCGCGGTCATGCAGCAAGCAGAACTTGCTGCGGCCAGATTGGCCCGCTGCCAGCCGTTCTTGGCTTCCATCCGCGCCCTCTCCACCACGTCCTCCGCATCCACCACCGCCACCCCGACTCGTCCACGCACGCGCAACCGAACACCTTCCTCCGCCGCTACTGCTACGATTGGTGCTTCTGCTGCTTCTGTCAGTGGTGGTGGTGGTGGTGTCAGGAAAGAAGGTCCAGGCTCGCGCGCCGGCGATATCGGTGGCAAGTTGCACATTGCATCAGACCATCTTGCCAAGCCTGGCAACGGTGCCTCAAAGTATGTTATGCCTGGTCCACTGGCTCGTGGCTGGCTGGCTGGCTGCTGTTGCTGCTTCTGCTGCTGCTGTCTCCTCTGTTGTGCATCGCGGAGTTCATGTGTGGTGTTGTGCTGTGTGGTGGTCGTTGTGCACAGCGGCTTCGGTGAAGACTGGTTTGTGCCTCGAACACGTGCACCGCAAGAGGTGTGGGTGTCCAACCCACTCGACTCCATCTACATAACTGCAAGTCGTGTTACCACACCAGCCTCGTCTATGATCCATCTGAATGCTGCCCCCGAGACACACCTTGCTCCACCAGCGCCGTGCGTACTCCCTCCTTTCCCACCTGTGCGCTGTGCCCACTGCACCGCTATGTTGACAGAGTCGCTTCCTGCTTGTTGTTTGCTTGTTCGGTTGGGTGGGTCGTTGCTGCGTGCTCGCCGTCGTGCAGGTACCAACTGTTGCGCGCGCTGATCGGCGCAGCATGGGAGCTGTGTGCTTGCCACAGCTCATTTTCCACAGCACATTTCCGGGTGCGTCAGTGTGTATTGAGGTGGGCGTGTGTGGTGCACCCCTTGAGGCCAGCGAAGCAAACAATTGCGATCGCCACACAAGGCGGTACCGTGTTGTTTTGTGCCCGCAGACTCACAAGGGGCTTTTTGGTTCACCGTGTTTGTTGTTGTCTTGTGTCCACTCGCGGTTTGCGCACAGGTGTCGTGGGTCCAGGGTACATGGTTGAGTGGTCTGCATGGCCTCCACACGCAGCAATGCCAGGAACTGGTTCGAGGCATGCAGGTACGTGCTCACCCTTTTACTTTTCTCTCTTTTCTTTTCCATGGGATGTGTCGTCCGCATCGCACCAGCGCCTGTGCACCACGCAACCCCTCATGTGGCAATGACGCAACAACAGGTGCTGGCACAGTCTGCCGCGAGTCTGCGATCAGTCATGGAGCTCCTGGTGGTGGTGTTTGCGACGGTGAAGAACGCGGAGGAGCTGCCACTTGTGCCGTGTCTGCGTGCACACGTAAGTGTGCGCAGGTTCTCTGGTCGCTGGGGCTTGGTCCTCGGCCAGAACTACCACCGTTTGCAGGCCGCATTACAACGCCTGGCCGCAGCTTCGACGGCACCAGGCACGGCCACGGTGTCGCCGAGGGCTGGCGACATGGCGTCAGTGGGACACATGGGTGAGTTTGACGCCACCGCCGCCAGTTTCCGAGCGCGTGCCGCTAGTGGTGGTGGTGGGACAAGTGGTGGTGGTGCGATTGGTGGTGGTGGAAGCGGCGGCGGTGGTGCGAGTGGTGGTGGGAGCAGCGGTACACGTGGGGGCAGTGGTGAGGGAAGTGGTACTGACAGACTGCTGGACGGCAGTGGCAGTGGCAGTGGAAGCGGTGCCGGTGGTGGGTCCGTCGCGGAAGGTGCTGGTCACCACCACACCGGCGGAGCTGCAGATGGTGCCTACTCCCGTTTGCTGTCATCCCCTCCACACGCTGCTGGCGCCGCCGGGTTTCGTGGCTCCGGCTCCGGCTCCGGTTCGGGTTCCGGTTCGGGTTCCGGCTCCGGCTCCGGTTCCGGCTCGGGTTCCGGTTCGGGTTCCGGTTCTGCCAGTGGCCGACGGTCCCCGTCTGCGGGGTCTCTCGGCGTCGGTGGCGCGGCCTCGGCGCAAGCGGAGCGTCACCTGGGGCAGCACCAGCACCAGTGGTCCCTCCGTGGTCCTCCACCTCCATCTGGCCGAAGGCGCGCGGCGACGGTGGGTGCGCGGCGACCACCGCTGGGTGCGCCGTCTGCCTTGACCGCTGCCGGTGCCGGGGCCGGGGCAGCTGCCCGACATGCGTCGGCCTCGGGTGCTAGTGGCGGCGCCATGGGCTGGCGCAGTGAAGGCAGGCACTCGGGTGGGTCTGGGGCGCACAGAACGCCCCACCTCGACACGAGGAACTCGAGGGAACGCCGCGGGCAGCTGAACGAGATCGCATAGGGGTGCGACTGCATTGGGAGTTAGCAATTTACAAAAAGCCTCTTGGTGAGCAAACATTGCCGCAAACTGTGGTGCGCCGCTCGTGCCACTCACTCCCCCTCCACTTTCTGACAAGAGCTTGTACCTTTCCCCGCGTCCAAACCACCCCCCAAACGCAACCACCCACGACCACGTCATGTCAGGGGAAGAAACGAAGTCGATTGACGCGACTGGTGCCGGCGCGCCGAACGCCACGTTCGGTGAGCGGTCGCTGGAGGGGCGTCATGTGCTGGTCACGGGTGGCACCCGAGGCATCGGTCGTGCGCTGGCCGTGGCACTCGCCAAGCGTGGTGCCAAGGTGATCATCTGTGGACGCAAGGCTGCATCTGCAGCAGCCGCTGCTGAGGCCATCGCCGCTGAGGCTGGGGGAAGTGGCGCTGTGGAGGGCGTGGGCTGCGATCAGGGTGACCTGGCTTCGATCAAGGCCATGATGGAGCATATCAAGGCCACGTACAAGCACCTTGATGTGCGTATGCGCATCTGGCCGCCATGTGTTCACGTCGTTTGTCTTGTATTTTGTTTTTTTTTTGTCTTGCGCTCGTGCATGGCGTGTAGCAGGGTGGGTGGGAGACGGTGCGCACCTTTCACAACACTTTGCTTTGCTTTGTGGGTGTTGTGCCATGGCAGGTCCTCATCAACAACGCTGCCATCATGCCTGGCTTCGCTGTCGACCCGGTGGCTGTCTCTGACGAGGACGACTTGGCCACATTCCAGATCAACCTCATCGGGTCACATTTCGTCACCAAGTATGCTCTCCCCTTACTGTTTGCCCAGCCCGACCCCGAAGCGTTTGAGCGCACGGTGCGTTGCACCCCCAGTCACCTCTTGCCTGCCTACATGCCTCCTACACGCGCGCATGCGTCGTGTGTTTATTAGATATCTCCTGCGCCTGCGCCGTGGTCTCACTCGCACAACCTCGTGTGCAAACAGGTGCTGTTCACTTCCAGCTGCGCCGGGTGGCTCACGGAGCCCACGGACGACGCCATGCTGGCGTACCGCGCCACGAAGGCCGGCCAGCACGGCACGATGGTGGGGTTGGCCAAGGTCTACGCACGGGGCATCGAGGAGGACGCCTTCGGTGTCCGGGGTGGCGACGCCAACAAGCGCCTCCACCGTGTGGCCGCGGTGCACCCCGGTGTCGTTCAAACCGCACTTGGCCACGGCACTGCCCTGGAGCACGGACAAACCGCGGAGGAAGACCCCGAGGCGTTCGCCCGCTCCAAGAGCGCGTTTGGCGCCATCACTGTGGAGGAGGGAGCCGACACGCTGCTGTGGCTGACTGCTGCCAAGAACGGCGTCGTGAACAACGGCAAGCACTACTACCTGCGTGCAGAGCACAGCTTTTAGACGTGCATGTAGTGTGCCTTGTCTGTACTGCCACGGGAGGTGTGTTTTTGTGTTTTCGCCCCAGTTTTTTTGGCAATGCGCCTCCAACATGGAACACGTGACGATGCACGAACAAAACTGTGGCCGTCCGTGGGTTGAATAGTTACGGTCGAAGTTGTGTATTTTCGGTCGTGCACGCAATCACCGCCGTCGAGTTGACAGCGCTGCTTCTTCGGCGGGTGCCGACACCATGAGTCGACCCATGTCACCACCCCTGCCGTCAGGTGCGCCACCAGGAGTGCCTGTTGGTGCCATTGATGACCGGGTGCAGCTTCGGCCCGGGGTGGCTTTCGTGCAGCGACTGGGAGCCTTGACATGGGGTGAAATCGTGGTGGGCGGGCGACCAAGACTGCTTTCGCATGTACGTAGGGGAAGTTGCGCAAGAAGGGGGTTGCTCACCTACCGTGCGGGGATTCCAAGTCCGTTTCAAGCATGCCGTCACCATGTTTCGGCCTTGTGGTGGTGTGTTGGCTCGGTGGGGTGTGTGTGGTGTGGCGCCGTGGTGCCAGCTGTCAAACCTTCGAAGTCGATCCGTGTTCGCGCCCACTGTCCCTCAACTGCTGGGACTGTTGCTGACGAAGATATCGACAAGCTTGAGGCTGGCACCATACACGAAGCACGCACACGGGCTGCTGGCCCCACCCTCCGCAGACGTGTTCCGATTGGTGCCACACCCTTCGCCGCGGGTCCAGCTGCTATGTCGGAGGCTTGCCGGACTGGCTCTGGATGTACGTGCTGCCGCCACCTTGGTCCCATGTCTTCACGCCTGCATGATGTCGCGCTTGTATGTACCATGTGCACTGACAGCAGGGCAACGTGGCGGTCGTGTGTCGCTTTTTGCCAGGTGCTGCAACATTGGCATGTGGGTGAGCCAGCCACGAAAGCGGCGTTGGATGAGAAGAAGGCATTGATCGTCAGCGCAGATGAGATTGAAGCCGCGCTGAAGCCCTGTGATATTCCCTCGGCTGCGTTTTCACTTGTTGTTGCCGTCGCAGCCGCTACTAAACGGTACGATGTGATGCGGACGCACGTCCACACCCATGCACCCACGCCAGCACCCACGCCAATGCCTCGTGGTGTTTGTGTTTGTGTTTGTGCTTGCTTATGTTTGTGTTTGTGTTGGCTTGCCCAGCCTGTCACCTGCAATCCACCACTGGCATGTACGCCTCGCAGTTCGAGCTGCAACATGCTCCCAGACGAACCATGCATGGGGTGCGTAGAGTTGTGCACGTTTTGCGTTGCCGTGCCGCGCCGTGCCGTCCACCATGACCCCTTCCGTGACACCTACACCACACACACACACCCACACACACTTTAGGTCTCCTTCGTGCGTGGCATTTGCTGTACGGCTCAGGCCAAACCAAGCAAGACCCTGCGTCGCTGTCGTCGTACCCATCCCGGCTGCCACGCACCCACACGTCCGCCAAGGCGTGCCTCCTAGCTGCTCCCGTCGCAGATGCGGGCGCGAGCCCGCGCACGACCCCTGCTGCTGGAGTGGGCGTTGCCCTGCTGCGCATGGCGGCGGACGTGTGTCGCCTGTATGCGCTGTGCGGAGATCGAGAGCTGGCCACCAAGGCTGTGCTGGTGGCTCGTGAGCGTCTGAAAGCCCTGGGGGACCCGCCGCGGAGTGGGACCGGTGCTGTGTGCAGCGCCAAGCGGGTTGTCGAGGGCGTGGAAACGTGGCTTCGCCACTGCTCCGACCCGGCGCCAACGGAGCCCAAGGCACCTGCGACTGGTACATTCGGTGGTGGTGGTGGTGGTGGTGGTAGTGGTGGTGGTGGTGGTAGTGGTGGTGGCGGTGGCGGT
>Ga0213833_1002451_pt1 | contig 12012 bp, 17 predicted proteins | sample SWATP21_FD_160575 | JGI IMG/M metagenome (GOLD analysis project Ga0213833, IMG submission 160575) | Coastal seawater microbial communities from Marineland, Florida, United States - SWA TP2 #1 | ecosystem: Environmental > Aquatic > Marine > Coastal | place: USA: Florida | collected 2016-08-14
TGTGCTAGAGGGGGTTCAATTCCCTTTTTCCCCTGAAACCCTCAAGACCACTTGGTACAGTCACCTCTCAAACACGTTGTTCACTTCAGCACATCGGCAAGCGAACTCAAAGCGGCACAAGCTCAGAAGATGTTCACCCACGCCGCAAGCTACGCAAAATCTTGGGCGAAGGATGGGGGCTACAGTGTCAAGGAGAAACCAGACAGAAAGGCGATTGAAGGTGTGTCTTTTCGGTCAGTGTTTCATTTGTTTGTTGAGTGTCTGGGGCTCCACTGTGCTTGTGGATAAGGTGGCTGTGTCACGTGTGCATTGTGGCGCAGTTCTCGTCACACCGAAGGACGCTGACACATCCTACCGCATGGTCATCGAAGCAACCACCCACCACTGCCTCTTTCAGACGTCCTGGAGCAAGAATCTATCAGAATCAGCGCATCCAGCCTTCACCGTGTTAGCGACTGTGTTCAACAACAAGCTCACATCCAAGCTCATCATGCTTGATTTTGATGTGCGGGACGGTGAAGTGCGGCTGCGATGTGCTCTCCCAGTTGGAGTGATGGCCAAGGATCCGAGCACCATGGTTCGCAAGTACATCGAAATGCTTCGGTTGGCGAATACTACGTTGCTGGGCGTCATCGCGGCTGAGGAAGCATGGTTAGAAACACCCATTGAGGCCGGGACTGAAATGGCGAAAGGCATGGATGTGGTTCTAGCCATGTTTCTCAAAAAGCAAGCCGAATCTTGATGACGCAGGTGTGAACTCTTGATGGAGGCTAGAACTACAATGATTGCAAATCGGTCGTCTTTGTTGCTGAAAACACATTTGCTAGCATGCGATCTACAGACCACGCGCTGCAGCAATCACTTGCGCTCTCGTGGAATCCTTGCTACCAGGCAGCTTTGTAATGGTGTCGTTGGCAAGTTTGTCCACGTTTTGCTTGTTGACGCCTCCGTCGTGCTCTGTCAACGCCAGCAGTTGTGCAAAAGCAAGAAGCATTGCATACCGAACTTCATTCACAAGATTTGTTGCGACGGTGTTGGTAGCGCTTTGATCACCAAGAAGCACTGACGATGCTCGGACTCGCACTTCACCGTCTCGCTGGTCGATTTCGAAGGTGATCTCGGGCTGCGCCATGTTCAGTTGTGCAAGGAAGCGATGTGCCATTTTGCGTTTATCTCCTGCTGGCACACGAAGACTGCTGAGCCCAGACCTGTAGCACAACGCACAAAAACGTCAAAGGTGGAGAGCTGTATCTGATCTGCAACGTTAACGCACACAATCAGCGTCGTCTTGCTGTGCTTCACGCTGACACGCAAATCGAGTTTTCGAGCAAAGGAAGGCAGACTGGAAGAGCCACTTGGAGCGTAGGGAAAGGTCAAACGGTTGCTGATCACAGTAAAATCAAATCAAATCAAACAGTCGTGAAAGGTGCTGGCATGGGAGGACGGTGGGTGAGAGAACATCGGGGAGACGCACCGGTCCGAGTTAAGTCTGGCTTCGGATTTCACCCCCAATCGGGTCAATACACCTTCCCGAAGGGCCTTGAACACCACTGGCTCGTCGCTTCCGGCTGCCATTGTCCAAGTAACTGGGGTATTGCGGCTCGAAACAGGCACAGTTCGACAGTGGTTGGTGTGGATGTTGTGAAGGGCGCCGCAGTGCGACAGGTATGGCATCGCGTCTCGGCTGTTGTGGTGAAGTTGAAGGTTGTGCTCTGAAATCTGTCGAGTCTGTGAATTTTGATGAATTACGTTTTATGGCCTATCTTTATGTCCGATTTCGCGCGGTCCACAGTCTCAGACCACAGACAGTCTGTGTTCTCTGTTCACGCCTCCAGCTGCCAGGGGCTGGGCACAATAAGTCAACACATTTCCGGTATTCGACGCCAGACGCTCCAGACCGGTCGCGTTGAGTGCTGATTCAAACCTGCTGAAGCATGGAAGGCGTAGCAACAGAACCTGGTGTTGACCAAACCAAGCAAGTGCCCCATGATCTCGCTATGACAATTCGGCACAGTACACCCGTAATGCAATCCGCATTTTAGGATTGCATACCAACGCAAGTTACTACCGTTGTGCTCGTTTCAGACGAAGGCCATCAGTTCCTGGTTCACCGACAGCAGTCTTTTTATCGCAGCCAACAAGCAACCACACAACCAGTTGACAACCACTATGAGAAAGAAACAACACAATGTCGCGCGATCGGCAACCGCAAGGCTCTGGAACGCAGGGTGACGCTTGAAGCACGGGACAGCTGAACTCACGCCGACGTACGAAACCCCAGTCCAGCTGGAATTCGTCAACAACCATTTCAGACGAAGGCCACTGACAAAAGCTCATGGTTCTCTGCTCTGCTTCTCATCGTCCTCTTCTGCAACACTGTGCATCCCTCCAGACGCATGCAAAGCCGCGCTTCGCATCTTCTCAGGAAGCAAACTGGACATTGGCATTTGGAGGCTATGCGTGGAAGACTGTCGCTGCCTTCGGGTGAGCTCCAACACCAACTGCTCAGTCGTCAGCTCTCGAAGCAGTGGGGCGTGACTGCCGTCCACACTTTGGTCTTCAGCCACGGAGCTGTCCATGGGGAAGGTGGGGGAATGGCTCCCGAAGGTAACATTCATGGCTTGCACACCACGGGGCAATCGTCCACGTGCATCGATGTCGCCACCACCCTCATCCTCATTGCGCGTCCGAGCGGAGGTGACCGGACGACTGTGGCCCGACGGGGGAGTTCGAATGCGCTCAGAGGTTGACTGGTTGGCACCAAGGGTTGGCGTCCGTGGGTTGCCAACTTTGACCGTCGTTTGGGAGCGCCGAATCACCTGACAGACACAGGCAAAATGGTCAGGAGGTATCACCACCCCGACCTGCGACGACACAGCAACGGACCTTGGTAGCTTTGCCACCATGGGCCACATTGCGCTCCTCATTATCCAACACGGCGCGGTACTCGTCAGCATCCTCGCTGTTGAGATCCCCGTACTTGTCTTGCGGCACCTCGTGCCGGCGTGACTGGTACTGCAGCGAGCCGCGTCCTGATGCACGGAACAAAGGATCGTCCTGTGGTGGTTGAAAAACGTGAGCGAGCGGAGGTGGAGGGAGGCACAACGGTTGGTGGGTGGTTCGTGGTCGGTGGGCACTGGCACATCAGCTGCACGCACCTGAAGATCCGACTGGTACATGGCTTCGTACAAATCGCCAATCTTCAGGCGTCGCACAACTTGCCAGCGCTCTGGGTTGTACCCGAGTCGTTCACAGCTCAAGTTGAACAGGTTGGTCCTGAACAACAAGGTGTTAGCAAGCACAGCCATCTACCAACCCCCCTTCCCCGCTCGCTTGCGTACCAAATGTACTGCATGCTAAGTTCTTTGCTTTCATTCAGGGCTTTGCGCGTGGAAAATGAGTCCAGCAGAAAGGCAACGAGCACGTTGATGACCACAATGACCGCGACGAAGTACCATGCCAAGTAGAACCACCTTGCCCAGGTGCCAGTGGCCTTGACAGCAGCTTCCATGTTAATCGGCCTGGGAAACGAAACGTACGCCACACACGAGACGGTGATGCCAAAGCGCGCAAGACCAAAGGACTGAGGAAATCTCGCACCAGTTGTTGACGATCATCAACTCAAAAAGGACAACCATTGTGGTGTGCTGTGCGACCATCAACCACTCGTGAGCCGCGCCCAACAGTAAGCCACACACACCGGGCACGCACGAAGGTGTCGAAATTGTTCTTCCAGTAGTCGTTCTTGAAGAAAGCAGTACCAACGATCTTACCACGCACGAACTTGTGCGAGAACAACTGCATGCCGATGATGGCGAAGACGTAGTACGTTGCCATGGCTACCATCAAGTAGCTGCACAAACACGCGTGAACAATGAATCAAGACGGCAGCCGAGTGGACACATGGTGCTCGTACCGACACATGGCGGGGAGGATGTCCACAAACGAGGTAATCATCACACGGAACTGTCCGAATGTGCGCAGTGTGCGCAAAAGTCGCAGCATTCTGCAAACCCCCATAACAAACAAACCATGAGCAAGGTTGGGCCAGTTTCGTTTCCCACACGGGGTTCGCACTGCTACACACCGCATGAAGTAGAACCCCTGGATGACCGGACTGTGCGTCTCGCCCATGATGACCTCGATAATGAGGGAAGAAGTAGCAGCCCCAACAATCGCAATGAAGTCCACCTTGTTGAACACAGAATCTCGCCAGAATCGGCCCAACCCAAGCGCGAAAGTCTTCAAAACAAGTTCAACCTGCCGCAAGCAATCCAATTTAAGCAACAATGTACAAAGCCATTCTTGTCCACGCAGCGAGAACGAACAACGAATGTGAACAAGAACCCCGTTTCCACATAGTGCAGGTGCCTCTTCGTGTCAGGGCTGGCATCCCACTTCATGATGGACTGCAACACAAGCCCAGCAACAGCGATGATCATTCGTGAAATCCGGTACCTACTGCTGCAAAGCACGCGGTAAATCACCTGATACAGGAGGAAGCCGCAGCTGCAGAGCACCAAAAGATCCCAAAAAAACACACTGTACGTCGCATAGACCACGGCGCGAACACGCTTGCGGAGATGGTACAGGCGAGCTTCACACCGGCGCAGGGTATCGCGATCATGTTCCGACAGCGAAATTTCCTCCACATCCACCTGTCCGCCCCGTCATCAGATGTAAGGCCGGCACACGCACGTGAGACCATATCACATGCATACGACACCCCGGGTCAATGTGTGCCACCCACCTCCGCAAGAGATGCCAGGTGTTGGAACTCGCTCAGAGTAATCTGTTGAAGTGAAGTGAGCCGCACCGATCAGCGCGGCACGTCCACACCCTGGACAACAAATGCACACCTGTCCGTCATGATCAGCATCGACGATATCGAACAGTATTGCCAAGAAGTCAGAGGACAGGTCTGGGCGCAGCTCCCTCATCAGTTGGAGCCAAAGCGACCACTTCACAACCCCAGACACACGATCGTCCTCTTCGGAGGCCGAGACGTATCTGAGGGCAACACATCCATGCAATGAACCACCAAGGCCACCATCCAAGCGCAGCACGCATTGACAACACAGCACGTACGCAGAGAAAGAAAGATTCGTGCGCGACCCTTTGCGCATCAAATGTGCGCGCGCCTCCGCTGCAGCAGCAATGGGGTCCTCCTGGTGTGGTGTTGGCTTCGGCTTCTTCCCAGTTGACGCGGGGCCACTCCCCATGGCCTTCCGAATGGCACTCCTCGGTGACCGGCGGCGCTTGGTTGGCACATACATTGCCCGAGGCCCCGCCAATGTTGTGAAGGCCATCGTCAACCCTGTCACGCGGCGACGCAGGCGTGTGATAACTTTTTCCTTCGTCTTCTCTTGGAAGTGAGTGTAAGTCACAGCAAGAACAAGGGATAGAAGGAAGTACAAGCCGAACGTCTCGAACGTAATGAAGAACAACGCATTCCATGTGCTGCAGTCGTACGCAGGCATCATGACCTGCAAGAATCAAGCACATGGATGGTATCAGGATAAGGTCAATGACTTGTGTCCCGGAAGCAACCGCAGATGTATGAGACCGTACATCTGGATAGTTCGCCGTTGTGATCAGGGTGAACAGGTGCAACATCGAGTCGATGATGCGAGAGAAGTAGTCCGTGCAGTCCTTGGAGAACACAGAGCAGTAGGTGTACGTAGGCTGGGCTTGCACGTTACACTCGCCGTCTCGAATGCCAGCGTACAGCACAAAGGCAAAGAGACCAAATATGAAGATATGGAAAATCTGTGCCACGCGACATTACACTGCATTAGGTACGCGATGGACGAACCCCACGAAGGTTGGACGCACCAACAGCACCACAGCGGTAAAGATATGCGGAACTGACTCCAGCATCGCTGTGAAGATCTTGCGCACGTTCGCCAGTCTTTCCATGACCAGCAGCGGTCGAAGGCACCGAATCAGACGGGGCCAGGTGGGAAAGGCGAACGCCATAATGGCACCTATGCACAACAGGGATACAGTGGCCATTTTCACTAGCATCCATTTGCTTTTCTGGGAGACGAAGCAGGAGCAGACACAGCCACAACTGAGCATCACGTTCCACGCAGACACAACAAACACACACACGCACGAGGATCACCGTCACTGCAACGTACAAACCAAGACTTCCGTTTCGTGAACGATAGTTGCAGGGCAATGTCTCCCACAAACACAAGCAGTCCTGCCATTTCCAAGAGAAAAATGATGCCAAGGTCGAGCTTCTCATCACGGAGCCAGTTGGCTGTGGGCTCCACCGTGGCAAGCATGAGCAGGCCGAAACCCACAAGGACAACGAAACCATGCCAAGGCTTGCCGTGGTAAATGTGGTACCGCCGCAGCGAGTACGGGTCCGTCTTGTGTGTCACTGTACGGCCATGGACACCGTCCTTGACGTACACAGCCGCCAGCTTCACCGCGGACATGCGATCAAGACCTTCCATCATGGTGTGTGCCACGGCACTCTTCTTCTTGGCGATCAACGGCCGCGCGAGGTTGGCGAACGAAGCATTGTACTCTGCATCAGATTTGCGTGTGCGCGGTACATCACTGTCTGATCCGCGGTGGCGGCGTAAGCGCGGGGAGTTCACCATTCCGGCGAGAGACTCTCCGCGGGACCGCGAGGGACTCGCGATACGCATCATCGTGTCAGCGTTGGGGTTACAGGCTGTGGCTGGTGTGCCTTGGTCACAGTGAGAGATGGACGGTGTTCGACCACGGGGTGACCAAATGAGCTGCACCCCAGGCTCGCTTGCCCAGTCACCCGTGATGACCAGCAAGATTCACAGCTTGACACTCTGCGTGGGTACTAACTAGTCCGGTGTCGAGCACATCGGCTTCGACACGCACGAAGGAGCACGCTTGGGGCTCCAACAGGCAACACCACGTGGAAGTGGACAGGAAATGTGGAGCTGAAAGTGGTGGAGCAAAGGACAACACCGCTGTGTCAAACCACAAGCAGGAGTTGACCTTCCCCGAAACCTGCCGGCAAGCAGCACACCACAACACAAGCCCATGATCTGTGATTGGACAAACATCAAAAATATACCCCAAAGAGGGCAAAGACGAAAAAAGACAAACGTTCTTGCGAGAAAAAATCATGCCCGTTGTGTTGTTTGTTTGTTGTTGTCCGTGAGGTGTTGCGACTGCATCGACTCGGAGCAGTGCCCGTGACCTCGGTTGCGCACTGTGTCCCCAGACAAGCGTTTCCGCATAACACGCTTGTTGTGCGGTGGTGAGTGGCGAGTGTTGGGGTCCAGAAACCGGGACGCGAAGTGAGAATGGACTACGGGCAGGATGGACCACCAGATGCGCGTCAGTTGACACAGCGCCAGGTGAAAGCCGAGGTACGTATCCGTGGGTGGTTGAATGCAGGGCTTGAGCATGGTCCATATGTGTTGCTGACATTCTCCTCCTTGGTGATTCCAGCTTGAGAAGCGTGGGGACCGGCCAACCAACTTCCTGACCGATGACATCAAAAAGCTGCAGCGACATTTCAATGCGGAGTGGGAGGCGGAAAAGGAAGAGCGTAGCCGCAAGATGCATGCTGCAGCCGCTAGGAAAGCTGAAGAAGAAGCAGAACTTCGCAAGAGGCGGCTGCTGGAGCGACAGCGTGCTGAGGAAGAGGATGCAGTAAACTCAGACCCGCGTGTCAAGTTTTGGATCGAGCTGGTGGAAGAGAACGCGACACCCCCAGATGCGATTATTCGCGCACACCCGACTGCGCAACGTGCCCTTGTGAAGTCGTTGGAGCTGAATCGCAGTTTGTTGACACTTGACTTGTGTCGGTCATCCTTGGGAGATGATGTGGGCACACAGTTGGCTATGGTGCGTCTGTTGTTGGCACCTCATGTGGCAGCTCACAACAGCCTCCTCACGCTCGCGGTTGCGTGTTGTGGCGTTTCTTTTCTCTCTCAGGTGCTTACTAGCAACACATCCTTGCTCAAGGTTACCCTGGATGACAACAACCTTGGGCCGGCCACGGCTGCCGCGTTGGGCGAGGCTCTCTCCTCGAACGCTACCCTGCGCTCGCTCAGCCTGGAGGAAAACCCGCTGACCCACGACAAGGACTACGACGGCATTGCATCGTTGGCGCGCATGCTGCAAAGCAACGCCACCCTGACGTTCCTGAACCTGTGGAAGACGGGTGTGGGCGACCAGGGAGGCCAAGCCCTGGCTGCTGCGCTGCCCACCAACAACACGCTGGTGTGCTTGCAGCTCTCTCCCGCGGACGGCGTCAAGTTTGCCGACCTGGAGGCCATCACAGCGTGTCTGGAGGAGAACATGCGCATCTATGAGGTCGAGCAAGAGGTGCTGCGACAGGACCAGGCCGCCGAGCGGGCGGCACAGGCGGAGGCAAAGCGCCAGCGCGACGAGGAGCAGGCCAAGAAGGAAGAGGAGGAGTGGTTGGAGGAGCAGGCGAAGCTGCGGGCTAAGAATCGTGCGGAGGCCGCCATCATGGCCAAGAAGGCGGAAGAGGACGCGCGGATTGCGCGGGAGGAAGCAGAGCGAAAGCGGCGGGAGGACAAGGCTCGCAAGGAGGCCGAAGAGAAAGCAAAGAAGAAGAAGAAGGGAAAGAAGGGAAAGAAGAAGAAGAAAAAGTAGTTGTCGAGGGTGTAGTGTTGTGGTGCTTCAGCGCGTGTGCGACAGTTGTGCGTTCACCAGCGCTGGCAGCGATGTGTTGCGAGTGTGACTCCCCCAACACGCGAAAGAAACAGGAAGGTCGAAGCAAGCGATTGCGTGCGTCTGTTGGTTGATATTGCAGCTTGGCAACGTGCACAAGTCAACAGGACACCTCAGACGGTATCACCTGGCACCAGGATGCTATGGCGCAATGTGTGACAAACATACATCTAGCAACAACAAACACTGCCGAGGCGACAAACGACGAGTCCAGGCGTTTGCTTAGTCATGCTGCGGGCAGTCAGACATGGCAGCGCAATACACCCACGGCTTGCAGATGTGTGGCTCGTTGTGAGTCTGGGCAGAAAAAGGGGTCAGGTTCCAGGCCGTTAAACCAACCTCCACCAAACGATGCCCTTTCAAATTGCACACCGGTCGTACCATGCAGGAAGACTCCGCGCCAGGGCACTGGGCGTCAGTGATGCACACCATGAACACGTAGGGCACGGCACCATCATCAGGACCTGGGGTGACAGTGTTGAAGGTATGGTCTTGCTTCATGTAGAGGGTGTATGCAATCTCGCATCCACAGCTCCAGTGGCTCGGTGGCGTCTGGACGTAAAAGCAACAATCGTGAGCGTGCCGCGTCACAAGGATCCTATGCCACTGGTGCGGTACCTGCATCATGACCCCCGTTTCGTACAGCATCTTGGCTGCCTGTGGTGCCATAGTCTTGTTCTGAGCCTTGGCCATGATCGAAATCATCAGGCTGTGGTACTTGCCCACGTAATCCATGGCCTGACGAGCACGTCGGGTGAGAGTGAACAAAGAGCGGGCTTGCTTGGGTGTGATGCACGCACCACAGTGGTGTTAAGCGTCGTGACAGGTGGCACGTAGAAGTTCGGACGGCCCGCAACAGTAACATGGACTACAGAAGCAAACAATGCGATCAAAACAGCGGCATGAAGGGAGAAACGAGACATGGCGACGTGGCAAAGGTAGCAAAGTGCGTCTGATGCATGGCACAACACGGAAACACATTGCCACCGCAAAAGACCCCAATAGTGACATCAAGCTGCAGCTGCTGCGACGGCGTTCTGTCGCACTTGCCCTGTCACCGCCTTCGGCTTGACGTCACCACCTGGTGTGGATGGAACGTGGTGCCTTGGGATAGTGGGGGTACACACGAAAGCGTACAGCCGCGCCCACCACTTGGGAGGAGTACGTGCGATGGCCGGCCGCCATGGTGTTGCTGCGATCATCGTCGCATGCGTCCTGGTGCAAGCATGCGCGACAGGCCTCAACAGCACGAACACGGACCCCGTTCGAGCTGTGCGGCTGTCAAGTGGGGAGTTGTTTGTCCTTTCTAATACTACCGATGGTGCAGGGCTTGTGGCTCGTCCTGTCCCCAGTGCCCAGGTTGCTTGGAGTGTCGGCATCAATCCATGGGATGCCGCACGCGTGTCCGGTCGTGCATTGGATGGGGTCGCACGTAGCCTTCCGCTGGAGGACCAGTTTTCCCCGTTTCAACATCAAAAGTTGATTCACTCTGCAATAGCTCTTGGGAGCCACACGTCCTTGTCGTTTGATGTGCCGACGTACTCGGGGTGCGTCCGTGTGATGTGGATTGCTGTCGTGCGTCTCTGTTCTCAACGCGCTGTGCTCGTGGAACCGTGCAGTGGGTTCACCACGGTTTCGGCCTGGGTGTGGGTGTGGCGGCAAGCACTAGAACCTCAAGTTCTATTGTGGACGAGGTGGGTGGGTGGTGGGTGGGGCGTGAAAGGGCGGCTTTCTGCGCTTGCTAACACTCGTCTGTCACAGCTCGTCGCTGCAGCGATCTCCCGGAAGGCACACTGAGGGCATTCTCTCCCCGTCCATTCTCCTTGGGATGAAGCATGCGCCTGATCGCTTGTTCTGCAGTGTTTCGTGAGTCTATACGTTCGTCTGCTCATCTGCCGCATCTGCTCTCACACCACGCTGGCTTGTGTGTCTGTGTTTGGTTTTGCGATGGTGTGCTTGTGGCCCTGTGTTCGGGCTTGCCTCGTTCCGCAGACCACCCGCTTCTGCGATCGGCGCAGAATCAAATGCTCCTTTTCTGTACCGCACATGGATGCATATTGCTTTGGTGGTCGAGGGTGATGTTGTCTCATGGTCTGTTGTGCCGCAGTGTCGCTCTGTGAATGTTCGCTCATGGCCATGTCATGCTCGTGCATGTGCCTGTTTGCTCGTCGCAGCTTTCAGAACGGACAGCGCGTGGCGACAGTAAAGACAGTGGGAGCAACCGCGATTGCACCACATTCACTCAAAACGCCAAGCCAAGGTGTGCAAGTTCCTCCGGAAACCAGACTTCGCTTCGACACTCCTGCAACGCTGGCGTCGTGTCCACGTTTGGTTGCGAACGTACAGGCGTGGTCCGGGCATTCACAGGGTGCACAGACAAACTCCACGTCCTTGTCAGGACGTGTCATCACCGTGGCTCTTCACACATCGCGCCCAACCGTGTTGTCAAACGTTACACTGCCGCATGCTCCTGGTACACATTGTGGCGAACACCCAAGCTCAGCGCACGGGGCGCTGTGCGACAGCCAAGTCGCCGCGCTTTCTCGCTCCCCCGGCGATCTTGTTACCATTCCAGGGTGGGCGTTGGACATGGCAGATCTTCTCTTGTCCCCTCCTCGCAAAGCCACTGACCTGGACGAGCTGCTTCGCATGATCTTCGACGACGCTGCTTCGGAAGCGCCACAAGATTATGTTGTGTTGCTGGATGGATCTGGGGTCGCCGTTGTCGAGCCTGCGGTATCTGGTCACAGTGATGGGGATCAAGGCGAGCCCTTTACCTCCTTGGAAACTGCTCGTGCTGAAGCTGTTGGTGATGCCTCCCACCATGTTTCCAGCTCAGACGTAGCCACCGAGCCACGACCTGTTGTGGCTGACTATGATGCCCCCGCCCTTGCAGACGACCTGGGAGCATCTCAGCAGCTCCCATCTGGCTCTGACACCTTGTTGGAGTCACAAACAACCAGCCTCCACCAAGTGCCAACCCAAGGCGATGGCCGTGGTGGAGCTCGACCGGCATCACTCGGTCACAGTGACGGCGACAGCACTGAGGCCGCTTCTCCTTCTGCTTCTGCGACGGGAAAAGGCAGCACGGATCCAACACGCAGCACTTTTGCTCGTGACCAAGATGCGCAAGAGGGGCATACAGTCAGAGGTGACGCTGGTGAAGCGCCCAAAAGCGCTGATCCGAGCGGCAATGCGACCGGCGCCGCCAGCAATTCTTCCAGCGTCGGGCCGGAGCCTTCAATAACGATCCCGCCTCGCACGCTGGATCGCAGCGTCGCGTTGAATTTCGGGGTGCCTGTGTCA
>Ga0213833_1002452_pt1 | contig 12012 bp, 7 predicted proteins | sample SWATP21_FD_160575 | JGI IMG/M metagenome (GOLD analysis project Ga0213833, IMG submission 160575) | Coastal seawater microbial communities from Marineland, Florida, United States - SWA TP2 #1 | ecosystem: Environmental > Aquatic > Marine > Coastal | place: USA: Florida | collected 2016-08-14
AGGACGATAATAACCGCCTAATGACACACTAAATGTGTTTGATAGAGGATTATCTTCCGCTGTAAGGTCCGCATCGTTGCGATAATTTGACCAATTCGCTGCAGCTAAATCGATACCTACCATATACTTTTCTCCACCATAGTAACTAACTCCAAGCCCATATTCTAAAGGGAGTTTGCCACTTCCTTTTACATCTTGAGTTATGCTTACAGTATCAATATATTGAAGAGATGATGTAATCGTTTGAACACCAAATTGACCTGTTGTTAAAGTTGTATTAAAACCTGTTGATGCTTTCAAAGTTGCTCCAATTGAAAGCACTTTTGCTTCTCTGTCGATCTTTACATCCAACTTATCCTGATTTAAAACCTTGGAATAAATTGCTCCTACTCCCCAAAGAAAACCATTTAAATTGTATTCTGCTAAAAAGCGATCTTGATAGGGCGCTTGCAATTCTAGGAAATCAATATTTCTTGAATATTCGAGACGACCAAAAAGATATCCTAGATTCAGACCAAAAGATAGGTCCTTGTATTTAATGCTATTCCCCCATAAAAACTTATAACTTCCTCCTTCACCAGTGTAATTACGTTCTACTTCTCCTAAATTATCTATTGTTTCAGTGGAAGTGATATTATAGTTTACAGTACTATTTGGCATCAAAGTAAAAGCCATTGCTAAATTATAAGGGCTTTTTTCTTTGTCAAGCAGACTATTTAAAGGATTTTTTAACGGAAATCCAAGTGAAATGTATTCTAGGTTTCCTCCCCATTGATTATGGGTTAAATCACCACTTTCCAAGTAAGATCTTTTCGCACCCATTCCTAATTCAAAGGAAGTAGCTCTTAGAGTAGCGTAACTTGCGGGGTTTACTATATTAATGTGATAACCATTAAGATATGAATTTCCTAATGATCCCATTGCTCGTGAATGCATGAAGTTTTCATCAACTCGATCTCCTAATCCAAATCTAGAATATGGAGAATTGCCAATTCCTTGCGCCATCGCTGACGAAGCTCCAAATAACATTACTAAAAGAACAAAAATTCTATGCTGCATTATAATTTAATATTACATCTAATCCATCAAGGACTAAATTTGAGTGGACAAATATCTTAGATTTTAGGATATCTGCAAAAAACTGAGCGTTTCCTCCGGTTATTATTACGTTAATATCACTAAAATCGGCTTTTACCTTAGAGATAAACGAATCAATTTCGAAAATTGTGCCGTGAACGATACCATTTTGCATCGCCATCTCTGTTGATTTCCCAATATAGTTTTCATGAAATTTTGGTTCTACTAAGGGCAAAGCAGATGTAAATTTGTCCATTGCTTCCGCTCTCATGTGTAAACCTGGTGAAATATTACCTCCTAAATATGTATTATCTACAATTACATCGTAGGTTATACATGTTCCTGCATCAATTACAATGCAGTTTTCATTTGGAAATAATTTTTGACTTCCAACTATACCGGCAACTCGGTCTTTGCCCAAGGTTTCAGGAGTATCATAGGCATTACTTATGGGAAGTGGCGTTGTATGATCCAACTTCATATAAGAAATTTGCGTCTGTACTCTTTTTTCAAATTCTGTTTCTACAATTCTTGTACTGGAAGAGATTGCTCTTCGAATAGGATAATGCCCTAAAATATCCGCCATGTCTTGATTACTCATCGTATCAAAAACATCATGACGAACCAAATGGCCTTCTTCGAATATGCCGATTTTAATTCTAGAATTTCCTATATCAATACAAAGATTCACTTTATACTTTCTTGATTAATGTTTGAAGTGTCTTACACCAGTGAATACCATTGCAAGTTCATTGTCATTACAATAATCAATGCTCAATCGATCTTTAATACTTCCGCCAGGCTGGATTACAGATGTGATTCCTGCTTTATGCGCAATCTCTACACAATCAGGGAAAGGAAAGAATGCATCGCTCGCCATAGCAGCTCCTTGAAGATCAAAACCAAAATTCCTTGCTTTAGCTATTGCTTGCTCACAAGCATCAACTCTACTAGTTTGACCACAACCCATACCTAATAATTGTCCATCTCTGGCAAGTACAATGGTATTCGATTTAAGATGCTTTACTAATTTATTCGCAAATAGTAAATCATCTATTTGTTGGTTTGTTGGTTGCTTCTCCGTTACTGTTTTTAATGCTGACTTCTCTTCAATTTTCTTGTCAGTATCTTGTTGAATTACACCATTTAAAAGACTTTTAAAGCTTTTTTGATTAACGTGGAAATGCTTGATCTTCAGTAAGATTCTTTTCTTTTTTGCAGATAGTAATTCCAAAGCATCATCATCAAAATCTGGAGCAATCAATACTTCGTAGAACAATTTGTTGATTTCTTCTGCTGTCGCTAAATCCACTTTTGCATTAGTGATTAGGATGCCTCCAAATGCTGAAACAGGATCACCTGCTAATGCATCTTTCCATGCTTCTAAAACTGTTGGTCTAGTTGCTAATCCACATGGATTCGTATGTTTAAGAACTGCAAAAGTAGGAGCATCATGCTGGAATTCTGCCATAAGGTTTACTGCAGCATCAACATCAACCAAATTATTGTATGATAATTCTTTACCGCCGATTTTTTCAAACATTGCGTCCATCTCACCAAAGAAAATTCCTTGTTGGTGAGGATTTTCTCCATATCTTAAAACTTGACCTTGGTGGATACTGTGTTTGAATGCTTCTTCTTCAGAATCGATAGATGCAAAATAATTGAAGATTGCAGTATCATAGTTGGAAGAAACTTTAAATGCTTTTTTAGCAAGTGTCAATCGATCTTCACTTGTTGAAGAACCATTTTGCTCTGACAAGATAGTGTGTAAATGAGCGTATTCATCTTGAGATGGAATTACTACAACATCATTGAAGTTTTTCGCTGCTCCTCTGATTAATGCAATTCCTCCGATATCAATTTTTTCAATGATTGCTTCTTGATCTGTAGTAGAAGCAACGGTTTGTTCGAATGGATATAAATCAACAACCACTAAATCTATCTCAGGAATCTCATACTTTGCCAATTGCTCTAAGTGCTCATCTTCTCTTCTTGCTAGGATTCCACCAAATACTTTTGGGTGTAGTGTTTTTACACGACCATCTAGAATTGAAGGATAGGTTGTAAGGTCTTCTACTCTTTCAACTTTTCCACCTTGAGATTCGATAAATTGTTGGGTTCCGCCTGTACTGTAAATGGTTACATCTTGCTCAATTAAAAGCTTGATAATATCTTCTAAACCATCTTTGTGAAATACAGAAATTAGGGCAGATTTGATTTTTTTGTCAGCCATTCTTCTCAGATTGATAGTGTAAATATTACACCGTATTTTTAAAAGCCGCAAATTTAATGAATTAGTGGATAATTGCTTACTAAATGATGCATTACTTTATTGATTTTCTGGCTTTTTAAAATTCTAGAATAGAATCATAAAATACAATGCTCTTGAAGAAGATGATGAAATGGTATTATTGTTAATTTCTATCTTCGCTGTCTATGATCATTTTAGCATTATTAGCTTCTTTTATTTTAGGCATGGCTAAAGCAGGCCTCAAAGGAATGGGTATTGTCATTGTTACCTTAATGGCAATAGTATATGATGCAAGAATGTCAACAGGAATATTATTACCAATGCTAGTTGTTGCAGATATCATTGCGGTGATATACTATAATCGCCATACTCAACGAAAATATCTTTTTAAGTTTTTACCATGGATGATAATTGGCGTTTTGCTAGGCGTAGTTGTTGGTAAATATATGCCTGATGAATTATTCAGGAATAGCATGGCGGTCATTATTTTAATCAGTGTGGTGCTGATGTTTTACAATGAAAAGATTCATAGATCTGGAATAGCTCAAAAGACTTGGTTTGCTGCTTTCATGGGTATAGCTGCTGGTTTTACAACCATGGTTGGCAATCTAGCAGGTGCATTTGCGAATATCTTTTTTCTATCTACTCGTATTCCAAAGAATGAATTTATAGGAACAGCAGCATGGTTGTTTTTTATTGTTAATGTGTTTAAAGTTCCATTTCATGTCTTTTATTGGGGAACCATTAATATAGACACTTTGAAGATAAACCTTCAATTACTTCCTATGATTTTTATAGGATTTTTTGCAGGTGTTAAATTGGTTTCAAAAATCAAAGACGCCCATTATCGGATATTTATTTTGGTAATGACGGCATTAGGAGCATTAGTATTATTGATACGATAAACGACTAATCAACTATACATTACAATTCAGCATGCTTTAATTACGATTCATCAGAAGCTTTACTAATTGCACAATAGGATGATTCATTTTTGTGGTATTGATTCACATACACAAAATGAAAATATGAAAAAGCTACTCTTAATCTTCATTGGATTTTTAATTGCATTTTCGGCAGACTCACAAATCACCCAAACTGTCAAAGGAATAGTAAAAGATGCTGATACAGAATTTCCATTGATTGGAGCAAATATTGAAATTGTCTTAAAAGATGGACAAATTGCAGGAACATCTACAGATTTAGATGGAAAGTTTGTACTTAACGCTATTCCAGTTGGAAGATACACAGTTGCAATCAGCTATTTAGGATATCTCACCTCGACCTTACCAAATGTTGTAGTTAATTCAGGAAAGGAAACCTATCTTGAGATTGCACTCACAGAATCTGTAAACCAATTGGACGAAGTAGTGATTTCAGGTTCAGTAGACAAAGGTGAAAGCATCAATGAAATGGCAACTATCAGTGCAAAGACTTTTTCTTTAGAAGAGGTTACTCGATATAGCGGTGGTAGAAATGATGCTTCTAGATTGGTTAGTAATTTTGCTGGAGTTAGTACAGCCGATGATTCGAGAAATGATATTGTTATTCGTGGAAATAGTCCAACAGGTGTTCTTTGGAGGTTAGAAGGAATTCCAATTCCTAATCCCAATCACTTCAGTACCTTAGGTACGACTGGTGGTCCAGTAAGTGCTTTGAATACGAACTTGTTGAAAAATTCTGATTTTATGACCAGTGCATTTCCTGCTGAATATGGAAATGCGTTGTCGGGAGTTTTTGATGTAGGTTTTCGTAGTGGTAATAAGGACAAGTATGAATTTACCGCTCAATTAGCTGCATTCAGCGGCTTAGAATTCATGGCGGAAGGTCCAATGACTAAGAAAGGAGGAAATTCATTTATTGTTAGTTATCGACATTCATTTGTTACGATTGCAGATATGTTGGGAATGGATATTGGTACCAATGCAATTCCTAATTATAAAGACATTACCTTCAAATTTGACTTTGGAACTACGAAGTTAGGGACATTTTCATTATTTGGAATTGGAGGATTAAGCGACATCTCCTTCCTGGGAGAAGAAATCGGTGATGATGATTTATTTGCCAATGCAGATGCAGATAGCAGAGCAGAATCAGAACTGGGAATTATTGGTCTAAAACATTCTATCATTCTTAATAAAAGAAGTTATTTGAAGTCAATCATTTCTGCGAGTCATGCAGCAAATATTTTTACCGAGGATCGATATTTAGACGAAAACTATACTGATTCTTATAGAAATGTGGATGTTGATGATGCAACAACTAGACTTGCTTTTAATACCTTTTTAAATACGAAGTATAGTTCTAAAATGACAATTAGATCAGGGGTGCTGATTGAAAGAACCCGTTTACAATCTGATTTAATAAGTAGAGATGGAAATCCAGATTTTGATATGGATGGTTTGCCTGATGCATTTCAAATTAGAGATGTCGATGGTGCTTTAGTAACCATTCAACCGTACAGTCAAATTAAGTATAAGTTTACAGATAATCTTACGGCCAATTTTGGTCTTCATGGACAATACTTAGATATCAATGATGATTTTATTATTGAACCTAGAGCAGCGATCAATTACAATATTTCTGCAAAGAGTGCAATTAATTTAGGATATGGACACCATAGTCAAATGCAGCCTCTTCCAGTATTTTTCTACTTGATTCCAAACGAAAATGGACAATATCAAACGTTGAATGAGAACTTAGATTTCACCAAAGCGCACCATTTAGTAGCTGGTTATGAATATCGACCAAATTCACATTGGAAAACGAAGGTAGAAACCTATTATCAGCATTTATACGATGTGCCTGTTGATCCTTATGCATCTACATTTTCAATTTTAAATGCTGGCGCTGATTTTGTATTTCCAGATGTAGGAAGATTAGTAAATGAAGGAACAGGTAGAAACTATGGGGTAGAACTTACAGTTGAAAGGTTTTTCCACAATGGTGTATATGGTTTATTGACGGGGTCATTGTTTGAAAGTAAGTATACTGCAAGTGATAATATTGAGCGAAATACAGCATTTAATAATCAATATGTATTGAATTTACTAGCAGGAAAAGAGTGGAAGGTATCGAATAGAATAAAAGTTACTACTGATTTTAAGGTAACTACCGCGGGAGGTCGATACTATACGCCTATTGACTTAGAAGCTTCTATTACATCAGATGCAGAAGTGAGAAATGAGACTTTAGCATACACAGAGCAATTCGATCCGTATTTTAGATTAGATTTTAAAATGGGTATTCGTATGAATAGTAAAAGAGGATTTTATCAATTGTTTGCTTTAGATTTTCAAAACTTAACAGACAGAGAAAACCCTTTTACCCTAAGATATAATCGTTCATCCCAAAGTGTAAATACAGTCTTGCAATCAGGGTTTTTTCCTGATATCTTATGGAGAATACAGTTTTAATGGAGTTTGAAATATAGCGTAAATTACTACCTTGATAATATTATTTTTGCATTGTGATATTTAAAAATACAAAATCCATATTAGGTTTTGATGACCGTTGGTTCATCTTTTTCGGGACACTGATGGTTTCATTAGTGATCAATTTAATACTATTTGCAACAGCCTATACGGAGGCAGAGTATTTTATATTTGGAGGTTGTCAAGTGGTTTCTATTTTATACACGGTACTTTATTGGATGATATTCAGAACGGTGTATTTAATTGTAGTACAAAAATATGAAGGTTACGAAAAGATTTATCGAAGATATTTAGTCATCATACCTGCAATTTTATTCATATCCTTTGTGCTGAATAAGACAATGGATTTTTTAATAATGCCATATTTAGAGCACAGCATTCCTCCAGAATACCAGCCAACTACTTTATTGGAGAATACAGCTGCAATTTTATTGACTGTGTTAGTACTAGCAATTTATGAGGGTGCGTATTTATTTTCTTTAGTAAAAAAGGTAAATTTTGAGAAGGAGCATTTACTAAGGCAGAGTATAAGTAGCCAACTTGAAAGTTTGAAAAGTCAAGTGAATCCTCATTTTCTGTTTAACAGTTTAAATTCGTTAACTGCATTGATTCCTGAAGATTCAGAAAGAGCGGTTCGATTTGTAAATAAGCTTTCGAATGTCTACCGATATATTTTGGATATCAAGGATAAGCAATTGATAACGGTGCAAGAGGAATTAGAATTTTTAGATTCATATGTATTCTTATTAAAGGAGCGATTTGGTGAGAATTTAGTTGTTGATATAGATATTGAAACTGAAAGAAAGACCCAATTATTAATTCCTTTGTCTTTGCAATTGACTATGGAAAATGCAATCAAACACAATATTATTACTCGATCAAAGCCATTACATATTAATATCATTGCAAAAGAAGATTGCATTTGTATATCGAATAATTATCAGCCTAAGCAAGTTGCTGAAGAGAAGTCAGGAATTGGTTTGCAGAATTTAGAAAGTCGTTATCGATTTTTTACGGATAGAGAAGTGATTACGCGTGTAGAAGATGAGCAATTTATTGTGAACTTACCTTTGCTAAATATAGATATCCATGATGAGAATTAGATACGTAATCGTAGAGGATGAACCTGCAGCAGCAAAGCGTCTGGAGAGCATGATTACGAAGGAGTATGATCACTTTGAGCGAGTAAAAGTTTTAGATAGTGTAGAAGATTCTGTTTTGTATTTTTCGAATCATCCAGATGTAGACTTAGTATTTATGGATGTTCAGTTGGGAGATGGTCATAGCTTTGAAATTTTTAAGAAGTTAGAATTTGACTATCCTGTAATATTTACCACAGCATTTAATGAGTATGCAGTGAAGGCTTTTGAAGTAAATAGCATTCACTATTTATTAAAACCTATTGAAGATGTAAAGTTGCGAGAAGCGGTAAATAAATTTCTTACGCAAAATATTCGTTCTAATTCTTCATCGTTAATGAAGCTGCTTCTGGACGAGAATATGAATAAGGATTTCAGAAAGCGATTTTTGGTTAAGAAAGGTAGCCAATTGGTGAAATTAACAGCCGATGAAATCAGTTATTTCTATTCAGAAGATGGATATAGTCATATATTGACAAAGTCGGGGGAAAGGTTTATTGTAGATTTTACAATGGATCAGTTAGAAGAACAAATGGATCCGCAGCGATTTTACAGAATCAGTCGAAAAATGATTGTGGATGTGGATGCTATTGATGAGATTCATACCTATTTTAATAATCGTTTGAAATTAAAATTATCTCCTAAAGCGAGTTTTGATGTTATCGTGAGTAGAGATCGCGTAAAGGAATTTAAGTTGTGGTTGGGAGAAGGATAGAAGATTTGAAAAAGTATTTTATATAATTTGGTCAAATGTTGAAAATTTAGATATTTTTGCGGACGCTTAGCCGATGTGGCGGAATTGGTAGACGCGCTGGATTCAAAATCCAGTTCTTTCGGGAGTGGGGGTTCGATTCCCCCCATCGGTACATCAAAAGGGTATTCAGAAGAACTGGATGCCCTTTTTTTATTCCCTCTTGGGTGGAATCGAACCCTTGCTACGCGCTCTGCTCTCGGAGTTCGCAGTTCAGTCCTAAATTGATTTGCGATCAATTTTTAACGGACTTCATCCCCATCGGTACAAAAGACTTCTTGTTAATTCAAGGAGTCTTTTTTTATTTCCCTCTTGGGTGGAATCGAACCCTTGCTACGCGCTCTGTTCTCGGAGTTCGCAGTTCAGTCCTAAATTGATTTGCGATCAATTTTTAACGGACTTCATCCCCATCGGTACAAAAAGACTTCTTGTTAATTCAAGGAGTCTTTTTTTATTTCCCTCATGGGTGGAATCGAACCCCTGCTGCGCGCTCTGCTTCCGGAGTTCGCAGTTCAGACCTAAATTGATTTGCGATCAATTTTTAACGGACTGTAAGTTCAATGACGAATTTTGAATTACGAATGTGGAATTGGACAAGTATAAATATTGATAGATTTTTGAAATTGGATTACGATTTTGTGTCGCATCTACGGAGCTTTGCATTGTAATAATGTACTTAAGCTAATATATGTCGCATTTACAGCGCTCACATTCAAAACCATATCACGAATTGGAAAATGAAATTTGATAATAATCATGAAAATTCTTTAATCCTGCGAATCCTGATTCAGACAAAAAGAAAAGACTAAAAATAATGTAAAATCATTGTGAATTGTTTCAATTCAATTACTACACTAAATTTTTAAATTGTAGTTTTGGCAGCCTTTGATTAACCGTAATAGTAATGCCAAATTCCAATTTGTATAAACAGTTGTTAAGATCTGTAATCTTTATTTTTGTCTTAGTTTGTACAGATGATCTCAATGGTCAGAATAAAGAATTTAATACCCTAAAAGAAATAAAGGGTAATAGCAAGTATATTTCTCAAGCATTGAAATATGCCACGGAATTTACTTTAGCTAGTGATTTTATCACTGCAAAACAATTTATTGAAAAAGCAGAAGACAAAGCACTTATTTCTGGTGGTGAAAACGCAGTTTTAGTAGTTAAATCAAATGCCATTCAATTGCTTACTGAATGTTGCTATCAAACAAGTGCTGTAAAGGACTATTTGTACGAGGAAATAAAATATATCATAACAAATGATCCTAAAGGTGTCTTTAAAAATGGAATCTTTGATGTAGCAAAAATTATCGTAAAAAAAGAAGAAGATCCTAAAGTTAAGAATCGATACCTAAATCTACTTAGAGGCTATCTCGGTGCAGCTCCTCTCGAGTTTTTGGAAAGTGCAACCATTATTGAAAGAGAAAGCAAACAGTTACAAAGTGAATATAAGCAAGTTAAGGAGACAAGTGAAATTTTAGAAAGCGAAGTTTCATTGCTTTCTACTCAATCGGATAGCATGTCATTGCTCATTGGACTACAAAACCAGAAACTTGAAAATGCTAGAATTCAAATGGAACTGGATAGTGTCAATACGCTTATGCAGAAACAAGAATTGGCAAAACAGCAGGAAGTAATAGCAATAAAAGAAGCCTCAAATCAAAGGATGAGAATCGCTATTGGAGTAATAATCCTATTCTTAGTATTACTTGGTTATCTTTTTTATAAGACCCTACAATTCAATAAACAGATCAAAGAAGAGAAAGCTAGATCAGAAGAATTATTGTTAAATATCCTTCCAAAAGATGTGGCTGATGAATTGAAAACCAACGGTAAAGTAGAAACTAAATTCTATGAAAAGGGAACAGTGATGTTTTTGGATTTTGTGGGTTTTAGCCACATTGCTAAGAATAACTCTCCTCAACAATTAGTCGATGATCTCAACACTTGTTTTGTGAAAATAGATGAATTAGCGACCAAGTATGGTATTGAAAAAATTAAGACCATTGGTGATGCATACATGTGTGTAAGTGGAGTGCCTGAAGAAAGCGACGCTGCCATCGATAATATGATTCAATTTGGAAAGGCCATTCTATCGTTTTTGGAAACTTGGAACAAAGAAAGAAAGCTTGAAGGTAAACTACCTTTTGAAGCCAGAATCGGTATTCATACAGGTCCAATCGCTGCTGGAGTTGTAGGGAAAAACAAATTTTGCTACGACATCTGGGGTAATTCCGTAAATGTAGCCGCTCGATTAGAATCGAAAGCTCAACCTGGACGAATTTGTGTTTCTGCATCAACTAAAGAAATGATGAAAGATAAACATGCATTGCAACCACAAGGTACTGTCGAGATTAAGAATATGGATCCGATGGAAATCTACTTTTTAGCTTAAAAATCAATGAATGAAAGATCCTATAAATAGCATTTTAGAAGATAATATTGAGAAGTTATTTGGAAATCTTGAGGAACATAAACTTAATGAAGTAAAAGAAAGCCTGGAAATAATTTCACTCAAAAGAGGTGATATTTTATTTTATCAAAATGATGAGGCTGATGGAATTTACATCTTGCTTTCTGGTAAATTGGAGGTGACCACGAAGCAAGTTGACGGTTCTCAAAAAAGAGTAGGGTTTGTAAATAGGTCTGAAACTGTTGGGGAAATGGCATTGATTTCGGAAGATTTGCGCTCTGCTACAGTTTCTTGCTATCGAAATTCTCTTTTAGCAAAAATGAGTAATCAGTTATTCTTAGACCTATGCTATAGTAATCCAGATTTTGCGATTAAGGTGTCAAAGTTTGTAGTGAAACGCTTGAAAGATAGTATTCAAACGAAGAGGAATACAGAGCAAATCAAGAATATTTCAATTTATAATGCTTCCCTTGATTCTGAAATATCTGCTAATTCAATCAATAAAATCATTGATGAATTGATACAAAACTCAAATTATACGGTGGTAAATTTTGAAACAATTACTAAATATATAAATATACAAGAAGGTGATTCACAATACCGATTCAGTCAATTGGATCATTACTTAAACGAATTGGATATTCAAGATCAACGATTGCTTTTTGATACTAGATTAATGGATAAGGAGACAATAAATCACTTGTATGATTATTCGGATATTTGTGTTGAAGTGTATGATTTTAATGGTGAGATTCATCAGCAAGAGTTTGTTAATGGTTTAAGAAATAAGTTGAGATATATTTTCTGCCATCCTCAAGCTACCATTATGCCAGAGAACACAAAAGGTAAATTAGAACAGTTGACTTCAGCACCTCATATTCATATAAAAGATGGACTTTCAAGTGATTATGCTAGAGTTAGAAGATACATTGAAGGAACAT
>Ga0213833_1002453_pt1 | contig 12011 bp, 15 predicted proteins | sample SWATP21_FD_160575 | JGI IMG/M metagenome (GOLD analysis project Ga0213833, IMG submission 160575) | Coastal seawater microbial communities from Marineland, Florida, United States - SWA TP2 #1 | ecosystem: Environmental > Aquatic > Marine > Coastal | place: USA: Florida | collected 2016-08-14
GGGGGGGCAGTGCGTATTGCATGCATGTTGTTGGAAGTGGTGGCGAGGAGCGGAGCGTACTGCATGGGTGGGGTGTAGCTTGGAGTAGGGTGGGTCAGCAGCCACGTGAAGCGGGGTACGGCCAAGGCGATTGGGCACATGGGAAATGCTATCTTGCATTGCCTGTGGCGTTGCAAAGAACGGCACACAGCCGGCAACACCCGTCGTGTGGGACAAACGTCGACGACGGAACGTCGGCCAGCGATACACGCATGCACCCAGGCGCCTTCCCCTTCCTCACGCGGCATCCACGTACCCGGGTGGCCAACATGCAGTACTCCTTCTCTGACAGCTCTGTGGCGTTTGGGAGCGTCATGTATCGTCGGCGAGCCAGGTCGCAGACGCCTTCATACGGTTCCGGGATCAAACGCCGAACAAACGGCGCAGCAGTTTTGTAGAAGTGCCTGCGGTGTGTCACACCAGGCACAGGGCAACATTGAGCAAGACACGGCAAGTATGCCTTCGTCCATGAACGCCACTGCTAACCAGAACACACAACGCCCCGCCACAGGAACGCACCGAAGGCCCAGTAGCAACCATGACGGCTCAAAGACTTGCGTTTGGTACTTGGTCAGTTTATTGTCCAAAATTGCCTTGTAACTGATGTGTGCAAGCGGAGCGACGCACCAGAACACATCAACGTCTTGCACACCACCCAATGTTGTCCCACGAGCAGCACCGCACGCCACGTACGAGTCTTTCAAGGATTGCTGCACTCCAGCATCCGTTACCTCGCGGCGTACGCGCTCCGTAACGTACAGGAGTATCCACCTGACGACCTGCGGACCGGCAAACACGCGACACCACGCCAACTTCATGTCAGCAACCGGGCTCATAGTGCTCTGCGAGGTCCATAGGTTGCCCAGCAACATCCAAGCAACATGTGTGCGGCGCTCACCTCCACTTTTCCCGTGGACGCAGCGGCATGGAGCGGCGTTTCGTGGTACTTGTCCTTCTGATATACGTCGGCGCCGTTCAGAATGAGCAGCTTCACGATCTCCACGTGCCCCGCGTGGCTGGCACAGTGCAGGGGCGACCGGCCGAAGAAATCTCCCCTATCATCAACCAACACAACAAAACAAAAAAAGAAGCACAACAAAAGTCAAGCAAGCGAGGAAAAAAAATGCAAAACGCAAAAAAACAAACGAGGGCAAAAAGTTCAGAAGAACCCGCGTTGTTGTTTTCGTGTTGACGTACCCATACATGTTTGCCCCGTTTCGCAAGAGCACCTCCACCACCGCTCGCCGATTGTGGCGACACGCCAAGTGCAGGGGCGGTTCGTGTCGATTGTTGGGCGCATTTGGGTCCTGTCCACCCGACAGGAACCTCTGCACGTTGTCGACGTAGCCGCTGGCGCAGGAACCCCAGAAGTCAGCCACGACGCCCAAGTCGGTGTTGACAGTGGACTCGCCCACGAGGTTGGCATCGTCAAACTCGTGCAAATCCACGCCTTCGTAGCTGCCCCACGTCAGCATAAAGCAGGAAACAACCAAACAAAACACAAACACACGTAGCCACAACAATGACCACCCAACACAATCGGGCACAGGAGTGAGGATGTGGCAAGGAAGCTGAGGCACGCAAGAGCGAGAGCACGCACACAAACTCTTCCTTCAACGGTGGTTCTCGATGCGCCTCCTCCCACTCTCGTCGCTTTTTGGCGACGCGGTCTTCCTTGGAGGGTCGGTGATCCTGTGGGCACAACACCAACAATACACCCAGGTGCACAGAGAGAGACACGTGAGGACGTGCACAGCAAGGGCAGCTTGCCACCACCCCCCCCCCCCCCCCCCCCCCCCCACCCCCCACCCCCCCCCCCCCCACCCCCCCCCCCCAACGCCCAATGCCTGTGCTGCTGCCGAAACACAGGCCCCGCAATGCACTGGCAGCAACCAACCTCTTGTGGACGCGCCAACATTTGAGCCATGCTCGGGTTGAGGTGTGTCTCAAACCCATGCTTGATGAGAATGTCCATGAGCACCTGCCAAGCCAACACAACAGCCAACCAACAACAACCAACCAAAACAATACATTGACACGTGTTTTTCCACGGCTGTCTTCGCATGTTGATGGCAACCCACGAACCTCTCCCGCCACGCCCATTTCCAGGTTTTTCTTCACCCAGTCCATCCACTCTGGCGGAAGCGCACGTGTGCCTTCGAGAGACCCCATCTGGGCCACCGCACCAGCAACTGCACTGCGTGGCCTGTTGCAGACGTGGACACAAAATTGCATGAACAACACATGGAAATGGAAGGCCATGTTGACCAGCAGTTGCCAGGCTCAACACTGGCGAACGGGCACGCCGCAAGTGTCCATGTACCTTCCGGCACGAGCTGCAACCAGCTGCTTGTGTTTGGCGGTGACTGCCGACACTCGATTGATGGTGGTGTGGGCCACCAACATTTGCATGCAGACGATGTTCTTGTGGGGGTGGAACCCTTTCTTCGACAGAATGTCCAGCAGCACATTGGAGTCCACACCGCGGTCAAGGTTTTGCTCCAGCCAAGCCATCCAAGCATCTGGGATCTCGCCTTCCGCATACCTGCAGCACCGGCATCAGTACGCGAACCATGCAGCAGCGCCGTCACATCACACACGTCGTTCATCATGCCACCACTACCACAAAGGGAAAAAAAACACGCCCACATAGCCCCAATGGCTTTCCACAACGGACGAACGCACTTGATACCAGGTACGTATTCCTTGAGCTTTCGCAGAGCGAATGCGGCAGCCTTGGAGCGCGCATCTCGAGTGCTGATGCCCACACCCTCGAACAATCGCGCTTCGTGCGACTGTGTCCCACGGCATAGACAACGTGATGTCGTGCGCACAGCACATGTGCGACGCCACAGCCACGTGCAAAGCCACACATACCTGCTTGAGCTTCCCCTTCACGTATTCCACCCAGTCGCCGACCAGCTTCGCTTCCAACACGTAAGTCGTGGGGTGGATGCTGGTTGCCTTTCGGATGCTTTTCACGCGGTAGGACACCTGGATCCCACGTTGCTTGCACTGCTCTGCCAACACCGTGACGGGTGTCACGAAGAAGTTCTTGAGCAGGCCCTGGAATCCCTTGAACTTGTTGTCGCCTTTGCGCAATCCCAGAATCATCTGACAGACAAGCCGCGCCAAGCACATGTATGACCACAACATCACATGCCAAAGGCTCCTCCTTCCTTGCCCACCACACAGCAGGCCAGCGTACCCCAAGAAACTCCCCGAAGTCGATCGTGCCACTTCCATCCTCGTCTACCGCAAGCATCAGCTCGCGCAGTCGCGCCCTTGTGATTTCCTCGTCCAGCCCCTGCAGCGCCGCTGCCAGCTCGTTCTCATCGATTTCCCCCGACTCGTCCGTGTCCACCTCCATGAACAGGTCCCGGATTTCATCCAACTCCTGCGGGCTGAAGTCAAGCAGCAGCTCAGGCGGGCATTCCAGAGCAGCCTTCTTCGCTTCCAGCTCCTTGTGTTCCGCTCGCGCTTTCATCTGCGCCCGGTTTTCGAGGCGGCGCCGGTACCAGTCCGGCATGGGTGGCGCATGGGCGCGGCCCTCAATGGGGTTGCCCTCCAGATCAGTGCGCCAAATCATCTTATCAAGCTGCTCGTCGTCAACATCTTTCCCCTGCACAGCCTGTGGCACTGGCGCGTCTGCCCCCATCACCACCTCTCCTTTGTGTTCGCTTGCCATGGTGTGTGCGCGCCCACGAAATACACTGGGTCGTGGCTCAGGCACAGCGCGCGTGTGTGGGCGCCACAACCTCGCTCGCTGTGGCGGAACGACAGTGGTTGATGCGTTGTGGCGGGCAACTTGAAATGCTCGCGCCAACACCCCCTGAGCAAGCCTAGCAGGCCACCCTCAACAGCGCAGACCTCTTTGCTTCAATATGTGCAAGCCACCCACCACAAAAATGCCTACTGCTCCATGCCGCCGCCAGCGAACAAAGCACCACGGACAGCTGCTGGGCAGCAGATCGCACACACACGCGGCTCAAGTGCAACATATGTCACGTCATGTTGACCCATTTGAAGCACCGGTGGTGCTGCACCACTTGGACCACAAGCAGTGCCCTACAGCTCGTCATGCTGCACGCTACCAAGCGGTTCGCCCCGGATGTAGCTCGTGAAGAGTGCCAACGCTTGTTTGGGCTTGTACCTGGGGACACGGCACATGGGAACGAGGGGCCAATGAGCCACGGCACCCGCAAACAGGTGATCGCACATTCCCTTTATCCCCGAACGTACGTCGCAACCATGTGGCCGGCGCCTTTCACGGTGGCATACCGCAAAGTTCCCCCGGACCCAACGTCGTATGTTTTCACGTAGCCAGCGATTTGGTCATCGTACAACCATTGGTACCACTTCTTCTGTTGGGACCAAGGGCAACAACAAACAGCGACGGGGCCCACAATGCACACGCCATGTACCATCAGCATGCCGCGCTCGTGTGACGATACGATGTGGCCGCGCCCCAGCACACGCAACACAGCATCCACGCACCGATATCGGGTAGCCCAGGAGGTCCATGTTTTCCTCGGTGCCGGGGTACGGCACGCACGAATCCACGTCCCCGGAAAACACCAAGATGTCGTTGGAGGCGGACAGGTTTAAGTACACGGGGGCCATGGTCGGCGCGTAGTAGGTGTAGTTCACCACCAGGGAGCACACACGCCACTGCATGGAGTGTGAACTCACGTGAAGGGCCGCTTGCACTTCAGGAAGCCGCAGGTACGTGCGCTGGCAGTCGATCACAGCCACAGAGGTTACAGAAAGCAGTGAGACAGCGAGCTGCGGTGTACACGCTCACACGGCACCCCATGCAAAGGCAAAGATGCCACAAACACCATCACACAGAACACACGAAGCAACCCCAACCCAAAACACCCACCCACACACACACACACACACACACACACACACACACACGCACACACACACACACACAAGAGAGACCACAGTCCACCCATTCAACTCACAGCAGCCGTCAAGTTGATGCACGGGACGAACGTCTGTGAGCCCACTTCACGCGCCACATCACCGTGTGCCAGGAAGGCATCAGCCATGTCATACGTGAGGCACGCCCCGTTGGTGCTGGGAGCGCCGATGCAAGGCGCGTAGATGTCATACGGCGTGATGCCCACCAAGTTCGCGCGCAGCTCGTCTGCCGCCTGGACACATGCTGGGTCCCTGTTCCCGATGATTGTGCCCCCGCACGCTTTCAGTGCACTGGAATACTCCTGACAACGCCACCGCCCGCACGTCAGACAAACAAAACAAAAAACAAAAACACAAGGCGCAACACACCCTGCAGCGAACACAAACCTGGCTGCCAAACAGAGCGTGTGTGTACATGAACTCCCAGTAGTGTGAACCGTCCACTTTGAAGTTGAACGAAGGGTTTCCCACTGCAAAGCCCTTGAAGTTCTTGCTCATCGTTGGGTGCTCCGCAATGAGCTGTGACAGCTGAGGAACTGGAGAAACAGCAACACCAGCCCCCGACTCGTGACAATGGAACGCCAAGCAACCCCCAACAGCGGCAACACGACACCACCGGCTCTCCATACCGTAGTGGCCACCTGTTCCGAAAGGCACCCGAAGGCACAGACGGCGTCGTGTCACATTTTGTATGCGGCAAGCCCGGCAGACGTTACAACACCACACCAGCTGTTCCGCCAACTGCTACTTGTACAGCAACAACAGAAGCTCACCATAACTTTCTGTGCAAACAACGCGCTGTGAGACGACCAACACGCCTATCCACCAAGACCCATGCCACCTCACCTCCAGCAACGTAGAAGTCGTGCGAGTTGAACTCCGGATCTGGTGTTGGTTCAAACACCCGAGAGGTGAGACATGACCCACACCACAGCACGGTCACCCACAGACGTACACTCCGCAAAGAAGCCCTCCATGAAAACCAAGTTATCTGCAGCAACTTGATTGTCCCCAGTGGTGTAGTTACCATCAAGCGTGTAGCTGAAGCCGACGCCTCCCGGAGACTCGAGATAGATGCTGCACACACACCCGAGACACACGCACACACAATGTCGTGTCAGCAGCATGCGCCCATGGCGGGAGTTGCCAGGTCGGAAGGGTTAGTAAGCCGGACTTACACATTCGCGACCTTGTTCCACGAGAATGGGTTGCTTCTCAACTGACTGCAATTGTCTGGATCCACACTGAAGGGGCCATGCTCTGCGCACGTTCGCAACAAGCAAACAAACCGAAGTGATGGGGGCTCTACAGGTGAGTGGCCGCGCACCACATGTGCGTACCGGTCAACAGGGCGAACAGCGAACTACAACCAGGTCCGCCAGTGAGCCCTGCCAATGCAATAATACAACAGATCGTGAGGCTTTCCTTCCATGAGCGCAACATATCACAACGAACAGCACGCACGCACACAGCACAAGGGGGTCCTTGGACGGGGTGCCTTGAGACTCCACCAGCCAGTAGAAAAAGTTTCGCCCTGCAGATTCGTCAACGGTGATGTACCCACTGTACTGATCAAAAGCAATGGGTTCCCTGTGCATCGAATGCACCCGTCAGCCATTCGACAAGCCGGTGCTTCACACACACAAAGCCACGAACGCGTATCCTGGCAGACTGGTGATCTTCGCGGCGGCGGGCGCAGCAGTTGCGCTGCACAAAACGGACAACAGCACAACCCCCATCATTGCCAGCATATCTGCTCGCCGAGCACCGTGCACCATGCTTGCGTGTTACTGCAGCAGCAGGCTCGCACTAGCTCGCACGCACGCGAACGGAGGCCGCCAGCACCCGCAACATATTTCTCTTTTTTGAAACATGATGTTATGTAATACAGAAATATTGTGCTGCCGCATTTCTGGCGCGTTCTCGCGGTGGTGCCGCGTGGTCCATGCAGCATGGATATGTATTACCCCTATGATCGGCTCTCCGACGTCCGTGTGAGCACACTAAAGGATGACTTAGAGGCTGGAAGGTGGGGAGCGGACTATTTAAACAGTGCCTTGAATGTCGCCGCGAGTTATGGCTTCACCTCCAGTGTGGTGTATCTGTGTGGACTTCCGCCCCGATTTGGCCGAACCACTCGTGCCACACAGGATGCGTTGGGGGAGGCGGTGTTAAACGGCCATTTAGGTGTTGTGAAGGTATTATGCGGCCTCCAAGATGATTCAGTGTCTGCTGCACCATGCTTTGACGCCGCCGTGCAAGCTGGACACGCTCATGTCGTGGAGTTTTTCTGCAGCCTTCCGCCCGAGCACGGAGTTGATGCTGGGGCTCGCAACACATCAGCCCTGAAACGAGCGGCCAGGGATGGATTTGTGGGCGTGGTTCGAGCGTTGTGTCTCCATGGCGCAGACGTGGCTGTCGACAACAACTACCCTGTCAGGTGGGCGGCCAGGTGTGGCCACACACCCGTTGTCCGGTGGCTGTGCGAACTTCCTGTTGACCGGGGTGTGGACGTCAGTGCCGACACCAACTTTGCCGTTCGATGCGCCGCCCAAAATGGGCACGTGGAGGTCGTGAAGTACCTGCTGTCCCTGCCGGCGTGCCGTGGTGTCGACGTCTGCGCCGAGCATCACTACGCCCTGCGGTGGGCCGCGACAAACGGTCATGAGGAGATGATACAACTGTTGTGCAGTCTCCCGCAACACTGTGGCGTCATGTCTCGCATCCCCTTGTTACGAAGTGTTGCAGAAGCCATGTTCCTGGGGCATGCTGGGGTTGTCTGGGCATTGTGCACGGTGCCGGGTCATCGTGGAATCGACGCATCAGATATTCTGGCTGTGTGCACGGAATTCGCTTCGTACGATTGTGTGCATGATGCTCGGAGGGCCATACAATGGCGCCGTACGTTCATGCTATTCGCATTGTCCGCGTTGCGACGCCAGGATCGGGCTTGCTTCCCGGTTCATAAGATGAAGATGTACACGAGCTACGCGCGAATGTCAGCGTCGCCACGCATGCGGGCGTTGAGTTGACAACAACAAAAGCACTTGTGGCGCACACTGGTTCGTCACGCGTGTTTTCCTCGCGAATCTTCCCTTTTGTCCATCGTTCAGCTCTTTGCAAAGCGAGAGGTGGGCTGCACACCGCGATGAACAGCGCTTGAGAACAGGACAAGCAAAACACGTCGCATCTTCGGAGCCAACGGCCAACACAACAGCAACACCACAAGCACTAACTTAATAGAGAAGTACGCAACTGTAACAAGCATGGAATGCTGCAATCAAATATCAACACTGCACAAGCCTCGCCGACAAGTCGTCGTTGCAGCGAGAAGTGAATGCAGACAGTGCTGCGCAACTCACTTCGCACCGCTCAACGTGGAACAGGGCTAAGCCGCCACAGCATGTTCGATCACAGGCTACTCGCCGTCGTCACTGTCACTAGACGAGGACTGTTCGTAGCGTGCCAGTGCGGTGGTACCCATGTACACTGGGTTGCAAACAACGTGGGTCCACTCCGACACCGATTTCGGCCAGACTTCACGTCGCATATCTCCATCAAACAGGAACTTCCCTGACCCTGACCAAGTTGGTCGAACATCCTTGCCCAGTGGCTGTGTCGTGCAGAGCACACTTGGCGCCGTCAGCACACGGTTTGTGAAGTTCATGAGTCCTGTGCGTTCTTCGGTGATGAAAAGCTTCTCATTGGGACGCATGAAGCCTGCAGCTGGAGCCAGCCCCTCCTGTTGTCGCTTCAGCACCGTGTCACAAGACACAGTCTCTGTGCAGTATCGGGGGTCGTGAAGACCTGCAGCACACCATCCGTGGTCTTTTTGCTGGAGATACTCGCATGAGCTGTGGATTCGCTGCCAGATGCACGGAGCGCTGTTTCTTCCTTCCCCGGTGTGCTGTGTCGTCGGCACTCGCACTGCTGGGAATGGTTGAGCGTTGTTGACAACAGCACAACGACAACTGGCGTTTCTTTGACGCATACAACCGATCATGTGTTCAGTTGTCGAGCTTGGGAGTTGCGTATTGGTTTCAACATCAGCTGCAGTAGCCAAACCCGTAGCTCTGACATACAAACATTCAGGCTGTGGTGACTCCTAGCGCATCACGCTCAACTCCTTCTGAAAAGCTCGAAGAAGCGCAGCATTGCGTTCTTCAATGAGCTTGCGATGCTTGTCCAGCACAGTCTTCATGACTTTGTCAAAGCGCTTCACTTCATCTTCCACGCTGATAACAGCTGCGTCGACGGCTGGACTGATCCTGTCATATCGCTCCTTGGCAACCATCTGTGGGTAGCGTTCAGCATCCGATACTGCAGAAGCTTGCTCGTTGACGTGTGTACTGAATTGATCCCACGCCTCTTGTCGCTGTTTCAAGCTGGTGTCGCTCTTGTCTGTTGTTGACATCACCCATTCGACAGTGAGGCTTTCCCGTTGGGGGAGGACAACAGTGTTACAGCACCAGCGAACCTTGCAACGAAGAAAGCACTTGTGTGGCATGAGTTGTAATCACACTCTCGAGAGTTGCTTGGCCGGAAGTCTGGAGGTTCATCGAAATCATGATGATGTGGGAAAGGTGTAAAGTTGGGAAATGAACATCAACAGCACCAAACGCGCGAAAGAACAAACACCCAAACTCGAAAAGTGTGTGTGTTTGTTCTTGCTTGGCCGAGTTCTTTCTGATGTTTGCTTCGTGCTCAGCAGCTACCCGCGCCCAAGGCCGCTGCACGGGGCGATCATGTGGTTGTAAGTTCACAAGTGGCCAGATGCACAGACAGTGATGACAGTCAGTAGCCTGTGATGGCGAGTGGTTGTTGGCAACTTGTTGCATCAATCCATGGTTGCAAATCATTGCAAACCCCATCCCCTTGTCGGTGTGGGACATGCCTGTCTGGAGTAGTTTCATGTTGTTCACACGGCACCTCTCTCCCAAAGCGATTTCCATGAATTGAAGCTCGAAAACCAAGGCAAGGCATCTCTCTCAGAGTCTGAGACTCGTGACGAGCTGCCCAAATACAGATAATTCGGTAATTTGAAATGAAAATTGGCGAAACTTTCGCACGCGCGTGGCGCGAAACCAAGATTTCAACGAGCGCGCCAAACACGACATCAATCGTTCCCACTTCCACTCTTGCACCCTCCTCGCACCCGAACCGTTTTCAGCACCGCGTTGCACCCCACTACCACGTGCATCAAGTAATCATGTCTTCCACCGCTTTTGTCCCGCAGCAAGATGTACGTTCGCGTCGTGTGCCGTGGTGCCAGGGTATGCGTGTTGCCGCTGTGGGTTTGACGTGTCGCGGCATGTTCGCGCCACACCAGGGCTACGACCTCAACGAAGCACGGATGGAAAGTGTGTTCATCGGCATTTCAGGCTTGATTGGCGCCGGCAAGGTGTGTAGTGCGCATTCTTGGCGCGGCGTGTGCGCGCGGCGTGCTGCCTCGCTCACCCGCTGCCGACGCACAGACCACCCTGGCTGTCGCACTCGCCAAGAAGCTCAACCTGCCCGTCTACTTTGAGCCAGTGATCGACAACGCCTACCTGGCCGACTTCTACAAGGATATGGCTCGCTATTCTTTCCCGTTGCAGGTGTACCTTCTCAACCGCCGCTTCGCGCAGCAGCAGCAGATCATCTGGAGCGGCAAGGGCGGTGTGCAAGACCGCACGATTTACGAGGACGCAGTCTTTGCGAAGGTGGGTGGTGTGGTGTTTGGGGTGTCGGCTTTCATTGTTTCGAATGGCTTTCGTGTCCACCTTGCGCTTTGGAGGGCGCCCTGATGCCAGTGCGTTTACTCATCACGATGTGACCACAGATGCTGAAAAACTCTGGCAAAATGGACGCACGTGACTATGACACGTACATCACCCTGTTCAACAACATGTGCGTTCTTGCTTGGATGATTCTCTTGTCGTTGTGCATGTTTCATGAAAGATGACGCCCTTTGTTCAGGTCTAACTTCATGAAGAAGCCCAATGTCATCATCCACCTGGATGTCACTCCGGAAGAGTCTCTGCGCCGCATCAAGATGCGCTCTCGCGGCTGTGAAACTGGCATCACGATCGAGTACCTGCGCCAGCTGCGTGATGCATACGATGATTTCATCCGCAACATCTCGTTGGTGATCCCCGTCATTCGTGTGCCCTGGTCTGAGTTCCGCTCTGCCGAGGTACGGTGTTGCATTGGTTGTTGCAGGTGTTGTTGTGGTTGCATACAGCCCCTGACTGACACGTGTGGTGGCATTGGTGTGGTGTGGGCTGTGCCTTCTACAGGAAATGGCCGAGAAGGTGAAGGAGGAGTACGCCAAGATCCACAACGTGCGCCATGTCAACTTCGGTGCCGCGTCTCCCGCGGTGTCCGTCACCAGTGACTCTTCCTCCGTCGGTGTGGCGGCTCCCCAACCCAAGCTCACCCAGATGAGCACCCCGCCACGCCCATCCCCAACCAAGGCTGGCGAAAGCCGGGTCGCCACCTCACCAGACGCCACGCCTATGGTTGCTCTTGCTGCAGAAGACACCCCCATGGAGGTCATGTCAGGCGCGGGTGGCGCTGGAGCTGGGTCTCCATGACCTCAGTCCACGCAACTCAACTCCCTTTTCGGGGCCCCTTTGCACCCCTCAGCCGAGTGGTCGTGAGCGTGTGTCTCTTCGTTCGTTGATGACTCCCCGAGTGCTTGTGGTTCCTTGCCCCCATATTGTTTTGCGTTTGCTTGTTTTCGTTGTTTTGCACGTCCTGCTGGTGTGGTGTACCATCGTGTGTGGTGCAGCTGCAAACACCCATACATACCACAAAATGTTCACTCTTGTCACCCAACCCTCACCTTACTTGTATGCGTCGCATCCACAAAACAGCCAACCAACCAGGCAGCCAGGCGGCCAGGCAGCCACCCACGCAGCTATTGAACGATCAAAAAAAAAAATGTATGTTAATGTTCCAATATGCGCAGGTTACCGGTGATCACCTTATCCTCCAAGATGGAACCGTCTGGGATGTCGATGCGCGACCCTTCGCTTGCCACAATGATCACGGTGCCC